>Ga0184619_10000702_pt1 | contig 11562 bp, 8 predicted proteins | sample PLM0_60_b1_FD_133146 | JGI IMG/M metagenome (GOLD analysis project Ga0184619, IMG submission 133146) | Groundwater sediment microbial communities from an aquifer in East River, Colorado, USA - PLM0_60_b1 | ecosystem: Environmental > Terrestrial > Soil > Riparian zone | place: USA: East River...
CCCTTGAAGTAATGCCGCTCATCAGGACTATCGCGGCGCTGCCCGCAACTATGCCCGCTATCAAGGCACCGAGGACACAGTAAGCAATTGGGGCTCGCAAGTTCATGAGATGCGACCTAACGTGAATTAGAGACCCTAAAAGGCAGATTGTATTCCGCCTCTTGTCAGCTTCGCCGCTCAGCCGTCGCTGAAATCAAGGCGTTAGCCGACTGTATAAGGAGGCGGAATTCTTGTTCAATGCCTGCCGCGGGGAATTTCTTTGGATAGTCAAAGCCTTTCGCCGAAACGCCCGCGACCACCCGAATCGCTCGACCGTGGATAGGACCTACTCGCCAATGTCCGCTCTTGGCGGACGAGACTATTCACCGGTGACGGAACCTGACCCATAGCGGTTATTCGCGTGCGTCAGAGGCGCGTCAGACGAAGCGACTCGATCATCGCCCGAAAATCGTCGGGTGCTTCGCGCTCGAACGACATGCGCTGGCCCGCGCGGGGATGGTCGAATCCGAGAACGCGCGCGTGGAGCATCGGCCGCGCCGACTCGATCTTCGGACCCGCGTAGTCGCGGATATACACGCGCTCTCCGACCAGGGGATGGCCGAGCTCGGACAGGTGGATGCGAATCTGGTGCTGCCGCCCGGTTTCGAGGCGGCACTCGACCAGGGTCGCACCCGCGAGCGGCGCGATCGGCCTGACGTGCGTGACCGAACGCTTTGCGTCGGGCGGAATTCCGCCCCGGCGACGCCGAAAGTGACCCCAGGAGCCGCGGAGTCCGTCGCCGCGATCCGTGACGAGGTGGGTTTCGACGCGCTTCGCGGCGATCTCGCCGTGCGCGATCGCATGATAGACGCGCTCGATGCTGTGCGCGCGGAACTGTATCGCCAGGATGCGCTTCGCGTCCGCGGTGCGCGCGAACACCATCACGCCGCTCGTGTCCTTGTCGAGCCGGTGGACCACGCCGAGCCCGCGGTCGGAGCCGCGTCCGCGCATTCGACGCAGCAAGGCCCGCGTGCAGTCGACGAGCGTGTCCTTGTCGTCCGGCTCGTAGGCGATGCTCAGCATTCCGGCGGGCTTGTCGACGACGACGACGTCCCGGTCCAGGAAGGCGATCGCGCTCTCGGGCAGGGCGCCGGTACGGATCTTCGGCGCCTGTTCGTCGACGACCACCACCGCGCCGGGAGGAACGCGCAAAGCCGGGTCGAGGCACCGCTCGCCGTTCACCGTCACGCGCCCTTCGGTGCACAGGTCACGCGCGCGTGACCACGCAGCGCCTGTCTGGTCGCGCACGATTGCGGCGACGGTCGGCTCGGTCGGTCTCATCTTGTGGTGGAGGCAGTCTAAAGCGATCCCTTCTCTTATCGCAATTCCGTTGCTGCCGGCGCTCTAAGATGCCCCAAAATCACCACTCGAGTTCCTGAAGAGCTATTTAAACGCTACAATCCTCTAGGCACTGGAGACAGGCGACAACACTGGGCACTAGGGAGGCAATATGATCAATCGACGGCTCGACAGACGCTTGGCTTTAGCTGGGCTGCTGCTGTTCGCCAGCGCGGTGCTCATGGGTCCCGCGACGGCGCATTCAGACGAGGATTCGCGCGATTCGGGCCGGGATTCACGCGATTCGGACCGGGATTCGCATCAGTTCGAGATCAAGACGCTTTCCAACCGCGCCGATCTGATCAGCGGCGGCGATGCGCTGGTCGAGGTGCGAGTACCGAAGCATATCGACCTCGACAAAGTGGTGATCAGTTTGAACGGCCGCGACGTCACCGCCGCCTTCACGCTGAACGCCGGCACCCGGACCTTCCGCGGGCTGGTGAGCGGTCTCGCCAACGGCAGGAACGTGCTCGAGGCCGGCATCAAGGTTGATCGCGAGGCCGTCAACTTCGAAAAGCTGACGATCACCAACCATTCGATCGGCGGCCCGGTCTTCTCCGGCCCGCAGATTCAGCCTTGGGTTTGCGCCACGCCGACGCCGCAGCCGGGAAGCGGGAGCATTCCGCATACGAACCCGAGCGGCCTGACGACCTTGGCAACCGATGCGCAGTGCAACATCGCGACCGAATTCCTCTTTTGGTACAAGAGCACCAGCGCACCGTTGAACTGCTCCGGCATCACCGGCGCCAACGCCTGCTTCAAGCCGTATGACCCGGCGGCCCCGGCGCTCGATGTCGCCATGACGACGACCGACAAGGGCGTGACGGTTCCCTTCATCCTGCGCCAGGAACGCGGCACTATCAACCGCGGCATCTACGACATCGGCGTGCTGTGGGATCCGAGCAAGCCGGCACGCCAGCAGACCGCGTGGAACGGCAAGCTGCAGTACGGGTTCGGTGTCGCGAGCGGTTCGCCGCGCCGGCAGTTCCGGCCGAACACCACTTGGTATACCGGCTTGGCGACCAACGAGCTCGCGCTCGGCCTGGGCTTCATGACCGCCGCCAGCTCGCTCACCGATCACCAGCTCAACTCGAACCTCGCGGTCGCGGCCGAAACGGTGATGATGATCAAGGAGCACATCATCGAGCAGCACGGCCCGATTCGCTACACCATGGCAATCGGCTGCTCGGGCGGCTCGATCGAGCAAAACGTGATCTCGTCGCAGTATCCCGGCCTGATCGACGGCCTGCAGATTTCCTGCACCTATCCGGATTCGATCACGACGGGACTCGAAGTGGGCGATTGCGTGCTGCTCCTCAATCACTTCAACTCGCCCACTTTCGCGGCGCTGAACAGCGGCCTGACCACTGCGCAGATCAATGCCAAGCGCGCGGCCATCGCCGGCCATCTGACGCAGCTCGGTTGCATCTCCTGGGTCGGCGCCTTCGGCACGACCGGCCGCCCCGGTTTCATCGCAGGACTGCCGACGGTCGGGGCGAACATCTTCGCGACCACGCCACGCGCGGAATTTCCGAACAACTGCCTGCTTCCGCGCAGCCTCGTGTACGAGCCCGGCGTCAACGACGGCGGCTTGCGCTGCAGCCCGTTCGATCACGGCATTTCCGTCTGGGGTAACGCCGGCGATCCGCTGTTCCCGACCCGGGCCAATACGGCGACCGACAACACGGGCGTGCAGTACGGATTGAAGGCGCTGCTGGATGGCGCCATCACCGCCGAAGACTTCGTAGTACTGAACGAAAAAATCGGCAGCGTCGGTCTGGACGGTAATTTGCAGGCAACGCGTGCAGTGGCCGACGAATTTGCGTTACGCACGGCTTATCGCTCGGGCATCGTGGGCGACGGGCGCTCGTGGGCGAAGGTGCCGATCATCGACCTGCGCGGCAACGACAACAACGGCATCCACCACAACTGGCGCAGCTTCGCGTTCCGCGCGCGGCTGGACGAGGCGAACGGGCATCACGACAACCACGTGATGTGGCGCTTTGGGCCGGGCCTTCTGCCTAGCACCGCTGCCAGCGTCAAGCTCTTCGCCGAGCAGCTCGCAACGATGGATAAGTGGCTCTCCAACATCGAAGCGGACACGAGCCATCACTCGATCGAGAGGAAGGTGCTCCTAAACAAGCCGGCCGAAGCGTTCGACTACTGCTATCTGAGCACCGACACTACGTTCTCCACCAAGGTGACCGACTTCGCGGTTTGCGATGCCGATCCGATCCTGCGATTCCTGTCCTCACCCCGGCAGGTGGCAGGCGGTCCCCTGAAGGAAAACGTCCTGAAGTGCCAACTGAAGCCGCTCAGCAGTCTCGACTATCCGGCGGGCGCATTTACGCCTGAGCAATGGGCGCGCCTGCAGGGGGTGTTCGCGGATGGTGTCTGCGACTGGAGCAAGCCGGGCGTCCAACAGCGCCGGGCGGTCACCAACCTGACGTACGAGGATGGCCCGGGCGGCAAAGGACTGCATAGGGCGCCGGATTCGGAAGCACGACCGCATCCGCAATAAACATTTTCAACTGACGCGGCCTCGGATCTAAGCGCGCGCGAGGGCCGCCTTGACCCGCTCCGGTGTCATCGGCACGCGCCGCAGCCGCACGCCGGTCGCGTCGAAGAACGCGTTCGCCACCGCCGCCGGGACGACGCGGATCGACGGCTCGCCCGCTCCGGTGGGCGGGATTTCCGGATGGTTGATCAGCACCACCTCGATGGCCTCGGGCGCGTCGCGGATCTCCAGGATCGGATAGCTCATCCAGTCGACGCTGGTCACCTTCTCGCGATCGAAGCGCACTTCCTCGAAGAGCGTGCGCGAGAGCCCCTGCACCACGTTGCCCTCGATCGTATCGCGCAACCCCAGTGGATTGATGATCAGCCCGCAGTCGTGGGCGACCGTGAATTTCTTCCCCCAGATGCGCCCGCTCTTGCGCTCGACCTCGATCTCCGCGACCACCGCCACGAGGGTGCCGTTGCGCTGCGCGTAGGCGATGCCGCGGCCGGACAGGATGTCGCCCGAGCGGGCGGCGCGCGGCGCCTGCCGCGGCTGCCAGCCGGCCTTTTCAGCCGCTGCCTTGATGACCGCCGCGTCGCGCGGAGCGGTGACGTACTTCAGCCGGAACGCGACCGGGTCTTCGCCCGCAGCGGCGGCCAGCTCGTCGATGAACTGCTCGCTGCCGAACTGGATCTGCGGTCCCACCGGATCGCGCAGGTGCGAGCTTCTGAGCGGCGAGCTGGCCTCGAGGAGGGGCGGGATCACTTCCCAGGCGAGGAGCTTGTTGTCGAAGCCGTAGGCTTCGGCGGGCACGCCGAAGTCGAGGCTCGGTTTGGGCGGCAGACCGATCGACATGCCGGCGAGGCTGTCGCGCGGATCCGATTCGTTGGTGTCGATGTTCCTGCGCGAGAAGCCCTTGGAAATGAACTCGTACGCGATCACCTTTCCCGAGGCATCGAGCGCGGCGCGGCCGCGGTGCACCGACGCCGGGCCCTTCGGGTCCCAGGCGATGCCGTCGTTGCGCATGCCCTGCACGCGCACCGGGCGCCCCGTGAGCTTGGAGAGAAGCGCCGCATCGAGCGCGGCATCCCCGGCGTCGTTGCGCCCATAGGAGCCCGGGCCGGTCACCCAGATGGCGTGCACTTTCTCCGGCGAAATGCCGAGGAGCCGCGCCACCCCGGTCTGGACGAAGTGCGGTTTCTGCGAGCCGGTCCAGACGGTGACGCCGTCGGAGCGCACGTCGGCAAGCGCGCAGGCGGGCCCCATGCTCGCGTGCGACTGGAACGGCCACTCGTACTCGGCTTCAACGACGCGAGCGGCGGTCTTGAGCGCGCTTTCCACGTCGCCCTTCTTCACCGAGTCTTCGCGCTTCACCACGGGCGCCTTGCGGATGTGGTCGTAGATCTCCGCCATCGGCGGGAAGGGATCCTTCTTCGCCTCGTTCCACGAGATCTTGAGCATGCGCGAGGCGCGCACCGCGTCCCACTCGTGATCGGCCACCACCGCGACGAAATCCTTTTCACGGATCACCCGTGCGCCCTTGACCGCGCGGATCGAGCCCGCATCGACTCCGCCTACGGTGCAGGCGGCTCGCGAGCACCGGATGACCCGGGCGTGAAGCATCTTCGGAAGGGAAATATCGGTCACGTACTTCTCGGTGCGGTAGACCTTCCCCGCGACGTCGCGGCGCGGGAGCGATTTCCCGACCACGCGGTATTCCGAAGGCGACTTCGGCATTGCCTGGACCCTGATGTCCATGGGATTGCCGATCTGCTTGTTCCACTCGACCTGGTGGTGGAAGTGGCGGCCGCCGATCAGCTCGGCATAGCTCGCCTTCTTCGCGGGATCGGAAACGGCGCCTACCACGCCGTCGTCGACGCGCAACTGCTCGGCGGGAAGCCCGAGTTTCTGCGAAGCGGACTGCACCAGCAGCCGGCGCGCTTCGGCCGCCGCGCTGCGCAGAGGCCTCGCGCCGGTCTGGATTCCGGTGCTGCCTGAGGCTCCCCCCTGGTTGCAGGTGAGCGCGGTATCGCCCATGACGACGTCGACCTTGGCGACGTCCACGTCGAGCTCGTCGGCGACGATCTGCGCGATCGCGATGTCCAGGGACTGGCCCATGTCCATCTTGCCGAAAAATGCGGTGACGCGGCCGTCGGGTGTGATCGCCACCCAGGAATCGAGCTCGCTCGGGACGAGCGGCGGCTTGCCGCCCGCGGTCTGCGCAAGCGTCTCCCCGATGAAGGCGGAGCCGGCCGCGGAGACGACAAGCGCGCCGGAAGCTTTCAGGAATTCGCGGCGGGAAAGTGACGGATCGATGCGCGCGTTCATGTCATTCTCCTAGGCCATTTGTGCTTGGGCGCGCTTCACCGCGCGCATGATCGCCGCATGCGTCGCGCAGCGGCACTTGAGTCCGGCGAGCGCGCCGCGGATCTCGGCGTCGGTCGCCTTCGGCTTCTTTTTCAGGAACGCCGCCGCAGTCATGATCCAACCGTTGATGCAGTAGCCGCACTGCGGCACCTGCTCTTCGACGTAGGCGGCCTGCAGCGGATGCGGCTTTTCCGGCGTGCCGAGACCTTGGAGCGTCGTCACCTTCTTCCCGGCCACGGCCGAGAGCGGCATCACGCAGGAGCGAACCGGCTCGCCGTCCAGATGCACGGTGCACGCGCCGCATTGCGCGAGTCCGCAGCCGAAGTGCGGATTGCTCATCTTGAGATCGTTGCGCAGGGCGTACAGGAGCGGCATGCTCGGGTCCGCGTTGACCGTCGCCGATCTTCCGTCAACGGTGAATTTGATGCTTGCCATGAGGCCTCCTTTGGATGTGCGGCCGAGCGGGATTCGGGCCGGTCGATGTCGTGAAACTAGTGTAGACCCGGGGGAATGCCGGCGCAACGCGAAGGTCGCGCTGGGCCGCGGTGGTACGATACGTCGTTGATTTTGGCGAGGAGGAGTTGCAGCCGTGAAGGCGGGCGCCCGCGAAACCGGGATCGATCTCGAGCGGTTCAGGCTGCGCCGCTTTGTAGAGGAATTGCGACAGACGGGCGAGCTCGAAGTGAAGGCGGAAGCCGCGGAGCTGGCGGAGGTCGCCCAGGCGCTCGAGGGCAATGCCAAGGCGGTGCTCTTCGAGCGCGTCGGCAAGGAGGGCGAGCAGCTCGTCGGCAACGTCATGGGCAGCCGTGCGCGCCTGGCGCGCGCCTTCGGCGCGGCGCCCGACAAGCTGCTCGCCGAAGTGCTTCGCCGCCTGCGCGCAACGCCGCAAGTGGTCGAAGTGCCGCGGGAGGCGGCGCCGGCGCAGGAAATCGTGCTCACCGGCGACAGGGCGGACCTGACTGCCTTGCCGGTCAACCTGCAGCACGGCATGGACGGCGGCCCCTACATCTCCGCCTCGATCGATTTCGTCGTCGATCCCTCGAACGGCTGGACCAACGTCGGCGTGCGCCGCCTGATGCTGCGCAGCCGGCGCGAGGCCGGCGTCGATCTCAATTCGCCCTCGGACCTGCGCGCGCTCTACGAGGCGGCGTCGAGGCAAGGGCGACGGCTGCCGGTCGCCTTCGTCGTCGGCGCGCACCCCGCCGACTACGTCGCCGCGGTGATGCGCCTGCCGGTGGACGAGCTGGGGCTGGTCGCGAGCCTGCGCGATGCCCCGCTCGCGGTGGTGAAGTGCGTGAGCTGCGATATCCGCGTTCCGGCCGACGCCGAATGGGTGCTCGAGGGGTATCTCGACGAGCGCGGGCACGTCGAGGCCGAAGGTCCCTACGGCGAGTTCCTCGGCTACTACGGGGGCGTGAAGCAGAATCCCGTGTTCCACCTCACCGCGGTCACGCGGCGCCGCGACGCGCTCTTCCAGACCGCGACGATCGGCGGCCGCAATCTCGCACGCACCGACACGGCGCAGCTGAACGCGCTGCGCACCGAGGTGATGGTGTGGCGCGCGCTCGAAACAGCGGTGCGCGAGGTCAAGGCCGTGTACGCGACGCCCGCGAGCGGCGGCATGTATACGCTGCGCATCGCGCTGCGCCAGCGCGTTCCGGGCGAGGCGCGCAACGCGATCGCCGCCGCGTTCGGCTGCCTCGCCAACGTCAAGCACGTGTTCGTCGTCGATCCCGACATCGACATTTTTTCCGACGAGCAGATGGACTGGGCGCTCGCGACGCGCTTCCAGGCGGACCGCGACCTCGTGGTGCAGTCGGGGTTCCGCACCCTGCCGCTCGATCCGTCGCTGGCAGGCGCGAAGACCGGCGCCAAGGCCGGTTTCGATCTCACGCTGCCCGCAGGCGAGGCGCACGGAATCGAATCCACGATCCCGGAGCCGCCGCGCTTCGAGGGCGGGCGCTTCGCCTCGGTCGAAGCGGCGCTCGCGGACGGACCCAAGACCTTCGAAGCGCTGATGGCGGCGCTCGCGAGCCGCGATGGGCGCGAAGTGGTGCTCGCGCTGGACGCGCTGCGCTCCGACGGACGGCTCGCTAGAGAGAAGGACGGCCGCTACGCGTTGAGACCGATCTAGTGCCGTCTCGATTTTTCGCGCCGAATTCGTGGTGTGCCCCCCTCGTCGCGGCGCTGCTCTTTTCGATGGCCGCCGACTCCGCCGCGCAGGAGCAGCGCGTTCCGGGGACTGAAGCTCACCGCATCGACGAACCCGTGTTCGGCGGGCAGATGGTCGTCTACGAGGCCGGCCGCGGCAATGCGCGCGGGATTCTGCTCGTGCACGGGATCGGCGAGGAGGCCGCGCGCGATTTCCGCGACCACATCGCCTGGCTGCAGAAGTCTTTTCACGTCGTTGCGGTGGATCTGCCCGGATTCGGCCAATCCGACAAGGGGAATCTCCTCTATTCGCCCGGCAACTACGCGCGCGTCCTCAGGGTCGTCGCCGGCCGCTTTCTGCACGGGCCTTTCGTGCTGGTGGGGCACTCCATGGGGGCGTTGGTGGGTCTGCGCTACGCGGCGGCTTACCCGGAGGACGTACTGCGGCTCGTGGTCGTCGATGCGCCGGGCGTGTTGCATCAATACTCCGTGACGAGCCAGTTTCTCGCGCATCTTGGTATGGAATTCGTACCGCCTGCGGCCGATCCGACCGACTGGCTTACCCACCTCGCCCGCAAGCTCCTCGCGCCGCTGCAGCGGCTGCACCTCGATCCGCAAGTCATCCTCTCGAGCCCACAGCTGCGCCAGAGCCTGCTCGGCGCCGACCCCGCGAAGATCGCCGGCCTCGCGGTGGTGAGCGAGGATCTGCGCCGGGAACTGCCCAAGGTCCGCGCCGACACCCTGATCATCTGGGGTGCGCAGGACAGGCTTGCGCCGCTTCGCACCGGCAGGGTGCTCGCGCTGAAATTGCCGCGCGCGCGGCTGGCGGTCATCGAGCGCGCCGGGCACGAGCTGATGCTCGAAGCTCCCGAGCGCTTTCGCGCGGTGCTCGAGCCGTTTCTGGAGCGGGGTCTGCCGCCGGCGCCGGCCGACCTCGCCGCCCCCTGGGTGAAGCACGGCGACGGAAGCTGCCAGCGCGAACGCAATCGGGTGTTCGAGGGCGAGTACGACAGCTTGACCCTCGACGGCTGCCAGCAAGTCCAAATCCGCAACGCGCGCGTACGCGAGTTGCGCGTCCTCGATTCGACCGTCACGATAGACGACAGTCGCATCGGCGGCGGCGAGACGGGCCTGCTCGCGAAGAACTCCACCATCGTCATGACCGGCGGGCGCGTCGAGGGAAACGTGGCGATCACGGCGTCGGCGAGCCGCTTCGACCTCGCGGCGGTCGAGGTCGAAGGGCGCGAGGCGGCGGTGACCGCACCGCTGAGATCCTATGTCGTATTCTCGCTCTGCCGGGTGCGCAGCCCCCGCACTCGGGGTGAAGTGCACGAGTTCTACGCGGTCACCGCGAAGAACCCGCTGTAGACGTATTCTCTTACGTACGCCCCTGCAGGGCGGCGATACGCTCCTCGATCGGAGGGTGGCTGGAGAAAAGCGCCGCCCATCCCGGTGCTCCGCTGATGCCCGATGCGACCATCGATTGCGGCAGCGCGCCCGGCTGCATGCCGCCCAGGCGCATGAGCGCGCCTATCATCGGCTGCGGCGTGCCGAGAAGCCGGGCCGAGCCTGCGTCGGCGCGGAACTCGCGCCGGCGCGAAAACCACATGACGATCACGGAAGCGAGAATCCCGAACACGATCTGACTGACGAGCACGGTGATGTAGAAGCCCGGCCCGATGCCGCGCTCGGTGCGGAACACGGCCTTGTCCACGATGAAGCCCACGACGCGCGACAGGAAATACACGAAGGTATTCAGTACGCCCTGGATGAGCGTGAGGGTCACCATGTCGCCGTTGGAAACGTGAGTGATCTCATGGCCGAGCACCGCCTCGACCTCCTCGCGGCTCATCGATTCGAGCAGGCCGGTCGAGACCGCGACCAGGGCCGAATTCTTGAACGCGCCGGTCGCAAAAGCGTTCGGCGCGCCTTCGTACACCGCGACTTCGGGCATGCCGATATTCGCCTTGTCGGCGAGGCGCCGCACCGTGTCCACGAGCCAGCGCTCGTGCGCGCCTTCGGGCGACTTTATGACGTGCGCACCCGTGGACCACAGCGCTATTTTCTTGGAAATAAGGAGCGATATGAACGAGCCGCCAAAGCCCATCAGTAGCGAAAACCAGAGGAGCGATTCGAGATCGAGGCCGTTCTGCGTGAGGAACCGATCCACGCCGAGCACGCTCGCGATGACCGAGAGCAGCAGCACCACGGCCAAGTTGGTGGCGAGGAAGAGAACGATGCGTTTCATGGGTTCAGTCTCCGCGTGTCAGAAGTCAGCGGCAAGGTGGGGTCGTAACTCGGGGATTTCAAGAGCGCGCGGACGGGATCAGGCCCGCGATTGTATCCCTTCCGTGAACCTGCGGGGTCGTTCCCCAAAAGCAAAAAGGCGGGAGGTCCCGCCTTTCCGGCCCTGCGCGGCCCCTCGGGGCCGGTGCGGCTTCAGATCTTGGATTCGGCCTTCTTGCCTTTGGCTTTGGCCTTTTTCTTGCCTTCCGACTTGGCGGCCTTCTTGCTCGCCACCTTGGCGGGCGTCGCCGGGGTCGCGGATTGCGCGGGAGTGGCCGGCGTGGCGGGCGTCTGCGCTGCGACCTCGAGAGTCGTGCCTGCGAATGCTGCCAGCATCAGGACTGCGATCAGCTTTTTCATTTGGAACCTCGCTAAGAGTTATGTCCATTGCTGCGGACACGTACCCGATAAACGCGAGCGCGCCGCCGGCGTTGACCCGGTGTTCCAAATGATCTGCAACTGTCGCCCGCGGGCGACAGCTCCCGCACTCTCGTACAATTCGTAACAAATGCCTCCGAAAAGAGTCACGCTCGGCTTTATCGGCGCGGGACGTGTCGGGACCGGGCTCGCGTCCAGCTTCGCTCGCGCGGGAGTGAAGGTCGTCGCGATCGCGAGCCGGAAAATCGCCTCTGCGCAAAGGCTCGCGAAGCGCGTTCGCGGGGCGCGGGTCTGCGCACCGCAGGAGGTCGCGGACCGCGCCGACATCGTGTTCCTCACCGTGCCCGACGATGCGATCGAAGGTCTCGCCTCGAGTCTGCGCTGGCGCAAAGGCGCCGCGTGCGTGCACTGCAGCGGCGCCGCGGAACTCGACGTTCTGCAAAAAGCCGTCGCCGACGGCGCGCTCGCGGGAGGTTTTCATCCGCTGCACATGTTCGGAGAAA
>Ga0184619_10000704_pt1 | contig 11548 bp, 8 predicted proteins | sample PLM0_60_b1_FD_133146 | JGI IMG/M metagenome (GOLD analysis project Ga0184619, IMG submission 133146) | Groundwater sediment microbial communities from an aquifer in East River, Colorado, USA - PLM0_60_b1 | ecosystem: Environmental > Terrestrial > Soil > Riparian zone | place: USA: East River...
AACACCGGAACTGTTGAGCTGTTTCGCGCAGGTCATTCAAGGGTTAAATCTTTTTCCGGGGTTAGTTGTGCTGGACTTCGGTGCGGGCTCGGGCTGGATTTCACGATTTCTAACGCAGCTTGGACTCAAAGTAATAGCGCTTGATGTTTCGCACACCGCTCTGAAGATGGCCCGCGAATTGTACGAGCGCCAGCCCGTATTTGGCGACCAACCCCACCCAACTTTTCTTTCCTTCGATGGCCGGCGAATTGCTCTTGGGGACGGCGTTGTCGATCGTGTTATCTGTTTTGACGCCCTTCATCACACTCCCAATCCCGGCGACGTCATTAGAGAGTTGGGCCGCGTGCTTAAGCCTGGCGGTGTGGCGGCATTCTCCGAGCCTGGTCCCGAGCACTCCCGGTTAAGGCAATCTCAAGCCGAGATGCGCATGTACCGCACGATAGAAAGCGACATCCTCATCGAAGAGACTTGGCAAACAGCGCAATCGGCAGGTTTCACCGACGTCAGATTTGCAGTATTTAATCCGAATCAATTTCATTTGCCGCTCGAAGGATTTCAGCGGTACGTCGATAGTGGTGAAGGCGCCGAAGAGTACCTGCAACAAATTCGAGCGTATCAGCGGGGCCATCGAATCTTCTTCCTTTTCAAGGGCGGATCGTCGACACCGTTGGATAGTCGCCAGCAGTCGGGTTTGCTGGCCGCCCTGGAAGTCACACTCGCCACAGGTCGATTAAGCGAGGGCGATCTTCTCGTTATAAACGTGGTTGTGAAAAACGTCGGGAATGCGGTTTGGCTTCCCACGACCGCTGCGGGTGAGCCAATCCGTGGCGCTGAGTCGATATTCGACGAGCGCGGGAATTTGATCAAGGAAAGCCTGCAAAGAGGCGCGGTTCATCTCGGCTCCCATTTGTTCGATCGCCAGGGCCACTTACTTGAGCGAGACTACTCGCGCCATCTACTGACAGAGGATGCTCAACCCGTGAAGCCGGGCGACGCGCTTAGTTTCGAAACAACGCTGGCCTCACCGAAGCAAGGCAGCTACGCCCTGGAATTTGATTTGGTTAGTGAATGGGTGTGCTGGTTCGAAGCTAACGGCTCGCAAACAGTGCGCTTGGAATTTGATGTTTTGTAAAGGAAAGTTTTACCGTTTGTCGATAGTCACATAAGGAACATCGCGCCCACCGACATATTCTGCCCGCGGGCGGATGAGTTTGTTGTCGGCGTATTGTTCGAGAATGTGGCCGGTCCAACCGCTAATCCGGCTAACCGCGAAGATGGGCGTATAGAGGTCGAGTGGAATTCCCATCATGTAGTAAGTCGAGGCTGAAAAGAAATCAACGTTCGGAAAGAGTCCTTTTTCGCGCATGATCACTTCCTCAATTTTGCGCGACATTTCATACCACTTTGAATCACCTGCTGCTTTGCCCATTTCTTTAGAGAACTTACGGAGGTGCGTGGCGCGAGGGTCTTCAGTTCTATAAACCGCATGGCCGAAACCCATGATCTTTCGCTTTTCAGCGAGCGCTTTCTTGATATAGGGCTCGACGTTTTCAGATGAACCAATTTCCAACAGCGTCTTCATCACGTTTGTGTTAGCGCCGCCGTGCAAAGGACCAGACAATGCGCCTATAGCTGCGGTCACAGACGCGTACATGTCAGCGAGCGTTCCCGCTACAACGCGGGCGGTAAAAGTCGATGCGTTGAGCTCATGATCGGCATGCAGGATCAGGCAAACATCAAAGATATGCGCGTCATGTTCGGAAGGGCGCTCTCCTTTTAGTTGATAAAGAAAATTTGCTGCGATGTTCAGATTTGGATCCGGCTTTATGGGCTCAAGCCCGCGTCGAATGCGATCGGCCGCAGCCACCAGGGTGGGAAACTGCGCCGTCAGTTTGATAGCCGTTTTGACGCTTACTTCGCGCCTCAGGTTTCTCGCGTCGTTATCGTAAAACTCCAAAGCCGATACCGCGGTCCGCAAAACGTCAATCGGATCGGCTTCGCGCGGAAACTGCTTAATCAAGGCAATAACTTCACTCGGCACTTCGTATGCGTCGCGTATTGATCGCTCGAGCTCAGACAGTTCAGAGGAACCAGGCAGCCGCTTGTTCCAAAGGAGGAATATGACTTCTTCAAACGTTGAATGTTCGGCGAGATCGTGGATGTTGTAGCCCTGGTAAATCAGTTCGCCTTCTTCTCCATTCACATCGGAGATTGACGAAGTTGCAGCGGCAACTCCTCTAAGTCCCGCTGCGGAAGTACCGCCCGGCGCGTTTGCTTTTGTAGTCATAAATTCTTTGGTGGGCCGAAGATAACAAACGACAGCTACGCGTGACAAGCGAGCGCTAACCCCACTAATGCAGTTTGGAGTCGTTCAGGAAATTACAGCCAACGTGTCCATTGCCAATTGCCGATTTCCGATCGCCAATTGGTGTGTTCCGCAACTGGCCAATCGACAATCGGCATTTTGGCAATTGGCAATCTTGACCCACCCGCTACCGCGTGGTGGTACTGACGTCATGTCACAAAGAAGCGATCTCACTGCTGGTATAGTGCTGGTCCTGAGTGAGTCTTAACTGCGCGTCACGACAACAGGATCGCCGCGTTTTATCTTCAATTGGTTCGCTGCGGATCCGTTCTTCGCAGCCATTTCCAGAAAGCCGGCACTTCCCCAAACGCAAAAGACTCCGTGCCGCTGAGTCTCTTCAGCAAAGAAACGTCGAAACCTCCCAACCTCATGGTCACGAATCGTCAAGCGAATTCCGTCATCGATCATCTTGTCAGTCAATTCACGTGGCGTGATGTTCGTCACGCAATTACCAAAATGATCGATGTGAATTACCCGTCCGGAAATAACTCCATCCTTGGCAATCTCCGGTTTCAGCGGTGGCAAGCGAACGTAGTCGTAAATTTCCTGGCCGATCTTTTTCGGCGTAGCGCCGAGTAAAAGCCAGCCGGCAATTGGCGCAAATACATCGCGGCCGTGGAAGGTATTGCTGACGGGCCGCCGAAACCATATAGGGTTAACTACATGAAAGACTTTAGCTTCGGATTCGTCACAAACGTAACTAAAAATGCCATTGTCTGGACCGACAAAAAACTGACCCGCCGCTTTGATCAGAATCGCGCGGCGGTTTGATCCAACACCCGGATCGACGACGGCAACATGGATTGTGCCCTTGGGGAAAGCACTGTGCGCAGCTAACAACGTGAACGCGGCAGCTTCAATGTCCTGAGGAGGAATGTCGTGCGTTATGTCGACGATGCGCGCGGAGGGAATATAAGAAAGGATGACGCCTTTCATCGCGGCGACGAAGTAATCGGCGTTTCCGAAGTCAGTAAGCAGAGTAACCGGCGGCGTGGTGCGAGCCCTGCGTTGCGCAGAAGAAACAACGCGGAGACTTGATTCTTTCGAACCATGTCTCCGCGTCTTTGTCTGTCGCGACTCTTTTGCTTTAAATTTTTTACCCGGGGTACTCTTCACTGGATACGGGTTTCATTCGCAGCGCGAATCTTAAGTTGCTGACCGCGTTCCAGGCGCAAATCTTTGCCGCGACTGGTTAAAACGCCGGCCGTCCCGACTGAGCCACCAATAGCTGCGCCAATTGCTGCTCCGTGACCGCCGCCGAAAATTGCGCCAATTATTGCGCCCACGCCAGCGCTGGCGCCCACCTTGGTAACATCGTCTTTCGTGGAGTCTCGTCCTTTTACGCCGCCCTCGGAATCAACTGTGCCGCTCTCGCTGCTGTTACCCATGTCCACGATTTCGATCACAGAAGCGTGGAAGGGACTGGTGCGACCGTCTTCCATGCGGATCGAATCAAAAGATAGTTGCAATTGCGACGATCCTTTTACTTTTCCCGAACGCTTGATACGCGACACCCGCCCTTCAACTATGGCTCCCGCGAATTCATTAGGGCTGGTAACGCGAGCCTGAAAGGGGTCGCCCTGCTGGCTTACATCCGTAGAAATAGTAGACTGCAACTCAATCACCAGCACCGAGTCGCGGGGTATAAACACTGGCCCATTGTTTATTGGTCCGGAGCTGGAAGTAGTTGCGGTGCTCTGTGTGCTAACGGGCGTATTGTCTTGCGTCGAATCAACTGTGCCACGGCGGGCAAGGCCGATCGGGATTGAAGAATTGAAATTGCCACGATCGTAGCCGGTCGTATACCCGGCTTCGAAACCCTGCTGATAACCGTCCTTGTAATCTTCCAGCGTACCCCAGGCCTGATTGTAGGAACGGTCGGCGCTCTGGTATTCATCCTTGTTCTGATAATCCCGCGGAGCATGGTCGGCAACGTCCCGATAGCCCGCGTTGTAACCGTCGGAGTAACCGGTCCGGTAACCGCGTTCGAGAGCAGTGGACTGCGTTTGGGAAACTGAGGAAGCGGCGTTCGACGTTATCGCCGCGAGTGAAATAAGCCCTATGACAATCAGGGCCAGAAACGAGAACTTGAGATATTTCATATTGGTGTTCCTTCCAAAGATTTACGGCGATCGGCCGCCGCAGGGGTCTTGGGAGAGCCAACCTCGTGCGATCCGAATGCTACCACTGCCATGGCGCGCTAACAATGCGCATGCTGCTGGTTTTCCGTTCTGGGCAACCAACATCGTGGTCGTGCTTGACCACCCTTACGTGCGCGCCTAGACTCAAAACCAACGTGTTAGCCCAGAAAATGAGCCGCCATTCAGATGCTGAATTGACCGAGACGGTTGGCGCCGCCTCCAACTTCAAGAATGCCTGAAAATCGCAGAGTTTATTTAGATCATAGCGCCACGACGCCGGCTGACCCGCGCGTTGTCGCAGCAATGCTGCCTTATTTGACTGAGAAATTTGGCAATGCTTCGAGCGTGCACGGGTTTGGACAGGAGGCCCGGGCGGCGGTGGATCGGGCGCGCCGCGAGGTGGCAACCTTGATTGGCGCGCGGCCGAACGAAATTGTTTTTGTATCCGGCGGCACCGAAGCAAACAACCTGGCGATCCGCGGAGTTGGTGAAGCAGCAGCAGGACATGGCCGACACATTATCACGTCAGCTATCGAGCATTCGTCCGTTCGAGGCATTTGCGAAGTACTGGAAAAGCGCGGCTGGGAAGTAACGCGTCTGCCTGTTTACGAAGATGGAATAGTGAAGATACAAGACGTTCGTGCGGCGTTGCGGCCTGACACGATTTTGATTTCGGTTATGCTTGCTAACAATGAAATTGGCACGATACAGCCGATAGAAGAGATTGCCGCATTGGCTCGCGCCGAACGCGAAAAATCGGGGAGGCGAATTTGGGTTCATACGGATGCGGTACAGGCAGCGGGCCGCATCGAGATAAATGTTGAAATGCTTGGCTGCGATCTGTTGTCCTTTTCGGCGCACAAGCTCTATGCACCAAAAGGAGCTGGTGCGCTCTATGTTCGCCGCGGTGTTCGGTTGGCGCCACAGAGTCTGGGTGGGCATCAGGAGCGTGAACGACGCGCCGGAACGGAGGGCGTGCCCGGCATCGTCGCGTTTGGAGAGGCTGCGAAACTCGCGCGCCAGGAGATGAGCCAGCGCGCGCAACATGAAGAGCGACTACGAAATATTTTTGAAAAGGGAGTAACCGAGCGCATTGATGACATCGTGTTCAATGGAGAGCCTGCTCGGCGGCTGTCGCACGTTTCAAATATTTCTTTTCGTTTCATTGAAGGCGAAGGTTTGCTCATTAGTTTGGACCTTCAGGGCATTGCGGTTTCAACTGGTTCTGCATGCTCGTCGGGAACACTGGAACCGTCGCCGGTAATCATCGCCTTGGGCCGCAACGACGAGCTGGCGCGCGGAGCCATACGATTCAGCTTTGGCAAAGACAATACTCAAGCTGATGTTGACTACGTGCTCGAAGTTCTGCCGCATGTTGTTGAAAAACTGCGCCAATTATCTCCACTCAAAAAAGTCCGCAGGCTTGACCCGGTCGCGGTTGAATAATTGCTCGTGCCTTATTCCGAAATTTTCAAGGATCACCTGACCAACCCTCGCAACGGCGGCGAACTCGAGGACGCCAATGTAGTTGCCGAAGAAACAAATCCGGTTTGCGGCGACCGACTTCGCCTTGCACTGAGACTAGCTGACGGAACGATAAAAGCGGCTCGCTTCCTCGCTTATGGCTGTCCACCGGTTCTGGTCTGCGGTTCGGCGTTAACGGAATTTATTGTCGGGAAAACCATTGAGGACGCTTTGCAAGTAACGAGAAAGCAACTCGCCGAATCAGTGGGCGGCCTTCCTTTAAGAAAGCAGCACGCCGCAGCGCTCGCAATTGAAACTCTTCGATCAGCTATTGATAAATTCAGGGATTCGTGAGGCGTGGCCGTGTGGCCTGAGGCGTGGCGCCTGGTCGATGATATTCAGGACCGCAATATTTTGTTGGCTCGGTGCCAAGCACGAAGGTCCTGGTCCGAATGACGGGACAACTTTCCACCGCTATCAATCCAGTAGTTGGATCAATATCGAGAGTGATGGTGCCTTCCAATCGTCCGCTTTCATTGGTACGAAGTTCGCTTTTTGGCTTGCGCGGTGAAGGACTAGGCGAAGCCTCGACAGTTGGCAAGGGAACGACGTCGCCTGGCTCGAGCGTAGGCAACTCCTCGGGCGTTACTTCTGCCTCCGGAATAATCTCGGCGCCGTGAGGCGAGGTGCCATTAATAAAAAGTTCAATGCGCTTGTCGGGATCCTCCGGCGCGGCGGGCGCCCCGGTTTTCGGATTGATCGCGATCTGTTCAATGCCGGCCGGCATGGCCCAGTCGCCCTGCCATTCCGGATGTTGGGCCAGCGCAACCTGCATAAAGTCGGTCCATATCGGCAGCGCTGAATTCGCTCCGGTCAGACCAAGCTGTGATCCGTCGTCAAACCCTACCCATACGACGCAGACCAGGTTCGGCGTGTAACCAGCAAACCAGCCATCGCGCGATGTGCCTGTTTTTCCGGCGACGTTCGCTTTAAATCCGCGCGACCGCACCGGCCCAGCAGTACCGCGATTCACCACGTCCTTCATAAATGAAGTCATCACATAAGCAACGTCCGGATGAAACACTTCGTTCTTCTGCGGTGTGGGGGCAGCGATAGTCACACCGGTGCCCGTCGTGATGCGATTAATTGCGATAGGCGCAGTGCGCGTGCCGAGCGTTGCAAACGCGGTGTAGGCAGAGGCGATTTGCAGCGGCGTGGCCTCGCTGGTCCCGAGCGCCATCGCCGGATAGGCGCGCGCCGGTTTCGGCAGCCCCGCCTTGGCCGCAAGATTCATGACGCGGCCAATCGTCACTTCCATTGCCACGTCAACAGTGACCACGTTCAAACTATGGACCAGCGCGTCGCGCAACGTTACGGGTGCGCGTGAATACGAGTCGCCAAAGTTACCGGGCGAATACTCCTGATTGTCGTAGGTGAATGTCTTCGGCTCATCGACGTAAGTCGTCGCCGCGGTGATAACGCGAGGCACGGGATCGTAGGCCGTGTTAAGCGCGGTCGCATAAACGAACGGCTTGAAGGATGAACCTGGTTGCCGCGACGCATCCGTAACTCGATTGAGCTGACTCTTGCCGTAATCGCGTCCGCCAACCATCGCCACAATTTCTCCGGTCCTGGCGTTCATGGCCACCAGTGCCGCTTGCAAAGTTCCGGGTGCAAAGCGCTTCGCTTCAATCTTGTCCAGCGCAGCAAGTTGTTTTGTTACGGCCGCATAAGCGGCGCGCTGTAAATCAAGATCGATGGTTGTGTAAATCCGCAGATGCTCTGCGGCGCCGGGCCCGGCGATGATGTCGCCAAGCTGGCCCTGAACGTAATCAGCAAAATACGGCGCGTCAGAGATGTCAATGCGGCCTTTTGTCGCTGCCACTTGCAGCGGCTGCCCTTTTGCCATGGCTGCTTCGTCCGCCGAAATCACGCCCGTTTCTGCCATGTTATCCAGTACCTGATTGCGGCGCGCTGTGGCCGTTTCCAGGTCGTGATACGGGTTATAGCGGTTGGGACTGCGAATTAGCCCGGCAAGGAATGCCGACTCGGGTAAAGTCAGATTGGTGACGTCTTTATTGAAATATGCGTCCGCGGCTTCACCAAAACCGTTTATCGAGAAGCCCGACTGTTGGCCCAGGTAAACCTGGTTCGCGTAGAGCACGAATATCTGCTCTTTTGACAGCCGCGTCTCGAGAATGATCGACATATAGGCTTCCGCAACTTTGCGCCGCAGGGTGCGCTCCGGCGACAGCAGAAGGTTCTTGACCAATTGTTGTGTGATGCTGGAGCCGCCCTGCCGCGCGATTGGAGAATTCGGATCGGAATCATAGCGCCGCACCAACGCGCGCAGGATACCGCGAATGTTTACTCCGTAATGTTCGAAGAAAGATCTGTCTTCGGTCACCACGATCGCCTTTACCAAATGAGGAGGCAGATCGTTGTAGCCGACAATCTTGCGTTTCGCTCGATCGCGACCCGTTACCGAGCTGATCAACTGCGGCTCAAGCCAGGCTTTATCTAATTTTGCATTGGTGTCGAGGTCCGAGATTCCGGTGATGCCCTTGCCTGTACGCGCAAACTGGATTCGCACATGCTTAAACTGTCGCTGGCCGTCTACGACATTACTGTCGCTTGGTTCAATTTCAACCGCGCCGTTGTTCACAGAATAGCGGCCGCGAGCTTTGTCCGCCTGTTGGGTTTTTTCAACGTAGCCCGCGCTCTTCAATAGTTCCAGCAGTTGATCCTGGCTGATTGCCTGTCCCACATGAAGTTGTTTTGGCGCCGCGTAAATTCCCGCCGAACGCGTGAAGACTTCGCCTTTCAATAAATTGTCGATACGGCCGGAAAAAACAGTCCAGTAGTAAATCAAAAAACCAATGACGATGACGGCAATAGCCGCGAGCGGAATGATTACTGGCGGACTGAGTAGCCGGCGCATTACGCGACGACGAAAACTCGGTTCCGGCTGCGGCGCGTAGGCGACAACGCGAGATTGGGCTCGGGAACCTTTTCCCGGTTGAACTCCGGGTGGCTTTCCTTCAGGTGGGTATCTTACTGGCATAAGAGACAGGCGATAGACCTCGCTGGTCCAGTTGTCCTTCGGGCTGTGGTCAGTCGTCCATCCTCGTATCTTAAATGCTAACCTCTCGCTCTCAGGGTGTCCACTTAATTGACAGCCAATGTGTCTTTAGCTAACGTCCAAAGTTAACTGCGCTTTAGATGCGATCAGTCACTTATGAGTCTCTCGCCAACGCGAAGGCGTCCGCTTGCCGGCAAAGATCGTCGCATCCTGTTGGCCCTTCTGGCCGTCATTGTTGCTATGGGCTGCGGGGCGATCGGCTTCCATCTGATCGAAGGCTGGTCGATACTTGATAGCCTGTATGCCGCGGCGCAAACTGTTACTACAGTCGGCTACGGCGATGTTACGCCGGCAACGCGCAACGGCCGGTTGTTTGCGATGCTTTTCATGCTCGCCGGCGTGGGTGTCGTACTCTATGCGCTGACGGCGACCGTGCACGCGATAGTCCAGTCGGAGTTAGTGGCCACCTTCGGCGAGCGGCGTCAGTCGAGAAAAATGAGCAAGTTAAGAAATCATTTCATCGTTTGCGGCGCGGGACGCGTCGGGTCACACCTGGTACGGAGTCTGCTGAACGGTAATGAAACCTTTGTGGTCATCGAAAGAGATAGCCAAAGAGTTGCCGAGCTGACAGAGCTCGGTGTAATTGTGCTTGTGCGCGATGCAACGCTGGAGGAAACTTTGCGAGAAGCAGGTGTTGAGGTAGCGCGCGGGCTGGCCGCCTGTTTGCCCAACGACGCCGACAACGTTTATGTAGTGCTTACAGCTCGCGATTTGAATCCGAATTTGCACATCGTCGCGCGCGCAGCTGAAGAGCAGGCAGAGGCGAAACTAATTCGCGCGGGCGCCAATCGAGTCGTTGCGCCAACGATTATCGGCGGACACCGCATGGCGATGGCGTTGACCAAACCCGCCGTGGATGATTTTATCGGTTCAATTACAGCAAACAAGCTGGAGCTCGCATTTGAAGAACTTAAAGTTGATTCAGGGTCGCGATTGGTGAGCCAGAAATTGAGCGAAACAAACATTCGTTCCGAGCTCGACATCGTCATCGTTAGCATCCGGCGGGCTGATGGCCAAATACTTTTCAATCCGAGTGGCGACGCGGTTATCCGCAGTGGCGATATTCTAATTGCTATTGGCCATGCAGAATCGTTGATGAAACTGAACGCGTTGGCCCGCGGCGTGGCCGTTAATTCTGTTTAGATGAAAATTCTCGTTACCGGCGGTAGTGGTTACCTGGGCACTCACGTTTGCCGCTTCTTTGATGCCGATGATTTCTCGCGACGCACCGGCCACGACATTCTTGACGCCGAAGCCGTCAAGATTGTGGCTGACTATGACGCTGTCATTCATCTCGCCGCACATCTCGATAAGGATCCCCGCGGCGCTGAGCTTTGTTTTAGGACCAATGCTGAAGGCGCGGCCAAAGTCGTAAGGAATCTCAAACCCAACACTGCATTTATCTACGCATCGACCAAGGACGTTTACGGTTCGCACGCAAACTTGCATGCGCAAGTTTCGGAAACCTGTCCGACTGACTATGACGGCCAGACCGCATTGGAGTGGTCAAAACTGATTGGCGAGCGCTACGTTGAATATTTCGCGAGCCGCAATGACGTGCGTGCTTGTATTTTCCGCATGTCGACAGTCTATGCGCGTGCTTCCGAAGGCAATGAAGCCGGGTTTGTCACGCATTACGTGGAATCTGTAAAGCATGGGTGGCCCATTCATCTGCCTTTGAATGGGCAGCCTATACGTGACATTCTGCACGTAGACGATTTTTCTCGAGCCTGCCAGGCATTCATCGAGTCGGCGCATCCTTCTGGTTTGTATAATCTCGGTGGTGGAGTGCGAAACTCGCTCAGCCTGCGGGAACTCGTCACTATGGTTGGTAAGCTAATTGAACTTGATCCGGTAATTGTTGATGCGGGACCGTTGCCGATGAATGTTCCCGTTCGTTATGTCTCTGATCTGACGAAGATTCGCGAACAGCTCGTCTGGCAACCACAGATCGAAACCGAGGAAGGACTGCGCGGTTTGTTGTAGGTATGCTTGAGTACTATTTAACTGAAAAACAAAAATAAGATTTTCCATTTACCATTTATCATTCGCGAATTTGTCATTTGGGTTGCACGGACCAAGATCGACTCCACGAAGGAAGTGCTCAAACCGCCTAAATGGAAAATGACAATTTTTTTGATTTGTAAACCAATGACCGAGCTCAACGTTCACAATATCCAGCGCATCATCGTACGCGGCACCAACTGGGTTGGCGACGCGATGATGACGCTGCCCGCGTTGCGCGAGTTGAGAAGGCTGTTTCCTAATGCACACATCACACTTGCCAGCCGTTCCTGGGCGAAAGGCTTATTCATCGGCGTAGATTTCGTTGATGAGCTGCTGATACATGAAGGGCGCGGACTTCGTTCTTTCTTTCAGCAAGTGCGTGTCTGGCGAAAAGGCCAGTTTGATCTGGCAATCCTGTTAACCAATTCA
>Ga0184619_10000705_pt1 | contig 11530 bp, 13 predicted proteins | sample PLM0_60_b1_FD_133146 | JGI IMG/M metagenome (GOLD analysis project Ga0184619, IMG submission 133146) | Groundwater sediment microbial communities from an aquifer in East River, Colorado, USA - PLM0_60_b1 | ecosystem: Environmental > Terrestrial > Soil > Riparian zone | place: USA: East River...
GTACATCGCGGGCGACGTCGATATCGACGGCAGCATGGAGGCGGCATCCAATCTGTCGGAAGCGATAGGGGGACGGCTCCGTACGCCGCTCGCCGTCGCGCGTTTGGTGGGACTCGTGCTCGGGCTTCCGGGGCAGGCGGACGATGATCTCGCCGCGATTGGGTTCCCCGAGCAAGCGCGGAAGCTCGGACCGCGTCACACTCCGGTCCGCGACGCAGCGGCGATCCACTACCACTACGACGTCGGGAACAATTTCTACAAGCTGTGGCTCGACAAGCGGATGGTTTATTCGTGCGCTTACTTCCGCTCGAGCGAAGATTCACTGGATGTCGCTCAGGAAGCGAAGCTCGATCTCATCTGCCGCAAGCTGCGCCTCAAGCCTGGTGAGCGTCTGCTCGACATCGGCTGCGGATGGGGCGGGCTGATCATGTACGCCGCCGAGCGTTATGGCGTCGACGCGACCGGAATTACGCTGAGCGAGAACCAGGCTTCGCTCGCCAAGGAGCGCATTGAGCAGGCGGGACTTGGTGACCGGTGCCGGGTCGCGATCCGTGACTATCGAACCCTCAACGCGGGTGACGGCTACGACAAGATCTCGAGCATCGGAATGGTCGAGCACGTCGGAGCTACTCACCTGCCGGTCTACTTCGCATCGGCGTTCCGCGCCCTCAAGCCGGGTGGCTTGTTCATGAACCATGGTATCGTGAGTCTGTCCGAGCCGCGGCCGCGGCCGCTCCGCGAGAAAATCTTCCGAAAGTTCTGGAGGGCGGATGCATTCATTGACACCTACGTCTTCCCCGACGGCAAGCTCACCGCCGCGCACGATGTGATCGCGGCCGCGGAAGGCGCGGGCTTCGAGGTGCGGGATGTCGAGAGCCTGCGTGAGCATTACGCGATGACGCTTCGCCACTGGGTACGCTCTCTCGAGGAGAAGAGCAGCGATGCGACCGCGCTGGTCGGGGAGCACCACTTCCGGATCTGGCGTCTCTACATGGCCGCGTCCGCAAACGCGTTTACGAACGCGGCCATCAACGTCATCCAGACGCTGCTGGCGAAGCCCGACGCACAGGGCAAGTCGAACATTCCGCTCACCAGAAAAGACCTCTACGCTGAGCCGTAATTCACGAAGGCCGCTCCGGAGTTAGATTGAGAGGGACAATCCGTACCGGAGAGCTGCATGGCGGTCAAAGTTGTTACCAAGCCGGATCGTAGATACCTCCAGGACCGCGATGGACAGTTCCGTCCGATCGAGAACCTGAGCATCACCGCTTCCACCCCGGTATATCCGGCGGTTTTGCACAAGACGCGACGGACAATGATCCTTGCCGATGACCGCGCGCACGCCGTCGTCGCGCTCGAAAAGGATATGCTCGTCACCAGAAACGCTGATCTCTCCGCAGTACTGATCGCGTACCAGGAGCCGACCGCCGCGACCTGGAAGGCCCTCGAGGAGCACATGGAGACCGAACGGTCGATGGCCGAAAGCGCCAGAGAAGCCAAGAGCAAGGTTCTGCTCGAGCGTAAGAAAAAGGCCGCCGAAATTCTGTAAGTAATGCGGGCCAGACATCGCGCTCTGATTGTTCTGGCATCCACGGCGGCGCTTTTCTCGTGTGCGCCCCCTCCAAAACCACCGCCCCCTCCGCCAAAGCCCGTTGTAGTTGGTCCTCCGACGGATACCGTGAAAGTTCCGCTGACCGATCTGCTAGCGCGGACGTACTACGGATACTCCGGTGGTCTTTATCCGGGGGGACTCAATCAGGCTCCGGTGGATCATGATTCCGCGGCGCGCGCACGGCGAAACGCGATCAAGCCGCTCGATGTGAACGGCGACGAAAGTCCGTTCGGAAAGTACGTGCTGATATCGATCGGAATGTCGAACACGACCCAGGAGTGGTGCTCGCAGACCTCGGGACCGCCGTGCGCGCCGTGGACGTTCATGGGGAAAGCGGCGACGGATCCGAGCGTGAACCACTATACGCTGGTGATCGTGAATGGCGCCGCGGATGGTCAGGACGCGCCGGCGTGGACGTCGCCGAGCTCCCCAAACTACGATCGCATCAAGGCTGCGCGCCTCGCGCCGCTGGGCTTGAGCGAGAACCAGGTGCAGGCAGCGTGGGTAAAGCTCCAGGATCCGAAGCCATCGGTATCACTTCCCGCCGACAGCGCCGATGCAAAAGTCGTTCTTACGAACCTGGGTCTCGTTTTGCGCGCGCTTCGGATTCGCTATCCGAATCTGCAGATCGTTTTTCTCTCGAGTCGCGCCTATGGCGGGTATGCGACGACCGACCTGAACCCCGAGCCGTACGCGTACGAGAGTGGGTTCTCTGTGAAGTGGGCGATCGAGTCGCAGATCAACGAGATGCGCGGATTGCCTGTCATCCAGCGTGTCGGCACTCTCAACTACACAAAAAAGTCAGGGCCGTTGATCGTGTGGGGGCCGTATCTGTGGGCGAACGGAACTAATCGGCGCTCCGACGCTGTCTATTGGAATCGCGAGGATTTCGAGGAGGATGGGACGCATCCTTCGCAGAGTGGCGAAACCAAGGTGGCGGGCATGCTGATGGAGTTCTTCAAAAACTCGCCCTACGCGCGATGCTGGTTTGTCGTGAATCAGTATTGTCTCTAGAAAATATGCTGATCCTCGAGGGCACACTGTGAGCTGTGCCCTGGCGGAGTTATCCTAAGAGAAGTACGTCTAATCAGGCTCAAACACCGCCGCCGGATAGCAGGGCTTTCAGATGCCATTGGTTGAAATCGAAGATCTCCCCGACGATGCCCGCGCCTGGGTATTCAGCGCCGACAAGACAATCGACCCACCAGCGTCCGATGTGTTGTTGCGCGAAGTCGACGGCTTCCTCTCCCGATGGAACGCGCATGGTGTGCCACTCACGGTCGGTCGAGACTGGAAGTACGGCCGCTTTCTCACTGTTGCAGTCGATCAATCGACGGCGGGCGCATCGGGCTGTTCGATCGACGGACTCTTTCGCACACTCAAGGCGCTGGAGTCGAGATTGGGAGCGAGCCTGGTTACGAGCGGAGTGGTTTTTTTCCGGGGGCGGAAAGGGGCCATTGAATGTGTGGATCGCGCGCGGTTTACGGCCCTGAGCGCCGAAGGGGAAATCGGCCCGGACACACGTGTCTTCGATCCAACAGTCACCACCCTCGGTGAATGGCGCGCTCGATTCGAGCTCGAGGCCGCAAAATCGTGGCACTCCGGATTACTCAAGGATAAACAGCCGGCGTGAATACCCACACCACCTATCTCACGTTCAACACGGAGAAGCGGCAGGAGATCATCGACATCACCGAGGAGGTCGAGAAGTGCCGCGCAGCCGCCGGAGTCAACGAAGGAATGGTACTCGTGTCGGCGATGCACATTTCGGCGTCGGTGTTCGTAAACGACCACGAGCCTGGCTTATGGAAGGATATTCTCGATTGGCTCGAGAATCGGATCGCTCCCTGGTCGCCGGATGACTATAGGCACAACACGGGCACTGGCGAAGACAACGCGGCCGCGCATCTACGCTCGCTTACGATCGGGCACGAAGTAATTGTCCCGGTGACCAAAGGGAAGCTCGACTTCGGACCGTGGCAGCGGGTGTTCTACGGAGAATGGGACGGTCAGCGTCCCAAACGGGTTCTGCTCAAGGCGATGGGGGAGTAGCCTCGACCTTCTCGACCGCTTCCTGGGCGCCGATGAATCCAATGCGACTGTGGGTCCCGTCGCAAAACGGCTTCACCACCGAGCCACCGCAGCGGCACAGCGAGATCCACGTTTTCCCCTCTGGACTGGTCTTCCTCCGTTCCACTGGAATCGGAACCGGATTTCCATCGTGATCGACGAGGTTTACATCGCCGTGCACTCTATAGGGTCCATTCTTCCGAATTTCGATCGTAACGTCTGCCATTTTGCGACCTGAATGTGTAGGGCGATCGTGCTATCGCCGTCTAACAGTGCCGATAGCTCACCGGACTCAACTTACATCTTAACACTGCTCAAAAGCATGTCGTGGCTCCACTGATCGGCGAATCCATTCTGCCGGAGTACGGTCGCGATCTGTCCCCAGTGGCGAATGCCATGCAGAAAAATGTTCGACGCGATCTTGTACTTGCTCGCCGAGACGAGGCCGGCAGTGAGAGTCTGGAACGTGAGAACCCTGTCGAGCTCGGCCTCGGGCGCGGTCGTCAGAAAGTGCACGAGCTGGCCGCGCGCGTTGTCGCCGAGCTCGAAGACATCTTCGATGGAAGTCTGTCGAAAGCCCTCCCATGACGTCACTTCCTGATCGAGAAGTCGCTGGGCGTACCGAAGCTCCACCGCGAAGATGTGCGTCACGACTCCGCCGATCGTCGCCATCCGCCCAGTCGCGAATGGCACCGCCCACGCCTTGGGACGCTCGACGAACCAATCGTGCCAGCGATGCTGCTCCGTCGATGTGAGCTCGAGGAGCGTCTCGTACCTCAGGGCGCAGCGGTCGCCTGCGCTCACACCCGCAGATGGTCCGCGCGCCAGTTGCGGATCGCGCGCTTGATGTCGCCCTGCGATTTCAGCTCACCGTTGAGCGTGCGCCGGGTGAGGTCGGGCGCTTCTTCGTCCGCTGCGAAACGAATTGCGATCAGCTGCGCCGGGGTCAATTCACCGACGCGTCCACGCAAATCGCTAGGCAGCAGCCGTTCGAGCCGGACGCGCTCCTCGAGGCGAATGACCCGATCCTGGGCTCTGAGCGGCATGAATCGAAGGAGGAGAATGCCGAGGAAGAGCGCGAGCGCTACGACGACCGACCACCCAGTCATGGCTCGCGGATCACGCGCAAATTGAACTGCCGTCACGATGACGTTGATCAGGAGAACCGGCACCGCAAAGAAGTGGTAAGCTGGAATAAATCGTCGGTGGCTTCCGTAGGTTTGCGTCGCTTGCGTCATCCCCGCTCCTCGTTGTGATTGCTCGTCGACCCGATGAACTTAACTGCCGCGGAAGAATGCGCGAGAGTGAAAACTTTGTTCCCGACCGTGTTCATGGAATCGAACCTGTGACTACGCCGTTTGCGCCTCAGCCTCACGCGCGTAGCGCTTGAGTCTCGTCACCATCGCGTTGAGACCAGGCTCGCGCGCGCCCAGGCCGATGCTCTCCATCAGAATGCGAACGAAATCCTGGGGAATTCCGAGAGTGGTCGACGGCGGCTGACCATTTACCGCCGCGAAGATGATGGCGAGCACTGCGGCGATCGTCGGCGACTGGCGCACGTTGAGGTCGGCGTAGAAGTGGAGCTTCCCGTCCCGCACTTCGGGGATGATGTCGACCCGCGTCATGCACTCCGGGATGGTAAACGCCCCACGGTCGAGATCCTTGAAGCGCTCCGGCAACGGCTCGAGTTTCTTCGAGTACTGGACGAGTGCCTGCATTTTCTCCTCGCGTCCCATCGATCGAAACAGCTTGAGCACGCGATCGATGGACGGGGGAATGCTCGACGTCTGCTGAGCGTTCTCCATGACGGCAATCTAATTAATTAGCTTTCGCATCAGATCATCAATCGCAAATGGAGAATGAAATGCCAACTAGAAAAGCCACTGCGACCTGGGAAGGCGGGCTCAAGGGCGGAAAAGGAAGCTTCAAGGGCGAGAGCGGAGCGATAAGCGGTCAATACAACTTCAGCTCCCGCTTCGAGAGTGGTGCCGGGTCAAATCCTGAAGAGCTGCTCGCCGCGGCAGAAGCGGCGTGCTTCAGCATGGCCTTGAGCGCGGGGCTCGAGAAAAACGGGACTCCCGCCACGAAAGTCGAGACTAACGCCGCGTGCACCATTCAGGCGGTTCCGGGTGGCTTCGGAATTACGACGATGAAGCTCAACGTGCAGGCGACCGTTCCGAAGATCGACAAAATGAAATTCGATCAGATCGCGAAGGAGACGAAGGACGGATGCCCGGTCTCCAAGGCTCTCAAGGGCAACGTCGACATCCAGCTCGAAGCGAGGCTCGTCTAGCGCGAGTAGTTCCTGATCTTGCTCTTGAGCAGCTCGCCGTTGGAGAAGATGATCTGCTCGCCGGACTCGCTGCGCAGGCGAGTGGTCTTCAGCCCGATGTGCTCGACTTTGCCTCGATAGTTCTCGACCGAGATCGAGTCGCCCACGACGAAGGGTTTGTCCACGACGATCGAGATCGCGGCGAACAGGTCGCCGAGAATGTTCTGCACTGCGAGCGCGATGGCGAGTCCGCCGATGCCGAGTCCGGTGAGGAGCGGCCTGATCTGGATGTGGAGGGCCGAGAGACCGGCGAGGCCAAGGGAGATCCAGATGAAGAGGCGCGCTACTACGCCAAGCGCCTTGAACGTCGTGATGCTGCTTCCGTCCGTGACATAGCGCTGGACGGATCTGCGGAGGTAGTAGCTGATGATGATGTTCGTCCAGATCACGCCCTGCATGAATAGCGCGAGGATCGTGGCGATCGTGGACAGCGATAACTCGGGGGGCTCCGGCTCCGGTACGTGCAACAGGCCCGGGAGAAAGGCGGCGATGAGTGCGAGGAGGAGAAAGAAAGATCCTCGAAGGAGCTTGACCGCCAGGCTGTTTTTCATTTGGCAATAATCTATTGAAAAACCCGGCGTCCCATGCCCCGACGGAAAAGCTTATCAGCCGTTAGCTGCGATGCTTATAGCTCCCCGCTTTTGTTCCGTGGACGTCAGGTTTGCGGTATCTCCAAACGCCGAGACCTCCGTGCTCTCCATTTCATCACACGCGTCGCAGTTGTGGCACCTCCAGTCCTTGTCGACCTCCTCACCGAAATGCTCGAGGATGTAACGCGTTCGGCACTGCGTCGTTTGACAGAACTGGATCATCGTGCGGAGCTTTTCCTGGTCCATCGCCCGCCGCTCCTCGTAGTCCTGGAGGTCGGCGCTCAGATCGACGGCGCAGAGATTATCTCCCAACCTCTCCCATTTCCCGCCGCGATGCTCCCGCACCAGGCCATGACGCTTCAACAAGGCAAAGACGATCTTCGCCTTGCGTGAGGGGATTCCCGTCAGCTCCACGATGTCGTCGAGAAGCACGGGGGTCTTGAGCGGATACTTCTCCAGGGCAAGTGCCACCTGCGCCGCTTCCTGCACCTCCGGATACTTGCCGCCGAGGAAGTACGACTGTATGCGCTTATCCTCGACCCGGTACAGCACCTGGCACACCGCCGGGTCATCGTCTCGTCCCGCTCGCCCTGCCTCCTGGTAGTACGCTTCGATGGAGCCGGGAAAGTGGTAGTGGATCACCCAGCGCAGATCCTGCTTGTCGATGCCAAGTCCGAAGGCATTGGTGGCGATGATTGCCTTGAGATCGCCGGCCATGAAGCGGTCCTGGACATTCTTTCGGTCCGCCGCCGGCCGCTTCCCGTGATAAAGGCCGACGCTGAAGTCATCCGCCAGCATCTCGTGCAGCCGCTCCGCTTCCTTGACCGTCGCGACGTAGATGACGCCCGATCCCTCGAACGCCCGCAGCGCGTGACGCAGCGTCGTGTCCTTGATCTGATCGTTGACGGTGCGAATCACCTCGAACCGGAGATTGGGCCGGGCGAACCCCGTGATCGTGATGTGTGGATCGACCATCCCCAGCTGACGAATGATGTCTGCCTGCACGTGTGCGGTCGCCGTTGCCGTCAGCGCCAGAATTGGCGGACGTCCGAGACGCTTGGAGATTCCGCCGAGCGAGAGATAGTCGGGCCGGAAGTCGTGACCCCACTGGCTGACGCAGTGCGCTTCGTCGACGACGAACAGGCTGATAGGTCTGGAGAGAAGGTGCTCGAAGAAGGCGCGATCCTTGAACCGCTCCGGCGTGAGGTAAAGGATCTCGCCTTCGCCCTCTGCGATCTGGCGGTGCGCTTCGCGAGTCTCGAATGTAGAGAGGTGCGAGTGCATCGCCACCGAGCTGACACCCTGCGCGGAGAGCTTGTCGTGCTGGTCCTTCATGAGGGCGATGAGCGGACTCACGACTATGGTGAGACCGGGCAGCAGCACGGCGGGAAGCTGATAGATCAGGGACTTCCCGCTACCTGTGGGCATCACGACCAGCGCGTCTTTGGCGGAGAGAACAGCGTTGAGCGGCTCCCACTGGCCCGGCCGGAAATCGCGATGGCCAAAGCGCTCGGTGAGCAGCTTGCGGGCTGCCTCTTTTGTTATCAGTTCAGACACTCTGCCGGATACAGGCACAAAGTATTCCGGCTGCCAGGCTTTCCAGTTTATCCGGCCTGGAACGCGTTGCCCGTTGCCCGTTGCCCGTTAACCGAATAAGCTGAGCGACCATGCCGGCTTCTCTTCTCTCCGCCAACAATCTGCGATTCGAGCTATTCGCGTCGACTGCTCCTGAGCTGGAATCCATCGCTGCGGGCGAGCTCAGGGCTCTGGGATTGCGGGGACGGCAGGAAATCGGCGGAGCTGCTTTCGGCGGCGATCTCGATCGGCTGTACGAGGCGAATCTCTGGCTCCGGACGGCGAGCAGAGTCGTCGTCAGGCTTGGACGATTTCACGCCAGCACGTTTTACGAGCTGGAACGTCGCGCGAAGAAATTGCCGTGGGAGGAGTTCCTGCCGGCGAGTGGGCGAGTGCGGCTGCGCGTCACGTGCAGGAAATCCAGGCTCTATCACTCTGACGCGGTTGCCGAACGCGTAATGTCCGCAATCGAAGCATCGGCTTCGCGCGTGATAGAGGCGAGGGGGGAAGGGTTCAATGACGAACGGGGTTACGCGGACCACCCGGATGACGGGGAACACATGGAGGAAACTGACGGTGGTGACACCGAGTCTCGAATCGAAGGAGAGCCGTCGCAGCTTTTCATCGTCCGCATCCTTCACGACGAGGTAGAGGTGAGCGCCGACAGCTCGGGTGAGCTGTTGCACCGGCGTGGCTACAGGCAGGAGATCGCCAAGGCGCCGCTCCGCGAGACGCTCGCGGCCGCCATGGTTCTCGCGAGCGGATGGCGAAAGGGCGAGCCACTCCTGGATCCGATGTGCGGGTCGGGTACAATTCCGATCGAAGCAGCGCTCATTGCGCGCGGCGTTGCCCCCGGGTTGCGAAGGAAATTCCAATTCATGAACTGGCCGACGTTCGATGCAGGCCTCTGGAATGACATCGTCGAGAAAGCGCGGAGCTCCGTCAGGCACTCACCCGAAAAAATTCGCGGGAGTGATCGCGACGCAGGTGCCATCCAGGCCGCGTCGCGAAACGCCGAGCGCGCAGGAGTGGCGGACACGATCCAATTCTCCGCCCAAGCTGTGTCGGGCTCCATCGCCGAGCTCGAGGATGTCGAGAAGGGGGTCGGCTGGATTCTCACCAATCCGCCTTACGGAATCAGAATCGGCGAGAGCGACGACCTCCGAAACCTCTACGCGACGCTGGGAACGGCGTTGAGAACCAAGCGAGGATGGCGGGTCGGCATTCTCACCTCTGATGCGGCGCTGGTTCGGCAGACTCGGCTGCCCCTCGTGCCCCGATTCAACACCAGCAATGGTGGAATTCCGGTGGGCTTTTTGGTCAGCGAAAAACCGGCGAAGACTGAGGTCCGTTCCGAAAATCTTGGTGAGCGAGGAGTATCGGTGAAAACCGAGGGCGAGGCGATGTGTTAGACAGATATCGAACTGGACAGCTCGCCTCAATAAATGTCTCAGGTGGCGGGGTCCCAAAAAGGCGCGTTACTGGCGCGAATGTGTCTCGATTAGGGCTTCTGGGAGACGCTCAAAACGACACGATAGGCCACGGGGGACCCCAGAGAGCAGTGTGCGTGTATTCCCTGGAAAAGATCCAGGCCCTCCAGACGGAGGGCCATCCGATCGACGTCGGCACAGCAGGCGAGAACGTGACGCTGGAAGGAATCGATTGGGATCTAGTGGTGCCGGGAGCCCGGCTCCGGCTCGGTGAAAGCGTAATCCTCGAGGTCGCCTCGTTCACCTCCCCCTGCAAAACGATCGGGGAGTCGTTCATCGACGGCAGATTCGTTCGGATCTCGCAGAAGCTCCACCCGGGGTGGAGCAGGGTCTACGCCCGGGTACTTTCCGAGGGCGAAATCCGGTGCGGCGATTCCGTGGAAGTGACCTCGCCGCCGGAATAAACACACGAGTCGAAGCCGTTCCCAGAAACGGTCCCACTTTTGAACAGTAGAGTAGGTCTCTCCCCGGGCGTGCCCCCGGGCCAATCTTGGATTCTGAAGCCCGCGCTGCGGGCTCGAGCGGTCACATAAGGAGTGAAGTCGTGGAAATCGGGGACAATATCGAAGTCGAAGAGGTAGAGTCGGACGAAAGTTCGACCCCCTCCCCTGGCGCTACCGGCTTGCGGCGAAAGAACAGCCGGGCCACGGGCAAGGGCCGAAACGGAAAACGAAACGGAAATGGCAACGCTCTGGGGGGAGCCGAGCGAGAAGTCGTCCCCCTGGCCGCAAGCGGCAAAATCCGTGAGAGCGATCTCCGGCGACTGCTAGCGGCGATGCGCGAGCTCAAGGAAGGTGATTTCGACGTCCGCCTTCCCGTTTCCGATGACCCGTTGCTCGCGGACATCGCCGACGAGTTCAATGGCATCGCCAAGCTCAACACGCGGCTGTGCGACGAAATGACGCGCGTGAGCAAGACGATCGGCCGGCAAGGCCAGATGAACGACCGGGCATCGATCGGGCCGGTGACTGGTGGATGGCGCTCGACTGTCGATACTGTCAACACCCTCATAACCGATCTCGCGTCACCGACGACCGAGATAGCACGCGTGCTTACCGCAGTCGCTGACGGTGATCTGAACCAGAAGATGGTGCTCGAGATCGACGGCAAGTCGGTGCAGGGTGAATTTCTGCGCATCGCCACCACAGTCAACACCATGGTCGATCAGCTCGGCGCATTCACCGACGAAGTCACTCGTGTGGCGCGCGAGGTAGGAACCGAGGGCAAGCTCGGCGGCCAGGCCGAAGTACCGGGCGTCGCGGGCACCTGGAAAGACCTGACCGACAACGTCAACACTCTGGCAGGAAACCTCACCAGCCAGGTGAGAAACATCGCCGCGGTCACGACCGCGGTCGCGAAAGGAGATCTGTCCCAGAAGATCACCGTCGAGGCGCGCGGCGAGACTCTCGAGCTGAAGAACACCATCAACACCATGGTCGATCAGCTGGGCGCGTTCGCTTCGGAAGTGACCCGTGTCGCCAAGGAAGTGGGAACCGAAGGAAAGCTGGGCGGACAGGCTCAGGTATCAGGGGTCGGTGGAACGTGGAAGGACCTCACCGACAACGTCAACGCCATGGCGTCGAACCTCACCGGCCAGATCAGAAACATCGCCGATGTGACGACCGCGGTCGCGAAGGGCGACCTTTCGCGCAAGATAACCGTCGATGTGAAGGGCGAGATCCTCGAGCTGAAGAACACCGTCAACACGATGGTCGATCAGCTGAGCACTTTCGCAGAAGAAGTAACGCGCGTGGCGCGCGAAGTAGGAACCGAAGGACGACTTGGCGGACAGGCACAGGTGCCGCAGGTGGCGGGCACGTGGAAGGATCTGACCGACAACGTGAACTTCATGGCGTCGAAC
>Ga0184619_10000706_pt1 | contig 11519 bp, 9 predicted proteins | sample PLM0_60_b1_FD_133146 | JGI IMG/M metagenome (GOLD analysis project Ga0184619, IMG submission 133146) | Groundwater sediment microbial communities from an aquifer in East River, Colorado, USA - PLM0_60_b1 | ecosystem: Environmental > Terrestrial > Soil > Riparian zone | place: USA: East River...
AGCGGTGAGAAGGCGAGGAGCGCGGCGGGAACGAGCGCCCCAATTCGCCCCGCATACGGCCTTGCCAACCACAGCAAACCAACCGAAGCAACACCAGCCAGCACCAGCAGGAGCCGCGCAAGCAGGTCGGTCTCACCGAAGACACGGAACAGGTACGATGTGGCTGCTTCCGCTAGATCGCCCCGCCAGGTGGGAGGTACGTCGCCGCCCGCCACACGCGTAGCATCGAAGGCGCGCTGCCCTTCGTCCACAGTAAGAGGCGGCGATCCGATGTGTACGAGCCGTAGCGCGCCCGCCGCCGTTACAAGACCCGCCCAGAACAGAGTCTCTACGCTGACAGTAGGACCGCGCGCAACCTCCGCTTTAGCTGCTTCGGCGTGCACAACCGTCGCCGCGGGCGTACTGGTTATGTCACGCCCGGGCGCGTCTTGCACGCTGTCTTGCACACTGTCAGTCTAGCGGAACCACGGCTACGGGTCTTGCGCGGCCGAGGTCCGTTCGAGGAGGGTAACCATTCGCACAACCGCGCCATCTCACCGATAAATCGACGCCCGGAGCCTTTGGGTCTCTCAATTTCTTCAGCCCGGCGCCCGCCGCCAGCGAGTGATAAATTCAAGGCGCCGCAGGCCGGGGGCCTGGGGGTGTCCCCCAGTCTTCTTAACTCTCGGGCGAGCGCAAGCGAGCCCGATTCATATCTCCCCAAAAGGGGAGGAGGCACGTCTACGAGGCGAACAGCGCCTCTACGAACTCCCGCGGCTCGAACGGCGCCAGGTCCTGCGGCCGCTCGCCCGTCCCAACGAACCGCACCGGCACCTGAAGTTGGTCGCAGACCGAGAAGATGACGCCGCCCTTAGCGGTGCCATCGAGCTTCGCGAGCACAACGCCGGTTACGCCCACCGCATCGGTGAAGTATTTCGCCTGGTGCATAGCGTTCTGGCCGGTCGTCGCATCGAGTACTAGGAGGACCTCATGCGGCGCTTCCGGGTACTTGCGCTGGATGATGCGGTTCACCTTCATCAGCTCTTCCATGAGATGGGCCTTAGTATGCAGCCTGCCCGCCGTGTCGATTATCACCACATCCGCCCCTCGGCTTTCGGCCGCCGAGAGCGCGTCGAAGACCACCGCGCCCGGGTCCGCGCCCTGCTTATGCGCGACCACGTCGACGCCCGTTCGTTGCCCCCACTCCTTCAGCTGATCAATCGCCGCTGCCCGGAAAGTGTCGGCCGCTGCTAGCACGAGCTTCTTGCCCTGCGATCTATAAATGTGCGCCAGCTTCCCGATACTCGTCGTCTTCCCTGTACCGTTGACTCCGACCACCAGGATGATCGCCGGCTTCGGCAACGTTTCGCGCTGTCCGTTCGAATGCCAGATCTGGCCCCGGCCCGTATCCACCTCCAGCGTCTCGATCAGGTCTTCCTTGAGCACGCCGAGGGCCTGCTCCGGGTCCCGAATCGACTCTCGCTTGACCCGCTCGCGGAGGTCATCGATGACCTTCTTGGTGGTCGTCACCCCCGTATCCGCAGCCACGAGCGTTTCTTCCAATTCCTCCCAGAGCTCCTCGCTCAACCCTCGCCGGAACATCCCGCCGATACGGCTAAACCACGTCCGCCGTGTCCGCTCCACCGCCTGGTCGACGGCGGCGGCGGCATCAAGCGCCTCCATTTCCGACGCCGGCGCAATCTCGTCGGTTTCGGCTTCCGGCTGGCCTGTTTCTTCTTCGGGGCCCGCCGGCTCCTCGTCCTTCTTTCGCCTGAATAATCTAACCATTACGGTCGATGATATTGGCAGCGTGCCAAGCCCGGCAACTGCTTGCCTACCTCTTCTTCTCTAAACGCTCGAGCAGCAAGTTCGGCAAATCCCGCAAGAACCGGCTGCGCGGATATACTCGCTCGACCCCCGCGCGTTCGGCAGCACGCCGCAGCTCCATGTTCACGTGTGGATAGAACGCGATCAACCAGGCGCCCGCGTCGGTCACCTCACGGAAGAGATCATCGAGCGCAAGTCCCGTCATCGCCAAATCGACCACGATACCCTGCACCCCTTCTGAGCGCAGCCGCAGGCCCGCCTCCTCCCAAGAATTGACCGACTCTGCCCGGCTGCCGATTGCCTTGGCCGCCTCCTCGATGCGCAGGCCAATCATCAAGTCATCAACCACCGCCAGGATCACAACGCCTCGCCCCAGTCAATAAAAGGACCAGCTACAACGCGAACGTCGCGCCCTCAGTGCCGCCCACGAGCGTGAACGGCAGCTTCGCGGCCCTTCGCGCATCCTCGACCATGCGGGCCAATATCGCGTCGTCGTGCTGTGGGTCATGATGGAACGTCACCATTTTCTTCGCCGCCGCCTTCTCGGCGAAGGCCACTGCATCCGGCAATGAGCTGTGCCCCCAGCCGATATGCTCCGCATATTCCTCGGGCGTGTACTGAGCGTCGTGGATCAGGACGTCCGCCTCCTCCGCCAGCTCTAGGCCCGAAGTCCAGTCTGCGTCCTCGGGAAAGCGCCGCGCGCCCAGTGCCGGCTCGTGATCGGGCAGATAGACCATTGTCTTTCCGTTCTCGCTAATCCGGTAACCGACGGTAGGGCCTGGGTGGCACACCAGGCTCGCCTTGACCGCCATTCCCTCGATTTCAAAATCGATCAACGGGACGTCGTGCAACGTCAGCCGGCTGGGGAGATCCCGGATCTGCACCGGGAACAGCGGGGGCGAAAGGTAGCGGGCGAGGCGGTCGCGTAGGTGCAGCGTGGTGGACGGCGGGCCCCATACATGCACTTCCAGGTCAGGCTTGTATAGCCCGGCGAAGAAGCCCAAGCCCTGTACATGGTCCATGTGCAGGTGCGTCAACAGAATGTCGACACGGCGTAAATCCGGGTACAACGTCGCGCTCAGCGGCCGGATGCCCGTCCCCGCGTCGAGGATCAGCAACTGGCCATCCGCGCCGCGCACTTCCACGCAGGACGTGTTTCCCCCGTAGCGCGCGGTTTCGGGCCCGGGCGCAGCCAGAGATCCCCTTGTTCCCCAGAGAGTCACGTCCATGTTTGCGGGGTCTGCCCTCCCTAGCTGTCCGCTCCCGGCTCCGCCTCCCAGAAGATCGCAACCGCTCCGAGATGCCGTCCGCCCTGACCCTCGATCGGAAACGCGCTCGCGTCTACAAGCCGCCACTCGCCGTCGAGCCCGCGGATGCGGAGGCGCCGATGGGCCGGCCGCCGTTCCAGAAGCGCGATGTTGATCGGCAAGGAGTCAGAATCTAGTCGGGAGCCATCCTCACTTGTCGTTTGAAAGATCGTTGCCAGCTCCTCGGCGGGCATTTCCCCGGCTTCATCGAAGCGCCGGCCGAGGACCGCTTCTGCGGGCTCGTTATAGTAGACCAGATGTCCATTTTCGCCCATAACCCATACCGGCACTACGAGGTAGCTTGCCCATTGACGGGTGAGGATCAGTTCGATGGGTTGCTGGGGCATTCGTGCTCTCGCTATCCGGGACGCGTCCGGACGCTATTCTACCGGAATTGAGAGCGGGGCTCAGTTATTAGTGGAGACGGTTTGACCCGCCGGAAGGTCCGCCAGCCGCATGGAAAGCACTCGCGAAGCGCCGTCGGGCGCCATCGAGACGCCGTAGATGCTGTCCGCCACTTCGATCGTGCGCCGGTTGTGCGTGATCACGATGAATTGAGTCCGCTGCGCCAAATCGTGCAGCGCCGATGCGAACCGGCCCACGTTCGCTTCGTCGAGCATGGCGTCGACTTCGTCAAGCACGCAGAACGGCGATGGGTTCGCCTGGAGCAGCGCAAACAGCAACGAAACCGAGGTCAGCGCTTTCTCCCCGCCTGAGAGCTGTGCGAGCGTCTTGGTGCGTTTGCCCGGCGGCTGCGCCTCGACCTCCACTCCCGAGTTAGACGGGTCCTTCGGATCAGTCAGGCTCAGCTCCGCGTGCCCGCCGCCGAAGAAAGCCTTGAAATACTGCTCGAAGCCGCGCGCCACCTTCTCGAACGTCGTCTCGAACCGCTTTCGCATCAGCGTCGTGAGCTCCTCGATGGCGCGGTGCAGCGACTTCTCCGCGGTTGCGAGGTCCTCCAGTTGCCCCGCGAGGAAGCTGTGCCGCTCGCTGAGAGACTCGTAGTCTTCGCGCGCCTCGACGTTCACCGGACCGAGGTTCCGGATCTGGCCGCGCAGCCTGTCAATTCGGCCGCGGAGCCCTTCCTGGTCGATGTGCGCCCCGCCTGAGATCGGGCGCCCTTCCCAGGGTGGGCCCTCGCGCTCCTCCGACCCCTCCTGACCTGCCGCCAGCCAGAACGGGACCGCCACTTCTTCCGCCTCCTCCATGACGATATTTCCGTCCGGGCTCAGCGTCAGCCCGTCCTCTTCTATCCGCACTCGCAGCGTGTCCACTTCCGTCCGCCAGCGGCGGACCTCGGCCTCGGCCTCCAGCGCCTGGCGCTCGCTCTCAAACAGCCGGTTCTGTGAGCTCATCACCTGCGAGTGCAGGTCGCGCTGTCTCGCCTCGAGGTGATGCGAGCCCTCCTCCCCGGGCTGGACCGTTTGGACGAAGCTCTCCATCCGCTCCCTTGCCTCGCGCAGGCTCGTGTCGTCCACCTCGACGCTCGATGTAAGCGTGGTCAGTTCCATCTCCAGGCCGCGCAACTGCGCCGCCTTCGCTGAGACCTGCGCCTCCAGCCGCGCCAGCGCCACCTCGGCAGCCTCTCGCTGCGCCCCCAGCGAGCGGTAGCGTGCGTCCACGCCACCCAGCGCGTTCGCCGCCTCTTCGACAGCCGCGGTCAGCGCCTTCCGCCGTTGTTTGATCACGCTGTTCGCCTGCCCCACGTACTTCGCCGTCTCGGCGGACTCCCTAGCCTGCTCCAGCAGCAACGCGCGTTCGCCTTCCAATCGTTCCGCCTCCGCCGCCAGCGCGCGCTGCTGTTCTCGCAAGCTTCCCTGCGAGCTGATGAGCCCGCGCATTTCGCCGCGTAGCTGTGCCAGCCTCTGCTGCCGCTGCGACAGCGAGTCCTGGAGCTTCCGCCTCTTGTCCAGCGCACTCTCCGCATCCTTCGTAAGTGCAGCCAGTTCTGACTCGGCTTTCCGTCGCCTCTCGCGTAGCGATTCAACCTCCCGCTCCGCGACGTTCAGAGACCGCCTGATGCGGTCCATCTCCTTCGGAATCACTTCCATGTCGCGTTCGTAGCCCAGGATGAACGGCCGGCTCGTCGGGGGCTGCCCGCCGCTGATGTAACCGGACGGATGGAACAGGATGCCGTCGAGCGTCACGACCGTCCCCAGCCCCCGCCGCATTACGCGCGCAGCCGCCGTGACGTCCTGCACGACCACTGTTCTGCCAAGAAGGTTGTTCACCAGCTTCTCGTAGCGAACCGGATACTTCACGAGCCTCGCCGCGACGCCGACGACGCCCTTCTCCTTCATGATATTGAGCGGGTACACGGACTTGATCGTGTCCAGCGGCAGCACGGCCGTGCGCGGCCCCCCTTCGGCGACGAGCGACTGAATCGCGGAGATCGCCTGAGCCTGTCTGTCGAAGATGAAGGCCTCGATTTGACCGATCAAAGCGGCGGCAATTGCATCCTCCAGCCCTCGTGGGACGCGGATGACCTCGTACACGGTCGACAGCGCGCCCTCGATTATCACGGCTGCATCCGGCGACGTCGCCTGCGCCTGCTTCTGCGCCTCCTCCAGCACATCGAGCCGAGCTTCGAGCCCCTGTAGCTTGCCGCGCCGTTCGTTCTGGTCTGCCTCCAGCTTCCCCAGCGTCTGCGTGACCTGCCCAAGCTCGCGCTCAAGTGTCTCGCGTCGGCCCATCGTGAGCGATACTTGCTCGATCAACTCGGCTTCCTGACTGCGCAGGCTGCGCAGCACCCGCAACTCCCCGGCCATCTGGCTGATCAGCGAGCGCCGGCGCGTGTCCAGCCGAGCGGCGTCGCGCTCGAGGTCGCGCTGGCCGTCCGCCAGCTTGCGGATCCGCGCCTTCATCTCGGCTGCGGCCGCCTCCAGCCGCTTGCCTTTCGCTTCGGCGTCAGCTCCGTGCGTCAGCGCGTCGCGAAACTCCTGCTCGAGCGCCGTCAGGTCGGCGTGGCGCGCCGCCAGCGCCTCCTTCGCGTCTTGTAACTCGGCCTCGGTCTGACCACGCGTTTCCTCTTCCGCCGCCAGCATGCCGCTCGTCCGCTCGCGCTCCTCCTCGAACACGCGCAGCTCGCCCGCCAGCTCGCCGGAACGAGCCTCGAGAATCGCCCGCCGTTCCCTGGCCACCGCCAGCCGCCGTTCGAGGTCGCGGATGCGCTGGTCGAGGCGTTCTCGCTCAGCCGCCGATGCCGCTGCTGCCTGGCGGTGCTGCTCGAGCTGCTTCGCTATCTCGGACAGCTCTCGCTGACAGGTCTCGAGCGCGACCTTCGCCTGCACAAACTCCGCTTGCGCCTGGTCATGGTTCGCTCTCGCCACCGCCAACGACTCCTGCGCCCGGTGCCAATGGTGCTCGTAGAATGCCTGCAGAGCTTGCCTTAGCTCCCGCGAGAGCTGCGCGTGTTCGCCCGCCCGCTTGGCCTGCCGCTCCAGCTGCGCGAGCCGGGGCGCGATCTCTTTCATCAGCAGCCGGACGCGCTCGACGTTCTCATGCGTCGCTTTCAGGCGGTCCTGCGCTTCCTCAATCTTCAGCCGGTAGCGCTGGATGTCCGCGGCTTCTTCGATCAGCAGCCGCCGTTCCTCGGGCCGAAGGTTGAGCACGCTCTCCACGAGCCCCTGCCCGATGATCGCGTACGAACTCTGGCTGGCACTCGCTTTCGTGAGCAGCGAATGGATCTCGCGCAGCCGCACCTTCTTCTTGTTGATGATGTAATCGCTGTCGCCCGAACGGAAGCCGCGACGTGCTGCCGCCACCTCAGGCACGTCGACCGGCAGCCAGCCGTCACTGTTGTCGAGCGTCAGCGTAACTTCGACGCGGTCTGAGCGGGCGCGCGTCGCAGATCCCGCGAAGATGATGTCGTCGAGCTTCTTCGCGCGCAGCAACCGGCCCGACTGCTCGCCCAGCACCCAGCGGAGCGCGTCAGCAATGTTGGATTTACCCGAGCCGTTGGGCCCGACGATTGCCGTGATGCCCTGACCGAACTCGAACGTCGTGCGGGTCGCGAAGCTCTTAAAGCCCTGGACGTCGAGCCGCTTCAGGTACACTTCGGACCGCTATGTGCCGGTCGCGGCGAGTGTCTCCAACGCCTGCCGGGCAGCGTTAAGTTCAGCCTGCTTCTTATTTCGCCCTTGCCCGCGTCCCAGGACCTGCTCCCCTACGCTCACGTCCACCGTGAAAAGTTTCGCGTGGTCCGGGCCTTCCGATGAGACCATTCGGTACTCCGGTATTTCGTGCCAGCGCGTCTGCGCCACATGCTGAAGTTCGCTCTTGCTATCGGCGGTCACGCCGCGTGCCGCTATCTCGTCGAAGTCGGGCTTGAGCAGCCTCAGCACCAGCTTCCGTGCCTTCGCCATCCCACCATCCATAAACGCCGCACCGATCAGCGCCTCGAACGCGCCCGCCAGGTTCGACGGCCGCTTGCGCCCGCCCGAGAGCTCCTCGCCTTTGCCGAGCACCAGGTACGACCCGAGGTCGATCCGCTCCGCCGCCTGCGCGAGCGCGTCCCAGCGAACGAGGAGAGCACGCAGCTGGCTCAGGTGGCCTTCGCTGAGCGCCGGATAGTCGCGGTACAATTTCTCAGAAACAATGAGGCCGAGCACGGCATCACCGAGGAATTCGAGCCTCTCGTTCGATTCGATTTCGCGGTCAGGTGCTTCGTTGAGATAGGACCGATGGTACAGCGACTGCTGCAGCATCTCCGGATCGTTGAAGCTGAGTCCCAGCCCGATACCAAGCTCGCTCGCCGGCCGGCGTCGGGTGATCGTGCCCTGTCTAACCATAGCGCTAATTCTAATCCAGTGACAAAGAGAGCCGCTCGAAGGCGGCCCATTCTGCCGTCGTCACATCCCGGAAACGTCTGAGGCCGAAACCTATGTCTCCCGGCCGACATCACGAAGGTTCACCCGCAAATGATAGGTTCGCCCTATTGCCCTGTCAAGGCGAAAGTCGACGATAAGACAGAGGCTAGTGCGAAAACTAAACCTTATCGGTAAATTACGCGAGGGCCTCCCCGCTCCCGCTCGCTCGCTGCTCGACCAGCTCATCAAACTCGCGGATAGTCGCGGCCTGTCCGTCTACCTCGTCGGTGGCCCCCTGCGCGACCTCCTCCTCGCCCGGCTCTCGCTCGACCTCGATATCGCCGTCGAAGGCGACGCCCCCGAGCTCGCGCGCCAACTTGCGGAATCCCTCTCGAGAGAGAACAAGGCTGGTTGCGGGTGTGCTGGGGCTTTCGTAGGACGAGAGGCGGCGACCACGTTCCAGCGTAGGGTAGTCGCCCACGCCGCCTTCCTCACCGCCACCGTGCGAATCCCCACCTTCCACCTTGACCTGATCACCGCGCGCTCCGAGACCTACCGCCGCCCGGGCGCTCTCCCGACCGTCACTCCCGCAACGATCGAAGGTGACCTTCTCCGCCGCGACTTCACCATCAACGCCCTCGCCCTCCGGCTGAACTCACCGCGGCGAGGCGAAATTCTCGATCCGTCCGGCGGCCGCGCCGACCTCGAGGCACGAGTCATCCGCGTGCTGCATGAGCGCTCCTTCGAAGACGACGCCACCCGCATCCTCCGCGCAGTCCGCTATGCGTCTCGCTTCGGCTTCGAGATCGAGCCGCAGACGCTCGACTGGCTGAAGCGGGATGTTCGCTATCTCGAGACGATCAGCGGCGCTCGCCTCCACCACGAACTCGCCCGCATCTTCGCGGAGGACGCGCCGGAAGAAATCCTCCGCCGCCTCCACGACCTCGGCGCGCTCGCCGCCATCCACGCGGCTCTCCGCTTCCGTCCGCCTCAGGCGAACTCCTTCACCCGCCTGCGCGAGCTCAACGCGACCGGCGCCCGCGCCGCCTACTGGCCGGTGCTCGCCTGGCGCCTCAGCGAGCCGCAAGCCCTGGACCTTGCGCGCCGCCTCGCCGCAACCAAACCTCAGCGCGAAGCGATGGCCGCCATGCCCGGCCTCCCGCGCCTCGGACCGAAGCTCGCGCGCTCCTCGCTCAAACGCAGTGCCATCGCCGAGACGCTCGCGCCCTTCCCGCTGCCCGCCCTCTGCGCCCTCGCCGCCCTCACGGAAGACCCAACCATCCGCAACCGCCTCCTCGATTACCTCACCAAAACGCGTTACGAACGCCCCCTCTTCACCGGCGAGGACCTCCTTGCCCTCGGGGTCCCCGAGAGCCCGCAGCTCGGCGAGATCCTCCGCCGCCTCCGCAACGCCCTCCTCGATCGCGAAGCCACTACCCGCGAAGACGAGGAGCATCTCGCCCGCCAACTAATCGCCGAAGGCGACAAGGCACGCCGTCACACCAAGAATACCACCCCTTCCCACTCGTCCTGAGGCCCTGTCCTGAGCGCGGCGTTAGCCGCAGTCGAAGGGCACTCGAAGGATAAGCGGGCGCCGCCCGCCGAAGCGTAGGGGCGAGGCATCCATAGCATTGGTTCAACCGGTCCCTTAGGAAGTGCCTCGCCCACAACGCAGCTCCGTCGAATCACACCTCTTTCCGCTCATAGTGAGGCACTCGTACCATGAGCGGAGCATGAGGCTCGAACCCGCCGTCGCCTGCCATGTCTGCGGCGACCCGCTCGCCGACGCCAACTCTGCCGTCTGCAACACCTGCGGCAACCCCTTCCACCTCCGCCTCCGCCAGGACGGCGAAGGCCGCGACTGCGGTGACGTCTGGATCAACGAGCAGTTCCTCTCGCTCGAGTTCGCCTGCTTGACGTGCCTCGGCCGCGAAACAGCCGCTTCAGCAGGCGAGCCGCCGGTGGGGCGGGGGCACTAGGGCGCGCAAACCGGCTAGCATGCGCATACTGGGTGCCCTGAACATTGCCTCAAGGCGTAAACCAGCCCTTTTGCAGGATGAGCCAGTAAAGTTCTGACTCAGGTTCCGCTAGCGCACCTTCCGCAACAAAGGCCCGCAGCTTAGAGTACGTAAAGGCCTCAAGAAGGCCAAGGGCTGATAGCACTGAATCGCTACCACGCACTCTGTACAAATCAACCAGCCACCCCGCGGCGTCGCTGCAAAGGAACAAGACGAACCTTGCAAAGTATCCAGATTCTTTGGCAGCAAACGGGGGAGCATTGCACCGCCCCAAAGTGTCTATGACGCCACCATGGCTTCGTTCGAGCCCGAGATTGGCGAATGCGGCCTCGGTTCCGGCAACTACCTCTTCGTAGCTTGGAGAAATAGTTGGTACTTCAACCGGCTCGCTAGCGAATCGATCGACCAGCCGCTGATAGTCGAGCTGCGCGTTCATCGCAGGATTATCGCAGGGAGCCAGCAATTTGTCAGCAACTCGGAACTGATTCGCCTCGGTTGATGCGGCCGCTGCGACGTTCGCCGCCGCGGCATTGGCGGTCACCCAAGCGAGAGTGAGATCGGCGTTTGAAGCGTCAGCGCACGCCAGCTTGCCAAAGGAGCGACCGTTGAAAGCCTCGGCGAAGCTCCGAGCAGTGGCCGCCGTTTCGTTGGTGCCTAGGTATATCAGGTATGCCTGCGTGGCATTCCTAATCTCAGATTGGACATTGAGGACCTCCTGTGTCTTTTCGGCGTCCTTAAGGCCTAATTTGGCAAGCGCCTGCGCGGCCTCGGGAGAGACACCAAGTCGTGATGCGCCTGGGAGTACTGGGACGGGGCTTGCGGTCGGGCTCGGAGTCACAACCTCCGTCGGGGCGGCGGTTGGAGAAGTCGCGTGCTCATCAGAATCACCTCCACAACTTGCGCTGAACAAGGCTGAAGCTGCGAACAACAATACCGCTATCCTACCCACGAAGATCCTCCCTTCGAAAAAGGTCAATCCTTCTCCCCAAACCGCCCCATCAGTGCCGCAATCGCTTTCGTCCCCCGCAGAAAGTCCTCCACGCGGATGTTCTCGTCCGGCGCGTGAATGTGCGCGTCCGGGTAGCCGATCCCGCAGTCGGCCGTCGGCAGCCCGAGGGTCGCGACAAACGGATACAGCGGCCCGGTGCCCGCCATCGCCGGCACGATGAACGGCTCAGTGCCGTAGACGTCTCGGATCGCTTCCCGCATCACGCCTACTAGCGGGTCCGTCACGGGCGTCCGCGCCGGTCGCTCGCCGCCGAGGTTCTTGATCTCGATGTCGCCGAAGCCGTGCGAGTCGAGATGCCGTCGCAGCTTCGTGAGGATGTCGTCCGGGTCCTGGTCCGGCACCAGGCGGAAGTCCATCTTCGCCATCGCCTTCGCCGGCAGCACGGTCTTCGGCCCCTCGCCCTCGTAGCCGGACGACAGCCCATCAATCGTCGCCGTCGGCTCGAACAGGTGCCGCGCGATGTAATCGACGCCGGTCACCCCCATCAACGCCTTCTCTATCCCGAAGCTCTTCAGCGTCTCGGCATCTTCCTGCGGCATCGCCTCGACCGCCGCGCGCTCCTCCGGCGTAG
>Ga0184619_10000708_pt1 | contig 11512 bp, 13 predicted proteins | sample PLM0_60_b1_FD_133146 | JGI IMG/M metagenome (GOLD analysis project Ga0184619, IMG submission 133146) | Groundwater sediment microbial communities from an aquifer in East River, Colorado, USA - PLM0_60_b1 | ecosystem: Environmental > Terrestrial > Soil > Riparian zone | place: USA: East River...
AGCCCGTCGGCTTGTCCTCGCAGCAGGTCGTAGACCCAGAGGATGAGGGCGAACGGGATCCACTCGAGGACGACGCTCTGGACCCACCCGCGTATGTTCGTGAGCGAGAAAGCGAGCAGGCCGAGCAGGATCCACATGAGCAGGCGGTCGCGAGAGAGCGGCAGCCCATCTGTCCAGAGATAGGCGCCCAGGGCGATTCCATAGGCAACCGGCCCGCCCCAGCGCAGGATGCGCTGGGTGGTGGGCGTGCCCAATCGCGCGCGAACAGTCTCGACGGAGCTCACGCGCGAGAGGCTAGCTGCTGACCGTTTGCGCAGGTGACGAAGCGGAACAATCACAACGTGCCCTTCGAGCAGTACCACGAACCGGCCGGCGAGCTACCGGAGGAGGTGCGTACGTTCGCCCGCATCTGCACCTCGCTCATCGAAGAGGCGGAGGCCATCGGCTGGTACGAGCAGCGTCTCGCTCTCGAGAAGGATCCTCAGGCCCACGCCATCATGGAGAACGCGCAGCAGGAGGAGTTCAAGCATTTCGCCATGAACCTCGAGTTCCTGGCGCGACGCAACGACAAGTGGCGCACCGTGCTCCAGGACGTCCTCTTCAAGGAGGGCGACATCGTCGAGCATGGGGAACAGGCCGAGGAGGAGCTTGGCTAGCGGGACCTAGATCGCGAGGCGGCGTAGGACGGCCAGGCCCGCGAGTGGAAACAGGGCGACGAGCCCAAAGCCGATACCCCACGAGCTCGCAGCCACCACTGCGGCGAAGAGCGGAGGAGCGGCCGTGCTGGCCACGGAGAGCGCCGTCTGCTGAAAGCCGAGAGCGGCCCCGCTTCGCGCGCGTCCGGCCAGCTCGGCGGCAGCAGTAAAGGAAAGCGCGTTCCACGAGAGCGACAGCGCACCGGCGGCGACCAGCGTCGGAAGCAGCATGGCGAGCGGCGCTTCCGTCAACGCCGCCGTGAGAACGAGCGAGACGGCGAGAGCGAGGGCAAGCTGGCGCAGCGGGGCGATACGCTCGCGAACATGGTCCGACCAGCGGCCCGAGAGGATGCGGAGCACGGCGCCCATGAGCTGGATGAGCGCCAGAACCCCTCCAGCGGCCGCCGTCGACAGTCCCCGCTCCCCGTGTAGGAAGAGGACGACGAATCCGAGGATGCTCGCCTGCGCGCCCAGGATGAGCCCGCTTCCCATGGACAACCGCCAGATCCGAGCGTCCCTGAGCGGGTGAGCCAGGTCGCTCAGTTCCTCGTCGCTCAGGGGCGCCTCGCGGAGCCCACTCAAACCGGCAACGGCCGCGGCGAAACACCCGCAGGCGAGCGCCACGAGCCCGCCCCGCAGATCCCAGGCGGCCGCGATTGGCGGCAGCGCGAGCGCCGCTGCCATCCCTCCCAGTGGCACCGCCGTCTGGCGGATCCCGAGGGCGAAGCCGCGCTGCCGCTCCCCGAACCAGCCCATGACCGCGCGCCCGCTCGCTGCGTTCACGCCGGCCCCGAGTGCACCCGCCACTGTGATGGCCGCAATGAAAACGGAGAAGGATGGAGCGAACGCCGCGACGACCAGCCCCGCGCTCGCCCCGATGAGCCCGGTGGCCAGCACGAATCGCTCGCCGATCCGGTCCGCTAGCAGCCCCCAGGGAAGAAGGGTCACGACCGAACCGACGTTGACGGCCGCGATCACGAGCCCGACCTCGGGCAGCGTGAGGGCATATTCGGTGCGGAGCGCGGGCGCGAGCACCGGAATGCCCAGGAAGACTCCTGAATAGGCCGCCTGAGCGCCGGTGCCGAGCGCAAGGATCGTCCAGCGGTAGCGGCCCACCGCCCGCGAGGCTATCGTGGGAGCATGTTGCAAAGCTTGAAGCGCTTATTCAGGCGAGAGGCCGATCCGGAGCGGGAACGGGAGGAAGCGGAAAATCGCCTGCGAGCCCAGCAGGAGATCCGCCAGGCGGAGCAGCGGAAATCCGAGGACCAGCGGGGCATCGAGGGCACCCAGCGCGGCTTGCCTTTCGGCCGCCCTTAGCTCAGGGCTTCACGAACGATCGGCGAAACGCACTAGGTGGTCGTCCCATCATGGCCGTCGTGACCAGGTGCGTACACGAATTCTTCCCGGTCACGCAGGCGCACATACTCCGAGAGCCTCATCGGGACCCCCTCGATGCAGGACGAACCCTCGCACTCACAAAGAAACTCTCCATCGTCCGCCGTGAAACCCAACAGCAACTCATAGACCCTGTCATTGACCAGGCGGGAAACGCTCTGCTTCGTTCCGTCAGTCTCCACGGCCTCCCTTTCCGGCCCTCCAGGCCAGGTTGGCCGCATGAAGGGTCAAAGAGGTCAGGCGAGCGCTGGTAGACCCAGTCTAGCGCTTTACCATTCATTCCCACTCGATCGTCGCCGGCGGCTTGGAGGAGAGGTCGAGCGCCACGCGGTTCACGCCCGGTATCTCGTTGATGATCCGGCTGGAGACCGTCTCCAGGAGGTCGTAGGGGAGCCGCGCCCAGTCCGCGGTCATCGCGTCCTCCGAGGTGACCGCGCGGATGACGATCGGATACGCGTAGGTGCGCGAGTCGCCTTGCACGCCCACCGAGCGAATCGCCGGTAGGACCGTGAAGCATTGCCACAGCTCGCGGTAGAGACCGGCCCGGCGAACCTCTTCGAGGAGAATCGCGTCCGCCTCCCGCAGGATCTCGAGCCGCTCGTCGGTCACGTCCCCGATGATGCGGATGGCGAGGCCGGGGCCGGGGAAGGGGTGCCGCCAGACCATCTCGTCGGGCAGGCCGAGCTCCTCGCCAACCCGGCGTACCTCATCCTTGAAGAGCATCCGGAGCGGCTCGACGAGTTCGAGGTCCATGTGCTCCGGAAGGCCGCCGACGTTGTGGTGGGATTTGATGACCTCGGCGACCCCTTCCGTGCCACCCGACTCGATCACGTCCGAGTAAAGGGTTCCCTGGACGAGGTAGCGGGTCGTTCCCAGGCGCTCGGCCTCCTCCTCGAAGACGCGGATGAATTCCTCACCCACGATCTTGCGCTTCTCCTCGGGATCGGTGACGCCGGCGAGCCTGCCGAGGAAGCGCTCACGCGCGTCGACGTGGACAAGCGGCACGTGGAAGTGGCGGCCGAACGTCTCTACGACGTGAGCGGCCTCGTCCTTCCGCAGGAGCCCATGGTCGACGAAGACGCATGTCAGCTGGTCTCCCACCGCCTTGTGCACGAGCAGGCCGGCGACGGCGGAATCGACCCCGCCCGACAGCGCGCAGAGCACGCGAGCATTGCCGACCTGGGCCCGGATACGCGCGGTCTCCTCCTCGATGACGGCGGCCGCCGTCCAGACGGGTGGTGCGCCAGCGACCCGGTAGAGAAAGTTCTTGAGGATGTCGGTGCCATGGGCCGTGTGTAGGACCTCGGGATGGAACTGGACGCCGTACAGGCGTCGCTCGGGGTCTTCGAAGGCAGCGATGGGCGTCGACGGCGAGCCCGCCACGACGCGCGAGCCCTCGGGCGGCGCGGTGACGGAGTCCCGGTGGCTCATCCAGCACACCTGGCCGGACGGAAGGCCGGCAAAGAGCTCACCCTGCTCGGACTCGATCTCGGTGCGGCCGAACTCGGAGACGCCGGTGGGCTCGACCCGGCCTCCAAGCTCCTGGGCCATGAGCTGCATTCCATAGCAGATGCCGAGCACTGGGACGCCGAGCTCGTAGATCGCGGGATCGACCGACGGCGCGCCATCGGCGTAGACCGACGCGGGCCCGCCCGAGAGGATCAGCGCGCGCGGGTGCCGGGCTCGGAGCGCCTGCGCGGGAGCGTCATGGCGGACTAGCTCCGAATAGACGCGGCATTCGCGCACCCGCCTCGCGATCAGCTGCGAATACTGCCCGCCGAGGTCGACGACCAGGACGGGACGCTCCTCGGGAGCGGGCTCCGGGAGCGGTAGGACGTTCGTCTCGGGCATCAGGCTCCGGGGCGGTAGTTCGGCGCTTCCCGCGTGATCGAAACGTCATGCGGGTGGCTTTCCCGCATCCCGGCCGTCGTCACCCGCACGAACCGAGCTTCCTTCAGCTCCTCGATGCTCGCCGCGCCGCAGTAACCCATGGCCTGGCGCAGACCGCCGACGAGTTGGTGGACGACGTTCCGGAGCGGGCCCTTGTAGGCGACGCGACCCTCGATTCCCTCGGGAACGAGCTTGGCGATCTCGTCGACGTCGGCCTGGAAGTAGCGGTCGCTCGAGTAGCGCTCGCGCATGGCTCCCAGCGAGCCCATTCCGCGGTACTCCTTGAACTGCTCGCCCTGGTGGAAGACCACCTCGCCCGGGCTCTCGTCGGTGCCGGCAAGGAGCCCTCCGGCCATCACAGTGTCAGCCCCTGCGGCGATTGCCTTGGCGATGTCCCCGGAGAAGTTGATCCCACCGTCGGCGACGATGGGAACCTCGTGGCGCGCGGCCACCTGGGCGCAGTCATAGACGGCGGTCACCTGCGGCACGCCGATCCCGGCGACCACGCGCGTCGTGCAGATCGCGCCCGGACCCATCCCCACCTTGACCGCATCCGCGCCGGCATCGATGAGAGCCTCCGTTGCCTCGGGCGTCGCCACGTTGCCGGCCACGACGGGAACGTCGAAGCGTCCCTTCAACTCCCGGACGATCTCGAGGACGCCCTGGGAGTGCCCATGGGAGGTGTCCACCACGAGCACGTCGACCTCTTCAGCCACGAGCGCCTCCGCCCGCTCCATACCCTCCGCGCCCGTCCCGACGGCCGCGCCGACTCGCAGGCGTCCCTGCTCGTCCTTCGTCGCGTGCGGGTATTGAACCTTCTTGGCGATGTCCTTGACCGTGATCAGTCCCTTGAGACGGCCGTCGTCGTCTACGACGGGGAGCTTCTCCACCTTGTGCCGGTGGAGGACTGCGCGCGCTTCCTCGAGCGTCGTCCCGACGGGCACGGTGACGAGGTCCTCGCTCGTCATCACCTCGGAGACAGGTCGTGAGTTGTCGTCCTCGAAGCGCAGGTCGCGGTTCGTGAGGATGCCGACCAGGCGCCCCGCCTCGTCCGTGATGGGGACGCCCGAGATGCGGTAGGTCTCCATCAGCGCGAGGGCGTCGGCGACCCGGTCTCGCGGGCTGAGCGTGACCGGCTCGACGATCATTCCGGCCTCGGAGCGCTTCACCTTGTCGATCTCGCCGGCCTGTTCATGCACGGAGAGGTTGCGGTGGACGATTCCGATGCCGCCCTCGCGCGCGAGTGCGATCGCCATGCGGGCCTCCGTCACCGTGTCCATCGCGGCCGACACGATCGGGATCTCGAGCTCGATCTGGCGCGTGAACCTTGTCCGCGTGGAGACCTCGTTCGGCAGGACGGCCGACTCGGCCGGCACGAGGAGGACGTCGTCGAAGGTCAGGCCCTCCTTGGCGAACTTGCGCTCGAGCGCGAGAAGCCGCTCCACCTCGTCCGGACGCAGCTCAACGCTCACCTCTTCGATCGTACCAATCGGTCGAGATGCCCTCAGCGCGAATGGACGGCGGCGACGCGCTGGGGTCAGGCCCCGACGTGTCCTTAAGAGGCGACGTGCTCGAGGTGCTCGATGGTCACGAGGGGCGTCAGGCGGCTCGCCTCGCGGGGGTCGAAGCGACCCGGGCCTGGCTCGAGGACCGAAGCGGCCCCGGTGGCGACAGCGCCTCGAACGGCATCCTCGAACGAGCGCCCCGCGGCGCGAGCCGCCAGGAACCCGGCAAGCAGCGTGTCGCCCGCCCCGATCCTCGAGACCGGTTCGAGCTCGGGCACCCGAGCTCGCAGACGCACTTCGTTGCGGTCCTCGCGCAAGAGCGCGTAGCAACCTGTCTCGAGCGTGATGAGGACGTTCCGCGCGCCGAGCTCGGCTATCTCGTCGAGCGCTCCCGCAAGATCCTCCTCGTCCACGAACTCATGTCCGACGAGCTCCTCCGCCTCGCGCACATTGGGGGCGACGAGATAAGGCTCCGCGGCAGTGCCCACGCGGAGCGGCTCGCCGTCGGCATCGACCACCGCCAGCTGATGGCGCCGACCGGCATCACGAACGACCTCGGCGAAGAAGTCAGCCTCGACGCCGCGTGGAAGCGACCCGGCGAAGACGACGAATTCGGCGCCCTGCGTCAGGTACGCGAGCTTCTCGCGGAGCGTGTCGAGCTCGTCCTCGGCGATCTCCGGCCCCCATTCGTTGATCTCCGTGTAGACGTTCGAGGTCGGGTCGAGGACGGCTGTCGAGGTCCGCGACTCGCCGCGGATCCGGACGAAGTCGTTGAGGATCCCCTCCTGCGTCAGCTCCTCGACGAGGAGCGTGCCGGTCCGCCCGCCGGCGAGGCCGGTGCACACGACCGGGACTCCAAGCCGCTTGAGTGCACGGCCGACGTTGATCCCCTTGCCCCCGGCGCCCAGGAACCCGACGCTGGCGCGATGGCGCTGCCCGACCTGGAAGTTCGGCACGAGCAGAGTCCGATCGACTGCGGCGTTCAGCGTGACGGTGACGATCATCAGAAGGGAGAGAGGCTGGAGAGCATGTCGCCGGCCTCGTCGACGGCCCGCCCAGCGTACCAGCCGACCTGACGCCGGAGGCCCGGCTCATCGACGGCCACCGCCGCCACCAGAGGGCGCCTGGCGACGACCCGCTCACCGTCGTAGATCCGGATCTCGCCGACCTGTTGGCCGCGGGCGACGGGCAGGTCGACCTCCTCGGGCGCCGAGACCCGCTCGACGAGCGGACGCGCGAGCTTGACGACAGCCGAGCTGCCGCGGGCAGCCACGAGAGAGAGGTGTGCGTCGGAGAAGGGGATCGCGGCGGTCGCGTAGGTGCGGCCGCGACTGATCAGCCGCACACGGCCGTACTGGTCGAAGCCCCAGTCGAGCAGGGCCGCGAGATCGCGGTTCCTACGCGTTCGGCTCGGGCTCCCGAGCAGGACGGCGTAGAGGGTCAGCCCGTCACGCTTGGCCGCCGCCACTTCGCTCCAGCCCGCCCGGTCCGTATGCCCCGTCTTGACGCCGATCGTGCCGGGATAGAGCCGCAGCAGGTCGTTCCAGACGTACAGCCTTCTTCCCGCCACGACGCCGGCCTTCATGCGCACGATCTTCCGGAACAGGCGTTGCTTCATCGCTTCACGCGTCAACGTCAGCGTGTCCAGCGCCGTCGAATAGTGACCGCGTGCGTCCAGGCCGTCGGGTCGGGCGTAGTGCGTGTCGTTGAGACCGAGCTCCGCGGCCCGTTCGTTCATGAGGCGGACGAAGACCTTGACCTTGCCGTGGCCCACGTAGGCGGCAAGCGCGTACGCGGCATCGTTCGCGCTCTGCACGAGCGCCGCGGTGAGCAGGTCGCGCACGCGGAGACGCTCCCCTGGGCGCAGGTGAAAGGTCGATTCGCCGATGGAGAGCGCCTGCTCTTTGATCCGAACATGCTGGGCCGGCCGGGTTCGCTCGAGCGTCACCAGCGCGGTCATGATCTTCGTGATGCTGGCCATGGCGAGCCGCTGGTCGGCGTGGAGCTCGTACAGCACCGTTCCGGAAGAGTCCCCCACGACCACCGCTTTCGCCTTGACTGCTGGCGGACTGGCGGCCGAGCCCCAGGTGGGCCAGGTGAGCGCCGTCGCGGCGAGGAGCAGGACGAGCGCGAAGCGCCTCACAGAGGGCCAGCGTATAGAGTCGATCGCGGGATGAGTCGCATCGAGCGACGGCAAAGCGCGGCGCGCGTGCGGGGCAAGGAGCGCGAGCTGGAGGTGCAACTCGGCGGCCTCGGCGGGTTCGAGCTGCGCCCGACGCGCCTCTTCGTCTGGCTGGGGCAGGAGCGCTCCGAGCGCCAGCGAGTCGTGTCTCTCGGAAGCCCGCCGCGCAGCCTGATGATCCCGCGCCGCGAACGGGAGCTGCAGGCGGGGACCGTCCGCGTACGCTCCCTCGGGAACCCGCTCATGACGATCGCGCTCGCCGGCGTCCACGCGGTGCGTGCAGCGCGGAAGGGCAAGGCCTAGGTCAAGCACTCCTGCTAGGAGACCCGGATCCTCTGCCGCGGTGAGAGGGCGAGAGGGTCGACGTTAGGGTTGAGAGTGAGGAGATCGTCGACCGTGGTGTTGAACTTCGCGGCGATCGACTCCAGCGTGTCGCCGCGCTTGACACGGTAGAACCGTTTCTTCGTAGACGTCGTCGTCGATCCGGTCGGCGGGGGCAAGGTGATCGTCGGCGTCGCGGTGGTGGACGTGTTGCTCGAACCGCCGTCGAGCCCGCGTTGAATGAGAACGATGAGGATCGTCGCTGCGGCGAAGAAGGCGAGGGGAGCGACGAAGCGCGCCGCCCAGAGCCGCCGGGGAGGCTCCTGATCTACCACCCCGAAACCGACCAGACCTCTCCGCGCAGCCTCGCGGCTTCGGCCGCGGCCGCCTTCCTCCAGTCGGCGCCGTCCACGCGGAAGGCGTAGATGACCGAGCGGGAGACCGAGACGAGCGCGCTCGCGGGCCCGCTGGTGAACGCGCGCGCGACATCGGCGGGGGTTGCTCCTTGGGCCCCGATCCCGGGTAGGAGGAGCACCGCCTGGGGCATCAGCTTGCGGGCCTCGGCTACGGCGCGCGGGTATGTCGCCCCGACGACGGCGCCGACGCTCGAAAGCCCCCGGTTGCCCACGAGGCCCGCCCCCCAGTCGTTCACGAGTTGGGCTGTGTGCTGCCACAGCGGGCGACCGTCCGACATGCTGACGTCTTGGAGGTCGGCGCTGCCCGCGTTGGTCGTCTTGACGAGGCAGAAGATGCCCGTCCCCGAGCGCCTGCAGGCCGCGATGAAGGGCTCGACCGAGTCACTCCCGAGGTAGGGGTTGATCGTCAGCGCGTCAACGGGCGGGTGCGTTCCCTCCCTTTGCTCGATGTAGGCGTCGGCATAGGCGCGGGCGGTGGAGCCGATGTCGCCGCGCTTCCCGTCGGCGACCACGAGGAGACCTGCGGTCCGCGCGTACGCGCATGCCTCTTCGAATGCGCGCATCCCGTCGGAGCCGAGGGCCTCGAAGAAGGCGAGCTGGAGCTTCACACCCACGACGTACGGCGCGACCGCGTCCACGAGTCCGCTGCAGAAGCGCGCGCACGCTTCGGCGGCGGCCGCGCGGCTGAGGTGCGCCTCGCCGCGTAGCTCGACCGGCAGCAGGTCGGCCCGTGGGTCGAGGCCCACGAGCAGCTGACTTCTCTTCCGGTCGACTGCGTCCGCCAAGCGATCAGCGAAGACTGAGACAGTCGTCGCTGTGCCGACCCCCGCGTCCTGCGCCATGTCTTGAGCTTACAAGCGCTATCCGCGGTCTTAGTGAATCGGTGGGGGCTCGGAAGGGGAGCCCGGCGCGTCGATCCCGGGCGGATCGGGCGGCGCGTCCGGGTCCGTCATGCCGCCGTCTTCGTCCTGTTCAACGCCGGGCGGGCCGCCCGGGATCCCCGGATCCTGGGGCAGGTCCTCGTCAGGGGTCTCAGGCTCCCACGGCTGCTCGGCCATCGACGAGGTCATACCCCGATGCGATCTCCCCGAAGCGGAGCACAGTCAGCTCCGGTGGCGGCCGCCGCAGGAACGAGCCCACGAGGAGAAGCTCGTCGGCGTCCTCCGGCGCAAGGCTGGCGGTCGCAGCGCGTGCCTCGGCCACCCCCGCCTCGAGCTCGAGCGCGGCTCCAGGTCCCCGAGGAAGCGCGCGGACGGCCGCCACCCGGCCGTGCGCGACAAAGAATGCCCGGTGCCAGCCCTCCTCGACCGCCGGTACGACCAGGCAGATCTCGGCGGCGCGCAGGCGTTCCAGCTCCGCGAGGCCGGCGATCACGTGCTCGAGGGCAGCGATTCGGTCTCGCAGCCTCGCGGCGTCCTCGTAGCGCAGCGACTCTGAAAGATCTCGAAGCTTGGCCCGCAGACGAGGGAGCGGCCCACCTGCCGTCAGGAGCGCAAGCTCACCGGGCATCGCGCCGGCGAGCGCGCGTGCCGCCAGCTCGGCCCGTCGGCGACTGCGGATCGGGCCGAGGCCCGTGGCCTCCGAGGTCACCGAGAAGCTCTCTCCCTTCGGCTTCAGGTAGAGGTAGCGGTCGGGACGCGACCCCCGCGCGTTCGCGGGAGGCCGCAGCTCTCGCAGGAGTCGAATCTCCTCCAGCGCCGCCTCGAGCTCGGAACCGAGGACGCGCCACTCGATTCGCTCCACGGCGGCGATCGCCGCCTCCACCGCAGGCCGCTGCCGGTCGGTGCGGAAGTAGGAACGGAGCCGGGCGCGCAGATCGCGCGCGCGGCCGACGTAGAGCACCTGATTGCCGGTACCCCGAAAGAGATAGACGCCCGGGCGGCTCGGGGCCCCGAACGCAAGCGAGCGCTTGTCGTAGATCCGGCGCGCCCGCGGAGCGGCGAGCCGGCAGAGGTCGGCGATCGTCTGCGCCCCCCGCTCCTGTGCAAGGCCAAGAAGCGCGATCAGGACCTCGGCGGTCGCCTGGGCATCGGGCAAGGCTCGGTGGCATGGTCGTACGGAGGTGCCGAAGAAGTGCGAGAGCGACGCGAGGCTCGCGCGGGAGACCCGCCCCCCGAGCAGTCGCCGAGCAAGGCCCACCGTGTCCACCACGGGTGCCGCCACCCTCCTTCCCGTCAGGCGCTCCACCTCCCGGTCGAGGAAAGCGAGGTCGAAACGGGCGTTGTGGGCCACGAGGACCGAGTCGCCCGCGAACGCGAGGAACCTCCTCACCGCCTCGGCGGGGCCGGGAGCGTCAGCCAGGTCGGCGTCCGCGATCCCGGTCAGCGAGGCGACGAGCCGCGGTAGCGGCTCCCCCGGATCCACGAGCGTCTCGAACGTGCCCGCCGGCACGAGACAGTCGATGCGAACGGCGCCGATCTCGCAGATCCTCGCCTGGCCCGGCCTAAGCCCTGTGGTCTCGAGGTCGACGACGACGAAGCGGGCTGACTCCAGCGGCACCTCCTCCCCGGGCTCGGACGCAAGGCTGATATGTCCTCCGCGCCAGGCCAGCCGTGAGTCGCCGCCGACGACGTCTTCGAGCAGGCTCCGTGCGAGGCCGGCGGGCGCCTGACGCAGAGCGAAGAGACAGCGGGCCGCCTCCTCGACAGGAAGCGGTCCCCGCCGCTCCTCGACCAGCTCTACGAGGCGGTCGGCGGCGTCGAACGCGAGCTGCACCCCTCAGAGGATAGACGAACATACGTTCGCTATTCAAGACCGGCAACGTCGAGGGCCGCACGTGGCGGCCCTCGAAACGTCGCTAGGAAGGAGGGGCTAGCCCGCTAGCCGCCCTTGACGGCTTGCTTGAGCGTGCTACCTGCTGAGAATTTCGGAACGCGGGCGGCCGCGATCGTCACCTTCTGGCCAGTGCGCGGGTTCACGCCCTGGCGCTCCTTGCGCTGCTGGGGCGAGAACTTGCCGAAGCCGGTGAACGAAACAGCCTCCCCACTCCGGAGCGCGTCGGTGATGGAATCCAGAAAAGCGTCGACAGCCTTCGTCGCGTCGCGCTTCGAGAGCCCACTCTTCGACGCGACCTTGTCGATGAAGTCAGCCTTTGTCACATGCTCTCCT
>Ga0184619_10000709_pt1 | contig 11508 bp, 10 predicted proteins | sample PLM0_60_b1_FD_133146 | JGI IMG/M metagenome (GOLD analysis project Ga0184619, IMG submission 133146) | Groundwater sediment microbial communities from an aquifer in East River, Colorado, USA - PLM0_60_b1 | ecosystem: Environmental > Terrestrial > Soil > Riparian zone | place: USA: East River...
CCCGGCTGCGACAGCGGGAAGCCTGCGATCGCACACCCGGAGTCCCTGAACAGGCTTGAGCATCTCACGCGAGAGCGAAATGACTTCGGCGTAATCCTCGACGCTCGAACCGGCAAGGCGCTGTCGGCGTTCCGCGTCAACAACCCGATCCGCGCCGCTGTTCCCGACGGCGAGGGCGGCTGGTACATCGGCGGCGGTTTCATTCATGTCGACGGACAGCTGCGCAAACGCCTCGCGCATATTCGCAGCGACGGGACCCTCGATCCGGACTGGCGACCGGAGGCGAACGGCAACGGCGTCTCGGTCACGTCTCTCGCGCGGATCGGCTCGCGGCTCTATGTCGCCGGCGACTTCGCACGGATGAACCGGCGGCCGAGGGTTCACATCGCCGCGCTCGCCGCGGACACGAGTGCGCTCGCAAGCTGGCAACCCCCACCGAGCGGGGTCCCCGGCGGGCCCGTGCTGCTCGGCGTCGGAAACCGTCTCCTCGTCGGCGGTTACGCCGGCTCACCGACTGCCTCGGGTCTCGTCGCTCTCGATGCAGAGACGGGTCGTCTCGTCCATGACTGGCATGCCTACGTCGATACGTCGAACATCGAAGGGGCTGGCGTTCGGGTGCTTGCCCGCGTGCGGGGTCGGCTCTACCTGGCAGGAATCTTCAGCAGCGTCGACGGGGTCGACAAGCCGGGCCTGGCCGCGGTCGATGCTCGGACGGGGAGGCTCGATCGGGGATGGAGGCCGCCGCTCGATTCACGCGCCTGCGGCGGTTGCTCGGACGTGACCGCCCTTGCGTCGGGCAGAGACGTCCTCTATGCCGCCCTGCCGGGTCAACTGGCCGCACTCGACGCACGCACAGGTGCGTTCGACCGCCGCTGGCGGACCACGCTCGACCTGACAACCGGCCTCAATGGCGGCAGCAGCGCCTATGCGCTAGTTCGCTTTCGCTCACTCGTCTACGTCGCCGGGTATTTCGACGGCGTCACCGGCCGAGCGCGTCGCGGCTTCGCCTCAGTCGACTCTCGAACGGCGAAGCCGGCGCCGGCTTGGAATCCGCGCGGAAACACGGTTTCCGCGTCGGTGCTTGCTTCGTCGCGTTCCCGGTTGCTCGTCGGTGTCGAGCTCTCGCGTCAAGTCGTCTTCGACTTCTCGGGCCTCAAGACGTTCAATCCGGTGAGACGTCTCAAGCTCGTACTGGCGCTGAGCGGACCCGGGAGCGTCCGCGTGGGCATCGGTCGCCGCTGCGACTACGAGCGCTGGCTCGAAACAGGCCGTTGCTCAGGACGCGTCCTGCGCTGGCTCGGCTCGGTTCGCTTCAGAGAGGCGCAGCGACGCGGCTACGACCACGATCTCGCAGCGTTCCGGCGCGGCCACTATTTCGTGCGCTTCGTCCCGCGCGCGAGAAACGGGCTGCTGCAGGCGCCGTCCGATTTCTGGTTCAGAGTCGCCTGACCCCACAACGACCGCGAGGTGCGGAATGGGGCACCTCGCGATCGGCCGTCAGTTGGCTCCGCCAGCCGCAGCGGCGAAGCCCTGCAATTGTCCCTCTTTCGCCGCTTGCGCGCTAGGGCATCGCTTGCGATGCCTAATTGCTACAGAACCGCGAGGTACCGCTGCAACTCCCACTCCGTCAGCTGGACGCGGTACTCGTCCCACTCCTTGCGCTTCAGCTCGACGTAGCGGTCGAAGATGTGCGGCCCCAGCGCCTTGCGCGCGACCTCTGATTCCGCGAGCTCGTCGATCGCCTCGCCAAGCGTTTCCGGCAGCGAAACGATGCCGCGCTCCCGGCGCTGCTCCGGAGTCAAGTGGTAGAGGTTCGTCTCCATCGGCTCGGGCAGCTCGTAACCGTGCTCGACGCCCTCGAGTCCGGCATGCAGAAGCGCCGCGAAGGTGAGATACGGGTTGCAGGCCGGATCCGGACAGCGGATCTCCGCTCGGGTCGCCTGCTCGGAGCCCGGCTTGTAGAGCGGGATGCGGATCAGCGCCGAGCGGTTGCGCTGCGACCAGGCGACGTAGACCGGCGCCTCGTACCCCGGGACCAGCCGCTTGTAGGAGTTGACCCACTGCGCGAAGATGGCCGCGATCTCGCGCGCGTGGTGAAGCTGACCCGCGATGAACGCCTTCCCCGCATCGGAGAGATGCCACTTGTCGTCGCCGTCGAAGAACGCGTTGCGTCCACCGGTGAACAGCGACTGGTGGGTGTGCATGCCCGAGCCGTTCTCGCCGAAGATGGGCTTCGGCATGAAGGTCGCGTGGTAGCCGGCCTTTTTCGCGATCTCTTTCACGACCAGGCGGTAGGTGACGGTGTGATCGGCCATCTCGAGCGCCGGCGCGAACCGCATGTCGATCTCATGCTGCGAGGGGCCGACCTCGTGATGCACGTACTCGATCGGGATACCCATCGACTCGAGCGCGTGGACGGTCTCCTGCCGCAGGCCCGAGGCAGCGTCCATCGTCGTCATCGCGAAGTACCCGCCCTCGTCAAGGGTCTCCGTGCCCTTGTCGTCTTCGAACAGGAAGTACTCGAGCTCGGGGCCGACGTTGAACGTGTCGAAGCCCATCGAGCTCATCCGCTCGAGCGCCCGGCGAAGCACGTAACGGGGGTCGCCCTCGTAGGGCTTTCCGTCAGGCGTGACGATGTCGCAGATCATCCGCGCCATCTTCATCTCGCCCTCGCGCGCGGGCATGAGCTGGAACGTGTTCGGGTCCGGGATCGCGACCATGTCCGACTCCTCGATCGCGTTGAAGCCGGTGATCGAAGAGCCGTCGAAGCCCATCCCGTCGTCGAGCGCCGCCTCGACCTCGCTGGGCGTGACGGCGAAGCTCTTGAGGTGACCCTCGATGTCTGTGAACCAGAGCAGCAGGAAATCGACCTGCTCGTCCTGCATCCGTGTGAGGACCTCGCGCCGGGAGTCCGGATCGCTCGTCGCCCGCGCCCTGCTTTCGACCTGCGCCATGAAACCTCCTTGAAAAACACGAAAGCCCCAGGCGCCCGCGGCGCCTGAGGCTGCGTCGCCTTCAGACGCTCGGAGTCTACACGGCTATCCCGACCGCTTGAGCTTTCCGTGGCGCTTTGCGTGCCGCTCGCCGGCGCCGAAGATCATGAGACCGAGCGGGACGGTCACGAAGCCGATCACGATCAACGGCCAGATGTCACTCCAGACGGCGCCGACTCCCGCTCCTTCCAGGATCGCGTGGCGAATGCCCCGGAGGGCGTATGTCGCAGGCGAGATCGTCGACAGCCACTGCATCCACTCCGGCAGGACCGAGACCGGGTAATAGATGCCTGAGATCACGAGCAGGATCCCCTGCGCGATGAACCCCATCTGCATCCCCTTCTCAGGAGAGATCAAGGGCAAGACGGCAGTCATCATTCCGATCCCGATGAACGAGACCGAAGCGACGGCCAGCACGACGAGCGCGGCGACGAAGTTCGCGCCTCCGAGGCTGAGGGAAAAGAAGCCCGCGATGACCCCGAACAGGACCGCGGTACGGAAGACGCCGTAGACGACGGCGAACAGGCCCATCCCGATCAGGTGGATCGGCCGTGCGAGCGGGGCCATGAACGTGTACTCGATCGTGCCTTCCCAGCGCTCCCAGGCGACGGTCTCGGTCAGGATCTCGAAGACGACGCCGAGGTAGGACCAGATGACGGCACCGATCAGCAGCGTCGTCGTCGCGCGGTCGACGTCCAGCTTCCCGCCGGCGGCGTGGATGCCCTTGGCGATGAAGACGATCGTCAGCGTGTTTGCGAGCGACCAGACGAAGAAGGCGAGCTCCCACCACGCATAGCGCTTGACGAGGTAGGCGTTCCGCTCGACGACCCCGGCCAGGCCGATCAGCTCGTGGCGGAGGGTTGTGGCCGCGCCTCTCACGCGAACACACCCCGCTCTGCGTCCTGGTCCTCCGCTTCGAACTCACGGCCGGTCGCCGCGAAGAAGGCCTCCTCGAGCGTCTCCGCGTCGAACCGGGCCTTCAGGTCACTCGCAGGCTCGAGGCAGAGCAGCCGGCCTCGGTCGAGGATCCCGACGCGATCAGCGAGCGCTTCGGCCTCGGCGAGATCGTGCGTGCAGAGCAGGATCGTCGCGTCCTGTGCAGCCCAGACTTCACGGATGAACTCCTGCACCTCGAGCTTCGAGCGAGGGTCGAGCCCGGTGGTCGGCTCGTCCAGGAGCAGCAGCACCGGCGAGGTGAGAAGCGCCCGAGCGAGCGAGACCTTCTGCTGCATCCCGCGAGAAAGGTGCTCCATCGCCTCGTGTCGCCGCTGGCTGGGGAAGCCGACGCGCGCCAGGATCGCCGGGATCCGCTCGCGCGTCTCGCTCGCCGTCATGCCGTAGAAGCGGGCGGCGTAGCTCAGGTTCTCCGTCGATGACATCTTCTTGAAGAACGAGGCCTCGACCGAGACGCGGTTGACCAGCCGCTGGACGGCGCGCGGCTCGCGAAAGACATCGTGTCCGAAGACGCTGGCGCTGCCGCCGTCGTGCAGGAGCAGCGTTGAGAGGAGACGGACGAGCGTCGACTTGCCCGAGCCGTTCTGACCGAGGATCGCAACGCACTCTCCGCGCTCGATCGTGAACGTGACCCCGTCGAGCGCGGGTACGCGGCGGCGGCGGCGGCGAAGCCCGGAGCGGTGCGCATCGCGGCGGAAGAACTCCTTGCGCAGGTTTTCGACGTTTACGGCGATCATGCTGCTCTCCAGGGGAATCGGCGGGACACGAACAGGCGCGCGGCCGGTAAAGCAGGCGGCGTGCGGGGAACGCTGTGTCAGCCCGGGAGCAACATCGCGGGCGTCACCTTAGCGGCGCCACCGAAACGGCACAAGTCCCCCCGCCGAGGGAACGGATGCGCGGCCGCGGCGCCGACACCTGTGGGAGCCGCATGACTTTCGACGAGACCTGGAACGAGCCGCAGCGATCACGCCTGCCACCGGCTCCACTACTGGCGAGCGTCGCCGCACTTGCTGCTCTGGCCGCCTCGTGCTACGCGCTCGTACACGAAAGGAGCTCTCTCGACTCTGAGCGCTCGGCGCGCCGTGCAGAGGTAACCGGCCTCAGCCGGCGGCTGCGAGCGCTCGAAGGCCGCAATGCGACCTTGTCCTCGCGCGTCGGTACCGCCGAGCGCACGCTCAGACGGCGCGATGCCGGGATCGCTCCGCTCGCGAAGCGCGTCCTGCGCAGCGTGTTCACCGTCGAGACGGATGCCGGCCTCGGCACGGGCTTCATCGGCTGGCAGGACGCGGACGGCGTCTACGTCGTCACCGCCGACCACGTGGTCAAGGACGCGAGCTCGAGCGTGACCCTCACCCGAGCGAACCAGTCCTGGCGCGGCGATGTTCAAGCGGAGGACGCGGCGAACGATCTCGCTGTGATCCGCCTCAACGGCCGGCCGGCGGGCGCCGAGCCGCTGTGGCAGAGCCCGAGCCCGGGGAGGCCGCGCGTCGGCGACCAGCTGCTCCTCGTCGGCAGCCCATTCGGGCTCTCGGGGACGGTCACGACCGGCGTCGTCAGCCGCGTGAAAGCGAAGCGCGTGCAGACGGACGCGGCCGCGAACCCGGGGAACTCGGGCGGACCGGCCGTCGACAAGCTTGGCCGCGTCGTCGGCGTACTGGTCTCCGGCGGTGGCGAAAACATCAACTTCGCTATCCGCATCGACCGCGCTTGCGCGAAGCTCCGCACCTGCTGAGACTTATCTCGGCGCCTCCCAGAGTGACCGTACGACATCGAGCGAAAGCGGTCGCCATTCCGCAGGCCCGGTCTCAGCCGCGTAGCCGAGCTCGTCGGTGTCGCGGTCGAGCAACTCTGGAAGCTCGCCCTTGCCCGCATGCTCCATTACTCGTTCATCGACGTAGATGGGAGCGTCGCAGCGAAGCGCGAGGTTGATTGCATCGCTTGGTCGCCCGTCGAGTTCGTGCCTCTCCGAGCTGTGAGAAAGAACGATCGTGGCGTAGAAGGTCTTCTCGCGGAGGCTGCTGATAACGACTCGGTCGATCCGCGCCCCTGCGGCCTCGAGCAGCCGAATCGTGAGGTCGACAGTCAGGGGACGCGGCGTCGCCTGACCGCCGAGCTGGTAGGCGAGGGCATCCCCTTCGGGCGCGCCAACCCAGATCGGCAGGACTCGCTCGCCGTCACGCTCGCGGAGAAGCACGACGCGGAGCCGTTCGTTTGCCAGTCGGCGCCCCTCGTCTTGGCCGCCGGTCAACATCCTGACGACGACATCTTCGACCTGTACCTCGACCATCACGTCCGCCTCCTTTCGTCGTTGCTGGACCCTTGGCGCCATGGGTGCGAGTCGCTCCCGTAACCGATGCCGCGCGCGATGAAGCCGCACGCGTACGGTGGCCGCTGGTTGGCCAATGAGAACGGCGATCTCCTCGCACGAGAGCCCCTCGAGGTAGTGCATGAGCACGGCTCGCCGCTCGTGCAGAGGTAACAGTGCGATCGCATCCCGAACCGCCTGAAGCGTCTCGAACGCTTCCGTGCCCCCGTCGACGGCGAACTGGCGCAGGTCTGAAACGGGTTGGTCGCGACGCTGCCGCAGTCGCATCTTCGCCAGATTGACTGCGATTCCACACAGCCAGCTGCCGAAGCGAGCCGGATCGCGAAGTCGCGCTAGCCCGAGGTAGGCGTTGAGCAACGCCTCCTGCGTGATGTCCTCGGCTTCCTCAGAGCTAGCGAGCATGCGTCGGGCCATGGCCCGGACGCGCGAGGCGTGCCTGTCGACGAGAACGCCGAACGCATCGCGCTCGCCCACGAGCGCGGCGGCGGCGAGCGCGCTGTCGCTGCGTGTGTCGTTCACCTATCCGTACGTTGCACTCGAAGCCGTGAGGGTTACAAGGATCGGTCCGATTTGACATTCCATCCGGTAAAGGGCTTACTGTTTCGCATAGGTGGTCGCCGTCGAAGGCGGCCGCCGAGGCGATGTGGCCTCAGGACTCACGGGAGTCCTGGGGCTTTTTTTGTTGGACCAACCGAAGGAGGCGGGATGGAAGCAGAGGCACGGCACTACCTCGTCAACGGCAGCGGCGAGCAGCCCGAGCCACGCGAAACACTCGAATGGGCGGGGGCGACGCGGGCGCAGATGGTCGACCTGAAATTCTGCGACCTGCTCGGAGCGTGGCAGCACATGACGCTGCCGCTGTCAGCGTTCGACGAGTCCGCCTTCGACGAGGGCCTCGGCTTCGACGGCTCCTCGATCCGCGGTTGGCAGGGGATCTCGGAGTCCGACATGCTGCTGATGCCGGACGCGTCGAGCGCCATTCTCGACCCGTTCGCCGCGGCGCCGACGCTGTCGCTGGTCTGCGAGATCGTCGATCCGATCACACGCGAGCCGTACGCGAAGGACCCGCGCCGGATCGCCAGGCGTGCCGAGGAGTACCTGCGCGAGACCGAGGTCGCCGACAGCGCCTACATGGGCCCCGAGTGCGAGTTCTTCGTCCTCGACACGGTCTCGTACGAGCTCGCCGACCATAAAGCGCATTACGAGATCGATTCAGAAGAGGGCCACTGGAACTCCGGCACGCCCGGGCTCGGCTACACGGTGCGGCCGAAGGAAGGCTACTTCCCGCCGGCCCCGCACGACACGCTTGCCGACCTGCGCTCCGAGATGGTGCTGACGCTCGAGCGGCTCGGGATCCCATGCGAGTTCCACCACCACGAGGTTGCCTCGGGCGGCCAGTGTGAGATCGACCTGCGCTACCAGTCGCTGACGCGGATGGCGGACGAGGTCATGACCTACAAGTACGTGGTCAAGAACGTTGCCCGAGCGGCCGGCAAGACCGTCACCTTCATGCCGAAGCCCCTCTTCGGCGACAACGGTTCGGGCATGCACACCCATCAGTCCCTCTGGAAGGAGGGCACGCCGCTGATGGCCGACAAGTCCGGCTACGCGGGGCTCTCACAGCTCGCGCGCGCGTACATCGGCGGCCTGCTCGCCCACGCGCCGGCGCTGCTTGCCTTCTGCGCGCCGACGACGAACTCGTACCGGCGGCTGGTGCCCGGCTACGAGGCGCCGGTGAACCTCGTCTACTCACAGCGCAACCGCTCTGCGTGCATCCGGATCCCTATGTACTCGGAGTCGCCGAAGGCCAAGCGCGTCGAGTTCCGCTGCCCCGATGCCGCTGCGAACCCGTACCTCGCGTTCTCGGCGATGCTGATGGCCGGCCTCGACGGGATCGAACAAGGCCTGGACGCCGGCGAGCCGGCTGATTGGGACCTATTCGAGGAGGACCGGGGGGTCAAGCAGGTGCCGGGATCGCTGGCGGAGTCGCTCGACGCTCTCGAGTCGGACCACGAGTTCCTGCTCAAGGGCGAGGTCTTCAGCGAGGAGCTGATCAGCACCTGGATCGACTACAAGCGGGAGAACGAGGTCGACATCGTCCGGCTGCGGCCGCACCCGGCCGAGTTCGCCCTCTACTACGACTGCTAGCGCAGTTGATCACGACCGCCGTTGAAATCCGCGACCTCCGGCCGGGCGACTGGCCGGAGGTCGCGCGGATCTACGCCGAAGGCATCGCGACCGGAAACGCGACGTTCGAGACCGACGTGCCGAGTTGGTACGTGTGGGACCGCCTTCACAGGCGCGCGCCTCGCCTTGCTGCGACGATCGATGACGATGTCGTCGCTTGGGGCGCCGTCGTCGCGGCCTCCAGCCGGCCGGTCTACGAAGGGGTTGCCGAGATCAGCCTCTACGTCGCCGAACGAGCCCGGGGCCAGGGAGTCGGTAAGGCGTTGCTGGGCGCATTCCTCCGGGCCGCCGACGACGCCGGGATCTGGACTCTTCAAACCAACGTCTTTCCCGAGAACGAGGCGAGCTTGAGGCTGCTCGAAGGCTGCGGGTTCCGCGTCGTGGGCCTGCGCGAGCGCATCGGGAAGCATCGCGGCCGCTGGCGCGACACCGTCCTGTTGGAGCGACGAAGCGAGGTGATCGAATGATCAAGGTCGAGACTGTCGTGATCCGCGAGCGCGTCGAGACGGTGATCGACGCAGTCGAGGAGGAGACCGGCCACGTGGGCGTGACCGTGATCGAGGCGATCGGGCATGGTCGCGAGCGCGGCGTCACCCACGAGTACCGCGGCCGGATCTTCGAATCGCGGTTCCTGCCGAAGGCCCTCCTCACCTTCGTGGTCGACGACTCGATTGCCTCCGCCGTCGTCGAGGCAATCGCCGACTCCGCCCGCAGCGGCAACGAATCCGGCGACGGCCTCGTCTGGACGACGCCGGTCGAGAACGTCACTCACAACCGAACTGGTCAACCGCTCGAGGGGGTCGAGACGCGATGAAGAACGCCGATCTGCTAATCGCCGCCAACACGCTTTGGGTGGTCGTCGCTGCCGTGCTCGTCATGTTCATGCAGGCCGGCTTCGCCTTTCTCGAGGCGGGCCTGACTCGGATGAAGAACGCGGCGCACATCGCCGGCAAGAACGTCCTCATCTTCGGCATCTGTTCGCTCGTCTACTGGGCCGTCGGCTTCGGGATCGCCTTCGGGGACGGGAACTCGATCATCGGCACACACGGGTTCGCGCCGTCGGTCGACTCGCTGCTGGCGGTCGGGCAGGCGCCCTACTCGTTCTTCTCGACGATTCCCGGCGCGGGCGCGTACCTGTTCGAGGTCGTCTTCGCCGGTGTGTCGCTGGCGATCGTCTGGGGGGCGATGGCCGAGCGGGCGAAGCTCTGGGTCTACTTCGTCTTCGGCGTCGCCTTCACGCTCATCTACTCGGTCACGTCTCACTGGATCTGGCACTCGGGCGGCTGGCTCTTCGGACTCGGGATGCAGGATTTCGCCGGCTCGACGGTCGTCCACTACCAGGGTGCCCTGGCCGCGCTCGCGGGTGCAATCCTGCTCGGGCCGAGAATCGGCAAGTTCGGCCACGACGGTCGCGCGAACCCGATTCCGGGCCACAACATGCCCTATGCCGTCCTCGGCACGCTGATCCTCTGGTTCGGCTGGTTCGGCTTCAACCCCGGCTCGACGCTGGCCGTCATCACCGGAGACAAGATCGGGTACTTCGGCTATGTCGCGCTGACGACGAACGTCGCTGCGGCAGCCGGCGCGCTCGGAGGCATCGTCACGGCCTGGCTCCTGCTGAAGAAGCCTGACGTCTCGATGATGCTGAACGGCGTCATCGCCGCGCTCGTCGCGATCACCGCGGCGTCCGGATTCGTCGCACCGTGGGCCGCGATCGTGATCGGCTTCTCGGCGGCGGGAATCGCCGTCCTCGCGGTGCCGCTCGTGGAACGACTTGGGATAGACGACCCGATCGGCGCCGTCGCCGTGCACGGACTCGCCGGCGTCTGGGGGACGCTCGCAACCGGCATCTTCGCCGTACCGGCCCTGGCCGCGAACCTGAACACGGGCGCCGGTGGGCTGATCTACACGGGCTCATTCCACCAGGTGGGTGTCCAGGCCCTCGGGCTCGTCGCGGTCGGCGCCTTCACCTTCACCGCATCCTTCGCCTGCCTCTGGACGATGAAGCGCCTGTGGGGCATCCGCGTCGAGGAACACGTCGAGACCGCGGGGCTCGATGTCTCCGAGCACGGCATGTGGGGCTACCCCGAGTTCTACATCCCGGTGCCCGGCGGCTATGGAACCGAGTCGCACGGTCACCTCGGCGTGCCGCACGTCCACCATCCTGCGCCGGCATCAGACTCGATTCCAGTCGCGCGACCGGCCGAGGAGGCTGCATGAACGAGCAACCGAAGTGCGAGTGCGAGAAGCCGATCCTGCGAGAGCGCTCCGAATGGAAGGGTGCCTCTGAGAGCTACTGCGACCGCTGTAAGCGGCCGATCGGCCTCCGCCTCTCGGCTGTTCGCCCCGCCGCTTAGAAGGGAGCCCGGCCGTTCAGGCGGCCGGGCTACTTCCGCAGGACACGAAGGCCCAGCCTCGCCCCGACGTAGCCCTTTGCCGTCACGGTGGCGCCAACCGAGCGGTTCCGGCCCACGATCGTGAGCGTCACCTTGCCCTTGGCGTTCGTGGTGCCGGCTTTGCCACCCGCCCTGACCCTGGCGCCGGCTACGGGATCGCCTGCGTCGAGGACCTTGAACGTCACCCTGCTCGTCTTGCCGCGGTGGAGCTTCGTTGGTGTCGCCAGGAGGGTGAGGCCCGGAAGGACGCGTCGATACCACGTCGCCGTCGTCGAGCTCACGCCGATCGACGTGTTGCCGAAGACGTCGAGGGCGGTGCCGGTCGCGCTCGCGTCGAGCCGGAAGATGCTCGCGGCGCCACTGGGGCGTCCGGCGTCGACGACAGCACCCAGCACGCTTGCGGCGCGGTTCGAGCGGCGGGCGAAGACGTGCGGAGAGCTGCCGACCGTGTTCGTCCAGGCGACCCAGAGGCGGCCTTTGGCGTCGGCGGCAACCGTTGCCGTCGAGCTCGCCGTTCTGTTCGTCTTGGCGACGACGGGAGCGCCCCCGCCGACCCGCCACAGCCGCACGCGGTTCAGTGCCGGGTAGCCCGTCACATACGCGACGTAGAAGCCCCCGCCGCTGCGGGCGACGAGCGGAGTGCGGCCGATCA
>Ga0184619_10000711_pt1 | contig 11503 bp, 15 predicted proteins | sample PLM0_60_b1_FD_133146 | JGI IMG/M metagenome (GOLD analysis project Ga0184619, IMG submission 133146) | Groundwater sediment microbial communities from an aquifer in East River, Colorado, USA - PLM0_60_b1 | ecosystem: Environmental > Terrestrial > Soil > Riparian zone | place: USA: East River...
CTTCCTCGGCGGACTTTGGATGGGTGGTCATTTATTCAGTGTGGGTGGCAACGAACAGGGCTTATCTGCGCTGCTCCAATTGCCGCCAATGATTGCGAATCTCGGTTCCGGCGTCCTTTACATCGTTTCCTGGTTCTTCGGAGCCGGCTTTGCTGATGATCCGGCGCATGCAGCCCGCGCAACCTACGAATATGGAAATACTTTTCTCCTGATTGCCGGTCTCTTGAATTATCTGGCGATGCTGGACGCCTTTGATATTTCGGCAGGGAGGAAGGCGTGAGACACTTTTTGGTAATGACGGCATTCGCAGTGGTTGCTGCAGTAGTGTTCGGCACGGTGGCTAAGGATACGACGCACGACCGAGTCGCTTACGGACTTAAAGTATTTCTTGAATTCATGGCGATCGGGATGTTGCTAAGTTGGATACTTTATTTCCTGCCTTTTTAATGCTTCGTAATTCAAGTAAGGGCACCAATGGCGATTGTCGAAACTGAGGCGCTGGTCCTGCGGACTTATAACTTTGCGGAGGCCGACAAGATTGTCGTTTCTTTGACGCACGCTGCCGGCGTTGTTCGTGGTGTTGCGAAAGGTTGCCGAAAATTGAAGAGCAGATTTGGCTCCGCCCTTGAGCCCTTTACGTTAAGCAGGTTTACCTATTATGAAAAAGAAAATCAGGAACTCGTCTCGTTGCGCCAGGCAGAGATCGTGAAATCGCATTTCGCTCTTTCCAGCCAGCCTGAAACCTTAACCGGTCTGGCATATATGAGTGATTTAATAATTGAGTTTTCTCCGCCACATGAATCCAACGACAACCTCTATCGTATGGTCAAAGCCTGTTTGGATGCGCTGTCTCAATCGCCCGCGGACTTGCAACTGATCCTACGCTACTTTGAGATTTGGCTCCTAAAACTTCAAGGCTATCTTCCCGATGTTCGCTATTGCGGCCAGTGCCATCAGGAATTCAACGATACGAGCGGCGCTTTTCTAAATTTCGATCTGCTGTTGCGTTGCCGTCGTTGCAGTCAGGGCCAGGGCAGTTCGCTCTCAAGGAAACTGCAAGCGCAATTGCGCGCTACCCAGAAACTTGCGCCGCAATCATTTGTTCACGCATCACATGAGGTGACGGAAACCGTAATCCGCGAATTTGCCGAGTTCACTCACCAACTGATTGGTCGTGTGCTGGAAAGGCAGCCTCGACTTCGTTCAACTTTTCAAGGACCTATCGCCTCTTAATTACCCCTCTTCCATAAATGACCGCCCGAAAGCTAATCCTGAAGTACCTCGTCTTTGAGGCAATGCCTTATGTATTGCTGTCAGCAGTCCTGCTGACGGCGATTCTTTTCACGCAACAAGCTGGAAGGTTCGCGGAACTCGCAGCCTACGCGGATTTGCCATTGAATCTTGTCGCCGAGATTGCCGCCGCTTTGCTGCCAAATGTCCTGGTTCTGACATTGCCAGTCGCAGTTCTGGCGGGCGTTGTAATCGCCTTTTCGCGCATGGGCAGCGATAGCGAGATTGTCGCCATACGCGCAGCGGGTGTCGGTAGTTGGACATTGCTATGGCCGGCATTGCTGATCGGGGCGGTCGCTTCAGCCGGAGCGGCGTACCTGCACATGAAGGAAGCGCCGGAAGCTGCGCGAGATCTGCGGCGAGTCGCTGTCGAGGGGGCTCTTAAAAAACTTGAGTCGCCGGTTGAACCTCGCACTTTCAACACCGAAATTCCCGGCTACGTTATCTACGTGAGAGATGGCGACATGGCGCAAGGCACATGGGGTCGTGTATTCATTTATGCGCAACAGTCAGATGGTTCCACGCGGATTGTGACAGCGAGACAGGGCCGAATAGATTCCTCGGCCGACAAATCAGAACTGGTTTTGAGCGACGCAGTTGCATTGAAACTGCCGCGACCAGAAAGTAACGAACGTTCATATGTGGTTGAACATCTCGATCAGTTGCGCTTGGCAGTCAACACCGGTCGCGCCGCATTGCTCGAGGGGCTTAGCGCTAAAGAAATTCAGTCCGAAGAGATGGGCTGGAAGGATATTAACCAACAAATTCATTCGGGTTCCATCAATGAAAGAAGGGAAGGGGAGAGAACCTTACATCGCCGGCTGGCGCTCTCGGTTTCACCCTTCCTCTTTGCATTTTTTGGCGGACTCATTGGCCTGCGGGTAAGGCGGGGCGGACGTGGCGCCGGCGTATTGCTGACGCTGGGCGTAGTTGTCGTTTACTACCTGGTCTCGCTGCTGGGCGAATCGATGGCGCGCAGCGACACCGTGTCACCGATTGTTGGCGAATGGCTGGCATCGGCGGCAATTCTTTTCTTTAGTTTGACGCTGCTTGCATTCAATCAACTTCCAGCGGCAACCTTAAAGAATATGTTTTTGCTCGCTGCGCGCGGGAACAAAGTTGGACGCAGTCGAATACATCGAGAACACACCGTCGGCACCGGCCGTTCTGGATTTCCCAGTTTGCTGGATACCAGTCTCTTCCGGACCTTGACAGTGAGTTTTGTCCTGGCGTTTGTTTCTCTGGTTTTTATTTTTCTTATCTTCACCCTCTTTGAGCTTTGGCGTTTTATCGGCACCAACCATGTGCCCGCAAGCGTTGTCGGCAGATATCTGCTGTACCTCTTGCCGCTGGTTGCGGTGGAACTGTTCCCGGCGACTATGTTGATTACCGTCTTGATCACTTACGCGCTTTTAGCCCGGCGCAGCGAGGCCATTGCCTGGTGGTCGTCGGGACAGAGCGTATATCGCTTAATGCTTCCCGGGTTGTTATTTGCCATAGCCGCGGCCGCAGGAGCTTGGCTGGTCCAGGAACACCTGATGCCCCCAGCTAACGTAAAACAGGAAGCGCTGCGTGCTCGCATTCGCGGTGGTCAGCCGCGCGCAATGACTGGTACCGGGCGTCAGTGGTTGGCGTCAGTGGAGAACAAGCGCTTGTACTCTTACGAGTTTGATGAGCAACAAGGGGTGCTGCACGAACCGAGTGTTTACGAACTCGATGATGAAGGTGTGCATTTGAGTCGAGTCACAACCGGAAAGCTGGGGGTATGGATCAATAACACCCAACTGCTCATCAAAGAAGCGGAAACTGTCAGTTTGCAGGGAATGTTAGTGGAACGCCGATTAGCCGCCGATACTCAACTTGACGCTGTCGAGCCCGCAGCTGTCTTCAGGCCAACGATTGATAAGCCGTCGCAGCTGAGCGTGATCGCGCTAGCCAGCTATTTGCGCGCCGCCAAACAGCGAGGCAGCAACGTATCTGCCCTGGCGTTGGCGCTCCAACGCAAGTACGTCAATCCTTTTAGCGTGATTGTAATGGCCTTTATCGGAATGCCACTGGCGTTAGCGTTTGGCAGACGGGGAGCGATTGTAGCGTTGGTCGTTGCTGTGGCCGTGAGTATCGCCTACTGGAGCATGGGTGGCGGATTTCAGCAGTTGGGTAATCATGGATTGCTGCCTCCTGAGGTTGCCGCCTGGTCCCCACCTGTCATATTCGCGGCGGCAGGGACCTATTTTTTGTCTCGCATTCGCACTTAGGATCTTTAAGTACCGGTTTCCCAACTGGAAATGTATTCGAGTTGTTCGGCTGTAAGCGTGTCGATGGAAAGGCCAAGCGCTTTCAGCTTAAGGCTGGCGATCTCAGTATCCACTTCCTGTGGCAACAGATGCACGCCCGGGCTTAGTTCGCCTTTTTTCTTTACCAGGTATTCAACCGACAGTGCCTGATTTGCAAAGCTCATATCCATCACGCTTGCTGGATGGCCTTCCGCCGCAGCGAGATTGATCAAGCGCCCCTCGCCCAGAACCATAACCCGATGACCATTCGCTTTGAGTTTATACTCTTCAACAAAGGGTCGTACGCTTACAGCTTCCGCTGACAATTCGCGCAACGCAACCAGATTAAGTTCGAGATCAAAGTGTCCACTGTTACAAACAATCGCGCCGTCCTTCATCTTTTCGAAGTGCTGACGATCGATCACGTGCCGATTGCCCGTTACGGTAACGAATATGTCGCCAAACGAGGCGGCCTCGGCTATCGGCATAACGCGGAAACCATCCATGACCGCTTCGACCGCCTTGATGGCATCGACCTCCGTTACTATAACGTTAGCGCCCATTCCGCGTGCGCGTAGCGCAACGCCTTTGCCGCACCAGCCATAACCAATCACTACAAGATTTCTGCCTGCCAGCAGAATGTTGGTCGCGCGAATGATGCCATCAAGAGTTGATTGTCCGGTGCCGTAGCGATTGTCGAAGAAGTGCTTCGTCTGAGCATTGTTGACGGCGATAGTTGGAAAGGTTAAGACGCCGGCGGCTTCCATAGCATTGAGACGTTGGATGCCGGTGGTCGTTTCCTCAGTCGATCCGATCAGTTCCTTAACCTGATCACCGCGCTCCTTAAGCAGCGTGGCCACTACGTCCGAGCCGTCGTCAATGATAATTTCCGGATGAAAGTCCAGAGCCGTACGCACGTGACGGTTGTACGTTTCGGTGGATTCGCCCTTTATTGCATAAACCGGAATGCCCCAATCGGAAACGAGAGACGCCGCCACATCATCCTGAGTGGAAAGGGGATTAGAGGCAATCAAGACTGCTTCGGCGCCGCCAGCTTGCAAGGCACGCGCGAGATTCGCAGTCTCAGTGGTGATATGCGCGCAAGCCACCAGCCTGACACCCTTGAGCGGCTTTTCGTTGCCAAAGCGCTCGCGAATCAACCGCAGGACAGGCATTTCTCGCTCGGCCCACTCAATTCGTTGCTTGCCCTGTTTGGCCAGGCCAATGTCTTTTACGTCAAACTCGACGGCGCGTGTTGCACTCATTATTGCGTTCCTTTTTGTTAATTGTCGGCGTGTTTATTCAGAAGTAAGTTGGTTGACTAGATACCTGCAGCGGTACGAAGCGCTTCGGCCTTGTCAGTCTTTTCCCAACTAAAACCGTCTCGGCCAAAGTGACCGTAGGCAGCAGTTGCTTTGTAGATTGGCCGGCGCAGGTTGAGCGATTCTATGATTCCGAGTGGAGTTAGCTCGAAGTGATCACGCACCAACTTCGCGAGCGCGTTTCCCGAAATCCGACCAGTTCCAGCAGTCTCCACATTCACGGACACTGGATCGGCCACGCCAATCGCATAGGCAAGTTGCACCTGGCAGCGATCTGCCAAGCCAGCCGCAACAATATTTTTGGCCACGTACCGAGCCATGTAGGCAGCCGAGCGATCGACTTTCGTCGGATCCTTACCTGAGAAAGCGCCACCGCCGTGCGGAGCGTAGCCCCCATAGGTGTCGACAATGATCTTTCTTCCGGTCACACCGGCATCACCCTGTGGACCGCCGGTCACAAACCGTCCAGTAGGGTTAATGTGATATTTCGTGTCGCTATCAAGTAGTTCGTCAGGAACGGTGTGCTTAATTACTTTTTCCTGGATCTCAGCGCGCAACTGATCATTCCCCACATGGGGACTGTGCTGCGATGAAATTACTACCGCTTCAACTCGAAACGGCCGGCCGTCCCGATACTCAATAGTTACTTGGGATTTTCCGTCCGGTCGCAGGTAGGGAAGTTCACCCGATTTGCGAACCTCTGTAAGGCGCCTGGCGAGCAGGTGTGCAAGTTGGATTGGCAGCGGCATCAACTCAGGCGTCTCATTGCAGGCAAAACCAAACATCAGACCCTGATCTCCGGCGCCACCGCTGTCAACGCCCATCGCAATGTCAGGTGACTGCCGATCGATGGCCGACAAAACGCTGCAGGTTTCCGAGTCGAAGCCATATTTGGCCCTCGTATAGCCAATCTCCTTGATGGCATCACGCGCTACACGACCATAGTCGATCCGCGCCTCGGTGGTGATTTCTCCGGCAAGAACCACCAGGCCGGTAGTCACGAGCGTTTCGCAAGCTACTCGCGCCTTGGGATCCTCTGCCAAGGCTGCGTCCAAAACTGCGTCTGATATTGCGTCGGCTATCTTATCCGGGTGGCCCTCGGTGACAGACTCGGAGGTAAACAGGAAACCTGATTCGCTACTCAAGAAGACTCCTTTGCAAACACTTGGAATAAATCGAGATGGCAAAAAGACCGCGTAATGTAACAGCCAGCATTAAAGAGTGTCAAGGAAGGCCGATCCCAGGTAGTGGGTCATTTTCATTGTTGAACACGCCCAGCCTTTTCCTTGCCGTTGTTCTGTGTTTCGGCGTAGCCTCCCCGGCATGGTCTACCTCAAACAATACTTCATCGCAATATGGGCAGACTGGGTCAGCCGCATGAGTACAATCGCGAGCGTCCTGTTTATCTTTCTGGCTCTAGTATTCAGATTAACCGAAATTGGACAAGCTAGATACTGGATTGCCGCCGCCCTTGTCGCTTACGCGATTGCCTCTTTCTCAACTTGGCGCAAGGAGCGCATAGCAAAAGAGCAGCGCGACAAGGTCATTGAAGGTTTAGAAAAGGCTACCGATTCCGTGTCGCTTTCGCCATCCCAGTTGATCAAGTTGTACGAAGGCCGAACAACAATTCAAGGAGAAAAGCTCGCCGCTGTTTATGAGGGTAAATGGATAACTGTTTCCGGAAAAGTGCGAGACGTTGAAAAGCACTACCTCGGCGGTGCCCGTATTTTGCTAGACCAAGACAATGGACCGCCAGTCTTTCTGGCGTTTGCTAAAGGGGTGTCTGACGCAGTCTCGGTGTTAGGAAAAGGCGAACGTTAACAGTTCGCGGAAAGATAGAACGGGTGTCCGTGAACCATTTAGCTGTAAATGACTGTGAAGTTGTAAGCTTTTAATCATCGAGCAGGGCAACAATATCTTCAAGAGACCAAAGCTTTGAACTAACGCCAGCAGCCATAGCCGGAGTACATCTTAATGTCTGATGGATTCTCACGAAGTTGTAATGCATGAAGTGAATCGCAACGGCGTGAGCAAGGTTTTCAACTTTCTTGCTGAATCCGTTTGTTAGTCGAGTGAAACGTCGCATGGACATTCGCATCGTAAGGTTTTGTCTTTCAACGTAGCTTGTCGAGATGTGCTTCGGATCGGGATTGCCACTAACCCAATTCGGTTTACAGTCAACGCACTCAGCGGGGCTGTAGCGCGTTTCGTCTTGAGTGTGACCGTAGATTTTGATCGATCCGGCAGGAGATCAATCGGGCAACGTCGAACTAGATCGACGAGCAGTGTGCCGTAGCGCTGGCCACGACGGAAAGCGAAGTCATCTACCCCGATGATGCGCGGTGTTGTTAATTCCTTCTGTGACGCCACACGCAGACGGCGAAGCAAGGTGTCTGGGCTGACGGCGAGGCCGAGTTCTCTAGCGAGACGTGCGCCTGCTTCTCCCCCGACGGCGAAGCCGATCAGCTCCAGCGCGGCATTCAACCTCACCGTCTTCCGTGCGTAATGAGCTACAACCCGCGGCTGCCGTTCGCTGAAGATGCGCTGCGCGCAGAGGCTGTTCCGGCAGCGGAAGCGGCGCGTGTGCAGTTCCAGCCTGACTGCGAGCCCGTGCCAAGGAAGATCGGCGACGCGGCGGACATAGCGGCTGTGGACGCGAGTTGATCTCCTGTGACAGCTCGGGCACTCGGCCCATAGCGCGCTGGTCGTGACCACCAGTGTGATCGGCCTAAGTGAAGGGCGGATGCAGACGAGGCGAGTTGCAGTGGGGTCGGCAAGCAGGGCGGCGGTGTTCATGCAGCCCTTTATAACAACATTGGGCAGCCATAATAGAAGAAGAAAAGCAGAGTGACACTATAAGCAATCGCACTCGCGCGAGCGGGGCGGTCATTAACGGCACGCCGCTGCCGGACTTCGGCGGCCACCACCCCGATCCTAACCTCGTCCATGCGTCCGGGCTTGTCGAGCGCCTGTTCGGCGACGGCGCGCCCAACTTCGGCGCGGCCTGCGACGGCGACCGCAACCTGATTCTGGGCCGCAACTTCTCCGTTACGCCCGGAGATGCTCGGATGGGTCCGCCCCACCCGGGCGCGAGATCTACTCCTTCTTGCTGACCCTGTCGTCGCTGATGCCGAAGTAAGTTAGATTGATGAACGGATCGTCAAGATACGCCCGAGTCCCGCGCAGTTCGTAAGCGCATACATACCCGTTCTTGTTAAGGTCCCAAATTTCCTCAACCAGAGACTGGTTGTATGTTTCGAGCTCATCAAGATTTTCGAAGCTGATGCCGAACACCTGGTTCAGATAAGCGATTTTTTTTTCGTCGGTCTCAAAGCCGGCCGCATCGAGCCCGTTTATCACCAGCCCCCACCAGGTGCCAAGCCCTTCGCCATACACTAGGGTCGGGCCGCCATTGAGGAGCTTCGAATCATTCGGACAACGCCCCGGCTCCCCCGATTGCGCTCGCGCAGCAACGGGCGCGAGCATGACTGCTGCAATCAGCGCGCACACTATGCGACGTAAATTCATTTCATCCTCCTAATCCGGGCGTGAAGCCCTGCCGTCTCACCTCGGGCGAGGCGGCTGCCGCGATCAGCAGCAGGGCGGTGGCCATTATTCTCTTCATGGGAGACTCCTTTCGGGAGGCGGATTGGTGAGCGCCTTTTATCCCAAGCGGGCCAGCGTGTCAACAGCTGTCTTGTCGTTGGGTGACGGTGCGCTCACCGCCGTCACCAAAATCGCGGGAGAACCCAATCCAACATAATATATATTATCAGACGCAACTGGTATAAGCGTTTCGCTAGGCTTTGTGCCCCAGATGGTGGCTTCCATGGCTTCTCTGTTTCCCTTTTAGTGAGCCCACGTTCCGAGGTACCGGCGCAGTAGCTCGCTTGACCGGCTCTATTGGGTCACCGTAGAGTGGCGCATTCCTAATGCGGAGTCATTTCCAGCTTGAGGGACTTTTGTAGTGGCGATAAAAATTGAGAACCAGGTTGAGCGTAAGCTGCCGGCGGACACTCTGAAGAGCATCGACGGCGCGTTTGACAGCCTACCGCGAGAGCATACACGCGGGTTGGAACGGATACGACTAGTCGAGTTTATTTCCGAGCCTCGTCTCAGAGGTACGTTTCAGACGACGGAGCTTCCCGGGCTCTATCATCCGCGCCAAGGGCCGAAGGGTGCATGGTTGGAGCTTGCAATCGGCGTGTTGTTGCCCGCCAACAAGCCTGTTCATAAAAAAATAATCCCTCGTCTCTCGTTCAAAGGAAACCTGGTAGCCACGCTGTTCTCACTGGTCGGCCAGCACTATCATTTCACGCTAAAGCATTCGCTTAAGAAGGGCCAGCTCGAGCCCGCTGTTCGCTCTTACACTGAGAAGCAACTTAAGGTCTGGAACGAGAAGAAGCACAGTTTTCGCGCCCGCCTGTTTAAGCCGATTCAGCCTGCGCTCGAGCGCTGGGCAAAGGGACTACAGAAGCGCGCGGCCGCTGAAAAGAAGAAAAGCATTGCGAGATAGAGGCGAGTTTGGGTGTCTATTCCGGCTGGTGATTGTCACTGTCGATATTCTTGGCTGCCGATCGCAGTGCCTGAGCAACCTCACCGCGCGCAACTTTTGACCGACGAAAACGAATCTCAAGATTAAAGTCTTTGTTCGGTGAAGCATATTTGAACGTGTAGGGTTTCGCTTCCGCAGTGACGCGTGGACCCATTTCCTGTCGTCTTACTTCCCTTGCATCCTCCCGCGTCAATCCTCGTGAAGTTATTTCTTTCGCCAAACGCCGCATTCCTGCTTCATCCGGCTGTCGCACAATTTGCAGCAGCACGGACTTTGCGGAGACGTCTGCCTGCCGGCAAATATCGCGAACGTCAGCGGGAATTGCTGCAATTGATAAAGCCTCGGTGACCGTGCTTCTACTCTTGCCTACTTTTCGCGCCACCTCTTCATGGGTGTAACCAAATCTTTCACACAATGCCGATAAGCCGTCAGCCTCTTCCCAAACGGTAAGATCCTTGCGCTGCATATTCTCGATCAAGGCAATCTCGGCAACGGCTCCTTCGTCGACTTCCATTTCAACGCACGGCAGTTCCTTTAATCCGGCAGCGCGCGCGGCGCGGTAACGGCGTTCCCCGGCGATGATCATCCATCGACCAGTGGACCGTGATGGCTTTACCAGCAACGGCTCGAGCACGCCTTTTTCAGCAATCGACGCGGTAAGTTCTGTTAAGTCGCCAAACTCCGAGCGCGGCTGTTCCGGATTCGGATCAATCTTTTCGATAGCAATCATCCGGCCCACGGTTGCAGGCTGATGTTGCGACAGTTCCTCAACATAGTGGGCGTCGTGGCGCATCTGCAGTCCTGTCGGCAGTCCCCTTTTAGACACGGCTCATTACCTCTTCACATAAGTTTCCGTACTCGATCGCGCCAGATGAATTAGGAGCGAAACTAAATATTGCTTCTTTGTAGGCTGGCGACTCTTCCAACCGCACACTCTTCGTTATGACCGTCTCAAACAGCTTGGGCCCAAACACTTTCTTGATTTGTTCATGAACTTCGCGGGCCAGCGTAGTGCGCTTATCGTGAAGCGTTACCAGCACCCCCAGCAACTCCAGATTGGGATTTGGCCGCGCCTTAACTTTTTCAATTGTCTCCAGTAGATCATCAGTGCCCTCAAGAGCAAAGTAGGATGACTGAATCGGAACCAGCACATGTGAGGCGGCTACCAGCGCGTTGACTGTAATAAGCCCTAGGGTCGGCGGCGTGTCGATCACGATAATTGGATACTGCTCGCGAAACGGTGCTAAACGGTCTTTAAGACGAAACGGAGCGTCAAAATCGCCGACCAGCTTCGACTCCAGCTTTGCCAGATTGATTCGCGCGGGAACTAGATCGAGGCCTTCAACTGGTGTCCGGTAAACCGTCTGTTCCACCGGCGCGAGGCCGTCAGTCATTAACTCGTACGCGGACCGCTCAATTGAAAGCGGATCAAGGAATGAGATCGAACTGTTTGCTTGTGGATCCAGATCGAGCAGGAGGACACGTTTACCCAGTCTGGCGAATGCGGCGGCCAAATTGATGGCAGTGGTAGTCTTTCCCACCCCACCTTTTTGATTTGCTATCGCAATTATCATTCGCTGTACATCGGGATTCGCATCAACCAACCAGAAGAAACAACACTGGAACAATTAGACGCTCTACATCGGCAGATCGCCCGCTTCCCCAATTACATCGGGCCACTCTTCTTCACCCAAACTTGATTCTTCCCCGCCCTCTTCTTCGGACGGCAAAGTATTGCGCGAGGCCTTAATCACCTCGGCATCAACATATATCGGACAGTCCGCGCGAAGAGCGAGTGCAATCGCATCCGAGGGTCTTGAGTCCAACACCATCCGATTGCCGTCACTCATGCGCATTTCGATAACAGCGAAGAAAGTGTTGTCACGTAAGCTGGTCACTACCACACGCTCGACTTGAATGCCCAATTCGATAATGAGATTACGCAGCAGGTCATGGGTCATGGGACGCGGCGGTGCAATCTTTTCGATTTCCAAGGCGATAGCATTCGCCTCATAGGCTCCCACCCAAATTGGCAGCATCGTATCGCTGTCGACGTCCTTCAA
>Ga0184619_10000713_pt1 | contig 11489 bp, 10 predicted proteins | sample PLM0_60_b1_FD_133146 | JGI IMG/M metagenome (GOLD analysis project Ga0184619, IMG submission 133146) | Groundwater sediment microbial communities from an aquifer in East River, Colorado, USA - PLM0_60_b1 | ecosystem: Environmental > Terrestrial > Soil > Riparian zone | place: USA: East River...
CGCTTCAGCCCCTCTGCCTCCATCTCCACGTTCTGACGCGACGGCGTCCCGACAAACCACCCGAAGAGCGTTGCCACCGGTCCGGAGAGGTCCACCGTCAGCGTCACCTTCGAGCCGTTGCCGTCCGGTTCGATTGCGTGCGTCGCGACACCCTTTACGCCGCCCGAGTTCGTCTCCCATGTGAACGAGCGGTTCGGCGTCAACTCAGTCACCGTCCAGACGTTAGCGCTCGGCGACCGGCGGATCTTCAGCTTTGCCTTGCTCCCGACGCCGAACTCGCCGCTGCCCAACCGCTCGACGCTCTTCATCGATTCCGTCCACTCCGGCCAGCGCTCGATGTCCATCATGACGGCCCAGACGCGCTCCGGCGGGGCGTTAATATTGATGCTTCGTTCGATGTGAATTGCCATAGGCAGACTACCTCCGGGAAGCCTTCTTCTCGATCGCCGATCGGACCCTCGCCGGGACGGGGCGGCAACCACATACGGGCACGTGCTCCTCGTGCCAGCGGACGCTCTGTGCCAGGCGGACGTTCTTCAGCATGCGGTTCTTGGTGTGCCAGTCTTTATTCATCGGTGATTATCCGTGCGGTTCCGGCTGATGCTACGCCAGCGCTCCCGCGACCATCAGCTCCGCGATCCCCTCGTCGTCAAGGCCGAGGATCTCCTTGCAGACGTACTCTGTGTGCTCGCCGAGAAGCGGCGCCGGCGAGCGAACGGACCCCGGTGTGTCCGAGAGCACGAAGGGCGGGCCGTCGTGCGCGTGCACGCCTGCCTCAGGGTGCTCGATGTAGGCGTAGTACCCGCGCGACTTGAGGTGCTCGTCCAAGTCGAGCATCTCGCGCGCGCTCTGGACGACGCCTGCCGGGATGCTGCGAGCCTGGAGGCCCTCCATCAGCTCGTGGGCGTCCTTGTCCGCCGTCCAGGATCGAATGTTCGCCTCGAGCTCCACCTCGTTCTCTTTGCGCGCCGCCAGCGTCGAGAACGTCCCATCGAGCGCCCATTCGGGGTTGCCCATTGTCTCGACGAGTGCCCGCCACTCTTCGTCGCTGAAGCAGGCGATGGCGATCCAGCTTTCGTCCATCGGGCGGCCGCCGTCGCTTAAGGGGCGGCACTTGAAGGCGTTGTGCGGCGCCGCGTACGGCAGGTTGTTGCCCTGCGGCCCCTGAACGCGCCCGTTCGCGGTGTAGTCGAAGATGGCGGGCGCGAGCGGCGCACAGGACGACTCGAGCTGTGCACACTCGATGTGCTGCCCCTTGCCGGTGCGATTCCGGTAGTGAAGCGCCGCCATGATCGCAACGAACGTATGGCCGGGGTTTATCACGTAATCCGGGTAATTGGTGCCGAGGCCCATCGGCGGGCGGCCGGGGAAGCCGGAAAGGTGGTTGTAGCCGGTAATCGGAGTGAGGACTGCGCCGAAGCCGAGGAAGTTGCGATGCGGTCCGTCGAATCCCTGCATCGGCTGGTAGGCCGCGATGATCTGCGGGTTGATCTTGACGAGGTTGTCGTACGTCAGGCCCCAGCGCTCGATTACGCGCGGCGTGATGTTCGTGAGGAAGACATCCGCCCACTCGACGAGCCGCCGGGCGATCCGCTGGCCCTCCTCGCTGTTGCAGTTGAGCAGGATGCCGAGCTTGCCGGCATTGTAATTGTTGAAGTAGCCGCTGACGTTGTAGCCGGTCTTGCCCTTCGCGAACGGCGCCACTGTGCGCAGCGCGTCGATGTGCGTCTCCGACTCGACGCGCACGACCGTCGCGCCGTAGTCGGCGAGCAGGCGCCCGCAGATGGGGCCGGCGCCGAACCACGAGAAGTCGGCGACCTTCACGCCTTCGAGGGGCAGGCGGCGCGCCTGTTGTGTCATTCTGAGCCCTTCCTAGCAGCGAGAACATAAGCCGTAGGAAGCAGCTGATTGCCGTTCTTTCGTTCGCCTAATTCGCGAAGAATCTGGGCCGTTACTAGGCAGTGCTGACTTCGAGACGCCGAGATCCTTCGCTCTTGGGTGGAGAGGAGGGCCCGCTTGCGAGCGACATTCGATGGCCCACGTAGCCGGGCAAATCTGGGCTCAGGATGACACGTAGACAGTCTCGTCAAGATACCTTATCCAGGAATTTCGACAGGAGCGCGTTGAACTCCTCGGGCTTCTCCATGTGCAGGAAGTGGCCGGCGTCTATCGTCGTCACTTCCATGCCCGGGTAGCGCTCGGCGATCTGTCCTTCCGCCATCGGCAGCGAGGCCGCCCGCACGAAGAGCGACGGCACCGGCAGCTCACCGCCAGGGCAGTTCTTGGGATCGAGCGTGCTTGCCAACGCCGTATGCATGACTCGCATCGGTGCCTGCGCCATGCTCGCGGCAACCTCATCCCGCAAGTCGGGGGGCGACTCCGGGCGGAAGAGGAACTGCTTCACGAAGTTCGTCGCCACGTCCTTGTGCGCGGGCGACTTCAGCCCCTCGATCATCTGCGTGATGAGCGGCTGAAATTCGTCGGGGAAGGGCATGATGCCCGCGTCGACGAAGACGGCCGCCCGGGCGATGTCCGCGTTCTTGCGGAGGAGGTTCAGCGTGATCACGCCGCCCATGCTGTGGCCGATGAGCACCGGGCGCTGGAGGCCGATTTCGTTGAGGAGCCACGTCATGTCCTCGGCGAAGGCATCGATGTCGTAGTCCTGGTCAGGCTTGTCGGACTCGCCCATGCCACGCAAGTCGACGGCAATCACGCGGTGCTTGGGCGCGAACGCCTTCGTCTGCTCGCCCCACATCGTCTGGTTGCAGCACCAGCCGTGGATGAAGACGAGCGCCGGCTCGCCGGAACCGGTATCAAGGTAGGCGAGGTTGACGCCGTCGCGGTTGGCTGATTTGAATTCTGTGCTCGTGACCATTCTGACCTCCTACTTCTAGCTTGCGGCTTCTTCGAGAACTTCGTTTTGGTGTTCGCCGACCCCCGGCGGGCGCCTGCGGATCGCCCACGGGGTCCCCGAGAGGCGATATGGAGGCCCCGGGTACTCGAGCGTCGCGCCCAACTCCGGGTGCTCGACCGGCGTGAGCCAGCGGCGGTGCTGGAGCTGCGGGTTCTTCGCGATGTCCTCCGGCGTCGAAACGAGTCCGAAGAGCAGCCGTCGGCGCTGGGCCTGCTCGTACATCTCCCATTTGACCTTGGTCTTCACGAAGCGCCGCAGGACCTCGTTGATGTGGGCCATCCTCTGGAACTTCTCGGCGATTGTCGCCGGGTCTTGCGTAAGGGTACTCAGGAAGCGCAGGTTCAGCCCTTCGCAGAAGCTCTTATATGGCTCGTCCCCCAGGTCCTCCGCCTTCTCTTCCTCGATCATCCAGGTCAGGAGGTCGCCCCATGTCGCCCCGGCCGGCGAGCCGACGTATCCGAACACCCAGCCGTCGCGGCATTCGTAGGGGCCGATGCCGGGAACGTCAACGGGGATCACTCCCTTATGGGCGTTCCGGCAGCGCAGCGCCTCAATCATGTCCCATGTCTGCATCGCGGTCTCCTGGGCAATGGAGACGGCCTCTTGCATCGAGACATCGACGTGCTGGCCCTCGCCGGTCATATCGCGGTGATAGAGCGCCGTCAGCGTGCCGCCTGCAGCATGGATCGACACGGAGATGTACCCCTGCTTCCAGGGCGGCACGTTAGGCGGGTCCCGCGGGTCGCCGGCCAGCCACATGATGCCGCCCATCGCGACTCCGACAATATCGGGCGCCTTGTAGTGCGCGTGGGCACCCGTCTGCCCGAAGCCGGTAATCGAGGTGAGGATAATGTCGGGCTTGATCTTCGAGAGCGTTTCGTAGCCGAGGCCGAGGCCGTCGAGATAGCCGGGATCGAAGGTCTCGACGACGACATCGGCGGTACCGACCAGCTTCTCAAACACCGACCGGCCTTCAGGCTTTTCGATGTCGAGCGTGATGCTCCGCTTGTTGGTGTTCAGGTTGAGCCAGTAGAGGCTCCGGTTCACGCCCTCCTCATCGCCGTAGAAAGGCGGCAGATGACGAACGGGGTCGCCGCCCGAAGGCTCGATCTTGATGACGTCGGCGCCCAGGTCTGCGAGCAGCTTCGTGCAGTATTCGCCGATCTCTCCCGCAAGATCGAGCACACGGATGTCGTCAAGAGCGGCAGCGCCGTTTCCGAGAGTCACGGCTGACAATTATAAGGGTTGGCGGCGATCAGCTGTCAGGTGTTAGTTCCGGTCGAGCGGGCTGCGCCCGAATTGAGGCCCGTTGGCGCTTGACTTGAAGCGTGATTCGCGATTAGATGCTCCTACTCATTTTCCAGGGAGGTGTCCATGCTCAACGACTTCAAGGCGTTCTTGCTGCGGGGGAATGTCGTCGATCTTGCTGTCGCCGTCGTCATCGGCGCGGCGTTCGGTGCTGTCGTGCTCGCGCTCGTAGAGGATCTCATAACCCCGCTTATAGCGATGGTCTTCGGCAAACCGGACTTTGCTGCCCTTGACTTCACAATCAACGACAGCACTTTCCGCTACGGCGACTTCATTAATAAGGTCTTCACATTCTTCACGATCGCCTCAGCAGTCTTCTTCTTTGTAGTCGTGCCGGTCAACGCCTTGATGCAGAGGGCGAAGAAGGAGCCGCCGCCGGACCCGGCCCTGCAAAAGTGCCCTCAGTGCCTCAGCGACATCCCGATCGGGGCTCGGCGGTGTGCATTCTGCACCTCCGAAGTGGCAGCGGCGTAAGCCTGCGCTAGGCTTCTGCTTTTTTCGCCTTAGCGGGCGAGCGCTTCCGGCTGTCGGGCTTCTTCGCTCCCGCAGCTGATCGCGGCCGGCGAGGTGCTTTCTTTGGCGTCGGCTCAGGCGACAGGAACGGCAGCACGGCGTCCAGGAACTGTCGCGGCTTCTCGATAGCTGCGTTGTGTCCGGCGTTGCGGATCACCCGCCACTCGGCGTTGGGGATCAGCCGGCTCAGCTCGCGCGACGCCTTCGCCGGGACCATTCGCGCTTCGCTACCGTCCATGACGAGCGTCGGCACGACGACGCGGCGGGCAGTCTCCGTCATGTCGATGTGCAGCAGCTCGCGGCCGACGTCGAGGAGCGTCTCGTTCGGCACTCGCATGATGTCGCGGCCCAGCTGTCGACGGTCCGCCTTAGAGAGGTGACGCGTGTCGCGGCCCATATCGAGCCGGCGAATGAAGAACCACCACTTCACGGGCGTCTTCGGGATAAGGTCAGTGATGACGGGAATCCGGCCGAGCAAGTCATAAGTGAAGCGAAAGCGTCGCGGCAGGTCGGTCGCCCGCCAGACCGGCCCTTGTACGACGAGCTTGAGCACCCGCTCGGGATAGCGGTGCGCGAAGTCCAGCGCCACCGTCGCACCGACTGAGACGCCGACGAGGTGAAGGCGATCGATTGCAAGCTCGTCGGCCAATGCGCGGACGAATTCCCGGTACCCTTCGATCGATGGGGTTTCCTCGAGCGTTTGCGAGCGGCCGAAGCCGGGCAGGTCAGGAGCGATCGTGTGATAGCGCGCGCCGAGCTCAGGCAGGACATGCCGGAACATCCAGGAAGACGCCCCGATCCACCCGTGCAGCAGGATCAGCGATCCCTGCGATTCGCCGGCCGGGGTGGCTTCCCGGAAGAAGGCGCGGCGACCGTTGAGGGTGATTTCGCGGTGGGTTATCTCGCAGGACGTGGGCGCGGTCGCGTCGCTCGCCATTCATGCAAATAATACCAGACTCGCTGTCTGGGCTGTTGTCAGGGTCGCACCGACCCGGCCTTAACTTTGGGAAGCGCAGACGAAGGTAATGAAGGCGCTGCTCGGCGCGGACCGGATTATCGCGCCTGTCACCGTGTCAATCAGGCCGATGTTACTAAGGTTTGCGAACTTCCCGGTGCAGTCGAAAGCGCCACCCAATGTAAGGCCTCTTTCATAGGTCGCAACTATCGCTCCGGTGTTGGTGTCCACTAGTAAAGCCGCGGATCCGCTGCCAGCGTCGCCGAACATAGCCCATACGACCAGAGCGCGATCTTTCACCAACGGCGGGTTTACGGCTTTATCGAGCACAGGACAGCTGAATTCCGCGACGTCGGCTATTAAGCTACCAGTAACGCTAGGTGGCGCCTCGAACGTCGAGATCACGTGGCCATCGCTGGTGTCTATGAGCTGGAATGACGGCGCGCGTTGCCCGGGGCCGTGGAGAAATACCCGGGTGCCGTCACAGTTGGCCAGGCCAGGCGACACCGGGCCGGAATAAGCGGCGATGGTCCTGCCGTCATCGGTATCAATGAGGGAAAGCGCCGGGTTCTGCGGATTGGAATAATCGCTGAAGAAGCCACGATCGGTCACGGCTGGGCTACCACTGTCTCCAGCCTCTAACTTGTCAACGCGTGCGTCCAGGCTCGACACATCTTCCTCCAGCACGCCGACCCTCGCGGCGAGCGGCTGAATAACAGACTGGCTAAGGGTGCTGATGGAGTCCTCGACAAACTGCGTAGTTGCGTACTTGCTCGCAGCTTCGGCCGTGCCGTTGTGGGTGACCACAAACGCGAAAACAAGTAGAGAGAGCGACAGGATAAGCATGTTTCTCATGATTGCCTCCTACGAACGCGCCCATTCTAGCAGTTAACCGATTCCGACCTCCTTCGCAGAGGCACATTTACTCGCGCTACAATGTCGCCCGGACGGGCGGTCCATATGGGTCGCCCTTATGATAGTGGCGTCGGTTCGGGTCCTACTTCTCGACCGGGGCGCCCACCAGCGAGCCCCATTCCGTCCACGACCCGTCATAATTGCGCACGTTCTTGTAGCCGAGAAGATGCGTCAAGACGAACCAGGTGTGGGCGGAGCGCTCGCCGATGCGACAGTAGGCGATCACGTCTTTGTCCGGCGTTACGCCCTGGCTCTGGTACAGCTCCGCCAGCTGGTCCGCGGTCTTGAAGGTGCCGTCTTCGTTGACGGCCTGCGACCAGACGATGTTCTGCGCTCCGGGGATGTGGCCGCCGCGCTGTGACCCTTCCTGGGGCAGGTTCTCGGGCGCCAGCAGTTCGCCGGAGTATTCCCGCGGCGAACGAACGTCGACGAGCGCACCCTTGCCCTTCTTCACCTTGTCGATCAACTCCATCACCTGGTCTCGGAGCGCTCTGATCGCCTTCTTCGGCCCCTTTACTTTGGCGTTCGAAGGAGCGTAGCTCGGAGCGTCGGTGCTCAGTTCACGGCCCTCGTCTATCCACTTCTTCCGGCCGCCGTTCATCAGCTTCGCGTCGACGCCGTAGTACTCGAGGACCCAGAGGGCGTAGGCGGCGAACCAGTTGTTGTTGTCGCCGTAGAGGACGATAGTCGTGTCCTTATCAACGCCTGCCCTCGAGAGCAGTTTCTGAATCCCTTCCTCGTCGGCGATATCACGCATGACGTCCGTCTCGAGGTCGGTCTTCCAGTTCCAGGCGATGGCGCCCGGGATGTGTCCCGTATCGTAAGCGGCCGTATCGACGTCGACCTCAATGAGCCTTACTTTCGGGTCCCTCAGGTTCTCTGCGACCCACTCGGTGGGAACGAGAGCATCCGGGTTGGCGTATTCAGCCATTACTTCCTCCTCTGGCTGCGTGACTTCGTTTAGCTTGCCTGTTTCGACATCGTATATGAACCCGTGCAGATCGATCGAAGCGGGCAGGAAGGGGCTCTGCCTGATCTTCTTAAGCTGCGCGAGCAGGTTCTCCTCGACGTTGCTGAAAGCGTGAAACGGGACGTTGCTCGCGTCCTGGCCCGTCTCCTCCTTCAGCCGCTGTTGCAGTTGCTCGTCCTTGAAGGTCAGCATGCCGCAATCAGTGTGCTCGATTACAAAGATCGTCTCCGTGCCGAGCAGCTTATGCGAGATGATGAGCGACCTCAGCGCGTCGTCTGTGACGAGGCCGCCGGCGTTGCGAATAACGTGCGCGTCTCCCGGTTGCAGTCCGAGCATGGGCTCGACATTCAGGCGCGCGTCCATGCAGGCGATAACGGCAAGCTGTTTGGCAGGTGGCATAGCCAGGCCGCCGAGGTTGAACGACGAGGCGTAATTTCGGTTCGCTTGCCGAGCGTCTTCATAGACCGTCACAGGCGACCTCCATCATAGCGGCGCGGGGCAAGCCGTATCGTAGGTGCGGGTAGCCGATTTCGTCAAGCAAATGACCACATGAACCACGGTCAGTCGGGCCGCACGAGCGCGGTCGCAGTCCCGGCCGTCACAGCCTCGCCTTCCGCGTTCTCGCACCACACCTCGTAGGTCCGGCGCACGACTGCTCCGTCGAGCGCCGATTCCGCCAAACGGCCGTTCGCGGTCAGCGTTTCGCCACACAGCACCGGGCGGAGGAAAGCCAGCGATAGCTTTGCGTTCTCGAACCACTCCTTGCCGAGCAGCGAAGTCATCATCTCGCTGATGTAGTCGGCCGACATCAGCCCCTGCGCCACGGTCGTCTCGAACCCAGCCTTCTTCGCCGCCTCCGGCTGAACGTGGATCGACATCCTGCGCAGCGCATTCGCCGAATCTTCCGAGTACGCGGTCATCTTCTCCTGCGTCAACGTCCGCACAACCGGCGTCAGCTCCCTCTTCCGTTCTCCGACCTCCGGCTTCTGACCCCCGACCTCTGATGTCTGACTTCCCTCACCCTGTTCCTTGTTCCCTGTTCCCTGTTCCCTCGGAAAGGCCATCGTCAAGGTGGACTTCCCGATGATCAGCCCCGTCTCATCCCGCCAGCGCGTCTCGAACACGAACCAGCGGCGCCCGCGCTTCTCGTACTTGTCCGCGAACCGCCCGTAGCCCACCGGCTGGCGGTCCAACCGCAGCGCCGCCGCCGTCTCGATCTCGTGCTTCACGTGCAGCGTACCGGGCGGCACCGGCGCGATGCTGTCCAGAAAGCGCAGCGCGGCGTTCCCAAGGAGCGACGGGGGCGCGACCGGCGGCCCCCACGGCGACCGCTCGTGGTGCCAGGGATGCGCGTTCTCGACCGCCTCGAGGTGCCGCGCGATGCGTTCTTTCAGCGGGTACTTCCAAGGCCCGTACTCCTTCCCCACCTCAATCTTCTCGTACGAGGGATCGGCCATCGTGACGGCGATGATAGCAGGGGACGCGAGCGGATGCCACGTGCCGGACGCGAGAGCCGTATCGCGGGGCTCGCATCTTCGTTCTAGAATAGGACTACGCACACCGCCCGCTGGCACTCAGATGCGCGCCGCCGCTCTCGCCGCCGCTGTGGTCGCCGCTTTCGTCGGCGTCATGTACCTGCGCTTTGCCAGCAACTCTGTGCCGGAACCGCCCGCTGGCGCCGCAGTCAGCGGGGCGCAGTGCGTCGTCTTTCGAACCGTATCTGACGAAGGCGACGGCGGGACGCAGCGAACTTGCACCCCCACAACCAGTCTCCCAACGCCTGAGCCGTACCCGTCGCCGGCAGCGAACAAGATTTCGACCCCAAGGCCGGAGCCTAGCCCGCCGGACATCTTCAACGGCATGCAGGTGCTGCCGCTCGTGCCCGGTCCCGTGCTCGATCTACCACCCGATTTGGCTCTTGTCGTTGAGACTGGTTGCTGGCAATGCGATGGTGGAACCAATGGTCTCGTGCGAGTGCACACCCGCCGAGACGGTCTGATCATGCAGGAACCGCTGCTCGACCCAGCCACCCTTGGCATTCCCGGCCGACAATTCACAGACCAAAACGGCAACGCTCTCGAATATCTGCCCTTCATTACCGGCTACGCCATTTCTCACGACGGGTGGGAGATGATTGCCACTATTTGCGTGCGCGGCACGTGCGCGCCCGAGGGCCTAAGTTCGTGGAGCGCCGATTCACAAACGGGGCTATTTCGCTCGCTCGACGGAGGCATTACTTGGACCGAGACCGAAAGGCTCAATTTTGGCGCTTCGGTGTTTTCCCTCCTCCCGGACGGGCGCGCCCTTCTTAACACCTATGACAGCAAAGACTCAACTTCAGTCAGAGCGTATCCAGGTCTTGAAGAGTTGAGTTTTCCCGTAGGACTTGGGTATTGGGGTGGAAGCGTAGTTGTTCTTGCCGACGGCCAGTTAGTGTTGCGCAACGACCACGGCGTTCCAATCCGGTCCGACGGCCATCCCTTGGTGGCGATTCCCCCAACCGAGTCAGCAACCGTCATTACCGACTTCGTTATTGATCGCGATCGATTGGATGGATTGGCCATGGTTTCTGGAAGCGGCACGAGGTATTTAGTCCCGTTTGATAGCAACGGAGCGCTCGGTCGCGGAGCCTTCGCCCTCGGAGTCGAGTCAGTTGTCTGGAGCGGCAACCCGGACCGCTTCGGGGTTCAGTTGGTAAACGAAGGCCTGATCCTCGCTAACGCCTCAGTGCCATCCAGTGAGCCCCCGCCGCCTGGTCAGGGCCCGATCTTCGACTACCGCCCCGTGGGCATCGATTTTCAGCGAGGAGTTATGCATTTGCTTCGTCAATTCAGCGGCCCGGAGTACCGCACTGGTCGCAACCACATCGTTGCCGCTCAGCGCGGCCCCTTCGCCCGCGTCGTCAACACGGACGGCACCTGCGTCAACGTCCGCGCTGAGCCTCTCCCCAGCTCCGGCATCCTCGACTGCGCCGCCGAAGGCGTCCTCCTCCGAGACACCGGAGAGGCAGGCGGGCCGGCCGGAGAGTGGCTCCAGGTAATCACTCCGGCCGGCTCTGAAGGCTGGGCGAACGCCCAGTACCTCGAACGCTGACATCACCTGGTTCCTAACTCCTGTCTCCTGGCTCCTTCCCCCGCGCTATAATTCCCCTGTGAGTCCCCAGACCGAGCGCCGTCTCGTTCTCATCGACGGCCACTCCATCATCCACCGCTCCTTTCACGCCATGAAGATGGTCAAGGAGCCGCTCAAGCTCCGCTCCACCGGAGAGCTGATCGGCGCACCCTTCGGCTTCGCCAACACCTTCCTCCATATGTTCGGCGAGCTTAAGCCCACGCACGTAATCGTCACCCTCGACATGGCGGGTCCCACCTTCCGTCACGAGATCACGGACACGTATAAGGCCACGCGCGTCGCCATGCCACAGGAAGAGCGCGAGGAGTTCTCGCGCCAGATGAAGCGCTCCCGCCAGGTGATCGAGACGTTCGGCATCCCCATCTACGAGCTCGAGGGCTACGAGGCGGACGACCTCATGGGCGCGCTTTCGGTGCAGGGGGCGAAGGAGGGCATCGACACCTTCCTCGTGAGCATGGACAGCGACATCGCCCAGCTCGTCACGCCCGAAGTGCACCTCTGGATGTACCGCCCTTACCAGCGCGATTCGGTGATTTACACGAAGCCAGAAGACGTGCTCGAGCGTTACGGCGTCCTCCCCGAGCAGATCGCGGATCTCAAAGCCCTCAAAGGCGATACGTCTGATAACATCCCCGGCATCCCGGGCGTCGGCGAGAAGACGGCGATCAAGCTCGTCCAGCAGTTCGGCTCGGTCGAGGCGATGCTCGATAACGTCGACGCGATCGAGCAGCCGAAGCTCCAGGCGGCGGTGCGAGAGGCGGCGGACCAGATCCGCCAGAGCA
>Ga0184619_10000714_pt1 | contig 11487 bp, 10 predicted proteins | sample PLM0_60_b1_FD_133146 | JGI IMG/M metagenome (GOLD analysis project Ga0184619, IMG submission 133146) | Groundwater sediment microbial communities from an aquifer in East River, Colorado, USA - PLM0_60_b1 | ecosystem: Environmental > Terrestrial > Soil > Riparian zone | place: USA: East River...
ACCCCGAAGAGTCCGCATTCATGCTGCGGGAACGGATTGATCTCCGCTTCGGTGGTGTCGATCTTGTCTGGAGAGATCACACTCAATAATTCACCAAATTACGTTCGGTTCAACGAATCGTTCTAGATTCGAACCTTCATAAACTCGGGATTCCCTCGGCTGCCGAATCGCTTTCCACTGCGCGGCGGATCGTGTTCCACCAATCATCATAAAGATCGCGAACCGGCCACGAAAATTCTTTGTTGCCAAGTCGGATGCGAAGTTGGTTGCCGCCAACTCTGCCAAGTTGCTGAAATGGAATCTGTCTCTCATGCAAAATCGACATCGTCTTCTGGAGGTTTTCGGGCGCGACAGAAATGACGATCCGCGACTGCGATTCGTTAAATAAAACCGTGACGGCAGGTGTGTCGCCTGTTTTAAGATCGATCTCTGCGCCGAAAAGTTTTTTCCGATCGAAACAACACTCAGCGAGCGCGACGGCAAGACCACCTTCGCTGCAATCGTGCGCGCTTTTCAGCAGACCTTCGCGAATCAAATCTCGCACAGCGTTTTGGATCTTAATTTCATACTCCAGATCGATGCGTGGCGGCGGGCCAAGTTTTAATCCGTGACAAACCTTGAGGTAACGTGAGCCGCCCAGATTGTAGCCGACAGCGTGAAACTCGGCTTCGTTCTTGTGGTCGGCTTTTTCTCCACCGCGGTCAGCGCTCGCGGCTGCAGGGATGGCGATTTCGCCAACCAGGATTATCGCGTCCCCCTCGTTTTTGAACCACTGAGTGGTGATGTGCTCTTCCTTGTCGATCAAACCGACCATTCCGATGGTCGGGGTTGGATCGACTACACCCGCCGGACTCTCATTATATAAAGAAACATTTCCGCCGGTTACCGGTGTGCCAAACGCACGGCACGCTTCGGCGATGCCTTCGACCGCTTCTCGCAACTGCCAAAAGTTCTCCGGCTTATAGGGATTGCCGAAATTTAAGTTATCGGTAACTGCGAGAGGACGTGCACCCGAGCAGGTGAGATTTCGGGCCGCCTCGGCGACCGCCATCTTTCCACCCTGGCGCGAATCCAGCGCGCAATAGAGCGAATTGCAATCAGTAGTCGCAGCCAGGATTTTGTTTGCATAACGCACAAAGAAAACGGCTGCGTCCGAACCGGGCTTCACGAGCGTGCCGGTACGTACCGTGTGATCGTACTGGCGATACACCCAATTCTTCGATGCGATGGTCGGATCACGCAATAGTTGCCGCAGAGCTTCGTGATTATCGATCTCGGTGAGGTTTGTCGGATGGCAATCATCAATTGCGGGTGCAACAGGTTTCGCTTCTCTCGAATAAAGAGGTGCTTCGTCTGCCAGCGGCCTGGCAGGGATTTCAGCGGCAATCGCGCCGTTGTCGCGGACACGCATCATGCCGTCGTCGGCGACGTGTCCGATCTCGACGCATGGCACATCCCATTTCTCGAATATTGCGCGGACCACGTCTTCTTTGCCGCGTCTGGCGATGATCAGCATCCGTTCCTGCGATTCGCTCAATAAAATCTCGTACGGCGTCATCCCGGACTCGCGTTTTGGTACTTTCGCAAGATTAATCTCGATGCCGCTTCCGGCGCGGCTGGCGGTTTCACACGTCGAGCACGTTAGACCGGCAGCGCCCATATCCTGGATGCCGGCAACGGCGTCATGACTCAAAAGCTCAAGGCACGCTTCGAGCAAAAGTTTCTCCTTAAACGGATCACCGACCTGCACTGCCGGACGATCTTCGCGCGACTGGTCGGTCAATTCACGCGAAGCAAAAGCTGCCCCGGCAAGGCCATCGCGCCCCGTCTCCGCGCCCACATAAAAAACTGGATTGCCAACGCCGCTTGCAGTACCGCGTGCCACTTGTTCATGCCGTAATACGCCGAGACAAAAAACATTTACCAGGGGATTGCCTTCGAAACTCTCATCGAAATAGATTTCACCGCCAATCGTAGGGATCCCAATACAATTTCCGTAATGCGCGATCCCGGAGACGACGCCTGTAAACAACCGGCGATTGGCGGCCAATTTCGAATTTCGTCCTCCTGAGGCAGATTCAGATTTTGAATTCGGCGTGATTGGTCCGAATCGCAGAGAATTCAGGCAAAATTCCGGGCGCGCACCCATCGTGAAGATATCGCGGATGATCCCGCCAACCCCGGTAGCGGCACCCTGAAACGGTTCAATCGCGCTCGGATGATTGTGGCTTTCCATTTTAAACGCTATCGCCCAACCGCCTCCGATATCGACAACACCTGCATTTTCTTCGCCGGCTTTGACCAGTATGCCGGCCCCCGTAGTCGGAAATTTCTTCAATTCTTTCTTGGAGTTCTTGTAGGAGCAGTGCTCACTCCACATCACCGAGAAAATTCCCAGTTCGGTGAAATTTGGCTCGCGGCCGAGGATTCTCTTAATGCGCTCGAATTCTTCCGGAGTGAGTCCGTGTTGCTTGACGAGTTCTGGGGTGACTGCTGGCTCGGCAGTCGGCATCTTGCTGGTCATCGACAGATGCAAGGTAACGAATCCACAAGACCGCTCAATCACTCAAATAAGAATTTTCATCAAATCGTCACATTCTGAAAGCGTCCGGCACGTCTTCGAACTACGAACCTTGGGTGTCAATATGAACATGAGGGAGGCATCCATGGTTAAGAAAGCAATTATCGCTCTCGCTTGCGTGCTCATGGCATCGCCGGCGTTTGCGCAGACTATTACAACACGCACAAGGTATCACCAGACAACGACTCCGCTGACTACTGTCGAGGGAGTAACAGTAACCGCACCGATCATTTCGGCTCAGGAGGCCACGGCGGCCAGTTATCAGCCTGCCGGAACATTGGTCATTCGCACGGACAGTGCGAATCCGGAGCGATTTGATATGTTCGGGCCCGGGCTCGTATATGATAAGTATGGGCGACCCGTACGCGGCCCGATCAAACCAGGTGCACGGGTGGTTGTGTTCTACGCCAACAACGGCTACACGCGTCTGGTTGATCACGTCGTGGTGTTGGATTGACGGAAGCGTGTGCATTCGAATACGTGCGGTTCGCACTCGTCCAAGGAATAATGGACAGGCATAATCTAGGGATGCCTGTCAGGTCGCCGAGCATGACGCTCGAGAGAAAACATCAAAACAAATAAGGGAGGTATATATGACAAGAACAATAATCGCTCTCGCCTGCGCATTAGTTGCGCCTGTGGCATTTGCGCAGACGAGCACAACAACAACCGAAACAACAACGGAACCAGCAACGACAACACAGACAACGAGCACAACGTACACGGCAGGTACCGTGACCACATATGAGCCCGGTAGAACTGTTGTAGTCAAGGGTGAGCAGGGCCCAGTCAGTTTTGCTTTGGGCACCGCCGCGCGAGTCGTCGACGGCGCGGGCAAAATCGTGACTGCGCCGCTGCGAGCTGGACAGAAAGTGCGCGTTTACTACACCGGACCGGAAAGGGAACGGGTAGTAGAGCGAGTAGTCGTTGAAGACCAAGACTGACCCTTCTTAGCTACAACGCGGCAAGGATCGGTTGATCAAGAATTCAAAAGCCGCAGGGTCGAAATGATCCTGCGGCTTTCTGTTTACCGTGACTGGCAGCCGTAATTTGCGTTTCAAGTGCAAATCGCAGAACATCCTTGGATGGCTTTTGATCTAAAGGAAATTATCGCGGCGCGACTGGGTGAAAATTATCAACTCCACGAGCGGCACCTAAATCGGACGCTGGTCCAGGCGCAGCGAGTAATCGGGTTCGACAAGGTCTATGCGCGAGCGGAAGGCGCGTACCTCTATGACATGGATAATCGGCCGTACCTGGATTTTCTGAGCGGCTATAGCGTTTTCAATATCGGGCGAAATCATCCTGTGGTGAAACAAGCGATTCGGGATGTCCTCGATCTCGATCTGCCAAACATGGTGCAGATGGATTGCTCACTTTTGAGCGGGTTGCTTGCCGAGGCATTGACGAAACGAACTCCATCCCATTTGAATGCGGTGTTCTTCTGCAACTCAGGAACTGAAGCCATGGAAGGCGCGTTGAAGTTTGCGCGAGCTGCTACCGGGAGAAAACGGGTGGTTTCGCTTGCAAGCGCGTTTCACGGGCTAAGCCTCGGTTCGTTATCGTTGATGGGATGCGAAAGTTTCACTGAAGGCTTCGGCCCTTTGATGGAGGGATTTGATGCGCGTGTGCCACTCGATGATGTCGAGGCGCTGGATCGCCAGTTGTGTTCGCGCGATGTGGCGGCATTGGTAATTGAGACCGTCCAGGGGAAAGGCTGTCAAACTTCCAAGACCGATTTCTTTATTCGCGCGCAGGAACTTTGCCGGAAATATGGGACGTTGCTGATTTCTGATGAAGTGCAGACCGGACTCGGTCGCACGGGAAAAATGTTTGGATTTCAACATTGGAACCTGGAGCCGGACATCATCACACTGGCAAAAACATTGAGCGGCGGCTACGTGCCATGCGGCGCGATCGTGGCGCAGCGCGACGTTTACCAGAAAACTTTTTCGCGCATGGACCGCTGTGTCGTTCACTCGACGACGTTTGGGCGAAACAATCTGGCGATGGCATGCGGGCTCGCAGCACTGGAAGTAATCGACGACGAAAAGTTGATTGAGAATTCCGCGAAGATGGGCGCGCTTTTGATGGAAAAAGTGGATGCCCTACGGACGAAACACTCGTTCATCAAAGAGGTGCGCGGCAAGGGACTCATGATCGGGATCGAATTTCATGAACCGCAGGAGTTCAAATTGAAGATGGCGTGGAAGCTATTGCACAAGATCGACAAGGTGTTGTTCGCGCAAATGATCGTGACGCAAATGCTGAGCAAGCATCGCATCCTTACCCAAGTCGCAGGCCATGCCATGGACGTGATGAAAATTTTACCGCCGCTTATCATTGGCGAAAAAGAAGTCGACATGTTCGTGAACGCCCTGGACGACGTGCTCACCGAATGCCGCAAATTTCCGGGACCGATGTGGGAGATTGGAAATAATTTCGTCAAAGCTGCGCTTAGCTCAAAGCGCGCGGCCGATGTGCGGCCTACCGTTTCTGCGTAACTCACCCGGCATACGGTTTTGCTTGCGCCGTCAAAGTCACGCGAGAGGCAGTAGATAGACTTTATCGTTGTCGATTCTTTGATCGAGGCGTACGTTTCAGACGAAGTCCAAACAGAGAATTTATTATGAGCACTGCCATTGCTGAAGACAAAAAGACTGGAGCGAAACTGAATCAGCTCGAGCAACTGAAAAAGTTTACCAAAGTTGTCGCTGACACCGCGGACTTTGAGTCCATGAAGGAATTCAAGCCACAAGATGCGACGACGAATCCAAGTTTGGTTTACGCCGCCACGCAAAAACCGGAGTACGCTCATCTGCTCGAGGAGGTGATCGCTGATCGAAAGAAATCAGGTCTGAAGGGACACGAGCAGATCGAAGACATTTGCGATAATCTACTTGTTCAGTTCGGCACGGACATTCTCGAGATTGTGCCGGGACGCGTGTCGACCGAGACCGATGCACGCTTGTCATACGACGTCGAGGGTTCGATCAATAAAGCGCGCCACTTGATTAAACTTTATGAGGATCGAAAAATTCCGCGCGAGCGCGTGTTGATCAAAATCGCGTCGACCTGGGAAGGATTGAAAGCCGCGGAGCAGCTGCAAAAGGAGGGGATCCGCTGTAATTTGACACTGCTGTTTTCGTTCCCACAGGCGGTCCGCGCAGCGGAAGCGAAAGTGCAGCTCATCTCGCCGTTTGTGGGGCGAATTTACGATTGGTACAAAAAAGAGATGAAGCGCGATTATTCAGGACCAGAAGATCCTGGCGTGCAGTCAGTTACAGAGATTTATACGTATTACAAGAAGTTCGATATCCCGACCGAAGTGATGGGCGCCAGCTTCCGGAACGTTGGGCAGATTCTGGAACTGGCGGGATGCGATTGCCTGACCATCAGCCCGGAATTGATGGAAGAGCTTTCGAAATCAACGGAGCCAGTCGAGCGGAAGCTCACTCCGGAGAAAGCGAAGTCGGCAAAAATTGAAAAGCTGGAGCTCGATGAAAAGACGTTCCGCTGGATGCTGAACGATAACGCGATGGCCTACGAGAAAACGGGCGAAGGAATTCGGAAGTTCGCCGCGGATGTGGAAAAGCTGGAAAAATTCGTCGCGAGCAAATTATAGCGTTGCCTCTTCCTTTGGCTGTTCCTCTCCTTTCATGGTCTGAGGGTGAGAGTGAGATTAGGACGGAGCGAAGGGGAAGAGTAGCATGTTTAATGTCGTTCTGGTTCGCCCGGAGATACCGCCAAACACGGGCAACGTTGGACGGCTTTGTCTCGCGACTCAATCGACGCTGCATTTGATTAAGCCGCTGGGCTTTTCACTCGACGATCGACAGTTGAAACGAGCAGGTCTCGACTATTGGAATGAAGTAAGCCTGAGAATGTGGGACTCCTTCAGGGCGTTGCAAGAATCGCAGCTGCCGGATGCGAATTACTTTTTTCTAACGACAAAGAGTAAGCGCCCTTACTACCAGGCAAGATTTCAGCGCGACGATTTTCTCGTGTTTGGTTCTGAGACGAAAGGCCTCCCCGAGAGTTTGCTTGGGGCCAATAATGATCGCTGTATTTGCATACCAATGCATGGAACGCGCAGCCTAAATCTCGCTACTGCTGTTGGGATTGTGTTGTTTGAGGCCGTACGCCAACTGCAGGCCTGACTAGAAAATATCGCAACCCGCCGGGCACCGCGGGAGTTCAAGTCGTGGAGAGACATCCAAAAATGACGCTGTGACGTTGAATAAGTGAGGCCCTTTACGAGTCCAACAGCCTAGAAGGAAGAAAACTAAAAACTATGAGAATACTTTTCGCATTATTCTGCAGCCTTGCGCTCGCATTCGCCGCGAGTGGCGCGCAACAAGAAAAAAAGAAACCGGCGCCAACGAAACGGGCTGCGCCCGCCGCGCGGATATCGCGGCCGGCAGGCAAACCAGCCCAGGTTCAAAGAGTGACGAAACCAGCCAGGCCCACGACGACAGCCAGACAGGCCCAGGTCCAAAGAGCGACGAAACCAGGCAAGCCCACGACGACAACAAGCAGGCAGGCCCAGGTTCAAAGAGCGACGAAACCGGGCAAGCCCGCGACGACAACAGGCAGGCAGGCCCAGCTTCAAAGAGCGACAAAGCCAGGCAAGCCCGCGACGACAACAGGCAGGCAGGCCCAGCTTCAAAGAGCGACGAAACCAGGCAAGCCCGCGACGACAACAGGCAGGCAGGCCCAGCTTCAAAGAGCGACAAAGCCAGGCAAGCCCGCGACGACGCAGGCAGGTCGCGCGCAGGCAGGTCGCGCTGCGGTAGCGCGTAATGCAGCGGCCAAGCCGTTCAAGGCACAGCGCTTTAATTTGGCAACGAACACGCGCCCGACAAAATACGCGGCTGTCAACTTCCAGCAAGGCAGGCGTATCCAAGGCAGCCAAAACTGGCAGGGTAGGAATTATTGGGCCTTCCGGAATTACAGATCTGCGTGGCACGACAGGGGTTGGTGGCACAATCATTACAACCGTGTCGTTTTCGTATATGGTGGGTGGTATGCTTGGAACGCGGGCTATTGGTACCCGGCTTGGGGCTACGCTCCCAATGCGTATTATGCTTACGATGGCCCGATCTATGCCTATAACAGCTTGCCGCCCGATCAGGTGGTCGCCAACGTTCAGGCCGCGCTGCAACAGCAAGGCTATTATCAAGGCGAAGTGGACGGCCTGCTCGGGCCACTTACGCGCGAGGCGATTGCAGCTTACCAGGCCGAACAGGGCTTATATACGACCTCAGCCATTGATCAGCCGACACTGGAATCGCTAGGAATGACGTAACAGGTTCTCTTAACGGGGAAGCCGCCGTCGATTATCTCAACGGCGGCTTTCTGCCGTACATGCGACCGACGCGCTCTTGTCTTAACGTCGTGTTTGCTGCAGATAAGAGGACAAACCTCCCTCGATGGAAACGGCAACTCCGCAACTAGTGGCGCGGGATCTATTTCAATCATTCCGAATGGGGCCTCGCCGGATCGAGGTCTTGCGGGGTATATCCATGGAGGTTTCGCGCAATGAAGCGGTTTTTCTCTCCGGCGCTTCGGGTGCAGGTAAGACAACACTTCTCTACACCCTCGCAGGTTTGGAGCGCCCCGAGTCCGGGACGGTCGAATTCGATGGACGGAATCTTTACAACGGCACGTCTGCCTCACAAGCGCGTTTTCGAAATGAGAAGATGGGTTTCATATTCCAGGGATATTTTTTGCTGCCGGAGCTGACTGCACTGGAAAACGTCTCACTGCCGGGGATGATCGGTGGAAAATCTGCAAGCGAACGCGCCGAAGAAAGTTTGACGGCTGTTGGTTTGGCTGACCGCATGCATCATTTGCCGGCAGAACTTTCGGGGGGCGAACAACAGCGCGTGGCGATCGCGCGGGCGTTAACGAACAATCCCGAAATTATTTTCGGCGACGAGCCAACTGGAAATCTCGATTCGAAGACCGGGGACGGAATCATTGATCTGTTGCTGGACCTGACGCGGTCGCGACAAAAAACCCTACTCGTAGTGACGCACGATGCTCGCCTGGCAGCACGCGGTGATCGTCAATTGCACATCAAAGACGGAATGCTGCAAAGTGAAACTTGATTGGTCAAAAGATTGAAATGTTAGAGCGTTACAACGGGCGGAGTGTTAGTCGTTTCACGGAGTTAACTATTTGACGTTTTAACGCTTCTATTTTGCAACTTGAATTGCTCGCTTAAGCGTTGGAGATTTTCACGCGATTATGAAAACCACTGATGCGACGGTGTTGGACGAACCGAAAATTCACGAACCTGGTGCCGAGGCAGTAATCGAACCCGCAGTCGAAAGTCGACCGCGTCGGACGACCGGCGTTAAGGAAGCGAAGATTTACATTGACGGAAAATTCTACTCGGAAGCCAACGCCAAGATCTCCGTGTTCGATCATGGTCTGCTTTATGGCGACGGAATCTTCGAAGGAATTCGCTTTTATAACGGGCGCGTCTTTCGGCTCGAAGAGCATCTTCTCCGACTGTGGGATTCAGCGCGTTCGATCTGCCTGGAAATTCCGATGACGATGCGAGACATGACCGAGGCTGTGCTGGAGACAATCCGGCAAAATCATTTGCGTGACGGCTACATCCGGCTGGTGGTGACACGCGGGATTGGAAATTTGGGTCTGAACCCGACGCAATGTAAGTCTCCAAGCGTTATTATCATTGCGGCCACAATCGCCCTTTATCATCAGGACTTTTATCGGAAAGGATTAACCATCGTGACCTGCGCAACGCGGCGCAGCAATCCGGCGGCGCTAAATCCGGCGGTCAAATCGTTGAATTATTTAAACAACGTGATGGCGCGGGTTGAGGCAAATTTGTCGGGGGCGGATGAGGCCCTGATGTTGAATGACGCGGGGAACGTTGCCGAATGCACTGCGGATAATGTTTTCATCGTTAAGCACGGCCAAATTTTCACGCCTCCCGTTACGGCTGGTGCGCTGCGGGGGATTACACGCTCGGTAGTGTTTGAAATCGCTGCCGAACTTGGCGTCAAAGTTCGGGAAACTGATATCACGCGTCATGATGTTTTTGTTGCTGACGAATGCTTCCTCACCGGCACTGCCGCAGAGATTGTCCCGGTTGTAAAGGCGGATGGGCGATCGATCGGCAACGGAAAGCCGGGGCCCATCACCGCGCGCATCATCGCGCGATATCGTCAGGTGACGCACGAAACCGGTACACCAATTTTCGTCAAAAATTGAGCAAAGCCGCTCTGACGCAGAAACGTCCTGGAAATATTGGGGTTGAATGTTTCCAAAACAGCAAGGTCTAATTGAGAGAGATGTTGTGTGACGTTTGCAAATGCAATGACGCGACGGTCTTCCTGACGCAGATTCTGGAAGGCAAAATGCAAAAGGTAAATCTCTGCGACGCATGCTCGAAGGAGAAGGGCGTCCAAGATCCGACCGGTTTCGCGCTTGCGGATTTGCTGCTTGGCATCGGAGCAGCGGAAGAAATTGAAAAAGGCGCACCGACTCAGAAATGTCCGGTGTGCGGCTTTAGTCAGGCTGATTTCAAAAAAACCGGGCGACTGGGCTGCAGCGAATGCTACGTCACATTTGCGGACGGCATGGGTTCGCTTCTAAAAGCGATGCACAAGGGCACCGAGCACGTTGGAAAATTCCCGCAGCGGGCGCAGCGGACTGTGGTACTTAACCATCGGATGCGTGCTTTAACCGAGAATCTGGAGAAAGCCGTAGCCGACGAGAACTACGAGACGGCCGCTTCGTTGCGCGATGAAATCAGACAACTCGAAAACGAGCTCTCAAAGTCGCCATGAAAATTTCCAATATGCTGACCACCGCCGGGGAATGGCTGCGCGGCGAAGGGCCGCATCACCAAATTGTAATTAGCAGCCGCGTGCGGCTGGCGCGCAACTTGCGCAACCGGCCTTTTCCGGGTTGGGCGAAAAAGGCGGAGCGCAGTTCGATTCTGGAATTGATCAGGTCGCGTGTAGAAGCGCTTCCGGAAATGCAGGAGGCCTTCGCGGAAAGCTTGCAGGATCTCTCTGCGATGGACAGACAGGTCCTGGTGGAACGGCATCTGATCAGTCGCGAGCATGCTGCAAAAGGCACCGGGAGCGCAGTCGTGGTGAATCGACGCCAGACCCTTAGCATCATGATCAACGAAGAAGATCATTTGCGCATGCAATCGATTCGCTCTGGTCTGCAGTTGAAACAGGCGTTTAAACTTGTCGATAAGATCGATAGCGCGCTGGAAAGCAAACTGGACTTCGCCTTCGATCCCCACCTTGGATACCTGACTGCATGTCCCACGAATGTCGGTACTGGAATGCGCGCCTCTGCGATGTTGCATTTGCCAGGGCTTGTCCTGAGTGAATTGATCAATCAAGTCATTCAAGCCGTGAGCAAAATCGGTCTCGCAGTCCGCGGTCTATACGGCGAGGGCACCGAGGCAATGGGCAACCTTTTCCAGATTTCGAATCAGACCACGCTTGGCGAGAAGGAAGAAGAAATCATCAGTCGCCTGAGCAAAGTAATTGAAACAATCATCGAAAAGGAGCACAACGCGCGACAAGTACTGCTTCAAAAAAAACCAAACACGCTTTTGGATCAGATCGGTCGCGCGTACGGGGTTTTGACCTACGCTCACGCCATGGCGTCTAAGGAAGCGCTCAACCTCCTCTCGATCATCAAACTCGGGATGGACCTTGGCGCGTTTCCGGAAGATCGACGCCTGCAAATCGATGAATTGTTCATTGAGACGCAGCCGGCGCATCTGCAAAAAAGTTCTCAACAGAAGCTGAACGCAGAAGAGCGCGATCACTTGCGCGCTCAAATTATTCGCGAGCGTTTGAAACTCTTTCCCAAACCTGATATTAGTAAGATGGCGAGGCAGT
>Ga0184619_10000715_pt1 | contig 11486 bp, 10 predicted proteins | sample PLM0_60_b1_FD_133146 | JGI IMG/M metagenome (GOLD analysis project Ga0184619, IMG submission 133146) | Groundwater sediment microbial communities from an aquifer in East River, Colorado, USA - PLM0_60_b1 | ecosystem: Environmental > Terrestrial > Soil > Riparian zone | place: USA: East River...
GGCCCTGCGCGCCGAGATCGCGAAGCTGCAGAAGAAGTAGTCGCCGTGCCGTCGCGGCGCCGCGAGCTCGCGTGAAATCCCGCCAGCCGCTCGACGGGTTCGACCGCGCGCTCGTGCCTGCGCTCGGCTACGTCGCCGCGGCGCTGATCCTCTGCCTGATGCTGCTCACCTGCGTCGACGTCGTCGGGCGCTATTTCCTCAACAAGCCGATCACGGGCGGCTTCGAGCTCACCGAGGTGCTGCTCGCCGCGCTGATCTTCGCGGGCCTGCCCCTCGTTACCTTGCGCGGCGACCACATCACCGTCGACCTGTTCGATCCGGTGACGCCGGACTGGCTGTTCCGCATTCAGCACGCGCTCGCGTCGCTCATTGGCGCCGCCTGCACCGGCTGCCTTTCGTGGCGCCTGTGGCTGCGTGCCGAGGACCTCCAGCGCGCGGGCGAGACCACTTCGCAGCTGCAGTTCAAGCTCGCCTGGCTCACCTACGCGATGGCCATCCTTATGGCGCTCACTGCCGTGGCTCTCATCGTGACGCTCCTGCGCCGGCCGCATCGCCACATTCCGGGCGAACCCGGGGGGCCGCTCGCATGACCGAGGGGCTGCTCGGGCTCGCCGCCTTTCTGCTGCTTGCCTTCCTCCGTGTCCCGATGGCCTTCGCCATGGGGATCGTGGGTTTCTTCGGCTTCGCCTGGAAAGTCAATTTCGGCGCCGCGGCGTCGATGATCGCGCAGACCACCTACGAGACCGGCCTCGCCTATACGCTGTCGGTGATCCCGCTCTTCATCCTCATGGGCAATTTCGTGGTGCGTGCGCGCATGTCCGAGGAGCTGTACCACGCCGCCTACACCTTCCTCGGCCACAAACGCGGCGGTCTCGCCATGTCCACCCTCGTCGCCTGCGCGGGCTTCGGGGCGATCTGCGGCTCCTCGATCGCCACCGCCGCGACCTTCGCCAAGGTGGCCTATCCGTCGATGCGCAAGTTCGGCTACAAGGACACGCTCGCCTCAGGTTCCATCGCCGCGGGAGGCACGCTCGGCATCCTGATTCCGCCTTCGGTGATCATGGTGATCTACGGCATCATGACGGAGACCAGTATCGGCAAGCTCTTCGCGGCCGGAATTTTCCCGGGCATCCTGGCGACAGTGCTCCTCTGCCTTGCCGTCGCCTGGATGACCTGGCGCGATCCGCAGGCCGGCCCGCCGGGCGAGCGCAGCTCCTGGGCGGTGCGGCTCGAGGCGATCAGGCACGTATGGCCGGTGGTTTTGCTGTTCCTCGTCGTGATCGGCGGGATCTACGCCGGCGCGTTCACCGCCACCGAGGGCGCGGGAATCGGCGCGGGGGGCGCGCTCGTGTTCGCGCTCGCGCGCCGCGCGCTCGGCTGGAGGACCTTCGTCGAGGTCCTGATCGAGAGCGTGCGCACCACCTCGATGCTGTTCATGATCCTGATCGGCGCGCTCATCTTCGCGAACTTCGTCAACTACACCACGATGCCTTCGGACCTGAAGGGCTTCGTCACCCAGTTCGCGCTGCACCCGATCCTCGTGATCGTCGCGATCTGCGCGGTCTACGTGGTGCTCGGCACGGCGATGGAGGAGCTGTCGATGATCCTCCTCACGGTGCCGCTGTTCTTTCCCGTCGTCACCGCGCTCGGATTCGACCCGATCTGGTTCGGCATCATCATCGTGATCGTCGTGCAGATCGGCTTGATCAGCCCGCCGGTGGGGATGAACATCTTCGTCGTGAAGAGCCTGCTGCGCCACCTGACGATAGGCACGGTGTTCCGCGGCGTACTCGCCTTCAACGTGGCGCTGATCGCGCTGCTCGCGATCGTGGTCGCCTTTCCGCCGATTGCCACCTGGCTGCCGGGATTCATGAAATGATGCGCGCAATGGATCAACCCGAGCCGATCGAGAAGGCGAGCGCCGATGAGCTGCGCGCCCTGCAGCGGGACCGGCTGCACTGGTCGCTCAAGCACGCGTACGAGAATGTGCCGCACTACCGCGAGGCCTTCAACGCCGCGGGCGTCCACCCCGGCGATCTGAAGGAGCTCGCGGACCTCGCGAAGTTTCCCTTCACCACCAAGGCCGACCTTCGCGCCCACTATCCCTTCGGGATGTTCGCGGTGCCCATCGACAGAATCGTGCGCGTGCACGCCTCCAGCGGCACCACGGGCAAGCCCACCGTCGTCGGCTACACCAAGGAGGACATCGATACCTGGTCGGCGGTGATGGCGCGCTCGATCCGCGCCGCCGGCGGTCGATCCACCGACATCGTGCACGTCGCCTACGGCTACGGCCTGTTCACGGGCGGCCTGGGCGCGCATTACGGCGCCGAGGCGCTGGGCGCGACCGTCGTCCCGGTGAGCGGCGGAATGACCGAGCGTCAGGTGCAGCTGATGTGCGATTTCAAGCCCGGCATCCTGATGTGCACGCCCTCGTATGCGCTGGTGATCGCCGACGAGTTCGCGCGCCAGGGCCTCGACCCGGCGCAGTGCTCGGCGCGCGTCGGAATCTTCGGCGCCGAGCCGTGGACCGAGAGCATGCGCGATGAGATCGAGAGGCGCCTCGGCCTCGCCGCGTTGAACCACTACGGGCTGTCCGAGGTGATCGGGCCGGGAGTCGCAAGCGAGCACCTCGAGACCCGCGACGGGCTGACGATCTGGGAGGATCACTTCTATCCCGAGATCATCGACCCGCAAAGCGGCAAAGGGCTGCCCGACGGCCGGGACGGCGAGCTGGTCCTCACCTCGCTCACCAAGATCGGGATGCCGGTGATCCGTTTCCGCACGCGAGACCTCACCCGGCTGCTGCCCGGAACCGGGCGAAGCATGCGCCGCATCGCACGCATCACCGGGCGCTCTGACGACATGCTGATCATCCGCGGGGTCAACGTATTTCCCTCGCAGATCGAGGAGATCCTGCTGAAGAACGACAGGCTCTCGCCGCACTATGTGCTCGAGGTCCGCCGCGACGGGCACCTGGACGATCTCGACGTGCTGGTCGAGTGCCGGACCGAAATGCTGGCGGCGGCCAAAGTGGCCGTCGAGCAGGACGTCGAACGAAGCATCAAGGGATACATCGGCGTGAGCACCAAGGTGCGCGTGGTCGAACCGGGCACCGTGAAGCGCTCGCAGGGCAAGGCGGTTCGAGTCATCGACAAGCGACCCAAAACTTGACGTTCACTGAAGCATCCGCTCTAGAGGAACCTCCGCGCGACACCGGCGATTTCGCCGGCGACTGCACGCGCTACTCGGGATTCTGGGAGGCGAGCGCGACGCTGCTCGGGCGCCTGCCCGAAAAGGCTGCGCGCAACGCGGAGAAGGCGCAGGCGGCCGAGCAGATCAAGCAGGCGGCGCGCGACGCGCGCGCACGTTTCCTCTCCGCCCACGCCGAAGCCGTATACGATCGGCTCACGCAGAATGGCTCGCGCTTCATCCGGGTCGAGCAGCTCGTCTACGACGCCGCAGCGCTCGTGCCGGGGCTCGCTCCGACGCGAGCGCAGGTCGCTGCGGAGTCCGCGCACCTGCAGCGCGATAAGGAGGGACTCGAGATCGACCAGGGGATCTTCGTATCGGCGGTGCTGGCGAATCCACGCGCAGGACGCCACCTCTGCCACGCGATGCTGCTGCCTCATGCGCGAACCGCCGAGCGGCTTCCGGAACTGGCACGGGACGGGCGCGTCGATCTCGGCGCGGCGGAAGTCGTCCGCAGAGGCAAGGCCGCGCACGTGATCCAGAAGAACCCGCGCCACCTGAACGCCGAGGACGCAAGCACTCTCGACGCGGCCGAGGTCGCGGTCGACCTGGCGATCCTCGATCCGCGCACCCAGATTTGCGTGATGCGCGGCGAGTTCGTGCAGAGCGGAAAGTATCAGGGACGCCGCGTGCTCGGCAGCGGCATCAACCTCACGCACCTCTACCACGGCAAGGTGCCGTTCATCTGGTACCTGCAGCGCGACCTGGGAATCGTGAACAAGATCTATCGCGGTTTGGCGCGGCCGGATGCGGCGCCGGACGACGTCACCGGGAATACGCGGGAGAAACCCTGGATCGCGGTGGTGGAAGGATTCGCCATCGGCGGGCACTGCCAGTACCTGCTCGTCATGGACTACGTGCTCGCGGCGCGGGACGCGTTCATGAGCCTGCCCGCGCGCAAAGAGGGCATCATCCCCGGCGCGGCCAACCTGCGCCTGCCGCGCTTCGTTGGCGACCGCATCGCGCGCCAGGCGATCATGGCCGAGCGCCGCTTCGAATGCGACAGCGCGGAGGGGCGGCTGATCTGCGACGAAGTGGTTCCGCAAGCCGACGTGGACGGCGCGATCGAGCGCGTCGTCGACAAGCTGACCGGTTCGGGCGTGGTCAGCGCGAGCGCGAACCGGCGCGCTTTGCGCATCGCGCAGGAGCCGTTCGATCTGTTCCGCAACTATTTCGCCCTGTACGCGCTCGAGCAGGCCTACTGCCACTTCAGCCCGGCGCTGATCGAGAACCTCGAGCGGAACTGGAATGCGAAGAGCCGCAGGCCGGACTAAAGCGTCAGTTGTCTCCGGACTCGCTGTCCGACCAGCGCCTGCGGGGTCCCGAATAGGGATAGTCCGCCGGGTCCTCCGCGGCCGCCTCCTCCTCCAGATCGTCGAACTTGTCCAATTGCCGGAGCAGCGATTGCAGGCGCAGCTCGGCCGCGGAATCCCGGTCCGCCTGACTCGAGAGGCGCTTGGCGACACTAGCCGCGCGTTCGTAGTCGCGCTTCGTCCTCACCGGCCGCGCGTACCCGTTGGCTTTTTTTCTTCGCTTGGTCATGACACCCCTTTTCCTGCCGGCCCCGATGGGCCCTTTTTCGTAAGTGTAGCCTTTACTTGGGGACCGGGGTCGATGGGTGCTGCCGCCGTCGCGCCCGCTCGCGCAACGCGCCGCGCGCAAGCCAGGCGAGGCCCGCCAGGATGAGCGCCGCCATGAGCCAGCGAATGGCGACTGCCAGCTGCGAGGCGTCGAGCGCCGGCCACGGGAATTTGCTCAAGCGTTCCGCGCGCTCGGTCATCCAGTGCCAAGCCGTGTGGCCCACCAGCATCGACAGAATGATGGTTCCCGGACGCTCCGCGACCAGGAACCGGAACAGGATTTCCAGCGCGGGGACGAGGAGCGCGAGCACGAGCAGCTGACCGAGCTCGACACCGAGATTGAACGACAGGAGCGACGTCAACAGATGGGACCCGGCGAATTGCAGCGTTTCGCGGAGCGCGAACGAGAAAGCGAACCCGTGGACCAGGCCGAACCCGAAGGTGATCAACCAGCGGCGCCTCACGTTGCTGCCGAGGACGTTCTCGATCGCCATGTACAAGATGGAAATCGCGATCAGCGTTTCGATGAGGGGCGGAAACCATAGCGCATCGGGCCCGAGCTCGTAGGCCGACGCGATGAGCGTGATCGAGTGCGCGACGGTAAACGAGGTGACCAGCAGCACGAGCTGCCCGAACCTCCGGAACGGGATCACCAGGCAGAGCAGGAACAGCAAATGGTCGGTCCCCTCGAGGATATGGAAGAATCCCGACGCGACGAAGCGCCAGGCGGCCTGGTGCCAGCGCGGAGCCAGCCTCACGAGGCCCGGATCCCCGTGCAGGTCGAAGGCGCGCACGACCCCGGCGGCGGGCAGGAAGCGGAGCGCGACGGTGGTCCGCAGGCCCAGCCGCTCGAGCCGGGGCCGGATCGAGAAGTCGGAACGGTCCGAGCCGATCGGATACTCGAACAGGACGTCCAGCAGTCCTTGTTCCCAAAAGAGCTCCATGTCGCTCGGCAGCCGCGGGCCGGTGAGGTGCGCGAGCGCCTGCTCGTAGGACGCGAAGGACTTGTCGGACTCGAGCGACACGCGGGCATCGACGACCCGCGGCGAGCCCAGGCGCCGGTCGCTTTCGTAGAGCTCGACGTTGTCGGCGATCCACAGGGTCGCCGCGTTGCGCAGCGCTGCGTCGGCGAGCGCGAGGTCGAGCAGACCCGCGCCTCGCCTCGGATAGTCCACTTCGCGCATGGCTTTCAGCGGCACACGAACGAGAAGATGCAGCCGCTGTGCGTCCGGCTTGACGAACGCATGCACCGTCACGTCGTTCGGGATGTCGTGAGCCGCCGTGCGCAACGGCAGCAGAATCAGCACCGCCACCCACAGGACGATCATGCGGGTGTTGACAACGGTTTTCCCAGCGTCGAGCATAGCGGCAGCGCAGCTTACAAGGAAAAGGGGGGAGCCAATGAAAACCAATGAGAGCAAGCGCAATCTTCACATCGGCGCGGCCTTCGTTTCAATCTTCGTCGCGCTCGGAGCCTGCCAGGCCTTGCTCGAAAACAGGGCCGCCACCTCGGGACCCACCGTCCAGGCGCCGATGTTCGAAGTGGATCCCTTGTGGCCGAAGCCCCTGCCGAATCACTGGCTGCTCGGCTGGACCATCGGGGTGTGGGCCGACGAGCAAGACCACGTCTGGGTCATTCATCGCGGCGCGGGAGGGCTGCATGTCAACGAAAAGGGGCTCGAACAGAACCCTCCCATCTCCGAGTGCTGCCGTACCGCCCCGCCCATACTGGTGTTCGATCAGGCCGGCAACCTGGTGCGATCCTGGGGCGGACCCGGACCGGGCTACGAGTGGCCGGAAGGGGCGCACGGCGTCCACGTCGACTACAAGGGCAACGTGTGGCTCGGCGGCAACGGCAAGGGCGACGCCCACGTCCTGAAGTTCACCAAGGAGGGGAAGTTCCTGATGCAGCTGGGCCGCTACGGCAAGAGCGGCGGCAGCAACGACCTCGAGAACTTCGGGCGGGTGGCCAAGATCTGGGTCGATCCCAGGACCAACGAAGCCTACATCGCCGACGGCTATCTCAACAAACGCGTCGCCGTGGTCGACGCCGATACCGGCAAGATGAAGCGCTACTGGGGCGCGTACGGCAACAAGCCCGACGACGCTCCCATGGGCAACTACGATCCGAAAGCGCCGCCGGCGCAGCAGTTCCGCAACCCGGTGCACTGCGTCGAACGCTCGAACGACGGTCTTATCTACGTGTGCGACCGCCAGGCGAACCGCGTGCAGGTATTCCGGCCGGACGGGGCGTTCGTGAAGGAAGGGTTCTACGCCAAAGAGACGCTCGCTTCGGGCTCGGCCTGGGACATCGCGTTCTCGAAGGATCCCGGGCAGCGGTTCTTGTTCCTCGCCGACGGCCAGAACGAGAAGGTGCGCATCGTACTGCGCGAAACGCTGGAGGAGATTTCGAACTTCGGCGACGGCGGGCGCCAGCCCGGCCAGTTCTATGGCGTGCACAGCATCGCCTCCGACTCCAAGGGCAACCTCTACACGACCGAGACTTACGAAGGCAAGCGCGTGCAGAAATTCGTCTACAAAGGCATGGGTGCGGTCGCGAGAAGTCAAGGCGTGCTCTGGCCGCGCTAGAGAAAAAGATGCGCCGCTCGCTCGCCGGCGCGGTTCTGCTTTTCGCGTCGGCGACGGCCCTCGCTCAAGGTTTCCCTTCCAAGCCGGTGCGCATCGTCGTGCCGTTTCCTCCTGGCGGCGGCGCAGACACGCTCGCGCGCATCATGGAGCCCAAGCTCGCCGCGATCTGGGCCCAGCCTATCGTGGTCGAGAACCGTCCGGGCGCGAGCGGCCACATCGGCGCGGATTTCGTCGCCAGGTCCGCGCCCGATGGCCATACGCTCCTCATGAGCTCGACCGCCTCGCTCACGGAAAAAAACGTGACCCAGTTCGCTCCGGTGTCGCTCGTCTCGGCCTCGGCCTACATCGTCGCCGCGAACCCGGGCGTCGCGGCCGCCGACACCCGCGGGCTGATCGCGCTCGCGAAAGCGAACCCGGGGAAGCTCAGCTTCGGCTCCTCGGGCACGGGTGCGGCCTCGCATCTTTCGGCGGAGCTGTTCAAGTCCATGGCGGGCGTGGATCTGCTGCACGTCCCCTACAAGGGCACCGGGCAGGCGCTCACCGACCTGCTCGCCGGGCACGTGAACCTGATGTTCGCGCCCGCGCAGACGGTGATGCCTTACGTGCAGGCGGGCAAGCTGAAGGCGCTGGCCGTCACCGGGGCGAGGCGCTCGGAGACCTTGCCGGATCTTCCGACCGTCGCCGAATCGGGACTGCCGGGCTACGAAGCGGTGGGCTGGTTCGGCTTGCTCGCACCGGCGGCGACGCCGAAAGCGACGGTGGCGAAGCTCTCCGCCGATACGAATCGCGTGCTCGCGTCGAGCGAGGTGCGCGAGAAGATGCTCGGCCTCGGCGCCGAGCCCGCGGGCAACAGCCCCGAGGAGTTCGCGCGCTTCATCCGCGGCGACCAGGCGAAGTGGTCCAGGCTGATGAAAGAGGCGGGGATTACGCCGGAGTAGGGTCGGGTGAGCCGTCCCCCGGGGGTTTGCGGCGCTCGCTCTGGCGCCGCTCCGATAGCGCGCCCATGGTTTGTTCCGATCGATGACGGCGATCCTCCGGCTTGCGCCGGTCTCTCACCCATTCGATGGCTTGCGACTCGTTGTGAAAGTTGCGAAGCGTGATTCCCTGCTGGCGCGCCAGCAATGCGACGTAATCGTGAGAGATGCCCATTTCAACGGTATCACCGACGAGTGCGATCCTGTGCGCCGGATCCGATGCGAGCCTCTTGAAGGTCTCGAGTACCCCGAATTTTTCGACCGTGAACAGGGTTTTCGACGAGCGCACGTGCACGAGGACGCGCGGGCAGCCGTGCCTCACGCTTTCGAAAACCACTGCACGAAGAAACCTTCGTGTCTCTTCGGCGGTTTCCCGTTGGAGCAAATCTGCCCTGAGAAAACCGCGGTCCATCGCGATCTTATATTGCATAGTCTCCGGGGCGCCCGTGCGGCCCCCTCATCTCCATCCACCCCCCATGGGCCGCTGGGCCCGGCCCGTCACAGCAAAACGGCAGCGCACGACAGTAGTATTATTCGCTGACGATGTTCACTGCCCGCCCCAAGGCGGGCGCGCGTTATCGGGACTCCCCGACAAGGTGTCAGCCGAGTTGGATTTTAATTCACGACCCACGTTGCAAAACGCTCGGGAACGCTGGTCTGATTGGACCATCTTCTTCGGCCGCATCGCGCTCAGGAAAGACTAGAGTGCACGTCGTCGAGCGTTTCGCCGGGTTTGCGGAGGGCTATCGCAGGCAGGCGGTGGCGCCGCAGGTGCTGCACCAGGCGAAGCGTGCCGTGATCGACTGGCATGCGGCGCTCTTTCCGGGGTCGGTGGTTCCGCCCGCGACCCTCCTTGAGCGCTCGCTCGCGGAAGAGATCGGCTGGGGTCCTTCGCGTCTCGCCGACGGCAGGCTCGCTGGGGTGCGTGCCGCGGCGCTCATCAACGGCGCGGCGGCGCACACCGTCGAGGTCGACGATATCTATCGCGACGGCATCTACCATCCGGGGGCGCCGACCATCGCCGCGGCGCTGGCGGTGGCACAGTCGCGAGGCGCCACGGGCGAGGCCTTCCTGCGCGCGGTGATCGTCGGCTACGAGATCTCCACGCGCATCGCCGAGGCCATGGGCCGCGCTCACTACCGGTACTGGCACAACACTGGCACTATTGGCTGTTTTGGCGCGGCGAGCGCCGCCGCCGAGTTGCTCGGGCTCGAGCGCCGCCCCTTCGCGCACGCACTCGCTATGGTCGCCACGTTTTCCGCGGGCCTACAGCAGGCTTTCCGCTCGGACTCCATGTCCAAGCCGATGCACGCCGGGCGCGCCGCAGAAGCGGGCGTCATCGCGGCGCTCGCCGCGGCCGAAGGCGTCACCGGCGCGCTCGACATCATGGAGGGCGAGGTGGGCTATGGCCGGGCTATGGGTGAGGGGCCGGATTGGGAGCACGCGCTCGCCACGCTGGGCGAGGACTTCCACATCTGCCGGATGACGTTCAAGAACCACGCTTGCTGCGGTCACGCCTTCGCCGCCATCGACGGTGCGCTCGCGCTGAAGGAGAGAATGGGCGTGGCCGCGGAGGATATCGCGCGCGTGCGCGTCGGGGGCTACCGCGCGACCCTGGAGGTGGCGGGGATCGCGGACCCCGCGACGGCCGCCGAGGCGCGATTCAGCACACCCTACCTCGTCGCGACCGCCCTCACGCACGGCAGCGTGCGGCTCGCAGCTTTCGAGCCGGCGCGGCTCGAGGACCCGGCGACGCGCGCGCTCATGCGGCGCGTCGAGGTGGTCCTCGACCCCGCGCTCGATGCCGCATTTCCGGCGCAGCGCGCGGCGCGCGTGGCGATCGAGTCGCGCGACGGCCGGCGCGGCGAGCACCTCCAGCCGACGCGCAAGGGCGACCCGGACATGCCGCTCTCCGACGCCGAGCTCGAGCACAAGTACCTCGAGCTCGCTTCGCCCGTGCTCGGAGAAGAGCGCGCGCGCGGGCTGCTCGCGCGCCTGTGGCGGCTGGAGAGCGAAACGCAGCTCAGCTCCTCCCCGTGAGCCTCGCCGAGGCGCTCTTCGCTCCCCGCGCCGTCGCGCTCGTCGGGGCATCCGGTGACCCGGCGAAGAACAGCGCGCGCCCCTTGCGCTTCCTGCGCAAGCATGGCTACGCGGGACGCATCATCCCGATCAACGCGTCGCGGAGCGAAGTGCTCGGCGAGCGCGCCTTCGGCAGCCTCGCCGAGGCGCCCGGCACGATCGACCACGCTTTCATCATGACTCCGGGCGATTCGGTCGAGCGCGCGATCGAGGAATGCGGTGCGCGCGGCGTCCCCGTCGCGACGATCTTCAGCGACGGCTTCGCCGACGCGGGGGCCGAGGGCGCGGCGCGGCAGGCGCGGCTCGTCGCGCGCGCGCGAACGCTCGGCGTGCGCGTGCTGGGCCCCAACAGCATGGGGCTCGTCGACGTTCCCGGCCGCGTCGCGCTCACCGTGAACGCGGTGCTCGAGATGGATGCCCCGCCCGCGGGGACGACGAGCTTCGTGTCGCACAGCGGAACGATGCTCGGCACCGTGCTCTCGCGCGGCGCGGCGCGGGGCCTGGGCTTCGCCAAGCTCGTCTCGGTCGGCAACGAGGCCGACCTCGGGATGGGGGAGCTGGTCGAGCTGCTCGCCGAGGATGCCGGCACGAAGGTGATCCTCCTGTTTCTCGAAACCATACGCGACGGTGCGAGACTTGCCGCCGCAGCGCGCAAAGCCCATGCAGCGGGAAAACCCGTGGTCGCGTACAAGCTCGGCCGCTCGCGGCTCGGCGCCGCGCTCGCGCGCTCGCACACCGGAGCGCTCGCGGGCGAGGACGCGGCGCTGGCTGCGTATTTCCGCGACTGCGGCATCGCGAGGGTCGATATGCTGGAGACGCTCATCGAGATCGCGCCGCTCCTCGCCGGGCGCACGCCGCCGAACCTCCCGCGCGCCGCACGCGTTGCGGTCGTGACCACCACCGGAGGCGGCGCCGCGAGCGTGGTCGATCGGCTGGGCGTGTTCGGCATCGAGACGGTCGCGCCGGACTCCAAATCGCCGATCATCGATCTGACGATGACGGCGACCGCGGA
>Ga0184619_10000716_pt1 | contig 11484 bp, 9 predicted proteins | sample PLM0_60_b1_FD_133146 | JGI IMG/M metagenome (GOLD analysis project Ga0184619, IMG submission 133146) | Groundwater sediment microbial communities from an aquifer in East River, Colorado, USA - PLM0_60_b1 | ecosystem: Environmental > Terrestrial > Soil > Riparian zone | place: USA: East River...
ACCACATCCCACTGCTCGTCTCCTCCTACGGGTGCACGACCTACCGCGGCAGTTAACAGTCGACGAGCTCGCGGAGCTGTTCGAAGGACGCACGCGACTCGTCGAGAAGCTTGCCCTGCGTGATGATCCGCTCGCATCCGCGCAGGCCGTGATCGCCGAGCTCAGCCAGGACGAGAAGCTCGAAGCGCTCAATGCACATCCGGCGATCGGTGCGAAGCGCTTGTCCGCGCGCTCGGCAGCGGAGCAAGGCACGGACGACGACCCGGCGACACTCGTGGCCCTCGAACGACTCAACGCCGAGTACGAGCAACGGTTCGGCTTTCGTTTCGTCGTGTTCGTGAACCGCCGCCCGAAGAGCGAGATCGTCCCGATCCTGCGCGAGCGGCTCGGCCGCACGCGCGAACAAGAGCTCGACACGGCCGTGCAGGAGCTGGTCGCAATCGCGGAGGACCGATGGCGTCGCTCCTGGCGTTAGATCCGTACGCCACCGACTGGCTCAACCTGCTGACGCGCTGGCTGCACGTCATCGCCGGCATCGTCTGGATCGGCTCGTCGTTCTACTTCATCGCGCTCGACAACCATCTGCGTCCGCCTGAGGACGAGCGCGAGCGAGAGATCGGCATCGGCGGCGAGACGTGGGAGATCCACGGCGGCGGCTTCTACAACATCAAGAAATACCTCGTTGCACCGCGCGTCCTCCCGGAGACGCTCCACTGGTTCAAGTGGGAGGCGTACACGACCTGGCTGAGCGGCTTCGCGCTCATGATCATCCTCTACTACCTCAACGCCGACACGTACCTGGTCGACAAGAGCGTCGCCGATCTCTCGACCGGTGAGGCGGTCGCGATCAGCATCGGCCTGCTGGCCGCGGCCTGGCTGGTGTACGACGCGCTCTGCCGCCCGCTCGGAGCGAGGCCGTTCGTGCTTGCGGCCGTGCTCCTGGGCCTGATCACGCTCGCAGCCTGGGGGGTCAGCCATCTCTTCAGCGGGCGCGCGGCCTATCTGCAGATCGGCGCGATGCTCGGGACGATGATGGTCGGCAATGTCTTCTTCGTGATCATCCCGGCGCACTGGGAGCTCGTGCGAGCCAAGCAGGCCGGGCGCGAGCCGGACCCCGCGGCCAACGAGCGCGGAAAGCTCCGATCCGTCCACAACAACTACCTGACGCTCCCGGTCGTCTTCACGATGCTCTCGAACCACTTCCCGTTCACCTATGGGCACAGCTACTCGTGGCTGATCCTCGTCGTGCTGCTCGTGATCGGCGCCTGGGTCCGTCACTTCTTCAACCTCCGCCAGCTCGGACGAACCGTGTGGGCCATTCCAGTGACGTCGGCGATTGCGATCGCCGTGCTCGCAATTCTGATCCGCCCTCAGAGCGAGTCGGTCGCAGGAACGCCGACTGTCCAGTTCGCGCAGGTCGCCCGCATCGTCGACCAGCGCTGCACCGCCTGCCATTCCCAGCAGCCGACGAAGGTGAGCGCGGCGCCGCGCGGGATCAAGTTCGACACGCCGCAAGAGATCAAGACTCAGGCAGCCGCGATCGAGCAACAGGCCGTAGAGACCAAGGCGATGCCGCTCGGAAACGTCACCGGCATGACGCAGGCCGAACGCGACCTCCTCGGGCGCTGGATCGCCCAAGGAGCGAGAATCCCTTAGGTGCCCCTACCAGCAATACATACCGGCCTCTGGCTTGGTGCTCGCGACCCAGAAGCTCGACAGCATCACTGGCAGGGGCACCGATGATCGAGATCACAACAGGCGACCTCCGCTTCCTCGCGCGCTTCGAGGAAGAGCTCGCGCCCCAGACCGTGGCTGCGTTCAGGCGGATCCTCCCGTTCGACGAGCGCATCATCCACTGCCGCTGGAGTGGCGAGTCGAACTGGATTCCCTGGGGCGACCGCGAGCTCGGGATCGGGCCGGAGAACGCCACCTCGTACCCGCATCCCGGCGAGCTCGCCCTCTACCCCGGCGGTCAAAGTGAAACGGAGCTACTTCTTCCGTACGGGTACTGCTCCTTTGCATCGAAGGCGGGACACCTCTGGGCGAACCATTTCGCGACGCTCATCGAGGGGCAGGAGCAGCTCAAGGAGCTGGGCCGACGCACGCTCTGGGAGGGGGCGCAGCCGATCTCGTTTCGGGAGGTCGGGTGATGCTGTACCGGCCGGAGGCTTTCGAGCCGCTGGTCGAGAGCCCTTGGAGCGAGCTACGCGCCCGCGCCGCGATTCGGGACATCGTCGAGGACGCGGATTCCACCTTTCGCGGGCCCCGGCTCTTCTGGCAGGCCGACGAGTGGGACCGCTGGCACGGAACGAGCCCGATGAAGAACCTCTACGTGGGCACGGCCGGAGTGCTCTGGGCGCTCGATCGCCTCCGGCAGCGCGACCACACCGAGACGAAGCTCGACCTCGCCGCCCTCGCGACCCGAAACGTCGAGTTGTTCCGCGAACGACCGGACTACATGAAGGGCATGAAGCTTCCGGCGCAGCGGGACTCCGCGCTGCTCACTGGAGAAACGGGAATTCTCCTCGTGGCCTGGCGGCTCGCTTCGAGCCGCGAGCTCGCGGACGATCTGTTCGCGCGCGTCCGCGAAAACATCGACAACGAAGCGGAGGAGGTGATGTGGGGATCGCCGGGCACGCTGTTCGCCGCGCAGGCGATGCTCGAGTGGACCGGGGAAGAGCGGTGGCGAGACGCGTGGAACGAGAGCGCGAACGCGCTCCTGTCACGGCGCGACTCAGAGGGGTACTGGACCCAGCGCCTCTACGGCGAGGAATTGCGCAGCCTCACGCCGCCGCACGGGGTCGTCGGGAACGTCCAGGCTCTGCTCCCGCTGCTCGACGAGGATCGAGCCGACTCACTCAAGCGAGAGTCCGCCGTGCTTCTCGCCGCCAGTGCCGTTCAGGCCGACGGGTTGGCGAACTGGCCGCCACGACCGCGTCCCGAGCTGCCCGGGCCGGACGGCCAGATCCGCGTCCAGTGGTGCGCCGGCGCACCGGGGATCGTCGCCGGGGCCTCGGAATACCTCGACGAGGAGCTTCTCCACGCCGGCGCCGAGCTTGCCTGGCACACCGGACCTCCCGCTCTCGAGAAGGGACCGGGCATCTGTCACGGCACCGCTGGCAACGGTTATGCGTTCCTCAAAGTCTTCGCGCGGACTGGGGACGAGAGGTGGCTCGAGCGCGCGCGGCGATTTGCGATGCACGCGCTCGCCCAGGTCGAGCGGCTACGGGCCGAGCGCGGCCGCGGGCGCTACTCGCTGTGGACCGGCGACGTCGGTTCTGCGCTCTATGCGGCCGACTGCATCACCGGTACGAGCGGCTATCCCGTATTCGACGGCTTTTAGCGCTCTTCGCGCACGTACGGCAAGCCCAGCGCGGCGGGCGCGCCGAAACGTAACCGTGCCGCTCGTGACGAGACGAGCACGAGCGCCACGATCGTCGCGACGTACGGCAGCGTCTGGAACAACTCCGGCGCCACGGTCACACCGTGTCCTTGCAGCGCAAACGGCAGCGCAGTGAAGGCGCCGAAGAAGTATGCGCCGAGCAGACAGAGGGTCGGCCGCCAGAACGCGAAGATCACGAGCGCAATCGCGATCCAACCCGCTCCCTGCGTGAGGCCGTCGACCCACTGGGGCGTGATCGAAAGGCTGAACGCCGCACCCCCGACTCCCGCGAACGCGCCGCCCACGAGCGTGTGCGCGTAGCGATACCTGGAAACGTTGACGCCCATTGCGTCGGCGGCAGCCGGCGACTCTCCCACTGCGCGTAGGTTCAGGCCGAGGCGCGTCCGGGTCAGGTACAGAGCCACCAGAACGACGCAGACCCAGGAGGCGTAGACCAGGAGTGACTGGCCGAAGATGATCGGTCCGACCACGGGGAGGTCCTGCCACGACGTCGGGAAGATCTCCTGAAACTGGTGCTTCGCCGGCTTACCGGCGAGCTGAAGGTCGTTGCCGAGATAGGACGAGAGTCCGGCCGCTCCCGCGAAGATCGTCAACGCCAGCCCGGAGACGATCTGGTTCGCCCGCAAGGTGATGACGAGGAACGCGTGGATCGCAGCCATCACGGCGCCTGCCAGCGCGGCCACGCCGATGGAGGCCGCAAGTATCAGCGGGGTTGGACCGTGCACGCGCTCCACCGTCCAGAAGCCCATCACGGCGCCCATGAGCATCATCCCCTCGACACCGAGGTTGAGAACACCGGAGCGCTCTGCCAGGACCTCGCCGAGCGCTGCGTAGAGCAGGGGTGTCCCGTAGAGGACGCCGGACGAGAGCACGACGACGATGAGGCTGTTGTTCACCACGCGAACCTCACCCGGTAGCGCACGAACAGCTCACCGCCGAGTGCGCAGAAGAGGATCAGTCCCTGCATCATCCCGACTAGACCCGCGGGAAAGTCTGCACCCTGCAGCGTGAAGCCTGCATTCGTCAGTCCACCGAGCAAGAGCGCGACGACCACGACCGCGAACGGGTTGTAACGGGCAAGCGCTGCGACGACGATCCCCGTGTAGCCGTAGCTCGCGTCCCGCAGGCCGCGCGGATCGAGCTGGTGGCGAAAGTCGCCGATCTGGCTCGCGCCTCCGATTCCGGCGATCCCGCCGGAAAGGCACATGACGGCGAGGATCTTCCGCCGCGTACGCATCCCCGCGTATCGCCCTGCACGCGCGGAGTCCCCGATTACCTGCACTTCGAAGCCAAATCGCGTTCGGGCGTAGAGGACCCACACCAGAACGGCGACGCCGATGGCGAGGAGGAACCCGAGCGGCAGCACGAGGCCGTGGATCGAGAGGCTCGACCACGACGCCTTGTCGGAGAGTGTCTTTCCCTGCGGAAACACATTCGCCTCGAAGCCAGACGTGTCACGCAGGTAGGAGTGACTGTCGAAGATGAGGTACTCCATGATCAGAGCGACGACGTAGTTCAGCATCAGCGACGTGATGATCTCGTTCGTCGAGAAGAACGCGCGCAAAATCGCGGGGATCGCGGCGAGCAGCGCACCGCCCACCGCTCCCGCGGCAATCATTCCCGCGAAGATGAGCGGCGAGGGCGAGCCTCCTATCAGCAGGCCGACCGTTGCGCCGGTGATCGCGCCCGCGTAGAGCTGTCCCTCGCCGCCGATGTTGAAGAGGTTCATCCGGAACGCGACTGCCGCCGCGAGTCCGGTGAATACGAGCGGGGTCGCCGAGACGACCGTCTCGCTGAGCGCGCCGTTGGCGATGAACGCCGCGTCGAGCAGGCGGTGGAACGACTTCAGCGGCGGGTGTCCCGTCAAGAACAAGACGAACCCAGAGAGGACGAAGGCGACCGCAACCGACACGACGGGAACGACGACCACGAGCCACCAGGGCTGGCGCAGGCGGCGTTCGATCCGCATCAGTCCTCGCCACCCGCGCCGGCCATCATGAGGCCGAGCTCTTCGACTGTCGCCGTTTCGACGTCTCGCTCACCGACGACGCTGCCCTCGTACATCACAGCGACCCGGTCTGCGAGCGCCAAGATCTCGTCGAGGTCCTCGCTGATGAGCAGGACGCCGACGCCGGTCGAAGCCGCATCACGCAGGTATGAGTGCACGGTCTCGATCCCCGCGACGTCGAGCCCTCGCGTGGGAGACGCGGCGACAAGCACGGCGGGCTCACCGGAAAACTCTCGCGCCAGCACCACCTTCTGCAGGTTCCCGCCGGAGAGCTGCCAGGCCGGAACGTTGGGTCCCGACGTGCGCACGTCGTAGCGATCGATCACGCCGCGAGCAAGGTCGCGGATGCGACCGAACCGCAGCATCGGACCGGTGGAGACCGGCGCGGCGCGATACGACTTGAGCACGATGTTCGAGGCGATGCTCAAGCCTGGGGCCACGCCCGTGCCGAGCCGGTCCTCCGGGACGTAGGCAACACCGGCCGAGATCGCCTCGCGCGGATCGCCGCCGCTCAGACGACGGCCGCAGACCTCCACGGTTCCGCTCGTCAAGGGCCGCATCCCCACGATCGTCTCGGCCAGCTCACGCTGTCCGTTACCGGCGACCCCTGCGACGCCGACGATCTCACCGCCGCGAATCGTGAGCGACACGTCGTTCACAGCGGGTACGCCGCGGTCGCCGTCTGCGCAGACGCCTGCGAGGTCGAGGACCGGTTCCCCGACGGTGCCGCGATCGGTCGGGCGGCGCCCGGCGTCCAGGTCGTGTCCGACCATGAGCGCGGCCAGCGAGCGCGGCGTCGAATCCGCCGCGGGAACGGTGGCGACGGACTTTCCACGGCGCAGCACCGTCACACGATCTGCAACTGCCTTGACCTCGTGCAGCTTGTGCGAGATGAAGATGACCGTCCGGCCGTCGGCGGCCATCGCCCGGATCGTCTCGAAGAGCGCTTCCGCTTCCTGCGGGGTGAGCACGGCGGTCGGCTCATCGAGGATCAGGATGCGCGCGTCCTGGTAGAGGGCCTTGAGGATCTCGACCCGTTGCTGCTCACCGACCGACAGCTGCCAGATCCGCGCACGCGGGTCGACCGCGAGGCCGTAGCGCTGAGAAAGCTCCCCGACACGAGCTTCGATTTCGCGCTGGCGGAGCAGAAACGAGCGCCCAACGTCCCGGTGGTCTCCGAGAACAACGTTCTCGGCGACGGTGAACGGTGACACGAGCCGGAAGTGCTGGTGCACCATCGCGATTCCCGCATCGAGTGCAGCTCGCGGTGAGCTGAACTCCACCGCGTGCCCGAACAGGACGATCTCGCCTTCGTCGGGGCGGTAGAGCCCCGTCAATATCTTCGACAGCGTCGTCTTGCCGGCGCCGTTCTCGCCGAGGAGGGCGTGGACCTCTCCCATCGCCGCCTCGAAATCCACGCCGTCGTTCGCGACAACGGCGGGAAACCGCTTCGTGATCCCCCGCAGAGCAACCGCGGAGGAAGAAGGCGGGGAAGCCTGAGCTCCCCCGCCCTCCGCGTTGCTAGCCCTTGGCGCTACCGACGACGCCTTTGACGAGCCAGGTCATCGCGTAGAGGTCCTTCACGGACATGCGCTTGCCCTGAGGGATCCGCAGCTTGCCGCTCTGGTCGTAGAGGGGGCCTGCGAACTCGTAGAAGGAGCCGTTGATCAGAGCCGCCTTCTTGGCCGCGATCATCTTTTTTGTCTTCGCGGTGACCTTGGGTCCGTACGGAGCGAGGCCGACCATCTTGTCCTTCAGGTTGCCGTAGTAGAAGTTCGTCGTCCAGCTGCCGTTCATCGCCCCCTTCGTCTTGCGCAGGTAATACGGGCCCCAGTTGTAGATCGCCGCTGTCAGCCACTGCTTGGGCGCGAACTTATGCGCGTCCGAGTCGTAGCCGACCCAGGGGAGGCCCTTCTTCTCCGCATACTGGCCGGCTGCCGGGCTGTCGACGTTTTGACCGAGAACGTCTGCGCCACCCGCGTGCAGGTTCTGCGCGGCCTTCGTCTCCTTGCCGGGATCGAACCAGGAGTTCGTCCAGATCAACTTGACCTTGACGCCCGGGTGTGTGGCCTGCGCACCGAGCGCGAACGCGTTCGCGTGCCGAATCACTTCCGGAATTGCGAACGGAACCACGTAGCCGATGACGCCCTTCTTCGTCGCAGCGCCTGCCGCCATACCCGAGAGGTAGATGGCGTCCTCGCCTGCCCCGAAGTACTCCGCCATGTTCTTCGATTGCGCGGTCCCCGTCGCCATCTCGAATTTCACGTCAGGATGCTTCTTCGCTGCGGCGACCATCGCCTTCTGGAATCCGAAGGAGGTCGCAAAGATGATCTTGTTTCCGTCCCGGATGAGGCTTTCGATGACCTGTGCGACCTGAGGTCCTTCGGGGACGTTCTCCTTGAAGGTCGTCTTGACCGCTGCGCCGAGCTGTTTCTGCACGTAGAGACGACCTTTGTCGTGGGCCTGCGACCAGCCGCCGTCGTTGTGAGGGCCGACGTAGATCCACGCGGCCTTGAAGGCCGCAGACTGCTTCTGCGTCTTCGCCGAGCCGGTCGAGACGCCGAGCGCGAGAATCAACGCAGCGACGAGCGCGAACGGCAGGACGAGAGCGAACTTCCTTTTCCTCATGTTCTCCTCTCTCCTGTCCCGGGGGTGCCGCACGCGACTATAGGGCCGCCGACGGGCGGTGCCTAGGTGAGCCTCGCGAGAGCGCCGGCGAGCACGTCCACGGCCAGCTCGACGTCCTCAGCCGACGACTCCTCCTGTGGCGAATGACTGATCCCGCCGTTGAGGCTGCGGACGAAGAGCATTGCCGTCGGGACGCCGGCGCCCGCGAGTGTCGCCGCATCGTGCCCCGCTCCCGAAGGGAGCTCGACGACCGGGAGGCCGCGATCCTGAAGCTCGGAGCGTAAGGCGCCGATCGGCTTCTCGGCCATAGGGACCGGCTCGAGGCGGAAGTCCGCGTGGAGCCCGAGCTCCGCGACGAGGCGGTCGAGGCGCTCACGGTCAGGAGCGCGCGCGTCGACGGAGACGCGTACCCGGCCCGGAATGACGTTGACCGCTCCCGGCTCGACGTCGACCACGCCCACAGTGGCCACTGCCCCGTCCACGGCCGTCGCGATGTCACGCACCTGCAGGATGTAATCGGCCGCCGCCACCAGAGCGTCGAGACGGCCGAGCATCGGAACGGTGCCCGCATGGCCGACGTGCCCTTCGAAGGTGCGCTCGCCGCGGACGATGCCGACGATCCCCATGGCGAGCCCCAGCGGAGCGCCCGCCCGCTCCAGCACTGGCCCCTGCTCGATGTGCACCTCGAGGAAGGCCTCCGGCAGCACGCCCCGCTCGACGAAGGCGGAGCTCCCGACGCAGCCTCGCTCCTCGTCCCGAAAGACAACCACTGCTCCTTTCCCGACCCGCTCGACCGCCTCGATCGCTGCGACGACCCCGAGGGCACCGTCGAACTTTCCACCGAAGGGCACCGAATCCAGGTGCGAGCCGGTCCAGACCGTCGGCTCTGCGGTACGGCCGATCAGATTCCCGGCCTCGTCGACCTCGACCTCGAGCCCGGCCTCACGCATCCACCCGGCCGCCAGCTCGTGCGCGCGATCCTCCCCTTCGGTGCCGGCAACACGGTTGGCACCGACGAGGCCGCCGATGGCGTAAAGCTCGTCGAGGCGCTCGTGCACGCGCACGGCGGGGCGGCTTAAAGCCCGAACGGGTTGATCGGCTTCGGGCTCGTCGAGACGAGCACGCTCTTCGTCTCCAGATAGAGCTCGAGCGTGTCGAGGCCGAGCTCGCGGCCGAAGCCGGACTGCTTGTAGCCGCCGAATGGGATGCCCGGGAAAGCGGTGTACGGCATGTTGATCCCGACGGTGCCGGCCTTGATCCGGCTCGCGACACGATGGCCGCGTGCCGGGTCGCCCGTCCACACGGTCGCCATCAGCCCGTAGCGCACGTCGTTCGCGATCCGAATCGCATCCTTCTCGTCCTCGAACGGGATCACCGTGACCACGGGCCCGAAGATCTCCTCCTGCGCGACGGACATCGGGCTCTCGACGCCCGCAAGCACGGTCGGCGGATAGAACGCGCCCTTGCCCTCGCCGATCGCTCCCCCGGTAACCACTTCTGCGCCATCTTCGCGTCCCTGCTCGACGAAGCCGTGCACTTTGTCTCGGTGCGCCGTCGAGATGAGGGAGCCGACCTGCGTCTCCGCATCGAGCGGATCGCCGACGCGCAGCTGCTGCGCAAACGCGGAGAACCTGGCAACGAAATCGTCGTAGATCGAGCGCTCCACGAGGACGCGCGAACGCGCTTCGCAGCTCTGTCCCGCGGAGTAATAGATCGACCACACCGAGCTCGGGATCGCATCGTCGAGATTCGCATCGGCAAAGACGAGGCTCGGGCTCTTGCCGCCGAGCTCCAGCGTGATCCGCTTGATCGGCCCCGACGCGAGCCGCATGATCTCGCCGCCCGTCGCCGTCGACCCGGTGAAGGCAACCTTGTCGACGCCCGGGTGGCGGACGAGATGCGCCCCCGTCGTCTTGCCCGGACCCGGAACGATGTTGATCGAACCCGGCGGGAAGCCCACCTCTGCCGCGAGCTCGCCGAGCCGCAGCGCGGTCAGCGGCGTCGCCTCGTCCGGCTTCAACACAACGGAGCACCCGGCAGCCAGAGCAGGCGCGAGCTTCCAGGTCGCCATCATCAACGGGTAGTTCCACGGGACGATCTGGCCGGCGACGCCGACGGGCTCCTTCAGCGAATAGAACAAGAGCGAGCCGCCGATCGGATTCGAGCGCCCTGCGATCGAGGCGATTGCGGATGCGTAGAACCGGAAGTTCTCGACCGCCTGGCTCACCTCCGCCTTGACCGACGAGATCGCCTTGCCGACGTTGCGCACCTCGAGCTCGGCAAGCTCCTTGCGGTTCGCGACGATCGCGTCCGCGAGCGCGTGCAGCAGGCGTGAGCGCTCGGTCGGCGGCGTCCTACCCCACGGCCCGTCGAGCGCTGCGCGTGCCGCTTCGACCGCTCGATCGATGTCCGCCCCACCGCCCATCGCCGCCCGTCCCAGCGGCTCACCCGTCGCGGGCTCGGTCAGGTCACGGACGTCCCCCGACGCCGGCTCGACGAGCTCGCCGTTGATGAAGAGGCCGTATTCGCGCTCGGTTGCGACAGCCATCGCTGGCGAGGATACGGGTTCGGCACTACGAGGGGCCGGAGAGATCGGCCCGAGCCGGGCCGGCTAGGGCAGCTTCGGCAGAAGCGGCGGAAGCGACGGAAGCGGGGGCAGCGTCACCTCGATGTTTGGCACGGTGACCGGGATGTCCGGCAGAGTGACCGCAGGCAACGACAGGCCGGGGTCGAGGCTCGGGACCGTGAGCGGGGGCGGCGTGTTCACCACGTCCGGCACGGACACCGGCGGCGGGAGGGGAAGCACCGGCGGTTTCGCCACGTCTGTGGTCGCTGCAGGCGAGCTGGGCGGCGGCAGCGGATCACTGCGAACCGGAATCGAGGCGGGGTGGACCGCAGGCTTCGACGTTGTCGGAGACGCAGTCGAGACTTTGGTCGTGGAGGGCCGAGCCGACGGCGTGCGCACTGTCTTCTGAGGAAGCTTGACCGCCGGCGCGAGCTTCGTTGCCGGCGCGAACTTCGTTGCCGGCGCAGGCTGAGGTGCAGCCGGCGGCGGCGTCATGTGCCGCTCAACGACAGGAGCAACAGCGAGCGTCGCGGTCGTCGCAACGGTCGCCGCAGCGACGGCGAGCTTGACCGGCGCAGCGCCACCCCTGAAGAACCAGCCGACGAGCTCGACGATGGAGGCGACGGCGCCGCGTCGGGACGGCTTCGTCCCGAGGCGTCCGAGCTCCGCGGCGACGGAACGACGGGCTCGAAAGATCAAGGTCTCGACGGCCGCGACGGAGACGCCGAGCTCGATGCTGATCTCCTCGTAGGAGAATCCCTGGAACTCCCGGAGGAGGAGCGCCCGGCGCTGTCGTTCCGGCACCGCCGAGAGTGCCCGCGTCAGATCGGCGAGCGAGACGGAGCTACCACGCTCGGGCGTCGCGAGGACGTCCTGCAA
>Ga0184619_10000718_pt1 | contig 11465 bp, 9 predicted proteins | sample PLM0_60_b1_FD_133146 | JGI IMG/M metagenome (GOLD analysis project Ga0184619, IMG submission 133146) | Groundwater sediment microbial communities from an aquifer in East River, Colorado, USA - PLM0_60_b1 | ecosystem: Environmental > Terrestrial > Soil > Riparian zone | place: USA: East River...
ACGCGCGCGTTCTCCACTTCCGTGTTGCCGTCGCGTTTCAGGTTTACTTCACCGGCAACGAAGCTGATGCGCACGACACGAGCCTTAACGTCATAGTCGTCGGCGTCATCGTCGTCAGCGGCCCGAACGCTTATGTTGATTGTTAACAGGGTCAGGAAGAGAGGAAGGATGGTGAAATAGACAGGTCTGGTAGGACGCATAGCTACGCTCCTTTATTCAATTGTTTGGACCATCACGCACGGAATGCATTGGGAGAGAGTTGAACGCGTTGCACGTTCCTGAAGCGCTAAGCCGTGTGGGACAGACTTTCCTGTCTGTCTGTTTTAAGGAGGACAGACATCCTTGTCCGTCATCATTGGTTTGCCAAGGGCTTAACTTGCTGGCTTGGCCCAGAGCAAAGCGTATGCCTCTTGAGAGTTCTGAGCGTGAAGTTCCTAAACTCTTTAGTGAGTCAGCAAACCAGCCGGGTACACGAGATGTTCATAGCTTTTTCGATTAACCCAACAGCCGTCCGAGCGAAGCGAAATGCCCTCCATTTTTGCTTTGCTCAGACAAATCGTGGAAACCGACGAGCTTCTATAAAATTTTCGTGCCTGCGGCACTTTCAGATTGGCTTTTGACAAATTGCACTCTCTTAATTTGGACCAGGGCAACAAAACACTTTGCCCGAGAACGTGCAGGGTCGGCACTATATGGTGCGGGGATTAACGGGCAATAGGTCCTCTGGTTGTATGAAGTTAGTTTTGAGTAGTTAATACCCGGAATGGCGAGCGAAATCTCTAACGACCAGTTTGACGTAATCGTGATCGGCGCCGGAATTAACGGCGCGGGAATCGCGCGTGATGCGGCGATGCGTGGGCTGAAGGTGCTGCTCCTGGACAAGGGCGACATCGGCGGAGGCACATCGAGCTGGTCGACGCGGCTGATTCACGGCGGCTTGCGCTATCTCGAACATGGCGAGCTTGGATTGGTGCGCGAGTCACTCCGTGAACGAGTGTGCCTGATGAACATCGCGCCGCACCTGGTCCGTCCGCTTCGAATTCTGGTGCCAATCTACAAACATGCACGGCGCGGCGTTTGGACAATTCGCGCAGGAATGATTGCTTACGACCTCCTCTCCTTTTCTAAACCTCTGCCACGTCACCGCTTGCTCTCGGCCGTGGAGACTTTGCAGCAAGCGCCCGGGCTCAATCCTGAAGGACTGGTCGGCGCGGCAGCTTACTTTGATGCTCAGGTGGAGTATGCCGAGCGGCTCGTGCTGGAGAACGCTCTCTCTGCTCTCGAGCACGGCGCTACTGTTATCACCTATGCGCGCGTTCAGAAACTCCAGCTCGAAGCCGGCCAAGTCCGCGGCGTTGAATTCACGCACCAGGGTAGCGTCCGCTCAGATGAAGAGCATCATTCCGCCACCGCCCGCCTCGTCATCAACGCGGCCGGGCCCTGGATCGATCAAGTGTTGGGCGCGAGCGCTCCAGATTCTCCGCGGTTAATCGGCGGCACGAAAGGCAGCCACCTGATCGTTGCTCCGTTTGCTGATGCTCCCGAAAACGTAATCTACGTCGAAACTGAAACTGACCACCGGCCTTTCTTCATCATTCCCTGGAATGGAAACTATTTAATCGGCACCACCGATATTCGCTACGATGGTGACATCGACCACGTGCGGATTGAAACGGAAGAGATTGAATACCTGCTGCGCGAAACGAATCGAGTGATTCCTAAAGCACAGCTAACTCGTGAGCAGATTATTTATACCTACTCGGGCGTGCGACCGTTACCGTTTGTGAACGATAAAGATGAACAGAGCATCACGCGGAAACACTTCATTCGCCGCCACCCGCACATTGATAATCTATTTTCCATTGTGGGCGGCAAGCTGACGACGTATCGGAGTCTTGCCGAAGAAACCGTCGATCTAGTTTTGAAGGAGCTGGGACGACGTTCGCGGGAATGCACATCCGATCGCGAGCCGCTGCCCGGCGCCGCCGTTCCTGATTTCGAAGCGTTCCGCACAGATTTCAAGGAGCGTTTTGGTCTATCGGAAGCGGCAAGCGATCGCTTATCGCGAATCTACGGAACGCGCTCGTCCGCAGTGATGGAGTTGATCACTGACGACCCTTCCCTCGGCGAAGTTTTCGATCTGGAAACCGGAGCGATTGCGGCCGAGGTAGTTTTCGCTTTCAAGCAGGAGTTGGCGCAGACGCTCTCCGACTGTTTGCTCCGCCGCACAATGGTGGGGTTGAACTCAACCTGTGGACTTGATGCCGTTGAAGCGGCAGCGAGAGTTGCGCAGAAGTATCTCGGTTGGTCCGCGAGCCACGTGGACCAGGAGACTGCCGCCTATCGGAAGGAGATCAGCCGCAGATTTCGCGGCTGAACGCCAATCTGAAATGATTGCAGCGGAAATGTCTGACCGCGCATCGCCGAAGAACTTTATCAAAGGACCCTGGAGGGTTCTTCACGCTTCGTTAGTTGCGCCGGTTTCCAGTAAACCGCAGCAGGAAGAAGAAGAGGTTGATGAAGTCGAGGTAGAGCGACAGCGCGCCGACTACAGCATACGAACCGACGCGACCGTCCGGCAGCGCGACGGCCATCTGCTTTAGACGTTGTGCGTCCCAGGCGGTCAGACCAGTGAACACCAACACGCCGACCACGGAAATCACAAACTGCAGCGCCTCGCTGTGCCAGAAGAAACCCACCACCATCGCGAGTAGCAGTCCGATCAAGCCCATGAAGAAAAACTGCCCCAGGCCGGCCAAACTTCGTTTAGTAACTGTTCCAAAGAAAGCCGTGGCGCCAAACATTCCGGCGGTAATGATAAAGGTCGACGTGATCGAAGCGCCGGTGTAGAGCAGCAGTATCACAGCTGAGGTCACTCCCGTTAGTCCTGAATACAAAATAAAAAAACCGGCTGCCGTGACCGGTGCGACCTTATCGACTCGCGCCGATAAATAAAAGACCAATCCGAGTTGCCCAATCAGCAATGCCCAAAACACCAGCCGGTTGAGGAAGACGATTTCGATTAGCGCGGGCGACGACGCCACTACAAAAGCGGTCACCGAAGTAACCAGTAAGCCGAGAAACATCCAACCGTAGACCTTGCTTAGAAATGCACTGACCTGTTCATCGCGCACCTCGACCGGCATGAACGCAGGCTCTTTGGTTGAAGGTTGATTCCACGAAGGTTGGTTCCAGCTCATGATTTTTGCTCCTGGTAAAGTAAGGGTTTCATTATAACCGATCTCACAGGCAGCGCTGGCTTTGTGGTGTTCAGTTATCAGTTGCTCCTAATGCATTCGACGGTCGGTGTTTCCGCTGCCACTCGATGTATCATGAAACCATGCAAATAAGGAGATCCGCTTCAGCAGCCGTCCGACCGGTTTGTTGAGGACTAAGGACTGAGTACCGATCGTTGATGAAGTTCAAACTAACTGTATTCCAAACGAAGAACTGAAAAGTAAAAGCCCCAGCACTAAAATCTGCAGGTTCCCCTCTCCGCAGGGGGAGAGAGATAAGGGGAAGAGGTCGCGTGCCCGCGCGTTATTTGCCATTCACGATTATCGATTCACGATTGCGCCATGCCGGAACTTCCTGACATCGTCATCTATCTTGAGGCCCTAGAGCAGCGCATTCTGAATCAGACGCTGGGGCGCGCGCAGATTGCCTCGCCATTTCTGCTGCGCACGGCAACGCCGCCCCTCACCACGGCAGAGGGTAAAAGAGTCGTTGCGCTGCGTCGGTTGGGCAAACGCATTTGCATCGGACTTGAAGATGACCTGTGGCTGGTGCTGCATCTGATGATTGCCGGCAGGCTGCATTGGAAAGAAGCGGCTAAGGCTACCGCACGCGCCAGAGTTAAAACCAAAAGCTCAAAGTTTGGTCTTGCCGCATTTCAGTTCACGAGCGGCACGCTCTCGCTCACCGAAGCCGGCACACAACGTCGCGCATCGCTGCATCTGGTCCAGGGTGAAGATGAACTGAAACGCTTTGATCCCGGCGGTCTCGAAGTTTTTGAAACTGATCCCGAATCTTTCGGGGTGCGATTGCGATCAGCCAATCACACTTTGAAACGCGCCTTGACTGACCCGCGACTATTCAGCGGCATCGGCAATGCCTATTCGGACGAGATTCTCTGGCATGCTCAACTCTCACCAATCGCAATGACGCAGAAACTCAGCACGAGCGAGATCGAACGGCTCTTCAACTCAACTCGCGCAACTCTGACCATGTGGATGGATCTGTTGCGAGCTGACGCCGGCGAAGGATTCCCAGAAAGAGTCACGGCTTTTCGTCCCGAGATGGCACTGCATGGCAAATACGGCGAACCATGCCCGCGCTGTGGCAACAAAGTTCAGCGCATTCGCTATGCATCTAACGAAACAAACTATTGCCCGACTTGCCAGACCGGCGGCAAACTGCTTGCCGACCGGGCTCTTTCCCGGCTCCTGCGCGCTGACTGGCCGCGCACCGCTGAAGAACTTGAAGACGTGAAGCGCGATCAGTAGTCTGACTGTGAATAGGCTTTGCACAAAAAGTAGTTCTGTCAGTCCGTGGAGCGGACGAATGATAATAGCCCAGCAGTTCACTGCTGGGACGACGGGCGAAGACATTGTAGTCCGTGAAGCGGACGGCTGAAGTGATTTCCCTTGAATATCTGCTCTTTTTCAGTCGTCCGCTTCACGGACTTGGTCCCACATTCGTTGCCGTCCCAGCGATAAATCGCTGGGCTACTTTCGGTCGTCCGCTGACGCGGACTGGGCACTCAGCACTTTTTGTGCAAAGCACTGTGAATACTTTTTGTAAGCTATAGAACAACCCGGCACCGAAAGGAAATTTTTATGACGAATAAGATAGGCCGCATCTCTCAACTGGTGCGCGAAACGAATTTGCAATGGTGCGCTGCCTTGCTGCTGGCGTTGATGTGGGCGCCAGGCGCTATCGCTGAGAAGTCCAACCCGCCTGCAGGCAAACCACATTTCGCCAAACTCGACGGCGCGCGTATTCACTACGTTAACTACGGCAAAGGGCGCGAAGCGCTGGTGCTGATTCATGGTTGGACCAGTAACCTCGAGTTCTGGCGCGATCAAATACCCGACTTGGCGAAACGAAATCGGGTGATCGCTATTGATCTTCCCGGCCATGGCCTGAGCGATAAGCCCCAAATTACTTATTCGATGGATCTGTTCGCGCGCGCTGTTGACGCGGTGTTGCGCGATGCGCACGTCGACCGCGCCGTGTTGGTGGGCCACAGCATGGGCACACCCATCGCGAGGCAGTTCTATCGTAACTACCCACAAAAAACTCTGGCGATCGTGATTGTAGATGGACCGCTACGGCCATTCGGCGACCGGAAAATGATGGAAGGATTTATCGCCGGCCTGCGCGGGCCAAACTACCAAGACGCCGGCGGCAAGATGTTGGCAACAATATCAGGACCACTCCTTTCAGCCGCTGATCAGGAGCGGATCAAGTCCTCATTTCTAAATACTCCGCAGCACGTTGTGGCAAGCGCGATGGCAGGAATGGCTGACGAATCTATCTGGGGCCGGGACAAAATAAACGTCCCTGTGCTGGCGATCATGGTCAAGTCAGATTTCTTTGGGGGCGACATTGAACCGTTTTATCGCAGCATTGCTCCGAACCTCGACTTCCAGACGTGGGAAGGCGTCGGCCACTTTCTGATGATGGAGAAGCCCAAGCAGTTCAACGACGCAGTAATCGCTTTCCTGGATAAGAATGCGCTGTTGAAGAAGTAGGCAACGGATTTGGCTATACAAAAAGAAAAAAGTGCGCAAGCCACAGAACCAACCCTGCTCCAACCTCTCACTTTTTAGCGTCTCAGCAGGATCAAAATACCGGCGATGATGCCCAGCACGGCCAGGCCGGTCGTGACCGTGGTGGACACTCTCATGCTAAGCAACGGCAAGAGTCCGGTAAGGATTAACCATAGCCCGAGTAAAATCATTCCCAGGTTTCGGCCTGCCAAACTATTTGTTAGTGCCATTTTGTCTCCTTCTTCAATTCTTTGGTGTGTTCATGCAGACGGACGGAAGACAATGCAGGTGGTAGTTCCGTGAGCGTAGAGTTTTCCCTTCTCGTCCAGGACCCTTCCTTCAGCAACTGCGGTGCGCCCGCCCACATGAATGATGTTCGCTTCACAGCGCACTAAGCCTGTCTCGGCAGACATCGGCCGCAGGTAGTTGACCTTGATTTCCAACGTCGTATAACTCGCACCAGCCGGCAGAGTTGAATGGACCGCGCAGCCCATCGCGGAATCGAGCAGAGTCGCCGCCAGCCCGCCGTGGACCACGCCAATCGGGTTGTAGTGATATTCCATTGGTTCGACAGTAAACACTGCGCGGCCCTCACTTAATTCAGCGATGCGAAAATTCATCAGCGCGCCGATTGGCGGTGGCGGCAGTTCGCCGGCAACTATCTTCTGCAGGTATTCCATTCCCGATAAACCCACTGCGGCCTTCGCCAAAACGCGTGGGTCTTCCCAGGTGATGGTTCGTGTACGGGGATTCGACATTTTGGGGGAATAGTAAACAGCAGACAGCGAACAGTAAACAGTAAACACTAAACAGCAAACAGCAAACAGCAAACAGCAAACAGCAAACAGCAAACAGCAGAAGGCCAGAAAGCAGAAGGCGTGGGTTGCCTTGAATTTGAAATTGGAGATTTAAGATCTCAAAAAACAATCAAAGCGGCGATACACGACCACTTGGCAATTTTCATTCTTGCGTTAGACATTGCTCGCCAGAGTACAGAAAACTATAATTGCCCAAGCTTGTGAGAAAATGCCACGTCAACGAAAAATCAAAGGACACAACTCTCGTCCTTCTGGAGCCAGAGGCGGCCCTAGTACAGGTCACGGCTTAAACTATCAGATTGATTTTGCAACCCGCGATACGCTTGATTACATGTCGCGTGCGCTCTGCGCGCCTCATCGGATCTGGGAAGTGAGGATTGAGCCACGGGTAACAACTTCCGATGAACTCACGTCGTGGGATATTGGTTTCAACCCGGATGATAGTTTATTCGAGGTCAAACTTAAGCCTACGGCCGAAGAGATTGAAGAATGGGTAGCGCGCGTAGCTTTAGACGGCAACGAAAATCAGCAACGCGACTTCCATCTTATTTACAGTAAAGGTGCGGGTCGATATTTAAACGAGTTGACTCGTTTAATCCGAATAGCTATCGAAGCAAATGGTAATCCCGCTGACTTTCAATCCAAATGCAACGCAGAAGGCGTCGCTGACAATGACCGGTATTTACGAGCATTAGGCGCCAACGCCTTTGAGCTTTTGCGTCGAATGAGCATTGACCAAGTCCCTGAATACCTATTGAGGTCTGACATCGAATTTCGCGCGCGTCAATTAGCGTCCGAACCAGGGGGTCAGCGACTACATGCATTTCTTTTCAAGAAGTTTCATGAAGCAATACCTCACCGCAGATCATTCGCGATTGTTGATCTGATTGACGAAGCCCGGGAAATAGGAATTGAGTTACAGTCGCCTACGGCTGCCGACACTAGCGACATATCTGGCACTGCGCGCTCGGCTCTGGTTGTGCTTCAAGCCTGCTCGTTGGGCATACCGCTCGAAGTAATTGCCGCCGCGGTGAACAATTCGGATATTGAGTCGGAATTAAAAGAACTGAAAGATAGGGACGTGTTGCTGGTTGACAATGACCTTTGGTCAATGCGACGGCTACCGACGCCAATCAGATCTCCGGACGAACAAGGAGTATTGGCGCGATGCTTATCAGCCTTAGTTGCGCATATAGAGCAGAGTTCTCCCGACACAGACATTCGTCCTCACGTGCGAAACGTGATAGCGCTTGCCGGGCGATGTAAATTGACTTCGCCCGGACTCGTTGCGAGTGTCTTTACGAAACTTGACAAACGGTTAAAGCAACTTGGAAATAAGAGATTAGTCTGGTTTGTCGCCAACTTATCAATCGAGGCCGCAAAAATCGCTGCACCACCCGGCGTCAAGGAGCGTGACGCTGAAATCGTAGAAGCAGAGGCTCGCGCACTTATCTGTGGTACATCTTGGGCATTCCAGCGATTACACAAGATTTCGAAAGCTCGAGTCGACGCGGATGAAAGCTTCGATTTGGCCAAGGATATGGGGCTCGATCGCACACTCGCCTTCTGCCTGAAATGTCGGGGTCGATTGTGTCGGATGGAAGCAGAAGCGATGCCGATCGGACAGACCAGAACTCTTAAGCTCCACGATAGTATCAACCTACTGAATGAAGCGATTGAGAAATTTTCGCAACTATCAGATTTCGGCCCTGACGCTCCCGACGTGGGCGACTGTTATAGCCTCATGGGCAGGACCTATCTACAATTAAGGGACTTTCAAGCTGCCCGTAGTGCCATTGCTAAAGCTTATGACCGCATCTTGGATCTCTCAAGCAAAGACTACATAGATTTACTTATTTTGAATGGCGACTTTGAAGCTGCTAGCGGCGACGACCGTCAATCTGCACGGCGGTTCTACCAACAGGCTTTGGAAATCAATCCCGGTGGAGATCCCGAGATCTCTGAGATGCGCGCCCGAGCATATTTCCATTCAGCCATAAACGACGAAGCAGCGGGAAACAGAACGAGAGCAAAAGTTGGCTACCAATCCGCCTCTGACATTTGGTCGCAATTACAAGATGAAGACTTTGCGGCACTGGCGGCGTGGCACCACATTCGTTTGGATGAAGTTGTTTCAAAAAGCGCATTACAATTGCTACTCAAAGAAAGCAAAAATCCCAGAGTGCGAGTTGAAACAGTAAGAATTCATCTGGAAAAGGTGAAACTAGCGAAACCCGCAATAGGACGGCGTGAAGAACCACCAATGAATTACTGGAAACAACTTATTAGAAAAGCTAAACAGCGTATTGCATCAAGGGCCGAACGAATTGAAACCGAATGGTAAAAAAATACTGACTGACGCAGGTGGAGCTGCCAATAATTTGCTTCGTCTCGCTGGCTACCCGGATACTATCGAACAGGCTGTTGAAAAAATTGTCAGCCATTTATTGATCGATGTATCTGTCGGACCAACTGACTTAGCCGCGCTCCAACCGAAGTTAAATATTTGCGATATTCAGTACGCTGATATTCCATTTTCGGGAGAGTTGCGTCGTCACAAACGTCGTCTCAAAATTATCTGTTCGGTAGACCTGTCCGAAGAACGTCGTAGATTCACAATCGCTCACGAAATGGGCCATGCAGTTTTCGAGAGTTTGGGCAGGGAACCAAAGCATTCAGAACCAGAACTGGAGAGGCTATGCGACATGTTAGCCGCTGAAATATTGATGCCAAGGCAAATTTTCTTGGACAAATTGGGATCTGACGTGACGATCAGCCAGTTGTTTCAGTTAAAGCACCTCTTTCAAGTTTCATTGCGCGCGATCGCATTCCGCTGCTTTTCATTGCGAAAACTATCCATATTCGAGTACGAAGCTGACGAGGTTAAATGGGGATGTGGCATTGTAAAAAAAGAATCGGGGATAGATTTTGGTCTTAGACTCGCCGTGGAAGATGCGGTGAACCAGCCAACAGGCGCAATGGAAGTTTTCTATAATGAGCGCGGTGAGACCCATATGGGCGAATTATCATGGTCGCGAATTTCTAAGAGTAGAACACTCTTCTTACTAACGCGCAGCAATCAAAAAGCTATGGTTACGGGGCCGCACTTTTGAAATTGTTACTTGCGATAAAAGTCGTCGTTTCCAACACGGCGATCTGCCGGTCAATCTTCGTTTCTCGCAACTTCCCATCACAAGGTTTATTACGCGTTCGTTGTAACCCTTGATATCTATTCACTCAACGGATTCTGCTGCTAGACTGCACCGCTCTTCCAGGTTCTGGATTGTAGGAAGATGATTTCAGTTCCAAGCCAAGGATCAAACATTCGCACCGAGGCGATCGCCGGCATCACTACATTTTTCACGATGGCCTACATCGTTGTGGTGAATCCGTCGATCCTTTCTACGCCGGGAACGGGCATGGCATTCAGCGGCGTGCTGACCGCAACGGTGCTGGTTTGTTTTGTAATGACGCTGTTCATGGGCCTGTACGCTAAGCTGCCGTTCGCGGTCGCGCCGGGCATGGGCATCAACGCGTTCTTTACTTTTACAATCATTCTCACGCAAAAAGTCTGGTGGCAGACCGCGCTGGGAATTATTTTCTGGGCTGGCGTCTTATTTCTCGTTATCTCAATTACACCGATCCGCGAAACAATAGCGAAGGCAATTCCGACTGAACTGCGACTGGGCACCGCCGCCGGCATCGGCATCTTTCTGACTTTTATTGGGTTGAAGAATGCCGGCTTAATCGCCTCCGATCCGGTGACGCTGGTCAAATTGGGGACGCTTGGCATGCCGGCGCTGTTGACGATCCTCGCGACTGCGATTTCGATTTGGTTGTTGACGCGCAAGAGCGCGTTTGCTTTCCTCGCCGGCATCTTTTTTGCGACTTTAGCTGGATTGGCGCTGGGTTTAGTGAAAGCCCCGGACAGATTGTTTGCTGCGCCCGACTTTCACACGGTATTTCTAAAGCTCGACATTCTGGGAGCCCTGAAACCTTCCCTGTTGCCGGCCATCATCGGGATACTCTTCACAGACCTATTCGATTCCATCTCCACATTCATTGGCGTCGCGCATACTGCCAATCTTCTGGACAAACAAGGACACCCAAAAAACCTCAAGCAGGGTTTGATAGTTGATTCATTTGCCACGTTGGGTGCCGGACTGGCGGGAACATCTTCCGGGACTGCTTACATCGAGAGCATTGCGGGCATCGAGATGGGTGGGCGCACCGGGCTGACCTCTGTTTTCACCGCACTTTGTTTTCTGCCTTGCTTCTTTCTGGCGCCGTTGGCGGCGATGGTTCCCGCGTTTGCAACTGCTTCCGTATTGATTCTGGTAGGTGCAGCAATGTTTCGCAGCGTTGGTAAAATAAACTTTGCGAAACTTGAAGAAAGCATTCCCGCATTCTTAACCATCATTCTGATCCCGCTGACGTTTTCGATTACGCAGGGAATTCTTTGGGGCTTCATCTCGCATGTTGGCTTGTACCTAATCGTCGGCCGGCGCAGAGAGATTCATCCGGTGATGTACGTGCTGGCTGTTATTTCAATCGGATTACTATTGCTGGAGCACGTGAAGTTTTCGTGAACCCGTCATTCGCCTGAGCAGTCAGCGGCTCAGCAGAACGGTGCTAAGATAGCCTTGTGACTTTTGCATGGGATGATGAAAAGGCCGCTACAAATCTTGCGAAACACGGCGTTCCTTTTGACGAGGCAAAAACCGTCTTTGATGATCCGCTCTACGTTGATTTTTACGATCCCGAACATTCCGTCGTTGAGGCCCGCTACATTATCATTGGAACGTCACGACAAGGCCGACTATTGATCGTCTCTTACACAGAGCGGACTGGCGGGGTTCGGTTGATCAGCGCC
>Ga0184619_10000720_pt1 | contig 11460 bp, 11 predicted proteins | sample PLM0_60_b1_FD_133146 | JGI IMG/M metagenome (GOLD analysis project Ga0184619, IMG submission 133146) | Groundwater sediment microbial communities from an aquifer in East River, Colorado, USA - PLM0_60_b1 | ecosystem: Environmental > Terrestrial > Soil > Riparian zone | place: USA: East River...
AATGCAACTTTCGGCTCGGACGTGCTCATTGCCTTTATCGCCGAGTTGGGAACGATTATTTCGTGGCTGCTTGTTCCTTCACCGACAGTTTTCCAATCGCCTTTGATTTCGACGGTGCTATCCACAGTGAGCCCGCCAATTACTTTGTCGAGGTCAGTCCCCTCCAGAAAAAACCGCTGACCCGAGGCGGGAACGATTAGTGCCCACGCCTTATCTTCCCTGGTCAGCTTTCCCACTAAGGTGATGTTCGCTGAGTCGAGTGTATAGCCGGCCTTCTTAAGGGTCTCTTTCAGCGCAGCGAATGAGACCTGCTTGTCACCTTTCGGCGTGAACACACCGATGCCCTTCTTAATGTCGGTTACCTGAATCGCTTTTAGTTTTGGAGCGTAATCTAGACGGCTCACGGCCTTCTGAATATTGAAGACTCAATTGCCGCACAGATAACCCGCGATGTGCATCTCGACTTGCTTCACCTGGGCCTGCGAGTTTGACGCACTGCCAAACAACAAAACCAATCCCAACACGGCTAAGGAAATTATTCTGCTCATCTTCTCGCCTCTTTCCTTCACACGGCTTCGATGGCAATCACACGAATCGTCTTCCCTGTGATGCGACCCGTAATCTTTACTTTCTGCCCGGCAAACTCACGCGCCTTATCCTGTCCCGTCTTGTCGAGTTGGTAGACCTTTTTGTGGTCGCGGTCGGCCAGCACGAATTTGCCGTTTGGCACGCACATCAGTACGCACGCCTTGTCGCTCGCCATGCCTTCCATGTGTTTCAGGCCGCAATGATTGTCGCTGATAAAACCGACTACCGTCTTTTCCTGAACCTTCTTCTGAGCGTTGCCCGACATGGGAAACGCCCATGTCATGCCCAGTACGAGCAGCACTAAAGTCGTTCTCAGTAAAGTTTTCATTTTCCTCTCCTTATTCGCCTTGTGTTAGTCGTAGGGGTCTCATTTCTAATTGGTCATGGCGTTTTCGCCGCAGCCGGAGCACGACGAGGTGCGCTGGAGTGCCAGTGTACAATGCGCCATTGACCGTCGCGCTTTTCGAGAATTGCCGTGCCCAAGCCTCCCCCATCGACAAGCCGGGATTTTCCGTTTTCCAAAACGTCAGCTGCGATTGTGTATTTGAGCGTTGCCCAGGCAGTTTTACCGGTGAGATGGATCTTAAGGTCGCTGAATTCATATTTCGTGTTTTTCATCTCGGCCATTTCCGGGACGAGATGATTATCACGGTAGTCGACCCAGCCATAGTTGGCATGACCGCTTTCAAAGATTGTTAGCGACTCATCGTTCGCCCAAACCTTTGCGGCCTCGGCCAGATCATTCTTCGCGAAGCTTGACGCGCTGCGCAGCAAGACATCCCGCACGGCTGCTTCGTCATTGGTTTGGGCGAGTACTCCCTGGGCCATTGCAAGCGAAATAAGAACCAAGCTCGCCAGGACCATGGGTAACTTAGGTTGCGCCATATTCATTTCTCCTTCGACTAAAGAATCAGTGCGCACCGTGCATGCTGTTCATGTCCATCTTCCCCGGCCTGAAGCGCAGGAATAGTTTCCACGAAACCGGATTGGCGCCATAGATTTGATCAAGCACCGCAGGTTTGGAATAGAAGGTAAGATCGCTACCGATGGCCATTGTTAGTTTCTCACTGGCCAGTACCTCGCGAGCGCCACCAAACGTGTAGGCGCCGATGCGGAAACTCGGATGATCGTCTGGGATTCCTAAACGCGCACGATCGATGGTGCGCAGCAGCTCGTTCTTGTCCACCAGCTCAAGACGCGTGTAGAGATAATTCTTGTTCTGGAAGTTAATAGTAGACTCAAATGTGTAGCCGTTGAGGTTATGCGTTTCACCGGGACTGCTGGTGTGATTGCGCCCCCAAACAAAAGCCGAAGCCCAGTTGCCTCGCTTCAGCGGCCTGTTGTACTGCACTGAACCTGTTGCGCGTCGGATGTCAGTGTCAGGTTCCGAAGCCTCCGGACTTCTCAGGAAACCGTAGGACGTCTGTATAACCCAGTTTTGATTGGGCATGATCGAGATGCGCGCCGAGCGCGAGTTCCACTTGTGCGCATCCAAGTTGTAACGATTCTCATCAGGCTCGCGTCCGTTGAAAACTGAACCTTCCAGTTTTATCCAGCGATAAGTAATTCCAGTCGTCAACACGCCAAAGGAGATGTGCGTTGAATCCTGTAGGTGATGCGCAAGTGTCGCTGAAGGATTCTCCGATGCAGACATACGATGCATGAACGCGACGGGCCCGAGCGCAGGTTCACCGGGATAGCCAAAATAAGTAAACCACGTTCCGCGTTCGCCCAGCGGATGCGTGTACTGCGCTGACAATTCCATAAAAAGATCGTGCGGATGCTGCTTATCAATTAGCGGCTGACCTTTGTAAGTTTCGCCGGTTTGAAACAGAAGCGGTGAACCGCCCGGCGGAGAAGTGAACGGCTCAAAGCTGAACATGCCGCGTAGTTGCAACGTTCCCCTGCCAAGCTTGTGATACGCCATCGCCATGAACCAGTTTGCGGACTCCAGCTTGGTCACACCTCGTGGTCCGCCTTGCGAATTGACGCCAACGGTCGCGTTGTAGTGAAACATCAACAGCCAGTCACCTGTCTGCTTATGGATCATATTCATTGGGCCGGAACCTGGCTGCCAACTTGTGCCTGAACCCATCGCGCCCATCGACATCAGGTTTGTGTTGCTGGAACCAACGCGAATTCCGATGTCGTTGCCGGACATAACCATCAGCGGGCCCATGCTCATCGAGCCGCTCGCAGGTTGCCCGTTATTTGATGAACTCATGTCCACGTTGCCCATCGGCGCGGGTTGACTTTCATGAGTATGAGTCGCTCCCGATGACGGACTCGCCGCTGGCCTCGGCATATTCATGTCCATCTGGTGCGGCGAGGCTTGCGGATTGGGCGATGGTGAACTCGTCGGCATATTCATGCCCGGCATATGCGTGTGCGTCTGCTGCGGCGATGCTTGCGGATTGGGCGATGGTGAACTCGCTGGCATCTGCATACCTGGCTTGCTGCCCCTGTCATGCTTCTTTGCCGGTTGTTTCGTGCGCGCGACGGCTTTCCGCTTTCGCGCCGCTACCCTTTTTCTTGCCTTTGCTTTTGCCTTTGGTTTGGGTTTGCTCATGCCGGGCATGTTCGACATGTCGTGCCCTTCATGCTGGGCAATCGCGCCCTGACTCGTGGTCAACGAAATGACCAGCGCAATTGTTAACAGAGGATACTTATGTGAAAACGGCTTATTCATAACTCTTCCTTCCGGCCCAAATGCGTGGGCGCTCCGGGCAAATGAATCCGAAACGCCCACAGCTTCCTTGCCCTAGTTCGTTTTTTCCTTGTGCTTCATGTCTTTCATATCCATTTCGCACGAGTTGCCACCACAGCAGCAACAAGCTGCTCCTGCTGCGTGGTTCTTCACGCCTTCTTTCATCTTCATGTCACACGAATCGCCGCTACAACAACTCTCGTGCTTCGAGGAATGCTCTTTCACATCTTTCATCGAAGCCGCATCGTGACTGCAACACGCCATCGCGCAACACGAATCGGTGGTTTTCTTTTGATCGGCTTGCGTAATGGTTTGCGCAAAGACATCGCTTGAAAGAAGCAGACCAAGTCCGAGCGCCAGACCGAGTGCATACCGGTTTATGTTTTTCATTTGGGAGTCTCCTTAAGAAAAAGATTATTGCCTGATATCAGTAAACACACTGATGTCGTAAAAGTAGAACAGACATAGCTGTCTGTTTTAACTAGCGAGAAGAGTTTTTAGTTTTTAGATTAGGAAGGAACAGCAGCGCAGGTAAGTGTGCCCGCGATTCGGCAAACGGACCTGAGCAAAAAGCGGAGCGTTTTGCTGAAGAAGATTTGGTGTAGATAAATTCGAGTTGACGACAGTTGTCGCTGAACCTGTTTCGGCTCCGCTCTTTTTTGCGGCTTCTGCCGTGCGGCTCATCGCCAACGGACAAGCAGACATGCCGGAAGATGACGGGTCAGTTTCGACGAGCGTTGCGGTCTGCTTTTCGCCTCGGTGCGGTTTTGTTTGCGCGCGATGATTTCGTTTAGCGCAACAGTCATGCGAGTTCGCTGACGCGCAAGCTTCGCCGGAAACAACCAGGTTCAGATCGCTCGTTGCATAATGCGATACGCCACTGCCCTCGCTCGCTAGCGCGGTCATCGTTCCTTCGCAGCCCAGCAAGCATCCCGCGCCAGCCACCCAAAGGCCCAGCGCCAATGCCAGAGTCGAGCGAACGATTTTTAGAAGCGGGAAGGACATATCAACTGTGCCAGTCTAGCTGGCTGAAGACCTTGCTGTCGAGCGAATCGGGCAAACTTCCCCGGCGGCGCACTGTCAGAAAACTTTACCTCCTGCGATTTTTCCCGGCTGGCTTCGATGCGGTAGTTTCGCTAGACTGCATTGCACACAATTTCAGAAAAGGGGCGAGGTGGGAATGGAGATTGATAAAGAACGAATTCAAACGCAGGAAGAGACCGGCGAATTGGCGCCAATGGATCAAGTGGAAGAGCGCGTTGATGCGGAAATGAAAAAACTGGAAGGCGAAGCAAAAAAGCAGGTAGCAGACGGCTTGCAAAACAAAGAACTGGCCCGCGAGGGCGAGCGATTGCGAAAACAAGGGGAACAGGAACTTAAAGAAGCGAAGGAACGATAACACTCTTTCCAGGTCTGCAAAGCGGGCAAGTCTGAGGTCGTTTTATCAGTCAGCGCTACTCTTGTCATTCAAAGCTTCCTGGATGGCTACCCTTATTTGGTTCGGGGTATCCTCCGGATTATTTCCGGGGCGGAAGCCCACAAAACGCTTGATGATGCGACCACTGCGGGAGATAACGAAACTCTGCGGGATCGCATCGCGTCCCTGCATCAGCGTGATTGCCACTTCAGGCGTGGCCCAGCCGATGCGGTAATCGACGTTAAACTTATTCACAAACTCGCGCACGCTGTCGGCGGATGCGACCGGATTCTCGGTCGATAGTCCTAAAACCTCCACGCCTTGCGAGCGAAATTCCTTGTGCAGCTTCACCAGCTCGGGTGTTTCAAGCCGGCATGGACCACACCAGGTGGCCCACAGATTCACCAGCAGTACTTTGCCGTTGTAGTTTGATAGCTTGATGGGCGCGCCGCTGACCGCCTGGAGCTCGGTGTCCGTTATGCTCGCGGGAAGCGTAACCATGGGTGCGGGCGCGGCTGGGGCAACCGGCTGCGGCGCACTCCCGTTATTCCTGACTACCGGTGCGGGCGTTTCTCGCTTTTCATCGTTCGAGCTGCAACTCGAAATTCCAAAGGCTGCAAGTAACGAGAGCACGAGGATTGTGAAAGCGATTCGCACCGGTGTCCACAATGGTTTAACTTCAGTTTTCTTCAACGTTTTCATTTCTTGCTTACTCGAAAACCCAAATTACCAAATGACTATAACCGATAATGAATTAATTCCACACCAACGCTGCCGTTTCACCAATGCTTGCACCCGACGGGAAAACTGACAGTTTGATTTGCAAAGACTAGGGCTTGTTTCCAAAGCGAAATGATTCAAGAATAATCGGCGCCTGGCCTTTTGCTCCCACATCATCAACACCGGACAGTTCGGGAGCAAGTGATGTTGCCAGCATAATCAGGGTTGCGCCTGTTTGTTGCCCGGCAACTCCGGTCGGCAAAAATATTACGCGACCCCAAACTTTAATGTCACCTTTCTCGGTTCCTTTGGAAACGCTGGTAAAGCGAAATTCGTAGCCATCCAACGAATTTACTTTTGTTGGACCTTCCGAAACTTTCTGATACTCGGGAAAGCTATTGGCCAAAGTATTGCTCAAAACTTGCACTAACTGCGGAAAAGTGGATTCATCGGCCGCAAAAGTTCCTTTGCTCGTGTACCAACCAACCGCAAAATTTTCCTGCGTGAAATCAGGTGGCAGCCTTCTTTCGACCTTTGCGAAATTGCTCGCACCCGGAGTTCCCGCCTTCGGATCGGTCTGCCACTCCTTCGGATAGTAAAACGAAAAGTCGAGGTAATGTTCCGCCAACTTGCCGTCGAGATTCGCCTGCGAGTTGGTAAACTTGACTGTATTTGGCGGCGCGACAAACTCAGGCTCAGTCTTGGGCTGCTCATTCGCGACGCTTGTATTGCTATTTGTGTTGGTGTTTTCCTCTTTCGTTGGACGCGCCGCCACTGGTTCCTCCGAACGCACCTGGTTAAGACGCGGCTTTATCACCAGAAAGAACACCGCCGCAACTGCACCAATACCAAGCATCAGAAGCAATAACAATATGCCAATAACGAGCGGCAGTTTCGATTTCCTCTTTGCCTGCGGTGGTGGAATTGGAACGCTCGGAGTGCTTTGCGGCAATGGCGCGCTCGGTGGTTGCGTCGATGGCGCGCTTGTAGCCGGCGTCACGGGCACCGGCCGATCAACTATGGTGCGCGCCCCCGTCGGTCCAGTGTCCTTCGGCAGCACTGCGGTGGGGGCGGAAGATGACGTTGCTATGGTTGCGCCGAAATCGGGTTGCTTGCCACCTGAAAGCTCCGTTGTTGGCTGCGCAGCGGGTGGTTGTGCGGCTGGCGGGGTTAATGGGGCCGAGGCGCGAAACGTCGCGTTGGGATCAAATGGCTGGTCAGGCCCTAATAAACCACCGTCAATGGTGCAAAACTTTTGATTGTCATCGGGGAAAGTGCGATTACACTTGGGGCAACGCTTCATGTGACGGACTCCACTCCTGATGTTTCCCGTTCAAGCCCTGGCTCTTTTTGGCCGATGAAACACCTGCAGGTTAGGGTTAGCTTGCTTTAGAAAGTTTCTGCTCGAGTTCCTTATTTCCCGGATCAAGTTCCAGCGCCCGGCGATAGGCACGGGCGGCGCTGGGCTTTTTCTTCACTTTTAAGTAGCCGTCACCGACTCCTTCAAAGCCGAAGGCTCCCGCTAACTGTTTGCGATCACCCGCCGAAGCAAACTGCGCGGCGCGTTCGTAAGTCTCTTCCGCTTCTTCAAGTCGATCGAGTGCCAGATATGTGCGGCCCAACAAATGAAATGGCTGGAATGCCCGCGGACTCATTTCCGTTGCTGTCTTCAAGTAAGGTTCTGCCTCCTGATACCGTTTAAAAACTACGAGCATACGACCCAACATCAAGAGTGCCGTCGGATTGCGAGCATCAATCTCGAGCACACGTTTTAATACCGGTTCAGAATTCTCCCATTGTTGTTCAGCCTGTAACGATTCTGCTATTAAATTTAGCGTCGCGGGGTTTTTTGCAAGTTGAATTGCTCGATCATAAAGCGGCGCTGCCTCGTCTTTTCGCCCCATTCGTTTGAGAACGCGGGCAAGATGCGCATAAGCCACGGCAAACTGTGGATCGAGTTCGACCGCGCGACGATAAGAATGCTCTGTTTCGTCGTTGAAGACCCCGCGCGACTGCAAGGCGACACCCAGGCGGTCCCAGGCAACGGCATTTTTCGGCTGCAACTGAATTGCGCGGCGCGCAAAAGCTTCGGCATCAGCAAACCGTTTCGCATTGCCGGCGCCGGATCGTGGCTGCACCAACACCACGCTCAAGGCGACCAGCGCATCAACGTCTGACGGGCTCCACAACACAGCATTGCGATACGCTGGTTCCGCTTCGTCCCAGCGCTGCTGATCAGAATAGATGTTGCCCAGACCGTACGCTGCGCGACCGTCATGAGGTTTAATTTTAAGAACACCCTGATATGAATTTTCAGCTTCAGCGAAGCGTCGCGCATCGCGAAACTGATTTCCCTTTTCCAATAAGTCGTCGACGCGATCTTCTATCTCGGCGTTGGTCGGACCGGCGGCGCGCGGACTGCTGGTGCGACGTGGGTTAGGAGACGGCCGGCCAGTGCGTTTTCTGGTTTCAGGATTCTTTGGCCTGAAAATTCCCGCGCCCCCGCCGACATCGGCTCCCACATCCTGACCACGAGCGCTAAGTCCAACAACCAATAAACAAGCCGAACTGGCGACAAGTAGCAACGATATGCGAATAATTGAGGGAGCTCTCATCGATCTCCTCCTGCTCTGTCGGGTAAAAATAGATTCAACCACGGCGCTAGTTGGTAGATAGCTCGCAGAAAGCCGATTGAAACGTGGCGGAATTGTAGCTTAATTTCGCGAAGATAATCTAACTAGGTGGCGAGTCTGGGCGGGAACAGAGATAACTTGACTGCGCAGTTACGGGGCAGAACGCACTAACCGAAAGCCGAAATTCTGATGTCGCGTGGTCGGCGGAAACCAATCCCGGTAGGTAGCGGAAACCGGTATCTGGCGATCTTTTGGATCGCTCGCGTACGATCCGCCGCGCGCCACGACCCATTCTTTAGTGGCAGCCGGAATCTCCGCTGCACCGTTATAAATCGAAGCCTTGGAAGAAGTCCACTCCCAGGCGTTGCCGATCAGATCAACCACACCCCAGCGATTTTTGCCATCGGGATAAGTTCCCACTGGCTGCGGCGCGGCTTCGTTCACGACCGCGCGCTTGTCCTGCCACGTGTCACCCCACGGATAGGCTTTGTACTCGCTACCGCTGCGCGCAGCAAACTCCCATTCCTCTTCGGTCGGTAAACGATAGGTTACGCCGTCACGCTTTGAACGCCACGCAGCGAAAGCTTCGGCATCCTTTGGCGAAACATTGACCACTGGCCACTTCTCCTGCCCCGGTAGTGGTTGTCCTCTGACCCAGTGGCTGGGAACCTCGTAGTTCATGTCACGCACAAAGTCGACATACTCTGCGTTCGTAACTTCTGTGCGGTCCATATAAAACTTTTGTACGGTCACCGCATGTTCGGGCCGCTCCTGCGGTGGTCCATCATTGCGGCCCATCTGGAAAGTACCGCCGGGGATCTCAACCAGATCAGTCTTTGTCGTCGTGTTTTTGGTCGGATTGGTTGTTTGCGTCGGACCAACCGGGTTGGGAGCAGGTTTTGGACGCGTTAAAAAATACGCCGCACCGCCGCTCACCAAGAGAAGTACGACTAGCACAACCCCGCCGATTAGCAACATGGAGTTACCCCGGCGCGCAACCGCCCCGGGCATTGACGTCGTAACTCCCGGCATTGAGCCTGAGACAGCAGGAAAACTATTATCGCTCGCAACAGCTGCATTTACTCCGACTGCTGCTCCCGCTGATTCGGCAACAGTCGCGCCCGGGGGCATGCTGGTCGCCAAACGAGAGAGACGCTCCTCGAGTTCTTTCGCCTGGCGTTCCACGCGCTCCATCTGCTCGCGTTGTTGTCGTTCACGCTCAGCACGCTCCTCTTTTTCCTTGCGGACGCGTTCCTCATCTTCTTTGCGCTTTCGCTCTTTTTCCTCAGCAGCCCGGCGTCGCGCTTCCGCTTCGCGCTGTAATTCTTCACGCGCAATGCGATCTCGTTCCTGCTGTTCGCGTTCATACTCAGCTCGTGAAGCGGCAATTTGTGCTTGTTCCTCAGCGCCCAGCGCCGACGAGCTTACCGTCCCCGCCATTGAGTCGAAAGCCCCCTGCGAAGTTGTCGGGCTGCTTTGGCCTCCAGTGTTGACAGCCGGCGCGAGCAAGGTTTCGTTTGCATCGAATTCGGCTGTTTGCTGGCCAATGCTCAACGTGGCGCCAAAGTCACCAATAGCCGCGCGCAACTCGTTAAGAAACACTTCAACGGAGGGCGTGCGCGCCGGCACTTCCTTTTCGAGCGCATGCTGCACGACGGCCTCGATGCGCGGCGACACGTCGACGCCCATCGACTTGAACGTCGGCAGCGGCAGCGTGAGGTGTTTCTTCATGATTGAAGGAATCGATGAGCCTTTGTATGGCACGTCGCCCGCGAGCATTTGATAAACAATGATTCCCAAGCTGTAGATGTCGGCACGGGCGTCCGGCTCGTCATCCGACCATTGTTCCGGCGCCATATAAAAAGGGGAGCCCATTAACCCGCTCGTCTTCGCTTGAATAAATGAGCCGAGCAATTCACCGGACTTGATTTTGGCCAATCCGAAGTCGAGGATTTTCAAACCTTCCGCAACTGGCTGACCCTGCTGGGTCATAATGTTCAAAGGCTTAAGATCGCGATGGACAATGTTTTGGCGGTGTGCCGCGGCGACGCCAGCGCCAATAGCCGAAGCAAATTCCAGCGCCCGCTGAGGTGGCATAACTTTTTCTTCAGCCAGGATGTCCTGCAAAGATTTGCCGTTAACAAACTCCATGACGAGAAAAGGCATGGTGCCGCGCACCACGCCAAAATCCGTGACCGCAATAATGTTCTGATGACGAATAGCAGCAGCGGCCAGCGCTTCCTGGCGGAAACGAGTGACAAGCATTGGATCGTTGCCAACCAGATCAGGCAAGATCACTTTGATGGCATGAGATGTTTTTAGAAAGATATGCCGCGCCTGAAAAACAACTCCCATCCCTCCCTGGCCCAGTCGTTTCTCAAGTTGATAGCGGGCGTCGAGTATTGGTTCCCCGAGCAGCGAAGGCGTGGTGGCATCGCCGTCCTGCGGACAGTGGTTTATGTCATCGGGGAAACAGCGCCTACAGGCTGGGCATTCTTTCATTTATGACTCGATGATGCAGCGGCGGAGATAACATCGCTGCGTGATTCTAACGGCTATCTTATAGAGCAAGCAACACTAAAAGGTCGGGCCACAACGCTTTGAGCGTTGCAGCTTGGCCTTAGCGAACTACGATATTCACCAGGCGCTTAGGCACCACGATCACCTTCACGACCTCGTGCGCTTTGATCAACGAAAGAATTTTCTCATCCGCCAGGGCTGCCGCGCGCAACTCTGCTTCTGAAACTTCAGGCGAGGTGACCAAACGCGAGCGAAGCTTGCCATTGACCTGAATCGGAATCTCCAACTCTTCGTTGCGAGCTAATTTAGGATCAGCCCGGGGCCAGTTGACGGAACTCAGCAAGCCACCTTCATTGCCCAGGGCTTCCCACATCTCCTCGGCAGCATGAGGAGCAAATGGAGTAAGCATTACAACCAACGCCTCAATGGCTTCGCACACGACAAACACATCTTCATCTGCCGCATTTGCGGGGTCCGCCTTGAAGTCGCTGAGCTCATTAAACAACTCCATCAGCGCTGCAACGTTGGTGTTGAAATGCAGGTCGTCAAACTCGTCACTGATGCGCGCAATCGTTTGATGAGTCTTGCGTCGCAAGGCGCGCGCCGACGGACTGAGTTCACTAATTTCTTCTGCGGACGTTTGATTCTTTGCGGCTACATTTGACAAGCGTTCGTGCCAGCGCCAAACCATCGTGTAAAGGCGCCGCAAAAATCTGACTGCGCCTTCGATACCAGTCTCGGACCAGCGCAATTCATTTTCAACCGGCGCTGCAAACAATACGAAGAGCCGCGCGGCGTCGGCGCCAAACGCTGCGATCATTTCATCGGGATCGACACCGTTGCCCAAACTCTTGGACATTGCTTTCCATTCGTCG
>Ga0184619_10000722_pt1 | contig 11459 bp, 8 predicted proteins | sample PLM0_60_b1_FD_133146 | JGI IMG/M metagenome (GOLD analysis project Ga0184619, IMG submission 133146) | Groundwater sediment microbial communities from an aquifer in East River, Colorado, USA - PLM0_60_b1 | ecosystem: Environmental > Terrestrial > Soil > Riparian zone | place: USA: East River...
AGCGCTAAAAAAGAGTCCGCGGGATCGTTATCAGCAGATTTCCCAGTTTCGCGATGACCTGAGAGCTGTTGTGCGTGACCTCGCAACCACGAGCGGTGCCGTTATCGACGAGAGCGGCTTGCCGGTTGCGCCGCGTCACCTGCATAACGAAAGTCCTATTTCCCGTGCCTTTCGCTGGTTCAAAAATGTTGGTTCAGGCGATACGTCTTCTGGTTCGTCGGGACGGCGCGCCACCGCACCACAGGCGGGTTATGCGCACGAAACGCCGACTACCTTTGGCGATCGCGAGCGCACCAGCGTCGCGATCATGCCTTTTAAGAATTTGGGCAACGATCCGGAAACAGCGTTTTATGAGTTTTCACTCGCCGACGGGGTGATCACAGAACTTGCGCGCGTGCGCTCGCTGGTTGTGCGACCGTCGTCAGTAATAGCGAAATTCCAGGGCAAGCAATTTGATCCGGGCGACGTGGGCCGCGAGTTGAGTGTGGACGCAATTCTGACCGCGAGCTTCCTGCGTGCCGGCGATCATCTGCGGGTGACCGTGCAACTGCTTGACGTGCGGACCAGCGAGATCCTTTGGAGTGACCGCATCGATGCCGACGCCAGCGACATCATCGCGGTCCAGGATAGTATCGTGCAGCACATCGTCGATGGCTTAAGAATAGAACTGAGTCCGGACGAAAGAGTGGAGCTGGCGAAAGGTTCTACTACCGACGCGGCCGCTTCGGAAGAGTACTTGCGTGGCCGCCACTGCATGGGCCAGTTCATTTACCACACTATCAGTCGCGCCGATCTGGATTCGGCAATCGACCACTTCCAGCGAGCCATTGAGCTGGATCCAAATTTTGCGCTGGCCCACTCTGCCTTAGGAAGTTGCTATGTCAATCGCGTGCTGAAGGGTCTGGGCGAAGCAAACGATCACGACAAAGCACAGGCCGCCTTCAACAAAGCACTGGCCCTCGATCCCAAATTACTTGAGGCGCGCATGCAGATGATCTTTATTTATCTGAGCCGCGGTGAAAAGCCAAAGGCGCGCGCCGAAGTTGAGCTCTTGCGCCAAGAGTATCCCAACGATGTTGGGGTACATTTCGCGCGAGGCGTGGTAGCGCGTCTGGACAGCGACTACGAACGCGCTTTACGTAGTTTTGATCGCATGGTGCGCCTCAATCCCGCCGAACAGGTGGTGACCAGTTACAATCGCGCGCGCATCTTCATGTACCAGCGCCGCTATGAGGAAGCGCTAACTGAGCTCAATCGTGGCGCTGAATTAGAACCCGACCATCCGATGATTCAAACTTTTCGCAGCCGCTTGCTGTACTATCGTGGTGAGATCGATGCTGCCACGCAAATCATCGAACAAGTGCTTGCACGCAATCCGCGGATGGACGGCATTCGTCCTATGCTGGCAATCTGTTTGAGCGCCCAGGGCAAGCATGAGCTGGCCAGCCAGCAATTGACCGAGCGGGTCAAGGTTGCCGCCACTGCCGATCACGATATTTCCTACTGGCTTGCTTCCGCGTATTTATTACAGGGACGGCAGGTGCTGGCGCTTGAGTGGTTGGAGAAAGCAATCAAGCTCGGCAACGAAAATTATCTTTGGTTCGAGTCTGATCCCAACTGGTCCGATCTTCACGCTGACCCGCGATTTCAGCAATTGATGAAAGGGATCAAAGCGTCGCTGCAAAAACGCGAGGCAAACACTGCATGAAAACTTTCATCGTCGGCGACGTTCACGGCCGTTGTGCTCAGCTTCATAATCTGCTCGAAATGTTGCCACGTAACGAATCCGCGGACACGCTCGTGTTTTTGGGTGACCTTATCGACCGCGGGCCGGACGCTCCCGGTTGCGTTGAGCTGGTGTTGAAACTTCAGCGCGAGAATCCGGACCACGTGCTTTGCCTGCGCGGCAATCACGAACAGATGCTGCTGGATTTTATCGAAGGCAGCGCCAACCTTTGGATAACTCCAGTCACCGGCGGCGAGCGAACCTTTGAGCAGTATGCGGGCAAGGCGCTGGCGATAACGAGCGAACAGGATCTTGATGCAGCGCGCCGGACAATTGAGAGCAGCATACCTGCAGAGCATCTGGATTTTTTCCACGCGCTGCCCTATTTTCACGAAGACGATTACGCCATCTACGTTCATGCCGGGTTGCAACGCGACAAGCATCCAAAAGACACCGAGCCACAAGCTCTGTTATGGATGCGCGATCTGGATTTTTATAAGAACTATCGCGGCAAGCCCTGTATCTTTGGTCATACACCAACGCCGCTGTTGCCGTTGCGCGGGCGCCTGGGCCGCCACGGAATTTATATTTCACACAGCGCTATCGGCATCGACACCGGCTACAACCTGCAATCGCCGCTGAGTTGCCTTTCCTTGCCTGACTTCGCTTTGTATCAGACCTTTTCCGACGGCCGCGAAGAAACTCACCACATCACATCCTTCATTCCTGACACATTGAGAGCTATGCAGAGGAAAGCGGGGATTAATGGGAACGGTTAAAACTGTTATTCAGTGCTCCGCGCTTGCGTATTTCTTCTCGCCCGCTTCGATGCGCAGCGCGAGATGATTTTGGCGTGGCGGTAACGGGCAGGTTGCATAAGCAGTGAATGCGCACGGCGGGTTGTAAGCTTTGTTAAAGTCGATCACGACTTTTCCTGATCCATCCGGTGGCGCGACATAAAGATAACGACCAGCGCCGTAAGTTTCGCGACCAGTGGTTTCATCGGCAATCATGATGAAGTAATCAGTCTCACCTTTCTCCAGAATCGGGTCGATCCGGTAAGTTTTGCCATCCACCTCAAATGTCAATGCGCCCGGCGAGGTTTCATCGTCGGTCATGCCCAGCACATTCGTGATCGGGATCAGCTTCGCCGGTTGATACGGTTCAAAGCGCGCCTCAACACGCCACTTGGGATCGGTAGGAAAATAATCAAGACCTTTAAACTGCAAACGCGCCGCAGCCTGCGAATCTTTCACTCTGACGCCGATGCGATCGCCACGCTTGACGATGTTGATGATCAGCGTTCCCACTTTAAGAATGGTTGGTCCATTGTCATCATTGTCGTCCTTCAGATCGAGCGTGGTGACAGACTTGCCGTCCGCCGTGATATTCGCGGATGGCAGCGCGGCGAGACGCACATGGCCTTTATCCAGCCAAAACGAGCCGGCAACATCGGGGGTCTGGTCCTTGGGCAGTGCGATTGAGTTGGCAGCGTTTGTGCCAAACTTGTTCTCGCCCTCCTTTAACCAGTAAAGACCGACAAGTGTCAGCCAACTGTCTTCCTTTTTCAGGTTGGTCAAACGTTCCTTCTGCCATTTTTCAACTTCGGTCTTGTAAGCTGCAGCGTCGAACGAAACAGGTTTAGGTTTGTTGCAAGCAACGGACAATACCAACGCTAAAGGCAAAAAGAAGCTAAATTGTTTTGTCATGACTGTTGTTAACGAGGACCCTCGTTTCGTTGCCTATCTGAAAAAATTAAAACTCAAGTGCAAAGCCTGCTCGCCGATCGGAAAAATTTCTCTACGCCTTGCGCTCGAGAATAAGATCGGCGATTGAGCGCAACAACTCAGTTGGCCGATTGACGCGCGCGAGCGCGTCACAAGATGCACCATGCGTACTAGCCAGATGTTTGCGAGTGGCTTCGATTCCATGCAGCGCTGGGTAGGTTGCTTTGCGCGCGCGCACATCTTTGCCGGGTGTTTTGCCAAGAGTTTCGGCGGTGGCAGTTACATCCAGCAGATCGTCCGTGATCTGAAACAATAACCCGAGTTGGCCCGCATATTCGGTGACGGCTTCAAGTTCGGCCGACGATGCGTCGGCAATAATTGCGCCGCAGCGCGCCGCGGCCACGATTAAAGCGCCCGTCTTCAAGCGATGAATCTTTTCCAACTCATCGACCGCAACGTTCCGTGACTCTGCTTCCAGATCGTAAGCCTGGCCGGCAACCATTCCTTCAGGAGTGCCCGCCGCTCGAGCAATTTCCGAAATCAAAAGAGGCCGCTTCGTCGCAGAAAGCTTGCCATCTTCTGAAACCGTCTTGAACGCCAATGTTAGCAGCGCATCGCCGGCAAGAATCGCGGTTGCTTCACCAAATTGCAGGTGACAGGTGGGACGTCCGCGTCGCAGCTCGTCATTGTCCATCGACGGCAAGTCATCATGGATCAGCGAATAGGTGTGGATCATTTCGAGCGCGCAGGCGGTGGCGATGAGCGACTGGAGGGAGGCGCCAAGGGTTTCCCCTGCTGCCAACAGCAGGGCAGGTCGGAATCGTTTGCCACCTGCGAAAACACTCCAACGAATGGCGGCGTGAATGTTTGTTGGGGGAATCGAGTCAGAGGGCAGAATGCGATCGAGTTCGCTGTCAACGAGTTTTCGTGCTTGCGTCAGAAAATCGGGCAAGCGAACATCGCGAGCAAAACCTGGCATTTCAGAAGTCGTTGTCATCGTTGCTGGCGCCAGCCTCTGCGGCAACTATCTTTGAGTCCTCAAAGGCACTCACAACCGGTCGGCCCTGATTATCGCGCAACAAAACCTCAATGCGCCGTTCCGCCTGGCTGAGACGCTCCTGACATTGGCGCGAGAGTTTGATGCCCTGCTCGAAAAGCTCCAGACTTTTTTCCAGCGGCAAATCGCCATGTTCAAGTTCGTGCACGATCTGCTCGAGAGCTTCCAGCGATGCCTCAAAACTCCTGGCTTGCTCAGCGTTATTCTTCATGACTTCATTTTCGCATAGAAACCAGTCAGCGAAAATTCGCGAGCGAAGGTTTCGAGTACAGGTTTACGTTGGTTTTGCTGAGAGCATGGATGCTAGGCATCATTGTCGGTGGTCGCTACTCGGGCCGCAAATTTTCCTCTGGCCAGCCGCACGCTGACTGCATCGCCCGCGGTAACTGCGCTGGCATCGCGTAACAGAGTGCCGTCTTCCTTCTGCGCGATGGCATAGCCGCGTTGCAGCACACCCAGCGGGGATAGCGCTTCGAGGGAGGTCGCGGCCAGCGCAAAACGCTTTTGCGCCTGGTCCATATGTTTTTCGACCGCAATCTGGTTGCCGGAAGCAACCAACTCAAAACGATTACGAGCGTTAACCAAATGCCCGCGCAACTCAGCGGGCGAAAGTCTGCCACTCAATTCGCCGGCGCGCGCGGTCGCAGCGCGCAAAGCTTCCTGCGTTAGGATTTGCAGACGATGACCGGCAAATATGGTCGCCGCATTTGCGTCCCGCAGTCTGCTTTGCACTTTATCGAAAGCGTGCGACAGCGCTTGCGACTGGACCTGGGTTCGAGCGTTTACGATGCGATAACGAATGAACTGGATCAGGTTTTGGCCCAATTGTGAGATGGCCGAGCAAATCTGATCCTCGCGCGCCGCGACCAGCTCAGCAGCGGCGGAGGGTGTCGGCGCCCGGCGATCGGCGACAAAGTCGGCGATGGTGAAATCCGTTTCGTGGCCTACGGCGGAGATAACCGGAATCGTGGAAGCTCGAATTGCGCGTGCTACTTCTTCCTGGTTGAATGCCCAAAGGTCTTCAGTCGATCCGCCGCCCCGGCCAACAATCAGTACATCAACCAGATCCAGGTGGCGAGCCTCCCGTAACGCGCGTCCGTGATGTTCGTTGATTAGTCTGATGGCGCGCGCAATGTCGCTGCCTGCGCCTTCGCCCTGCACGCGCGCTGGAGAAAACAGGACATGGACAGTGCGCGTTCGACGTGAGATGACATTGAGAATGTCGCGAATGGCAGCGCCGGTCGGCGAAGTGACCACTCCAACTCGTCCGGGAAAAACCGGAAGCGCGCGTTTCAATTCATTTGCAAATAAACCTTCCGCTTTAAGACGGTCGCGGAGCTGTTCAAAGGCAACCTGCAGCGCGCCGGCGCCAACAGGATCCAGCGCTTCGACGATCATTTCGTAATCGCCGCGCGCTTCATAGACTGACAGACGCCCGCGTGCGCGCACATGCAAGCCATCAGTGGGCCGAAAGCGTATGCGACTGTTCGCCGAGCGAAAACACTTCGCGCGCAGTTGAGCGCTTTCGTCTTTGATTGTGAAGTACCAGTGGCCGGACGAATGCGCCTTGAAATTTGAAATTTCGCCTTCCACCCAAACGGACGAGAAGCGCGCCTCGATAGCTTTGCGCACGGATTCGGTCAGCTCGCTGACAGTCAGCGGCCGTCGGTTGGTTTCATCAAAAAGAGATGCAAAGAGTGGTTGGGACATGCTGGGAAATCGCCGCCAAAGCAAAGCAATACTGTTCGCCTTGAAAACTTAGGGTGTATCTACTCCGACGACCGGGCTTAAACGCACCGACGCGCCGTCACGATTGGTGCGAACGCGTACTCTTGGATTGCTCGAGGCACGGGCGTTTGAAGCGTAAGTAATAGTGTAGGCAGTGCGGAGTTGGACCACAACGTCGTCATAGGCGCGCTGCAAATCTTCCAGGCGATGAATTGCATAGTAAACGCCACCGGATGCCAGTGCCAGTTTTTTACCTTCTTCTTCAGCGCGCGTGGTCAATGTCAGATAGCGAGTGCGCAACGGATCGATGCTCACTTCCGGCTTGGGCACACTGCCCTCAGGAATCAAGCCTGAAGGAATGTACAGCGGATAGATTAGTGCGCCTGACTCGATCAGGGCTTCCAGAATTGCGGGAAAGGGCACGAACGATCTGTTGTCGTCGCCATCCGAAAGGATCACAATTGCGGTGCGTTCCCCGCGCAGCCGCTTCACCGGATCTGCTAAAACATAACCCAACGCGTCGTAGAGCGCAGTTGCGCCACCGGCAGCGATGTCCTCAAGCTTCTTCGAAAGCAGTCGGCGATCGGTGGTGAAGTCCGAAATTATCTGAATGTCGTCGCGAAAACTAATAATGGCAATACGATCCTGGGGACTCGCTGTATTCAAGAAGTCGCGCGCCGCCTTACGGATGAAGTCGATTCGTTCTTCGACACTACCCGACACGTCCAAAAGCAGGATTAGATTAAACGGTTCGTTAGTGGGCATCACTTGTTTAACTTCGCGCACGATGCCGTTTTCATAAACGGTGAAGTCTGATTCCTTCATGCCTCCGATTGCACGGCCATTGCGATCCGTAACGCTGGCATTGAAACGCATTAGCTGCGACGACAAGGCGCTGACGAATTGGCCGGGCACTGAACGTTTGACTAGTTCCGGTTCCTTCTCGGGTGGCGGCAGCGTCTTGGCATAATCGCCAAACAGTTTTGGCGATACTTTGCGAATCGCATCGATCAATTGACTATCACCACTGCGGACGATTGCTCGCGCGGCTTCCGTTAGTGGGCGCTCGCGCAAGTCAGGAGGCACCATCGCCGGATCGACGTTAAGCAGAATCACGCCGCGCCGGGTCAAAAATTCAAGCTGCACCCGCTCGTCTTTCTTTTGCTTCTTCTCGCCCAGCTTTCCCGAAATCGTGAATACGCCCGCTGCCTTCTCCTTGATTTTTGGCAATTCGACGTCACTTAGAAAACGAGGCCGGCTCGCGCTCCAGATGAAGTTAAACTTGACGGTGTCGAGCGGTACGTCGGCGTGAATAGTTCCGGTGTTGGTGCTGACCTCGGCCGATTCCAGGTTGCCGACCACATCAACGGCGCCAGCCTCGCTTTCAATTTTCACTTTGGTGCGCGCCGGAACGTAGACGACAAGGTCGATGCGATCTTTTTCGCGACGATCGCGCACTGTGATGTTAACGTCGCCTCCCTTTGCGACCGTCAAAACGTCAGTTTGATCAACCAGAGCGCCGGCGGAAGTAGCTTCAAGTGTAATCTTCTTTTGCTGGTCGTCAGTGGCGATCACACTGACGCGGCCGTTCCGACTTTTCACTGAAACGGTAGTTTTGTCGCCAGTGTCCACCTCGTGACGATAGGTTTGCGCGACGGCCGGCTCCGCCGCACATACCAGCAGCAGGATTAGGCCGATCAAAAGTTTGTTGTGAAAGCGGGTGCGCACAGGATTCGGCGCGGGGGAATTCAGGTAGTGCATACGGTGTGATCTTGCCGGAGCTAATGATGTGGGTCAAGTGGCGTCGCGGGGCAGCTTCAGCTAACAGTTGTGGCGAATCGCGGCTGATCGGCTATCATGCTTGCCCACTCCACAGGTTCAAACCGAGATTAGAGTTGTGGTCCGGAGAGACCGGCGACTGATGTCACAAAAACCACAAGTGCACGAAGAGAAGCTGTTTATTCACAACCTGGTGACGCGCGAGCCGCGCGCCGGGCTGGCCGAGGACGTGAGGCGCGGACTATCCACTCAGCCAAAAAGATTCTTGCCAAAATATTTTTACGACGAGCTTGGCTCGCAACTGTTCGAAGCCATCTGTCTTTTACCCGAGTATTATCTGACCCGCGCTGAAAACGAAATCCTCGAGCGCTACGCGGACGAGATTGTTGGTTCGGTTGGCGGGCCGACGACTTTGATCGAGATGGGCAGCGGCAGCGCCTCTAAAACAAGGCTCGTAATCGAAGCGCTGCTGCGAAAACAAACTGAGTTGCTGTTCATGCCGGTAGACATTTCAGCCACTGCACTTGAAAGCAGCTCGCGCATATTGCTGCAATCTTATCCGCGCCTAAACATCGAAGCGTATGCCGCCGATTACTTCGCTGGTCTGGCAGAATTGGGGAAGGAACAGCGAACACGCACGCTGGCACTGTTCCTTGGCTCCAACATCAGCAATTTCGATCCGGAAGAGGCACTAAAGTTTCTGCGCGCGCTGCGCCGCGTTTTGAATGAGGGCGACGCCCTACTTTTGGGCGCGGACTTAAAGAAGGACAAGGCGGTGCTGGAAGCGGCTTACAACGATGCGCTGGGTGTGACCGCGGCTTTTAACCTGAACGTGCTGGCGCGCATCAATCGCGAGCTTGGAGGCAACTTCGATCTGCGTGCTTTTAAGCATTGCGCGTTCTACAACGAAGACGCGGGCCGCGTCGAAATCTATATCGAGAGTAATCGCGAGCAGACGGTGACAATCGACACCCTTGACATGCAGGTGCAGTTCGCTGAGGGTGAACAAATTCACACTGAAAATTCTTATAAGTACGACCTGGTGGATATCGGCAAACTGGCTGCGGAGACGGGTTTCACTCGCGCCCACACCTGGCAGGACCACGCGCAACAATTCAGCAGCAATCTGTTGCTTGCAGTCTAAGAGAGAAGACAGGATTTTCAGGATTGACGAGATGAGAATGAAAGACCGTCTTATTGTTGCTCACGTAATCCTGTTCATCTTGTAAATCCTGTCTTTGAGCCATATCTTTCGAAAAATGTCTGAGGCCACCGACAATCCTCTGGTTGAATTTCGCGCTGTCAGTTTTTCGCACACGTCCTCAGCCGCTCCAATCATTTCGCATCTTAATTTTTCAGTTGCGCCCGGCGAAACGCTCGTGTTACTTGGCGAGTCGGGCTGCGGCAAAACAACCACGCTCAAGCTGATCAATCGGCTGCTGATGCCCGGCGCGGGTGAAGTTTTGGTCGAGGGAAAAGCGACGACCGCATGGGATCCGATTCGCCTGCGCCGCCGCACTGGCTACGTGATTCAGGAGGGCGGTCTCTTTCCCCATTTCAGTGTCGCCAACAACGTCGCGCTGGTGCCGACACTCGAGGGCTGGGAACAAGCGCGCATCAGAAACCGCGTCGATGAACTGCTGTCACTCGTCGGACTCGAACCACGCGATTTCGCAGATCGTTATCCAGCCGAGTTGTCTGGCGGCCAGCGTCAGCGTATCGGCGTCGCCCGCGCGCTAGCCGCCGACCCGCCACTACTTTTGCTTGACGAGCCTTTCGGCGCGCTCGATCCGTTGACCCGCGCCAGTCTGCAGCGTGAGTTCGCGACCCTCAGCAAGCGTTTGCACAAGACTGCGGTGTTTGTGACGCACGATGTGCGCGAAGCTTTGTTGCTCGGGTCGCGCATTGGACTGATGCACGCAGGCAAATTGCTATTGCTGGAAACGCCTGAGAATTTTCTGAAGTCGGAAAATGAGCAAGCGATGGCGTACCTGGAAACGCTGCGTGTTTCCGCCGGCTCCGATGAGGAGGAAGCGCAGTGAGTTTCTTCAGTTTTGTAAAACAAAACTGGCCGGAACTATCGGCGCTGCTGCGACAACATTTGTCGCTCGTATTGATCTCGACCCTCGTGGCGGTTGCGATTGGAATTCCCACAGGGATTCTGCTTACGCGCAGGAAATCCCTACGTGGTCCGGTTCTGGGCATCGCCAACATCATGCAGACCATTCCCAGCCTGGCTTTGTTTGGTTTTCTGATTCCGCTGCCGTTCATTGGCGGGATTGGCGCGCGTACCGCGATTGTTGCCCTCGTGGTCTATGCGCTACTGCCAATAATCCGCAACACGGTAACGGGTATTGTGGGCGTCGATCCAAATGTGCGCGAGGCCGCGGTCGCGATGGGCATGACAGGCCGGCAGATTCTTTGGCAAGTCGAACTTCCATTGGCTATGCCGGTGATCATCACCGGCGTTCGCGTGGCTATGGTTATCGCAATTGGCGTGACAACCATTGCTGCGGCAGTTGGCGCCGGAGGATTAGGTGTCTACATCTTTCGTGGGCTGAGACAATACGACAACAACTTGCTGCTAGCCGGCGCCGTGCCTGCCGCGTTGATGGCCTTGACCGCAGACTTTGGTTTGGGGCTGCTCGAACAGCATTTCTCATTACCCAACCGGCGAAAAGCGCGCGCGAATGCGAGCGTAAGATATTTCGCATTATTGGAGCTCGCAGCGATTGCTTTGGCAATATTCTTTGGGAACTATTTTTCAGGTTGGCGTAGTTCACAGCCTGCAAATCTTCCCGCGAATAATGCTCGCGTCGTGGTTGGCTCAAAGGATTTCACCGAGTCCGCGATCCTCGCGGAGATTGTGGCGCAGATGTTGGAAGCGCGTGGCGTGACGGTTGAACGAAAGTACGAACTGGGTGGAAATCTGCCGCATGATGCAATGCTGGCTGGACGACTCGATCTCTATCCGGAATATACCGGCACCTCATACACCGCCATCCTTCATCATCAACCGATCACTGACCCGCGCGCAGTTTACGACCAAGTGAAAGCTGAGTACGCACAAAAGTTCAGCGTCGTCGTAAGTGAGCCACTCGGATTTGAAAATACTTTTGCGATTCTCATTCGTGGCGCCGAGGCAAGACGGCTGAAGTTGAAAACAATTTCTGAAGCGGCGCAATACGCAGGCAATTGGCGCGCTGGCTTTGGCCAGGATTTCATGTCGCGCGCGGACGGTTATCCCGGTTTTTCGCAAACTTATGGGCTGAAGTTTGCCGAGCAACCGCGCGAAATGGATCTTTCATTGACCTACATCGCGCTTGCTTCCGGCAAGGTGGATTTGATTGCGGGTAACTCAACTGAAGGAAGAATTGCCGCGCTCGATTTGTTTCAACTCGAGGACGACCGGCATTACTTTCCGCCATACGAAGCAGTTTAC
>Ga0184619_10000723_pt1 | contig 11449 bp, 14 predicted proteins | sample PLM0_60_b1_FD_133146 | JGI IMG/M metagenome (GOLD analysis project Ga0184619, IMG submission 133146) | Groundwater sediment microbial communities from an aquifer in East River, Colorado, USA - PLM0_60_b1 | ecosystem: Environmental > Terrestrial > Soil > Riparian zone | place: USA: East River...
CAGCCCAGTTTGTACTGCCCTGCGGTTCACCACGCCCACCGCTTTGGCTCAGTACTCAGCACTCAGCACTCAGTACTCCGCACGGGTTTCTTCGAAACGATGGTCGACTGGAACGCAGAGCTCGTGCGCGGTGATCTGGAGACGGCCGTTCAGCAGCTCAAGCAGGAGTCGGGTAAGGGGCTGCTCACGGGAGGGGTGACGCTCCCCCTCGCGTTAGCGGAGCTGGGATTGATCGATGAGTATGAGTTCGTGGTTCATCCCAGGCTAGCGGGCCATGGACCGACATTGTTCGCGGGCCTATCGAAGCGCATCGACTTGAAGCTTGTGAGTCGGCTGGAGTTCGGCTCGGGGGCGGTGGCGATGCGATATGAGCCGAGAAGGTAGCCATCCGTCGAAGCTTGGCCAACGCTCTAGCCACAGGCCAAAGACAGAAATGGTTCCGCCGACACCCGTCACCCGATACCCGCCACTTGACACCTGATACCCGCCACTATTCACGATTTACGATTTACCATTTACGATTCATGAAGACAATTATTCCTCGCGGGGTCGAACACCAATTAGTGAATGTACATACGGAACTTCAAGAGCACAAAACCAGCTATCAAAGCCAGAGTTACACTTGTCAACGTTCCAACGAGAAAATATTCTGCAAAATGCCCTTTGTCATCCTTAATCTCTGGATAACGCACCAACGCCTTAGCGGCCAACAAAAGACCAATGCCATCCGGGTAACCGGCTAGAATAAACGTTAAGACGAGAGAACGTTCCAACCAACCAATATATTTGCCGGCCTTTGGTAGACCTGGCTTTGCCGCCGCCAACGTCTCATCGATTTCTCGCATAAAATACTGACTGATTTTTTGCACAAAGTAACCACCCCCGAAAGTGGTTGCCACGTATACGCATAGATATAAATATAGCTTGGTTGAGTTTTGGAGAATGCCGATAATTGTTTTAGCATTCTCACCTGCTTTCGCACTTAGCCAAATGGAGGCGACAATTATCAGAATTAAATGAACGAGCTGATCTAACGTGAAAGCCAACCAATTATCCCCGGTGAACTTAGCTTTGAGGTAATCAGAGATCGCGTGGAGAATTGCCAATAAAATTAAACCGAGAAGCAATCTTTTTGTTAGGTCAAAATTGACTAATGCAAGTGTTACGACAAAATGGACTAATGAGTGCAGAGCAAGACTCGGGATCTTTTTCTTATTTCTCGCGATCCAATTCGGTTGTAATAAAAAGTCCGCGATCAGATGGGCGAGGTAGAGTTTGAGAAACAGTAGCATAGCAAAAAAACTCGATTGCACCCAAAATAGGGTGCTAAGCAATTTGCACCCTATTTAGGGTGTACATATCCTTCTAATAATTCCCGAAGAAACTTTGAGCCTTCTCTAAATTGGCTCCACCCGGCCGCAGATAAGCGTTTAGTAACGTTTTGATGAGCTACATCTATTTTCTTTGCGATTTCTTCGCGCTTCAGGTCCAAGAGGCTCCATTTAACAGCTTCCCATTGGGCCGCGGTCCAGTTAAGCTGAAGATGATCTAAGAACAACAAGACTATATCAGCCACCTTGTCAACTTCCGCGTCCCCCGTCACTACTTTTGTCAGTCGCTGTCTTTGTTTTTTTAATTGATCAAGTCCCGTGCGCGCACGAACAAAAGCTTCACCATCTTCCTCGTAAGAGTTGGATTTTGAACTTACGGTTATGCCGCCAATCCCGATCGATGCTCGGAAACGAATTAGAGGTTCAACGCCGCTAGTTGCAGTTGAAGCTCTTAAATATGTCAGCAGATCGAAGATGTCAGGAACGTTAAAGAAAACACACTGGAACTCGTCTCCAGCAGTGATTCGGAACGCCAGGCGTGTACGTACGGCTTTGGGATATTTTCGCGCGACATCGGTGAATGAACGTCTGATAACTGTATTAACGCGGCGTCGTAAACTTGGGCTATAACTTCTCGAATGAATAATGTCAGCAGTGATAACAGAAACAAGTTTCTTAGATTTTCTCATTTTTTCTTGCACCCAGAATAAGGTGCATTATTATATACACCCTATTTTGGGTGCAATCAAGGTTTCCAAGTCTTTGACTATTTTGCTCGTTGTGTGATGCATCCAGCGCGTTGCGAAGACTTTCTAACCTTCTACGATGCGATCTTCTTTCACATTTCAAAGGGTGTAGATCGGATGCTTGCGTCGGTAAAAAGAGGTCTCTAACATCATGAATCGAAAGTCTAGCAGCAGTTCAAACTCTAAGAAAGATAGAACCCGAAATGATAAGGGAATAATTCTAGAACAAATTGTCGCAATGCTTCACAAGACCGAAGGTGTGAAAATTGAAACAAATGTTTTCCTCCCACCTAAAAGCGGCGACCAGTCTAGGAAGCGCGAAATTGATGTTCTATTAACCGGGGAGGTAGCCGGATATTCTGTCAGAGTCGCTATTCAATGTAAGAATTATGGTAAGCCCATAACGATAGGTCAAATAGGGGAATTCAGGGATTTGCTGGAAGATGTCGGCATCCCGCCTCAATACGGAATCATTGTCAGTGTTCACGGCTACCAAGCAGGAGGAACAAAGCGCGCAAAAGAATTAGGGATGAAAGCCCTTGTTTTGGAAGGGTTGGACGAGACTAGATTAAAAGCTGAAATCAAAGATACGTTTCAGTACTTCGTATATTTGCTGCTTGTCGTTGAAAAGATGCACATAAGTAGTGAAGTAGCCGACGGATATCTGGCCGTTTGTTTCTGGGAGGAAGACAACAACATTATTGGTTGGGTTTCAGATTTAATAGTTAGTCACTGGCGCAATGGGGGAATACCAAAAAGCTTAGGTGAATATCAGCTTGATTTAAAGCTTCCTCAAGGATGGTATCAGGTATTAAATGGCAAAATAATCTACCCTTCGAACATCAGAGCGGAAGTTCGGGTTGTCGGTTATTTAGCAGAAATGAAGGGCAAGATAGAAGAATACAAGCTTAAAGAAGCTGATACCGATAAAATTGAAAAATTCCATTTGCAAGCTAATTTCGATGTCCTTAACAATCTAATTAAGTCCAACCATCAACAACCGATTTTTACAGAGGAAGAGTTGAACAAGTTAAAGAGAGAGGCGACGACAAGCATCGAGAACCGACTTAGACTGCCCAAGATTTTCGTGCGCAATCATCTTGAGCCGATGAGCAAAAAGGCCATGGATAAATTCATGGTAGGCACCGAGAATCTTTCCAAGGAAGAAGTGGAGAAGTTACCGCAGCTGCAATTTGAAGAAGTCGAAGATTTTCGCTCTATGCAAGAACCGGCGTTTCTTGGAGAACCTGTAATTATTCCTACTGACTCGGGTGATCATATCGATGTCAGGTTGCTAATGAAAAAGGAGAAGCTAGATGAGGTCATTGATCTCGCTGGCTATCTTGAAAAGTTTCCTCGAACAGACTTTGCTCAGTATTTAGTGATGGCATTCCTCTCGCAAGCCGAAGCTTTATTGAAAAAATCCGTATTGGAAGATCTTGGAATAAAAAAGGCGCTTGAAGCGCAAGCGTTTAACTTTTTTCAGACCGCTCTCCATATCTCTCCGAATCCGGTAGATACACATAACTCAGTGGGCGTGGTTTTCGGCAAACACGGCTTATACGATAAAGCAATTGAGTGCTTTGAGTGGGTGTTATCCGCAGACCCACCAAATGAAATGGCCCGCCATAATCTCGCGGAAACATATTCAAGAAAGGGCAAACAGCCGATTCGGGGTTGATTCTCTCCCTAGCACCATGCGGTCCTCTGCGAATTAGAGCACGATGCAGAACTAATTTGTCGGGACGTCTACACAATTGAAGTGAGGTCACTGCACGGGTGAGGTGCAAGCGTGCAATTCTAACGAGCAGCCAAATGTTTACTTTGCCGGCGAAAGCATCCCAAGAATCGCAGGTCTGTAAGCCAATCAGTCGTTCTCAGTTGACAAGAGTTTTAGAAGGGCGAGTGCAGCAAGCCCTCCTATCACCCAAGCCGCGGCATTCGACGTCGGCGGTGGATTCAATTGTGATGTACGTATCCTATTCTGAACGTCTTGAATGGTCTGCAAGATATTGAGGCGATTAAAACTGATTGTGTTGTAATAGCTGTCTGCCGGTATGTTGACTGCGGCTGTGTCTTCGACAAGCAAGAGCGACGGCTTTTTTAGAAGTTGTGCTTCGCGGAACTCTGAATAGACGCGAGACATTTTCGTTAGCCGTCCTTCACGCGTAATCAGACCAATAAACAAAACTGAATTCTTAATGTCATTGGTGTTGTCTGGGTTAGAATAATCACCCTGGTCGTAACTTGTTACCAGGGTCATTCCTAACTCCGCAACCTTCTGAGAGAGCAAAGTTAAAATGTATTGTTCGTGGTCCGCGATTGAATAGGATATGAAAGCATTCATGGTTCCAATCTCCTATTCTTTAGTTCAGTATACTCATGGTACTCAGGAAAGAACAGTGGGTGTAGAGAAAATTTTGTCAGCAGTCTGTGCTTGAATTGTTCACCCTGCCAGATTTCGTACTTGTAGTTGAAACGACATTCGGCAATTAGACCTTCAAACATGTTTGTAACACCTGAACTAACACTGCCCTTACAAACTAACAAGTAACCATCCGCGCCATACTGGTGGATCAGCGAAGGAATGTTGACGTTCGCAACGTCCCGCTGTAGGACATTGCCATCCTGAAACTTGCATTGGACTACCCAACGACGCTCGAAAGAAACCACACCATCATTTACGCTGAATATTACTAAAAGATCTCTGCCGCCATCGCTTCCAACACCTGATGGGCGGACTTTAACGTCAACAATATCTTTCTCTTCAATCTTTAAGAGTTCAAAATATGCCATCACCAAATCTTCAAATTGCTTCCAATCTCTAATCTCAGAAAAGTCGAGGGTGTTCTTCATTCAGCCTTTGAACGGAATTAGGATTTTCCGCGCGGAATTTGTTTTACTTCGTAGCTTAAGGCCAAAAACCTGTCTACCATGATTTGGGCCTCTCCCTCAGACATCTGACTGACGGTTCCATGAATTGAGCCCTCGGGGCCGGAAATTTCGGTTAGGTCATCCATGAACTCCAAGAACCGTTGACGAATGTCTTCCGGCATTTTGGCAAGCTCATGTTGATTACCATGAAGCGCGGCGATTCCATGCCGCGCAGCGTCAATTAGCCGTTCCTTGATAGCTGCGGGGTGTCTCGCCAAGCTACGTTCAGTTCGCAGGAATTCTTCTCGAAAGCTTCCCATACTAAGTCCCTTCGGTTTTGGCCTTTTGATCACTGGCATGTGTCAGTTCTTGACGTAATTCATTCCACCAACTGGTCGCCTCGTCGTAAGTCATATTGTCTCGCTGCACATGAATGTCTTTGACGTATGCTCCCATGTCATCACGTTCTATCAGGGATACCTGCCAAATTCGTTTTGCTCTTTCATTTCGGTCGTAAGGGGCAGGATATCCGAAGCCCGGCATTTTCTGGACTGCATAGTCATACTTCATCTCTTTTTCCTATCCACCGACGTGACTGACAATGACGGTTACCGTTGTCGTACACCTCTCCAATGGTGGTACCAACTTATTCCGTCTGCTTTCTCCTCGGCAGTAAGAGCCGCATCTAGTTCTTCAACAAGTCTTATAGCATTCGTCAAGCCCTTAATTCTCTTTGGATAAACCTCAATCTGTTCTCCCGTACGAAAGTTATGTTTTCGGATTTCGTACTTCCGCCGTTCTTCAATTCCTTCTTTCGCCATCCCGCCTCCTGTGGCAAGTCACGGGCATCTCGGTAATTTACGCCAGATTTTATCATTTTGCAGTTTGACAGGCTTGCTAAACCTCAAGCAAACCTCGAACCCTAATTCCGGCCACGGGTACATCGCTAACTGCGCGAAAGTTGATACGATTATCAGATTCACATCGGCAATGTCATTGGTTGATATCCATCTCCGAAGCAGCCACTCCGGCTCGCTCCAGGCTGTACTTTGCAATTCCAACGGGTGCTTTGTCCGCAGATTCCCAGGTGGGCAGTTACTGTAGTTGCTTGATTGGTTCTGTTGGTAAGCGTAGGATTCCGGCCTCTAATTTCGAAATCTGGTAACAGAAACTGAACGTAAGTGACATCTCGCGATGCAGCGTAACCTTAGTAGAATTCTCGTCCTCTTCTTGTTCCTCGTTTCGTTTTTGGGTCTGAGATTTGCCGCGGCGACTGCCTGTGTGCTCCTTCCTTTACCTACAGTGCTTGATGAGTACGAACAGTCTAACGTCGTGATAACTGCTCGCCTTGTCTCAATAGAAAAGACAAAAGAGCCAGACTCCATTCACTTCGATATCCGCTCTGCTACCATGGTGGTCCAAAAGGTGTTCAAAGGGAACGTAAAGGTGCAAGACGCGATAAGTTTCGCACAGGGTAACGGCATAGATTGCCTTTGGCAGTTCGATGAGAAGATGATCGGGCACGAATATCTTTTGTATCTGAGTTCTCCCGACAAAGCTTCGGATCTCTGGTACCTGGGACAGGGCAGGTCGTCTGAATTGAGCGACGCCGCAAACGATCTGCTCTACTTTAACAATCTCGACAAAGTACGCGGCAAGACTCGTGTGTCAGGCACTTTTGACGACGATTTTCCCGTGGCTGGGAAAACGGTTCGCATCATTGGAAAAAACAAAACCTTCCAAGCCGCAACAGATGAGTATGGTGTCTACGAGATTTACGGTTTACCACCTGGGAAATATCTGATTGCACCAGAGATGCCTTACGGCTGGATAATAGACAGGGATGAGTCTTTTCCTACGGTCTCAGAAAGACCTATGCATTCCAAATTGTACAAGGCGTTTACGCTGAGAGCGAAGAGACATGCTGTTATAGACTTCGCGTTCAAGATTGACAATGCGATAGAAGGTCACGTTTACGATCAGACTGGGCGACCCCTCGCCGCTGCCAATATTGCGCTCATGCCGGAGAAGGACGACGTCGGGGAGTCGTCTCAGTTCATAGATAAAAAAGGCCGCTTTAAGTTTGAGTCAGTGTCGGCTGGAAGGTACACCCTTAGGGTCTATGAAGATAAGCCTGACAGCGGGCGGATAACTCGGGTTTCCTGGTACGATCCTCAGAAGTCTAAGCTACTAACGACTCTGACTATTAATCTCAAGCATGGTGAGAGCATGCGCGGCCTAAAGATTTTTGTCCCAACTACGGCCAGGAGTTCAACCCGTTAGTGCAACCGATTAATTTCTCTCACTGTCTGCTAATCATTAATTGTTATTTAGGTGAATTGAGGAGGAACCAAAGATGACGCTTCGGGATTTCTATCTAAAACGGGCGAAGGCAGAGTTTCCCGTCTTTCTAAAGGTGCTGAGGGCGTTACCCGAAGACCTTAGCTACAAGCCACATGACCGTTCACCCTCGGCCCAGCAACTAGTTTGGACCGTGACTAATGAACTGAAAGCATTGATTGATGTCGTCGAGACCGGGAAGTCTGAATGGGCGGACACCAAGCCACCGAGTCGGGACGAAATGATCCGAATGTTTGAAAAGTGGTCGACTGAGTTACTCGACAAGGTTGCCGCGCTTGATGATGCTTCGCAAGCGAGGAACGCACAGTTTCTTTATCAAGGAAAGGTCGTAATGGAAAGACCAACGGTGGAATTTCTTTGGGACTTCATGTTCGACGCAATCCATCATCGTGGGCAGTTGAGTGCGTATCTCCGACCCATGGGCGCGAAGGTCCCTTCGATTTATGGACCGTCGGCTGATGACACCGGAATGTAACAGCGCAATACCACCACGCGGTAGCGGGTGGGCTCTTCGATAACGGCCGGGATTCAGCATCGATAAAACGATTCGCCGTCCCGTAGTGACGGCACGAAGCCGTTGGGATCATCGGGTCGTCGTCTACAGTTCAAAGGGCAGCCCCCTTCCCGACCTTAGAGATTATTACTCTTGAGCGATCAATCTTGACGCGCGCACTCTCGCAAACTGTTCGCGCTGAGCGCTCATTGTGGGCGGCACGCCCGCACTGCCAAGCGCTCCGAGAATCTACTCTGAACTATTTGTGTTTAATCTGCGTACTGTGGGGATATGAGTCAAGCCTCTCCACGTCTACTCGGTCGCATCCTTGCACTGCTAATTCTTATCGTCCTTGTCACTGGGGTGTTCGCGCAGGGCATTGTCAGCAACCGGCTGATTGTCTCCGGCGATGCCGCCGCCACCGCCAGAAATATTCTGGCGAATATAGGCCTGTACCGTTTGGGCTTCACCGTTTTTCTAGTTGAAATGGTGGCTCAGGTTGCTACGACCGCGCTTTGGTACAGTCTGTTGCGGCCGGTGAACCGCAGCATTGCTTTGAATTCGGCGTTCATTGACCTTGCTGGTGGTGTAATTAAAACCTTTGCCCGCGTCTTCTTCATTGTTCCGCTTTGGGTGTTGGCGCCGCCCACAGGAGCGTCGCCACTACGCGGTTTTACACCGGAACAACTGGAGTCGATCGCACTAGTTCTGTTGCAGATAAATAATCGTGGGGCAAATGCCGCGCTCGCGTTCTTTGGCTTTTCGGGAGTATTGCGCGGCTACTTGATTTTCCGATCGACTTTCATGCCCCGTTGGCTCGGCGTTTTGGCGATGATTTCAGGTGCGGCCTGGCTTAGCTTCCTTTATCCACCGCTCGGTTCGCGCATGTTCCTATTCGCTGCGCTGTTTGCTCTGGCGAGTGCGGCCATCATGATCGCGTGGCTGCTGCTTCGGGGAATCAGCGACGAAAAGTGGCACGCCGCAGCCAACGTTGCCGATTCTTGATTGCCGGCTGCCGCACGATCTTCGCGATTAACTTTAATTCGGCGCGCGTAGCGCGTCTAGTCCCTATGACAAATGAGAGATGTGATATGTGATATGGAAAATAGCTGGTGAATGAAGCAGGTGCCAACGTCGGCAAATTATTTCGTGTAGGGCAAACTATTTCTTATAGACCGCTATTCCCCAAAAGTTAATATCCGGCGGCAGGTTATTCCAGTGATCGAAAGCGTGAGAGTCATCTCAGACTTGTAACGCAGTTTGTAATTTCCCGCCGGCAGAGTAATTACGAGGTCCACCTTCCGGTTCTTGCGCGCACCGCCCGCGTGACTCGTCTTGGGCTCTTCCATCCGCCACACGACAGAACCATTGCCGGCGTTTTCGATCCACCCGTAGTCAAACATCTCACCACCCTGGCCTTCGCCGATCTACCAAGCCTGGTCAAATTACGAGCATAGATTTTCGCATCAAGGTATCAACAGCTATTTCTTTCGCGCGCGGCGCTCGAGTTGTTTTAGTTGAGCACCTGATTTCGCGTCTGGCTTGGCGCGAAAACCAATCGCGTGCGCTTTGCGCTTTGGCGAGTCAGTCAATTCGCGAATGGCGGCGATAATTGAGACCAGCGCCTTGTCGTGCGTGCCGACTTTGCGTTCAAGCTCGGTCAGTTTATCCGCCAGGTCCCTGTGCGTAGCCAGAGTCTCGCGCAACGTGACGAAGGCTCGCACCACGAAGACGCTCATCGCAACAGCTTGTTTGCTGTTGAGGACGTTCGCACCCATGATTGCGCCGTGTTCAGTGAAGGCATAGGGCAGAAAGCGTGGGTCCCGATGTTTCTGGGAACCAGTCGCAAATTGCGACCGGTTGCTGACTGAACTTGAAGTAGCAGTTTGCGACCGGTCCGGAATGGGGACGTCTAAAGTCGCATTTTGCGACTTTAAAGATTGCCATTCATCACTCGTCATTTGAAATGCAAAGTCTTCGGGAAACCGTTCAATGTTCCGTTTGACCTGCTCGTTCAAACGCCTGGTACTCACGCCATAAATCCGCGCCAAATCAGAATCCAGGATCACGCGCTCACCGCGAATTTCATGAATAAGCGGCGCGATCTTCTGAAGCGCTAGTTGGCTCACATCTGTATGTTTCGCTTTGGAGGACAAGCGCAGCTCCGAGGCGGCGAGTGGAGGGTGAATCGCGCAAATTTTGCCGCATGAGTCGCGAAATTGCCAGAGCTTTTGGTTTGCGGCTCTTCCTGAGATGACTGCTGAAATGATTTTCGCGCGACCATCAGGTCGTGCGCCCAGCACTTAGCACTCAGCACTCAGCACTCAGTACTCAGCACTCAGTACTCAGCACTCAGCACTCAGTACTCAGCACTCGGCACTCAGTACTCAGCACTCAGCCTCTTATCACGCCCACCGTTATCACCACATTTCCCTTCTTGTGTCCCTGGTCCACATATCGATGGGCCTCGGCGATCTGTTCCAACGGGTAGCTTCTGTCTATCACTGCTTTGAATTTGCCTTCTTCAATTAGCTGTTTCAGCTGGACCAGGTATTGCGCGCGCGGCCTGGGTGCGCCACGGTCAACTGAGAGGTATTTTCCGCCGGGCGCTAGTGTGTGCTGGGACGCCACTTTTAATTTTGAAGTCTTTCTTTTGCCGACGGCGTCCAGGACAATGTCATATTGCTCCAGGCTATTGACGGAATCGTCTCTGGTGTAGTCAATCACTTTGTCGGCGCCCAGGGATTTCACTAACGCCAGGTTCGCAGCGCTGCAAACGCCAGTGACCTCTGCGCCAGCGAATTTGGCAAGCTGGATTGCGGCTGTTCCGATGGCCCCGGACGCTCCATAAACCAGCACTCTTTGTCCGCGCTGAACATTGCCTTTGTTCAAAAAGTGCATCGCGATCATCGCGCCGTAAGGAACCGCGGCGGCCTCTTCATAACTTAACGTGGCCGGCTTGATTGCCAGACAACCAGTCAGCGTCTGCGCTTCCGGGAGACACGCGTACTCGGCATACGCGCCCATTCTAAGACCGGCTGAGCCGTAAATCTGATCACCTTTCTTAAAGAGCTTTACGTCTTTGCCGACAGCTTCTACTTCTCCGGCTAGCACAAACCCTGTTATCGCTTTTCGCGGTTTGAGAAGACCCACGCCTAGCCGCCTCATGAGCGAAAACATGACTGGCAAATCAGAGCGCCGCATGAGACTGTCACTTGCGGTCACCGCGGTCGCGTGAACTTTTACGAGTATTTCATCATTTTTGGGCGTAGGCTTTTCCACCTCTTTGAGCTGCAGAACCTCTGGTGGGCCATACCGGGTGCAGATGATTGCTTTCATAAGGAGGTTAGGCGGTTGGATTTTTTCAGGCCAATCACGATTTAAGAACGATTCGCGTAGCCACAAAGTTCGCGAAACCAATAGCCTGTGCGAATTGTCCTCCGCCGCCGCTTCGAAGGTTGCGACATTTGCCGCAGGTTAACGCGGATGAGCGCAGATTAGCAGTAGGCACACGAGCGGGCGCAAGCGCCTCTTCCTGACCTGAGAGATAATGTCAGTTGTGTCGTCAAATTTTGCGGCCGTGGTAGAAAAGTACGCAAACTAAAAGTTTGCGCTACACAGGAACGAGCGGGCGCAAGCGCCTC
>Ga0184619_10000724_pt1 | contig 11441 bp, 8 predicted proteins | sample PLM0_60_b1_FD_133146 | JGI IMG/M metagenome (GOLD analysis project Ga0184619, IMG submission 133146) | Groundwater sediment microbial communities from an aquifer in East River, Colorado, USA - PLM0_60_b1 | ecosystem: Environmental > Terrestrial > Soil > Riparian zone | place: USA: East River...
GCAATCCTTTATCCAATCTTCAAGTTCATGCAGCCTCCCCAGATTATTGAATCGACGGAAAATTCCGTCGTCGCAGCGAAACTCAGCGAACTTCCAGTCAATAGCGGGAAAATCTTCAAATTCGGCAACAAGCCCGGCATACTGGTCCATACCGCTACCGGAGAATTCAAAGCGCTTTCCGCGGTCTGCACGCACCTCGAATGCATCGTCCAGTATCGCCCGGAAACCAAGCAAATCTGGTGTGCTTGTCACAACGGGCAATACAACCTGAGTGGAAAAAATATTGGCGGCCCGCCGCCGCGTCCCCTGGAAGAGTTCAAGGTCAACACGCGTGGCGATGATGTAGTTGTGACCAAATCGTAAGCATCCGTGCGGATACAACCAATAACAGCCTGGCTTGATGAGCGCTTGTCTATCAGCACGCTCACGGCCATGGCCAAAAAGAAGGAAGTCCCGGTCCATCGCCATTCGATCTGGTACTACTTCGGCGGCATGACGCTGTTTCTCTTCATCGTCCAGGTAGCCACGGGAATCCTCCTGCTGCTCTACTACCGTCCCAGCTCGGAAAATGCTTTTGAGAGCGTGCAGTTCATCATCACCGAAGTAAAGTTTGGCTGGCTGATTCGATCGATTCACAGCTGGTCGGCAAACTTGATGATTGCTACGCTCTTTATTCACATGTTCAGCGTGTTCTTTCTGCGCGCTTACTATCCGCCGCGCGAAATCACCTGGATTAGTGGAGTGCTTCTTTTATTCATCGTCATCTGTTTTGGCTTCAGCGGTTACCTGCTTCCCTGGAACAAGCTCGCCTTTTTTGCCACAAAAGTCGGCACAGAGATCGTTGGAGTAATTCCCATAGTCGGACGACCGATGTTGCGGTTCCTGCGTGGCGGCGACGACGTGACCGGCGCAACGCTAACTCGCTTCTTCGGATTTCATGTGGCCGTGTTGCCGGCGGCCGCGACGGTATTGATAGGTATCCATGTGCTGTTGGTCCAACAACACGGCATGAGTGTGCCGCCCAGCCTCGCGGGTAAGCCGCTGAAGAAGATGAAGTTCGTGCCCAACTTTCTGCTGCGCGACTTAATCGGTTGGATTTTGGCGATTGGCGTTCTCGCGGCGCTGGCTGCTCTCTTTCCCTGGGAATTGGGCGAGAAGGCAGACGCGTTTGCACCTGCGCCCGCCGGTATCAAGCCTGAGTGGTATTTCCTGTTCATGTTTCAAACTCTCAAGTTAATTCCGCCAAAAATTTGGAGGTTCGATGGCGAAGTGATCGGCATTATGGCCTTCAACTTCGTCGCCTTGCTGTTATTTATTGTGCCCTTCGTGGACCGGTCCCCGGAAAGTCGCCGGCGCAGATTGATCTTCAATTCGTTGGGTGTGCTTGCGCTTACTTACATCGTGGGCATGACAATCTTCGGGTATGTGACATGAGATCACTTATGAAGATTAGTGAGCACATTTCCGCTTCCCGCATTGCGTGGCGATTATCAATTGCCGCCCTGCAAGCCCTGCTGCTTTTGATTCTGGTCACCACCACCTGCGCACAGAAGAAAAGTTCCTGCATAGAATGTCACATCAAGCTCGAAGATCCGCGACTCAGCGCGCCGGCAAAACTTTTTGATAACGATATACATCACGCCCGCGGCCTCTCCTGCAATGACTGTCATGGCGGCGATCCGAATGCTGATACAAAGGAAGGCGCAAAAGATCCCAGGAAAGGTTTTTTGGGAAAGCCAAAGACCGCCGACATTCCAGCCTATTGCGGCAAGTGTCACAGCGACGCGAGTTTGATGAAGAGGTTCAATCCTTCGCTACGAGTCGATCAGGAACGTGAATACTACACCAGTGTTCACGGCAAACTACTCAAGACTGGTGAGACCCGAGTTGCCACGTGCATCAGTTGCCACAGCGTTCACGGAATCAGGGCCATCAGCGATCCATTGTCGTCTGTGTATCCTTCGAACGTTGCTGAGACCTGCGCAAAATGTCATGCCAGCGCCGATTATATGCGCGGGCTCGGAATACCCAGCGATCAGTACGCCAAATACAAAACAAGCGTTCACGCCCAGGCGATGTACGAGAAGCAAGACATGTCAGCGCCCACCTGCAATGATTGTCATGGGAATCATGGGGCCACGCCGCCGGGTATCGCCTCTGTCGCGAATGTCTGCGGCCAGTGTCACGCGCGCCAGGCCGAGTTGTTTCAAACCAGCCCGCACAAAGCAGCATTCGATCAGAAAGAACTTGGCGAGTGCATCACCTGCCACAGCAATCACGCGATCCGTAAACCCAGTGATCAACTGCTCGGCACAAGTCAGGGCACGCTCTGCATTAACTGTCATACGAATGGTGACAAGGGTTTTGTGGCGGCCGGCCAGATGCGCTCGCGGATCGATGAGTTGATAGGCAGCATCGATAAGTCGACTGAAATTCTCAATCGGGCTGAGCGGGCGGGCATGGAAGTCAGCAAGCCAAAATTTGAATTAAAGGGTGCTACCGATGCTCTAACACATGCGCGAGTGTTGATTCATTCGTCGTCGGAAGGCGAAGTTGACAAGGTCGTCGCGCCCGGTCTCGAAGTCGCAGCCAAAGGTTATCAAGCCGGAGTGGCTGCGTTGGCGGAGCGAAGGTTCAGACGCGAAGGCCTGGCAGTCTCACTGGTTTTCATATTGTTCCTGGCCTTATTGGTCTATCTTAAGGTCCGACAAATCGAACGCCGGCAAGCAACCGGCGCCAATGGCGTTTGATGCCAACCGCTAACCAATGAAGCTTCCGTGTAGAAAACTAGTTGCATTCACGTTTGCGGCGGCCTTGCTATTTTTGGCGCCCCAGCTCGTACCAACGACAGCAAAGACAAATGCTGTGATTGAACCGCAGACGCGCGCACAAACTCGTCGCCCTCCAAAAAAAGCAGCGATAGCAAAGAAGCCGCGCATCAATTATTCACAATTCTCGCATCGCACTCACGTTGAGAATCAAAAACTAGCCTGCGATTCCTGTCATAAAGTCCCTGCAAAAAACTGGAAAGACGTTCGCAAAGGTGAGGCGGCGTTTCCGGATGTCAGCGATTTTCCCGAACACTCTTCCTGTTTGAATTGTCACCGCCAGCAATTCTTTGCGCGAGAACGACCGGCGCCAGTGATTTGCGCGAATTGTCACGTGAACAATAGCCCGCACGACACCAGCCGCTTTCTCTTTCCGAGCCTCGGCGACGTTACTGATCCGCTCCTGAAGCGGCGGGAGTGGCTTTCGGAATTCGGTGTCGCATTTCCGCACGACAAACACATAGATGTCGTCGGTCTTAACCTTCCCGGCCAAAGCGACAGCGGGCGCGCGCTGTTTGTGAACGTCGCATTGCAGGAAAAGAAGAAAGATGCGACGCCGGCGAGTTGCCCGATCTGTCATCAGACCTATCAGCCACAGGGCAATTCCAGCGAAGAATACGTTACCAAACCGCCAAAAACTCTTGGCGACAATTTCTGGCTAAAGAAAGGGACGTTCAAAACGATCCCAAACAGTCACACGGTCTGCTTCACCTGTCACAATGCAGATTCAGGAATCGCACCCGAGTCAAAGGACTGCAACGTTTGTCACAAATTGCGGACGCCAGATGTGAACGAGAAGGCCGATTTCGATCCGAAGTTGGCTAACGACATGGGAATTACAGATCGAGTGATCCTGGCAAGCTGGAGCAGGCGCATGTCCGCCGGCGCTTTCCGGCATGAAGGCGGCGAGCATCCCGATTTGAACTGCATGAGCTGTCACAACGTCACAACCTTTAATGTTCTCGATGCGAAAACGTTGAAGGTGCCGGTACGATCGTGCGGTGGTACGGAGGGCTGTCATGTCACGGCGACAACTGACGATGGCGGCAGCTTGAATTTCGAGATCGATCAAAAGAAGAAGGACCAGGCGTTTGTTTGCACCAAGTGCCACGTGGCGTTTGGCAAAGAGAACGTTCCAGACAATCATCAGCAGGCAGTGCCAACACCAAAGCCGAATGTGAAAGCGAGTTGATGATCGTATTATTCAGAAAACTGTTAAGAAGTTTTGCTAAGGATCAGCGTGATGTTCTTTATGCGATCTCTGTGTTCCTCTGTGCCTCTGTGGTGAGTATTTTTCGACGCAAATCCACCACAGGGACACAGAGTGCCACAGAGATTTCACAGAGAGGACCATTCATGTTTCGCGTGGTCGGATTGGTCGGTGCAACGAGCCTAATCGTTTTCGGTGTCATTACGGCTTTCAATTCACGCGCAGCTGAATCGAGACCGCTCCCGTCGGTCGAATCAAACCAGGAGCAGATGCAATTTCCGGAAGGGTTGGACTACGGAAAGTTTCAGCACAGCAGTCAAAATCATTCGCGTCTGCCGTGTCTGCTATGCCATCGTCGCGAATCCAATTCGCCGATCCCGAAACGTCCGGGCGGTTCCGGTCATCTGCCTTGCGCCGGCTGTCATGCGCAGCAGTTTACAAATTCCGATAGTCCCATCTGCACAATTTGTCATACAGACGTGAAATCAGGAGCCTTGAAATCATTTCCTCGTTTGCAAAGTTTCAGAATGAAGTTTGATCACTCGCTGCATTTGAAGATGGGGAATGTTAGCTGTGCCACCTGTCATCGACCGTCGCGTGCCGGCGTGGCCATGTCGATCCCCGCGGGCTTCAACGCGCACACGACTTGTTATGGATGCCACACGCCGCGCGCGGAATCAGGCGGCCGCGATATTTCTTCCTGCGGTACTTGTCATCAATTGGGTGGGTACTCCCGAACTCCTGCATTCGCGCAGGCGTTCCGCGTTAGCTTTAGTCATGCAAAGCATCAGAAGGTAGCTTGCAATGAATGCCACCAGGTTCGAGCCGGAATGCCGCAACGCCGACAGGTGACGGCCCCGGAACCGCTGAATCATCACGCTACTGGACGCGCCCAAAGTTGCATGACCTGCCATGACGGCAAACGCGCGTTTGGCGGCGACGATTTTACCGTTTGCACTCGTTGCCATACGGGAAAGGCGTGGCATTTTTGAGGTGCCTTAGTTTGTTAAGGATCATGATGCAGTTTGGCATGAAGTCACCGCCTTGGAGTGCGCTGGCCTGACAGCGCTTTGGCCATCCCTTGCTGGCCTGCCGCTTCAGTTTCGAAGGGCCAAAGCGGCGCCTGGCCGCCGCACTCCAAGGGGACCATTTCGTGGGTTCGTGGGTTTAGATTTAGGAGGTAAACATGAAACTCTTTACGCTGTTTGCATTACTGGTCTTGTCACTTCTCCTTCTTTCGAGCAAGTCGCAAATCACCTATGACATGTCAGCACAAGACGCGAAGAAGCCGCCAGAGACGATCATCCTGGCGAAAGAAGCAAAACTCGGCCAGGTCACATTTCATCATCTCGATCACATTACGAAAAATCGCAGCGCTGATGGAACGAAACCGATTGCCTGCGTTGAATGCCATCACACCGCACAACCTGCGGCTGAAGCATTGAAACATCCGCCCCATAAAACGGTATGGCCGGCGGACCGCACAACTACTCTGACCGCGGAACTGCTGGAAAAGGATCCCAACGCTCCCGCAGTAAATATTTGCACAGACTGTCATGCGCGCGCCGAGACAAAGCCAAAACTGCTGCCCGAAATTCCCAAACTCAAGTATGAGGGCAGCGACGAGTCGACGGTTCTGACCAACCAGCAGGCGTTTCATCGCAACTGTGGCACCTGTCACGATGCCGCAGTGAAAGCAAGGCCTGACCTGGCTCCGCCTCCGCCAACTTCCAAGAAATGTGTGGCGTGTCACAAGAAGAGCGCTGCGTAAGCTGAAAGTTTTGTTTTGGGGAATTTTCCGACTGGTTGGGCCAAAAAGACCGCAAAAACAACGGCGCCACTCATGATTTTGCTCAGTAGTCGTGGCGGCACGGTCGTTGCCGTGTGCTAAAGGCATGAAGTTCTTAAACTCAGCCTTGGAAAGTTTCCTAAAGAAGGTAGACGCAATAATGAGGTTTACAATTAGGCGCTTGATGAGCTTGGCTATTGCCGCAGTTGGGCTATCGCTATTCGGTGTAATACTGATGGCACCAGTGCATGCACGAGCTACAGTTGATGATCAGTTCGATGCTGCCGGTACTTACAAAACAAAGTGTGTTGCTTGTCATGGCCCAGCCGCCGACAAACGTTTCGACAAAGCACTACCAGATGATCAACTCGTCGACATCGTCATGAAAGGGAAGAAGCCTGAGAAGCCGCCCAACATGCCGGCCTATGGCGAGAAAGGTGTAACCGCGGAACAAGCCAAGAGTCTGGTCGATTACATGAAGTCGATTAAGCAGTAAACCCGGTTCCCGAATTAGGTCTAAAAAGGCGTTCGGCTCGAGAAAGCCTTGCATCGTGCTCAATTAAATCTCGCGCCTGGCGACAATAACCTCCCGTTCAAAGCCTGCGGAGTCAGCGCGAGCCTGTACCTATCCATACCTCTTGCGTCACGGTCTAGCGACAAGACGCAGGAGGTATTTGTCTGTACTGTCATCAGGAAACATTAGATTCTATGAGACACTACCTTCCCGCCGCCATTGTCATCGCCGCAGTATTATTCAGCGGTGCACTCTGTCTCTTTACCCTAAAATCTGTTTCAGCTCAGGGCAATCAGAATTCTTCCGCAACGACGTTGACCCCTAACCAGGGCGCCATCATCGCTGGCCCAAACGCGAACGCTTCGGCTGCACCCTCTCCGTCGCTGCAATGTCAGGCGTGTCATGGACCTGGCAAGACGCTTCCCTACCTGGCTGGCTCGCTTTTTCATACCGTTCCGCACACTGGCTATGATCACAGTTTCCATGCCCAGGCAATTCACAATGGTGTGAAAGCGGCGGCGTGTCTCGACTGCCATACAAGGAATGGTGACATGACAACCATCTTGCCGGCCAACGATCCAAAATCGACAATCAATCGCACCAACATTGCTGAAACCTGCGGTCGCTGTCATGGCGACAAGGCAGTGATGCAAGGCAGCGGCATCACCAATCAGCCGTTTCTGTCTTACCGCGAAAGCGTGCACGCAAAAGCAATCGCGCGCGGCAATACGAAAGCGGCCGTCTGCACTGACTGTCATAACAGTCACGACATCCTGCCAGCGTCCAACGCCCAGTCGTCGATTGCGAAGGTCAACGTTCCCTCAACCTGCGGAAAATGCCATCAAACCGAAGCGTCCCAGTTCACGCAGAGCGTTCACGGGCAGGCGGCTGTGCGCGGCGTGTCTCGCGCGCCGGTCTGCACCGACTGCCACGGCATTCACAACATCGCGACGCCCTTTGATGAGAAGACGGCAGCTATTTCCCCCGCAGTCGGCACTGAAAGCTGCGCGAAGTGCCATGAAGGTGTGACACTAACGCAGGAATACGGAGTAGCGAGCGGCCGCGTCAGCAGCTATAAAGACAGTTACCACGGCCTTGCTTCTCAACTTGGCTCAAAGGTCGTCGCCAACTGCGCCAGTTGCCACGGTGTGCACAACATTCTTCCCTCCTCCGATCCGCGATCGCTGATCAATGCAAACAATCTGAAGCAAACCTGCGGGCAGTGTCACGTCGGAGTGAGCGCTAATTTCACCAACGGTAAGATTCATCTTACGTCCGAGTTTGTTTCAAATGTCGCCACGCATGACATGGGCGCGCGCGGCGCCAAAATCGTGCGTTGGATTTACCTTCCTCTAATCATCCTGACAATCGGCGCAATGGCTTTTCACAACGCGCTCATTTGGTGGAAAAAGGCGGGGGCAAGACGGCGCCAATCGCGAACCATCGTTCGATTGACCGCCAATCAAAGGGCGCAACACTGGTTGCTGTTGAGCAGCTTCATCATGCTGGTGTTGAGCGGGTTTGCTTTGCAGTATCCGGATTCGTGGTTGGCGTGGTCATTGGGCGGCAATGAATTTCTGCGGCGGATAATTCATCGCGTGGCCGCGGTCGTGATGCTGCTGGTGGGAACCTATCATGTTCTTTATCTGGCACTGACGAAAGAAGGACGAAGCTGGGTCAGAGACATGTTGCCGGCACTAAAGGACATCAAAGATGCTATCGGGAATCTTACTTATTATCTCGGTTTGCAAAAGCAGAAGCCAAAGATCGCCCGCTTCGGATATGCCGAGAAAGCCGAGTATTGGGCCGTCATTTGGGGCACGATCATCATGGGTCTTACCGGCCTGATGATTTGGTTCAAACTTGGCGTATTTGGTTTCCTGCCCAGATGGTGGTTGGACATTGCGCTGGCGGTTCATTTTTATGAAGCTATACTGGCTACGCTCGCTATAATCGTTTGGCACTTCTATCATGTCATCTTTGACCCTGACGTTTACCCGCTAAACTTTGCGCTGGTCGACGGCAAAGTTTCCGAAAACGTCTACAAGGAAGAACACGAATTGGATTATGATCGCCTCAAGGCTGAGAGCACTGATTGTTATCAGGAGTCCGAAGCTCCGCTGACGGAGCCAAACCTGGTGGAAGAAAGCCAAACAGACGATCATGCCTGACGAAAACTCCGCGCCGAAACTTCCCAGTCTTTTTCACAATTACATTAGCCTGGTCGGAGCAGCAATTGTTATAGCCAGCCTGTTCAGTGTGGTACTGCTATTTCTGATCGAAATCACCTCCACCGGTGAGAACCCTTACCTCGGTATCCTGACTTACATCATTTTGCCCTCCATTTTGATGTTCGGTGTTGTGATAGTGATCGTGGGCGCCTTGCACGAGCGGCGCCGGCGTCACCGAGCTTCTCCATCAGACATCGCAGCTTATCCGAAGTTGGATTTGAATGATCCCCACTCGCGCCGCGCGGTCTTTGTATTTCTATCGGTAACTTTCCTTTTTGTCTCAGCCAGCGCTTTCGGCAGCTATCGCGCTTATGAATACACCGAGTCAGTAAATTTTTGCGGTCAGACTTGCCATGTTATGAAGCCTGAGCGCACTGCGTATCAAGCGGGCGCACACGCGCGCGTAGGCTGCGTTGGGTGTCATGTTGGCCCCGGAGCCGGCTGGTATGTGCGCTCCAAACTTTCGGGTGCCTATCAGCTTTACTCGGTTACTTTCAATAAGTATCCGCGTCCAATAACGACACCAGTACACAACCTGCGTCCAGCGCAGGAAACCTGCGAACAATGTCATTGGCCGGAAAAGTTTTTTGGCGCCCAGATGAAAGTCTTCAATCATTACGCCTATGACGAACAAAATACGCTGCGACAAACCCGCATGCTCATTAACGTTGGCGGCGGCAGCCCGACTTCCGGCGTAGTCGCGGGAATTCACTGGCATATGAACATTGCTAATTCGATTAGCTATATTTCCACCGACGATCACCGTCAGATCATTCCCTGGGTACGCATGCAGGATCGACAAGGAATAGTCATCGAATACTATGATCGGAATCGTCCGCTTACTGGAGAACAGATTGCGACGAGCAACAAGCGGCGAATGGATTGTGTGGACTGTCACAATCGTCCGGCTCATGCTTATTTGCCGCCCGACGCCGCAGTTGATCAATCTTTTGCTGCCGGCAGGTTGGACACTTCTCTTCCATTCCTGAAGCGAGAAGCCATCGCCCTCCTCAGCAAGCCGTACAACTCGACTGACGAAGCTCTTAACTCAATCTCTTCCACTCTGGACAATTTCTATCGCACCAACTACGCCGATCTTTATTCAAGTAAGAACGATTCTATTAAGTCAGGCACCAAAGAGCTCCAGCGCATCTTTCAAGCGTACTTCTTCCCCGAGATGAAGACTGATTGGCAGACCCATCCCAACAACATTGGTCATCTCAATTCCGCGGGCTGTTTCCGTTGCCATGACGGCGAACACGTGAGCAACACCGGCAAGGTCATTACCAACGACTGCAATATTTGCCATAGCGTTATTTACGACTCCGCCGCCCCCGTGGAAAAAAATGTGAAAATTGGCCCGTTCCACCATCCGGTTGACTTGGGCGGTCTCGCTGAAAAGAAGTGCCAGGAATGCCATAAGGCCAACCAGGCTTTCAAACATCCGGTGAACCTCGGTGATATTTCCATGTTTCAGTGTGTCGAGTGTCATCAGAGGAAGGAGACGCAAACTGCTCAAAAGTAGGTATGACTGGCAAAATTCCCCACTCTCGGAAAAAATCCGCAGCTGAGCGAGTCGTTTCCAGTCTTTCCAAAGTCTTTCTCTGGCATTTATTGGAAACTGAAGTCGGCACATAGATTGCCGCTAATCACCACACATTCTAAGAAGCAAGCGGCTTTTAGCCCGCGCGAAGTAGAAAACGAGCTGTAATCATGGGAGCACACAACGTAGCAGAGTTTGACCAGGAGAAGTCACAAGTCTTCATGAAGGCTGTGCTGAATGATCTGCGCGCGCTGGCTTTCATGCTTGAGAGCGGACTGGTGGAAAGTGGCGTAAGACGCATCGGCGCCGAGCAGGAGATGTTTCTGGTGGATCGGGACTTACGGCCCGCGCCCATCTCGCAGGAAGTCTTGAAACATGCCAGCGATGCTCGCCTGACAACTGAGATCGCCAGATTCAATCTCGAAGCCAATCTCACGCCGCTACTGCTTACGGCCGATTGTTTTAGCCAAATGCATAGGGAGGTGAACGAGCTGATCACAGTCACGAGTGCGAGTGCGAAGACTCTGGATTCGGATGTGTTGCTTGCCGGAATTCTGCCTACCTTACGGAAATCAGATCTAACTCTGGATAATCTGACGCCGGTAGCTCGTTATCACGAGTTGGATCGTGGCGTGATGCGATTGCGAGGCGGGCCTCTTTCGATTCACATCAAAGGCCTGGACGAACTGCAGATAACGCACGACAACATCATGATGGAATCGTGCAACACCAGCTTCCAGATTCATTTCCAAACGAATCCAGCGGAGTTTGCGGCGCACTACAATATGGCCCAGGCGATTACTGCTCCAATTCTGGCAGTTGCTGTCAATTCTCCGCTACTGTTTGGCAATCGCCTCTGGCAGGAAACGCGAGTCGCGCTGTTTCAACATTCAACCGATGCTCGTTCCCGTCCACAACTTGCGCGTAGTCATCCCACTCGGGTCAGCTTTGGCGAGAATTGGCTCGAGCATTCGGTAGTCGCGCTTTTTCACGAGCAAATTTCCCGCTTCCGGCCAATCATGATCACGCAACCAGACGAAGATCCATTTCAAGTACTGGCGCGTGGCGAGACTCCTAAATTGTCCGCTCTATGCATGCACAACAGCACAGTCTGGCGCTGGAACCGCGCCTGCTACGGGGTATTGAATGGTGCCGCTCACCTGCGGATTGAGAATCGGGCGCTGCCGGCCGGGCCAACAATTATCGATGAAATTGCCAACACAGCATTTTTTGCCGGTTTGATGCTGGCGCTCCCGCAGGCTTACGGCGACATTTCCAAACGTATGCCTTTTGACGACGCCAAATTAAACTTCTTCCGCGCCGCGC
>Ga0184619_10000726_pt1 | contig 11431 bp, 10 predicted proteins | sample PLM0_60_b1_FD_133146 | JGI IMG/M metagenome (GOLD analysis project Ga0184619, IMG submission 133146) | Groundwater sediment microbial communities from an aquifer in East River, Colorado, USA - PLM0_60_b1 | ecosystem: Environmental > Terrestrial > Soil > Riparian zone | place: USA: East River...
AAGCGCTTCAAGGTGACCGCCGGCGGGAAAGTGCTTTATCAGCAGTCCCATAAGCGTCACGGCATGATCAAGCGGACCAAAAAGCAAATCCGCCAGTTGCGCGGCACCTCCGTGCTGTTCAAGACCGATGGCGACAAAATCAAGAAATACTATTTGCCCCACGCCTGATAGGCCATTGGCCGCCCAAGGCGACCGTCCGCATTCATCGTTCGCACGTAATCCAGGAGATCAGCCATGGCACGCGTCAAACGCGGCGTCACCGGCCACGCCAAGCACAAGAAAGTCTTCAAGGCCGCCAAGGGCTATTATGGCCGGCGCAAAAACACCATTCGCGTCGCCAAGCAGGCGGTGGAGAAGGCGAACCAATACGCCTATCGCGACCGCAAGCGCCGCAAGCGCACCTTCCGGGCACTGTGGATTCAACGGCTCAATGCGGCCGTGCGTCCGTTCGGCTTGAACTACAGTCGGTTCATCGACGGCCTCGCCAAAGCGGGCCTTCTGGTCGACCGCAAAGTGCTGTCCGATCTGGCGATCCACGAGCCTGCGGCCTTTGCGGCCATTGTCGAGAAGGCCAAAGTCGCGATCGCGGCGTGACACTCGGAGGGCGGAGGACCGCCGCCGTAGGACGCATAGGCGGGATTTCCTTCTTTCCTGCGCGCACTCCGCATCGGCCGTGCTCCGAATAAGCCGATGATCGACACCGGCTATGTGCAGCGCATGGCTCGCTATAACCGCTGGCAGAACCAGAACCTCTATGGCGTCGCCGATAGCCTCGCCGACACCGAACGGCGGCGTGAACGCGGCGCCTTCTTTGGCTCGATCCATGCCACGCTCAACCATCTGCTGTGGGCGGACCGGGCCTGGATGAATCGGCTCGCCGGCACGCCGCGGCCGGACGGCGGCATTCCCGAATCGGTGTCGATCTACGGCGACTGGAACGACCTGAAGCGTGAACGGGCGGGATTCGATACGGTGATGCTCGACTGGGCCGAGCGGCTCGACAGCGCCGCGCTCGCCGGCGAGCTCACGTGGTACTCCGGCGCGATGAAGGCGCAGTTGCACCAGCCGAAGTGGCTTCTGGTCACGCACATGTTCAATCACCAGACCCACCACCGCGGCCAGGTGCACTGCATGCTGACGCAGGCGGGCGGCAAGCCCAGCGACACCGACTTGCCGTTCATGCCGATGTGACAACCGGGCTCGTCACCCCGGGGACAGTGGATGCAGGATCTCAAAGCCGAACTTGTGCGCGGGTTGTGGTACGTCGCGCTCCTGGGTGCCGACGTGCGTCCCGGGCGGATGGTGCACAAGACGCTGCTCGGCGAGCCCGTGCTGATCGGGCGCGGACGCGATGGACGCGTCTTTGCGTTGCGCGACATCTGTCCCCATCGCGGCATCCCGCTGCACTACGGTCGCTTCGACGGCGACACCATCACCTGCTGTTACCATGGCTGGCGTTTCGACCGCAGCGGCGGCTGCGTGGAGATTCCCTCGTTGCGCGAGGGCCAGGAGGTCGACCTCGCCAAGATCCGTTGCGGCACCTATCCGTGCGTGGAGCAGCAGGGCGTGGTGTGGATCTATTTTCCCCGCCCGGACAACGCAGCGACCGAACCGGCGCAGCCCCCGCTTATGCCGGTATTTTCCGATCACGCGCGGCCCGCGGCCGCCATCATGCAGCCGTTTCCCTGCTCCACCGACCACGCAGCCTTTGGCCTGATGGACCCGACCCATGCCGGCTTCGTGCACACATCGTGGTGGTTCAAGCACCAGGCCACGAAGCTGCGTCCCAAGGAAAAGCAGTTCGAGCCGATCGAGCTCGGCTGGCGGATGGTGCGTCATCGGTTGCCGCCGCAGAACTTGATCTACAAGTTGCTCGGACGACACGTCGAAACCGAGATTTCCTACAAGCTTCCCGGAATTCGCATCGAAGAGGTGCATGGCGACCGTCACGCCGTCGTCGGTCTCACCGCAATCACGCCGATCACCGACGAGGCGACCGAGGTACACCAGATATTCTGGGCCTCGCCCGGATGGGTGGCGCCGCTTGCGCCGCTGATCAGGCCGTTCATGCACACCTTCCTCGACCAGGACCGGCAAGTGGTGGTGAAGCAGCGCGAAGGCCTCGTGTATAAGCCCCGGTTGATGCTGATCAACGATGCCGACACGCAGGCGCGCTGGTGGATGCGCCTCAAGGATGAATGGATCGCCGCGCAAGCCCAGGGACGGCCCTTCGTCAACCCACTCGAAGCCAAGACCCTGCGCTGGCGGAGCTGAGCAACACCCCATGACCGACCTTCGCGCGCTCGAGACCGAACTGCTCACCGCCATCACGGCTGCCGCCGACGAGGCCGCGCTCGAGGCCGTGCGCGTCGCGGCCCTGGGCCGCAACGGCTCGATCTCCGCGCTCCTGAAGACGCTCGGCACGATGACCCCGGATGAGCGCAAGCAGCACGGTTCGGCCATCAACGGTGTCAAGGACCACGTCACCGCTGCCCTTGCGGCCCGCAAGGACGCTCTGAAAGAGTTGGCGCTCGATCAGCGGCTCAATACCGAAGCCGTGGACGTCACGCTGCCGGTGCGCGAGCCGCCGGCCGAGACCGGCCGCCTTCATCCGATCACCCAGGTCGTGGATGAGCTGACCGCGATCTTCGCCGACATGGGCTTTGCGATCGCCGAGGGACCCGACATCGAGACCGACGACTACAATTTCACCAAGCTCAACTTTCCCGAGGGTCATCCGGCCCGTGAAATGCACGACACGTTCTATTTCAATCCGAAGCCTGACGGCTCGCGGCTCCTCCTGCGCACGCATACCTCGCCGGTGCAGATCAGGACCATGCTGGCGAAAAAGCCGCCGATCCGCGTGATCATCCCCGGCCGCACCTATCGCAGCGACAGCGACCAGACCCACACCCCGATGTTCCATCAGGTGGAAGGGCTCGTCATCGACAAGAGCGCACATCTTGGCCACCTGAAATGGATCCTGCAGGAGTTCTGCAAGGCGTTCTTCGAAGTCGATCAGGTCAAGATGCGCTTCCGTCCGTCGTTCTTCCCGTTCACCGAGCCCTCGCTCGAGGTCGACATCCAATGCCGGCGCGACAAGGGCGAGATCAGGTTCGGCGAGGGCGACGACTGGCTGGAGATTCTCGGCTGCGGCATGGTGCATCCGAACGTGCTGCGCAATTGCGGCCTCGATCCCGACGAATATCAGGGCTTCGCCTGGGGCATGGGAATCGACCGCATCGCCATGCTCAAGTACGGGATGCCGGACTTGCGCGCGTTCTTCGAGGCCGACATGCGCTGGCTCGCACATTATGGCTTCCGGCCACTCGACTTTCCGACGCTGGCGGGCGGATTGAGCGCATGAAATTCACCCTCGCTTGGCTCAAGGAGCACCTCGACACCGAGAAGCCGCTTGCCGCGATCGTCGACAAGCTCACCATGATCGGGCTCGAGGTCGAGAGCGTGACGGACCGGGTAAAACTGCTCGCACCTTTCACGATCGCGTCGGTGAGCTCCGCCGAACAGCATCCCAACGCGGATCGCCTGCGCGTCTGCATGGTCGACACCGGTGCGGGCAAGCCGGTGCAGGTGGTGTGCGGCGCCCCCAATGCGCGCGCCGGGATGAAGGGCGTGTTCGTGCCGCCGGGGGCCTTCATTCCGGGCAAGAACATGACACTCGGTGTCGGCAACATCCGCGGCGTCGAAAGCCGCGGCATGCTGGTCTCCGCGTTCGAACTGCAAATCTCCGACGACCACGAGGGCATCATCGAGCTTCCCGACGACGCGCCGGTCGGCACCAACTACGCGGCCTGGGTCGGCCTCGATGACCCCGTGATCGAAATCAGTCTCACTCCCAATCGCGCCGACTGCACCGGCGTCAGCGGCATCGCGCGCGACCTTGCCGCCGCCGACATGGGCAAGCTCAAGGGCGCTGCGATCAGACCGGTCGAAGGGCGCTTCCCCTGCCCGGTCACGGTGACGCTCGACTTCGGCGCCACGCCTTCGCTCTGTCCGGCGTTTGCCCTGCGGCTGGTGCGTGGGGTGAAAAACGGCCCCTCGCCCGATTGGCTGCAGCGCCGGCTCATCGCGATCGGGTTGCGTCCGATCAACGCCCTCGTCGACATCACCAACTTCATCACTTACGACCGCGGGCGCCCGCTGCATGTGTTCGACGCCGCAAAGGTGCACGGCAATCTGACCGTCAGACGCGCGCGCGACGGCGAGAGCCTGGTCGCGCTCGATGGCAAACGCTACACGCTCGACGACACGATCTGCGTGATCGCCGACGAGCAGGGCGTGGAGTCGCTCGCCGGCATCATGGGCGGCGAGGCCACCGGCTGCTCGGAGACTACCACCGACGTGCTGATCGAATCCGCGCTGTGGGAACCGCTGAACATCGCGCAGAGCGGCCGCAAGCTCGGCATTGTTTCGGATGCGCGCTACCGCTTCGAACGCGGGGTCGATCCCGCCTTCATGCGGCCGGGGCTCGAGCTCGCGACCGCGATGGTGCTCGAACTCTGCGGCGGCGAACCCTCGGAAGTGACTGTAGCGGGCAAGCCTGAGGTGCCCGAGCGCGTGATCGATTTTCCGCTCCACGAGGTGCAGCGCCTGGCCGGCATCGAGGTCGACCTGACGGAGATCAAGCGCGTGCTTGGTGCTCTCGGCTTCGCGGTGGCGGGAGAGGGCAGGAGCGTCAAGGTGACGGTGCCGTCCTGGCGGGCGGATGTGCACGGCAAAGCCGATCTCGTGGAGGAGGTCGTGCGCATCCTGGGCGTCGATCGCATTCCCGCGACGCCGTTCGACCGCGGCGAGGCGCCACGCAAGCCGGTGCTCACGCCCATCCAGTTGCGCACGCGCAAGGCCAAGCGCGCGCTCGCCGCGCGCGGAATGGTCGAGGCGGTCGCCTGGTCGTTCATTGCAAAGCCGCAGGCCGAGCTGTTCGGCGGCGGCAAGCCCGAGCTTGCGCTCGCCAATCCCATTGCGTCGGACCTTTCCGACATGCGGCCGAGTCTCATTCCAGGGCTGCTCGCCGCCGCCCAGAAGAACGCCGATCGCGGCATGGCCGACGTGGCGCTGTTCGAGGTCGGACAGATCTTCCGCGGCGACCGCCCCGAGGACCAGTTCATCGCGGCCGGCGGCGTGCGCCGCGCGCTTGCGAAGCCGGCCGGCATTGGCCGTCACTGGTCGGCGCCCGCGGCCGAGGTCGATGCCTTTGACGCCAAGGCCGACGCGCTCGCGGTGCTCGTCGCCGCCGGAGCGCCCGCGCAGGCGCTGCAGATCGTCCCGGGTGGGCCGGCGTGGCTGCATCCCGGGCGCTCCGGCACGATCCAGATCGGGCCGCAGAACGTCCTCGGCTATTTCGGCGAGTTGCATCCCCGCGCGCTCGAGGCGTTCGATGCCGAAGGCCCTGTGGTCGCCTTCGAGGTGATCCTGGAAAAGATCCCAGAGCCTAAGCCGAAGCCAACGCGGGCGAAGCCCGTGCTGGAGCTCTTTCCGTTTCAGCCGGTGGCACGCGATTTCGCCTTCGTGGTCGACCGTACGGTCAAGGCGGCCGATATCTTGCGCGCGACGCAGAGCGTCGACCGCAAGCTGATCACCAATGTGTCTGTGTTCGACGTGTACGAGGGCAAGGGCATCGAACCGGGCAAGAAGTCAATGGCGATCGCCGTGACATTACAGCCGCGCGAAAAGACGATGACCGACGAGGAGATCGATGCGGTTGCCGCCAAGATCGTGGCCGAGGTCGGCAAGCGGACCGGCGGCGCATTGAGAGCGTAAAGAGACCGCTACCGCCGGCCGATCAGTTTCAGCACCGCGTCCGCAGCGCGCTCGCCGGAGTCCCACGCACCGTTCACGGTGCCCCAGAGCGACTCGTGGGTCGCTTCGCCGGCGAAGAAGATACGGCCGCTGACCGGCTCCGTCATGATCTTGCGCGCGGATTGCGCGCCCGGTGCGGCGGCGGACCAGGCGCCGAGCACCCATGGCTCGTTGTTCCAACGTGTGGCATGACGGCGCTTGACCGAGTTCTTGATATCGGCGCCATAGAGACCAGCGAGCCAGGTGGCAGCAAAATCTACCATCGCGGCCTCGCCCTTGGCGGAAAGCTCGCGGCCGAACGTGCCGCCCACGTCGACCACGCAGATCGTGGACCCGGACATGTTGGCGAAGATCGCCGCGGTCTGCCGGTTGTCGCTCCGCTCGAACACGAGCTCGTCAGCCCGCAGCCCGAGGGGGTTGCCGGTCAGCTCCAACGCGATGTGATCGTGGCTGCCGAGCTTGAGCTTGTTGGCGGCGTCGAGATGACGCTTGGGCAGATCGGGCGCGAACTTCAGCTTGCCGCCGGTGAGCACGTTGGTCGATACGGTGACGATGACGGCGCCGGTCCGAAACTGGCCTTTCGCGGAATCGACTTCGAGGCGCAAGCGACTCCACGATTCGATGGTTTTCACCGGCGAACCGAGCAGGATGGGCAGCCCGGCCGCAAGCTTCGTCAGCAGCGCCCCCAGGCCCTGGCGGCAGAACGAGCCGTTGTCATGCTCGCCCGAACGAGCGAGATCGACGGTCGACACCTCGGAAAGCTCCTTGCCGCAGTTGTAAGGGCCGAGGACAAATTCGATGGTCGGCCGCCATTCCCCGAGATCCTTGGGCAGGACCTGGGAGCAGGCCACATCGCTCTTGCGCGCCGCGTCGGCAATGGCGCTGTTGGCGCGCACGAGGCCAGCGAGAAAATCCTCCATCTCGCCTTCACGTGCGTAGCGCTTGCCGATGCGGATGCGCTGCCCCGGGGGCGATTGATAGATGTCGAACCCCGCAGCGACGGCGAGCTTCGTCATCGGATTTATTTCGCCGGCGTAGAGAGCGTGAGCCCCGCGATCGTAAGGCACACCAAACGTCTTGGTATCGGTGATGCAGCGTCCGCCCACCTCTTCCGCGGCCTCGAGGACGACATACCGCTTGCCTGCCGCGCTGAGCCGCCGCGCGGCCGCGATGCCGGCGGCGCCGGCGCCCACGATGACGGCGTCCACCCAACCGGAACGCGGCACCTCGACTATGGGCGACGGGCGCGGTGCCCCAAAAGCGGGCCCCGCCGCGACCGCGCCGGCAGAGGCAAGAAAGGAGCGGCGGCTGAAATGTTTCATGGGATCAGTGCTGGAGTTTTGCGAGGTCTACCATGGAGCGCGTGGCGCGCGCCAAACCTTTTCCATGCCGGGGATGCTTGCTGTATCCCTGCGGCAATGCCTTATTCAATAGTCGAAGCCCATGACGTCCGGCTTTCGCTCCGCCGGAACTATTCCCATGCCGCCGGGGCAATTGTGAGGCTGGGACGGAGGACCCGATGCTCGATGCCGCCGTCAAGGCGCTCTCTCAGATGTTCTCACCGCCATTCCGCGCGGTGCTGCTGAAATCCGTCGGGGTCGCCCTCATTCTGATCGTGCTCATCGGGATCGCGGTTCAGAGGTTGCTGGTCTGGCTTGCAACCTATGGCACGAATTGGGCCGAAAGCCTGCTGGGCACCAGCGCACATACGCCGCTCTCGATCCTGGCCTGGATCGTCTCCATCGCGGTGAGTCTCGGCATCATTGTTGGATCGATTTTCCTGATGCCGGCGGTGACCGCGTTGGTCGGCACCTTTTTCGTCGACGACATCGCGCTCGAAGTGGAACGCACATACTACCCCGCGGACCCGGTCGGGAGTCCGCCGCCGACGCTGCGCGCCGTGCTCGAAGGCGCGCGGACGGCTTTGTTCTCGATCCTGGTCTATCTCGTCGCGGTGCCGTTCCTGCTCGTCGGCGGTCTGGGCGTCGTCATTTTTTTCCTGGCCACCGCTTACCTGCTCGGTCGCGAATATTTCGAGCTGGCGGCCATGCGCCACCAACCCGTGGCCGAAGCCAAACGGTTGCGCAAGATGCGCAGCGGCACGGTCTTTATGGCCGGCATGTTCATTGCAGCCTTCGTATCGATACCGATCGTCAATCTCGCCACGCCGCTGTTCGCCATGGCGTTCATGGTGCACATGTACAAGCGGATGACGACCGACCAACGACGGATCACCGATCAACGATGATGCGGGCGGCCGTCACTTGGTCGCCAGCTTCGTCACGGTGACGCGCACGGTGCCGTCGGCTTCGGCGATCACGCGTAGCGTCCTGGCGTCGAACTCGACCCCGGCGAGGCGCAGATCGGTGACGGCCGCTTCAACGTTGACGCCGTCGGCGTTCTTGCGGAAGTCGGCGATGGCCCGCTCGATGCTCTGGCGTGCGTTGGCCGCGAGCGGGACCAGGTCGAGCACCGCATTCTCCGCCAACGCCTTTTCCAGATACGGCACCGCAGCCCGTGCCGCCGCGCCCAGCAATCCGAAGGCGGCCTCCGACTCGACGTCGAGCGCGATGTCATTGAGCCGCAGCATCTGCCGTTCGCGATCGAGCACCGGCCGGCCCCACACATGAACCGTCGCCTCGGCGCCGAGACCGAACCAGCTCTTGTTCTCATTGGCTTTGAGGTGCAACGAGATCAGCAACCGATCGCCTGATGCCGCAAGATTGACGCTCTGGACCGTGGCGGTGAACGCGCTGCTCTTGTCGTCCGGAAAGGTCTTGCCCTTGAGTTGAGTTTCCAGCAGGCGATTCACTTCGGTGAACGGCACGTCGATCGGCACCGCGATATTGACGCGACCCTGTTCGGCCTGCGGAACGAGTTCCAGCTGCGCCGGGAACGGACAGTCTGGCTTGGTCGCATTGGGCAGGATGCGGGTCTCGGCCTGCACCCCGATGGTGAGCACGAGCGCGGATTCGTTGATGCGAGGCTGCGCGGCAAACGCGCGGGTCGGGCGAACCTCCAGCCACAGATTCGGCATGCCGGGCGCGGCGGCGCCGAGCGCGATCGAACGGCACATCTTGGTCCACTCGCCGCGGGCTGCGACTTCGAGGAACGGATCGTCGCGCACCCGCGCCTGCAACGCCGCCACCTGCTCGTTCACGGTGCGATCGAGCAGCGGCTTGACCTCGTTCGATACGTTGAGCTTGGCGCCGAGGATGGTCAGGGATGCATCCGCGATCGCGACTTGCGAACTGAGATTGGGCTCCATTCGCCATGCCGGCAGCAGGGATGGATGCGACGTCACCGTGACACCGCCGCGGATGTCGGCGCGCTGATCGAGTTTTTTTCCCTGCAGGTTCTGGACCCTCTCCCCGAGGCGGCCGCCCAGCAAACCTCCGAGCGCGCCCGCGAGATTGCCGGCGTCGCCGGCGACTTGTCCGGTAGCCTGAAACGTCCCAGTGAGATTGGTGGATACGGCGAGCCCATCCGGACGACCGGTGACCGCCAATCGGCCGCGCGTGACGGTCCAGTTCATCTCGGCGTTGGACAAGAGCTGCGGCAGCGGGTTGTCACGCTTGCCGACGAGATTGTGCGGCGCCGCCGTCTCCATCGCGTCGCGGATGGCGGAGAGCGTGATGATCGCCGGCGTCACGATGACCGAGCTGCGGGCAACCGGCGCAAGCGGCGGCACCTCGACCAGGGCCGGCCGCAGATTCTTCGGATTCGACCAGAGCCAGGTCGACGCCCAGACCGCGCCGCCCAATACGACGACGGCAATAAGCCCGCCAATGACGATCTTGCTCCATGGCCCATGCATGGCGATCATCCCTTGTGAATCGCAGAGGAATTTTAGTTGAGCGTCGATCGTGGTGGCAGCAAGGCGGTGAGCGGAAACTCCGTATTAGCCCGGGCTTTGGCTGATTACGGGTTGGCGACGGTCGCAACGGTCTTTCCCGGCCACTTGCAGAGATCGGCAATCAAGCACCGCTCGCAGAGCGGACGCCGCGCCACGCAGACATAGCGCCCGTGCAGGATCAGCCAGTGGTGGGCATGGAGCCGGTACTTCGGTGGCACCACCTCGTTGAGCTTCATCTCGACCTCGAACGGTGTCTTACCCGTCGCCAGGCCGGTCCTGTTGCCCACGCGGAAGATGTGGGTATCGACCGCAATTGTCGGCTCCCCGAAGGCGATGTTGAGAACGACGTTCGCGGTCTTGCGGCCGACCCCGGGCAGCGCCTCCAGCGCCTCGCGGTCGCGCGGCACCTCGCCGCCGTGCTCCTCGACAAGCCTCTTCGACAAGGCCACGACGTTCTTCGCCTTGGTGCGAAAGAGGCCGATGGTCTTGACCAGCTCCTGTACGCGCGCCTCGCCCAAGGCGGCCATCTTTTGCGGCGTGTCGGCCGCTGCAAACAGCGCGGGTGTCGCCTTGTTGACCCCGGCATCGGTCGCCTGCGCCGAGAGCACCACCGCCACCAGGAGGGTGAACGGATTGATGTGCTTGAGCTCGCCCTTGGGCTCGGGCATGGCGGCCTGGAAGCGGCGGAACGCTTCCTCGATCTCCGCCGGTGTCCATTGCGGCAGCGCGCTGGCGGCGGCCTTCTTGTCGGCCGCCACGCGCTTGCGCGGAGCTTTGAGCTGCGCCTTGCTTCCGCGCGCCGCGCGCAGGCCCTGCGCCGTTCTTCGCGGCACCTTTCGGGCGACCCTTCGTGCCACCTTGCGTGGTGTCTTGCGCGCCATAGTTCCGGTATAGTGAGGGCTATGTCAGCGGACAACGACCCGACCCGGGAACCCACGATCTTTTCGGCGGTGCTCACCCCGCACCGCTCGCTCGGCCGCAAGGGCTTCTTGATATTGATGACGGTGCTGGGCCTCATCAGCTTCGCGACCGGCACGGCGTTCCTGCTGGCCGGCGCGTGGCCGGTGTTCGGCTTCTGCGGGCTCGACGTTCTGCTGATCTATTTCGCTTTCCGGGTGAGCTATCGCCGCGCCAAGGCCTACGAGCAGGTGACCGTGACACCCTCCGAGCTCACCGTGCGCCAGGTGAGCCACCACGGCCGCATCAACGAGTGGACGCTCAATCCGCTCTGGGTGAAGCTCGACCGCGTGGTGCATGCGGAATTCGGCATCGAGCGGCTGTTCCTGGTCTCGCACGGACGGCGGCTCGCGATCGCCGGTTTCCTCGGGCCGCAGGAAAAGGAAAGCTTCGCGCTCGCACTCTCCGCGGCGCTCGGCGAGGCCAAGCGCGGGCCGACCCGGACGCTGTTCGACTAACCCTGATCCGGCAGAAAACGGGTGGGCGGGGCTGTCTCCGCGCCCTAAATGGAGGGTGCAAACGATGGAGGCATCCGTGCTCTCACCCGATCGCGTCCACAATGTCGAACCCCCCAGCCGTGATGCCGCCGACTATGAGATCGTGCGCCGTGCCATCGCGTTCGTCTCGGAGCACTGGCGGGCACAGCCGGAGATCGAGGCCATCGCGGCGGCGGCGGGCGTAAGCGCCGGCGATCTCCACCATCTGTTTCGCCGCTGGGCCGGGATCACGCCCAAGGCCTTCCTGCAGGCGCTCACCCTCGACCACGCCCGGGCGCTGCTGCGGGACTCCGCCAGCGTG
>Ga0184619_10000729_pt1 | contig 11422 bp, 11 predicted proteins | sample PLM0_60_b1_FD_133146 | JGI IMG/M metagenome (GOLD analysis project Ga0184619, IMG submission 133146) | Groundwater sediment microbial communities from an aquifer in East River, Colorado, USA - PLM0_60_b1 | ecosystem: Environmental > Terrestrial > Soil > Riparian zone | place: USA: East River...
ACAGGTTTTGATTCACCTGAAAGTTAAACATCATGTGCATGCGATCGCCGTCTTCGCCGAAGTAATCCATGTCGGTTTCAGGCAGCACATTGGCTTCGGCCAACACAATGCAATCGCCCTGCCGCCACTGGAGAAATTCGCGAAACACGCGCAGCATATCGAACTGCTCCTTTGGCTTTCGCACGTTTGGTCCCTTGGTCGAGATGATGAAAGGAACCGCGTCCATACGAAATCCGGAGACTCCCGACTGGATCCAAAAGCCCATGATTTTTAGTATCTCATCCTGCACTTCCGGATTTGAGGTGTTGAGGTCAGGCTGGAAGTCGTAGAATCGATGGAAATACCAGGCTTTGGCTTCACGATCGTAGGTCCACGTGGTTTTTTGGACCCCGGGAAATACCATCCCTTTGGTTACGTGCGGCGGTTTCTTCTTCGACCAGACGTACCAATTCCGATATTTCGAACTTGGATCCGAACGTGCCTGCTTGAACCAGGGATGCTGGTCCGAGGTGTGGTTCACGACCAGATCGATCAACACACGAATGCCGCGTTGTTTTGCGCCGTGAGTGAACTCAATGAAATCGCCGAGCGTGCCGTATCGCGGATCGACGTTGTAGTAGTCGGTAATATCGTAACCGTCGTCCCGGCACGGCGAAGTCTGAAACGGCATCAGCCAAACCGCCGTTATGCCAAGTCCATGCAAATAATCGAGCCGGCGCATTAGTCCGCGGAAATCGCCGGTCCCATCGCCATTCGAGTCCATGTAGGTACCGACCGAAAGGCAGTAAATCACTGCGTTCTTGTACCAGAGATCATTGATCATATGCGGCGGCGAATGGACTCAGATATGAAGCCTTTGATTTAGCTCATCGTAATGGGCAAGAAAGTCGGCGGGATCATTGTAGATGGCGATTGCCCCCGCTTCGCGCAAAACTACTCCCGATGTTCCACCGCAGAGAAACGCAATCGTCTGCATGCCGGCTTTTCTGGCGGCTTCGATGTCGAATCTTGTATCGCCGACCGTCACGGCATCAGCAGGTGAAGTGCCGCCAAGCTTTTTCAATGAAGCGGCAAAGATGTCAGGCGCAGGTTTGGAGTTATCAGCATCGTCACCGGAGACGTATCCGTCGATGAGATTGTTGATCGCGAGTAGGTCAACGTAATATTTCGTGTCAGCCTTTTTACCTGAACTCGCAAGCACGATGCGTTTGTTGTCGTCGCGGATTCGCTGAAAAAGTTCCGGCACTTTCGGAAATGGCCGCACTTTTGGGAGATATTCTTTTCTGAACAATTCGGACCGGTAATCATCCAGCTCTTTGCCGAAACGGTCGATCTCATCCGGCGTCAGAAACTCGGGTAAATATTGGTCGGAACCTTTGCCGATCTGGGCGCGTAATTTTTCCCGAGGAAATTGTTTACCAAACCGGCGGAATGCACGATCCCACGAATCGACGTGGAGCTCATTGGAATCGACCAGGGTACCGTCAATGTCGAAAATGAAAGCGAGCATGGCGACAAAGGGGAGTTAAGAATGTCGATCGAACCGGTTCATGTTCTCGAATTAATTCGCCTTTCGATAATGAAATGCGCTGACGCGCGCTGGCCTTTTCTTATTTGAGTTCAGCATCGTCTCGGCACATTCCGCTACCACAACTCCTCGTAGAAAACGTGTCCCGGTGAAAATATTTGCATTGCTCCGCTTGTAGCCTGTCTGTCGGAACGATCCGAGCGATGACTGTACGCCGAGTATCCTACGACTAACACGCAGAACGACTGGCGCACCCGGATTGGCTCGTTCAGATTCACGAACTGCCACGGCAGGGACCAAGGGGAGTAAGACGTAATAGGTAAAGAAGCAATTGCATTTCGGCTGCTTCCCACAGCGCTCGATCGCTGCATCGCGGCTTCATCGGCGACGTCGCTCATCGCATTCGCTGCATTGCAAATTCGAAGAGCGAGCTACGACAAAGTCTTAAGGTAACTGAAGAGTAAAAATAAAATTAAGAAACAAGCCAGTCGCGGCGAACTGCTTGTTCGAATGCGCGCGATCGCAGGAGGTCCAAAACTTTTTTGGATACGAAGTAATAGGGAGAAGGGAGAAATATGAGGATACTAACACTAACAGTGATATTGGGGTTACCGCTCATGGCGCTAGGTCAGCAAGCGGAGCCGCAACAGGCGCAGGGGCAGACGAAAGAACCAGAGACTACTGCACCGGCGAAAGGGAAGAAGATGAAAGCTCCGGAGCAGCCAGGCAACCCGCAGGCAAAACCTGAGACGGGCACAAACGTGCGTGGACAACCACAGTCGAACATTAAGGGTCGTCCTCAGGAGATAAAGAAGAATGCACCTGGGGAACGTTCCAGCACGAACGAGACGAACGTTAGGGGCACGAACGAGACCAACGTGAGGAGCACGAATCAGACGAACGTGAATCAATCCACGAAGGTGAACGTGCAAGAGTTCAAGTCGCGACACAGCGAAGTGTTTAGTCTTGGACGGCATCCGAAGGAGTTCTTCGTCCAAAGATTTGGGGCGAACCATTTCCGGCTGATCGGGAATACTTACTTTGCGTTCGTAGACAACTGCTGGGTCGCGGTTGACGTGGACGGCTTTGTATACACGGAGCGGGTGATCTGCCAGGGCGATCCGGACTATGTTGTAGTTGAATAGCGCATCCTTCTGCGCGACTCAAAAGCGCTCCGCTGAAAATGCGGAGCGCTTTTTTTGCATCGAGCAAAAACATTAAACTGCTTCATTCCCACTGTAACCCAGCCGTAAGCGGCATCCGGCGCGAAAACTAAATACAACTATGGATGAAGCATCGCCCAAAGGAAAAATCCTCCGTGGAACGGAAGGATTAGGAACTGTGACGCCGCAGTTGGTCGAGGAGCGCGCACGGGAGATCGCGCGCAGCGACGGACGTGAGCAACCAAACGATCTAGACCTGACTCGTGCGCGCGAAGAACTAACCGGTGCTACATCGAGCTCGGAGAAGTCCGCAACGAGGGAGGAACCGGGTCGGGACTGGGGAATGCCACTGGTGTCCTCGGGGCGAGAAGGCTCCGACGGAGCGCCCTGAAGATGAGGAAAACATCCCCGAGAAATTGATTCAGGAAGGCGTTGACGAAGCTGACCACGATCAACGCTCCAGTTCTGGGCAAAATAGTGAGAGGTCCTGAATAAATCGTAAAAGTTGGACCACATTGTCTTGCTTGATGAAATGCACTGACTCGCGTCGGAATTTTCGAGTTTGCCTCCCTCGCTCCCGTCCGTGTGATAAGCCTGTTGGGTTCAGTACATGAATGGCAATAATCGCCACCGGGTGTGTTGTTGATACAGGCGATATTGTTTGCCGAATTCACGCACCAGAAAATCTTCTTCAGCACGAATGAGCGCAATAATGGGAACGCACATCGCCGCCACGAAAAGCAATCCGATCATGCTCCGAAACACGAGCGCCCAGCCTGCCATTGCTGTTAACATTCCAAGATAGCTGGGGTGTCGGATTAAAGCATAGAAACCGTCGGTCTTAAGTCGGTGATCGGGTTGAAGCGCGACGAACATGCTGAAGCGATGGCCAAGCTGGAAGACGGTGGTGACGCGTACGAATCCGCCGATCGCAATGATGAATAGTCCGACATAACGGATGGTATTCCCGTCAATAGTCCAGAGGTTGAGACGATCGAGATGTGGTGGCAGCCAGCCGAACGCGACGGCGATGATAATTATCGGGATAAAAATCCAGCGGCTGGAGCGATCTTCTGCTCGGCCGGTTCCGAGCCCGCTGCTTCCAGAGAAGCCGTAAGCAATTGCGCCGGTCAAAGCTAAAATGATTGCGCCGGTGCGCGCTGGATTGAAAAAGAAGCTTGTCCAATTACCCCAACCCGAAATGACGAGTCCGAGAAACAACAGTGTGCCGCCGAGTCCAAAAATGAGGTTCTTAACGGTGCGATTCAAACTTAACTGCGCGATACCATGCATCATTTACGAACGGTAAAAGCGATGAAACAATGAAAAACAACTCGGAAGAAAGGACGACGTAGGAAGGGCAATTAACAACGATGAAAGCAATTCGCGTAAATGAATTTGGAGGTCCGGAAGTGCTTCGGTTGGAAGAAGTGGCGACACCACAGCCCGCTCCCGGCGAAGTGCTTGTTCGAATACACGCGATCGGTGTTAACCCGGTTGAGACTTACATTCGTGCAGGAACGTACGCGCGATTGCCGGCGTTGCCTTACACGCCGGGCAATGACGGCGCCGGAGTGGTTGAGCAAATTGGCGACTCCGTCACGGAGTTCAAAGTCGGCGATCATGTTTATACCGCGGGATCGTTGAGCGGGACCTACGCGGAGTTTGCGTTGTGCAGGATCGAGCAAGTTCATTGTCTGCCCGAAAATGTATCGTTCGCGCAAGGCGCGGCCATAGGCACGCCGTACGCGACGGCGTATCGCGGGTTGTTCCAGCGTGCCGACGGTAAGCCGGGCGAAACTGTGCTGGTGCACGGCGCAAGCGGGGGTGTCGGGACAGCGGCGGTGCAACTTGCGCGCGCTCGCGGCCTGCGCGTACTCGGCACCGCGGGCAGTGACGAAGGATGCAAGCTCACCCGCGAACAGGGCGCGCACGAAGTGTTCGATCATCGCGCGCCTGATCATTTCGAGCAGATCATGAAAGCGACTAATGGACGTGGTGTTGATGTGATCGTGGAATTGCTTGCGAACGTGAATCTGGGGAAAGATCTAACGATCCTCGCGAAAGGCGGGCGCGTCGCGATTGTTGGTAGCCGCGGCCGAGTCGAGATCGATCCCCGCGACACGATGCAGCGCGATGTCGATCTTCGCGGAATGGTGCTGCCGAACACTCCAGCGGCGGAGATGGCCAGTATTCACGCAGCACTCGTGGCTGGTTTGGAAAATGGAACATTGCGTCCGGTGATCGGCAAAGAATTCCCGCTTGCCGCAGCGGTGCAAGCGCATCACGCCGTCACGGAGTCTGGAGCGCTTGGAAAAATCGTGCTAATGCCATAGAAACAGGCAGGAAAGCTAAGAGCTGATAGTTGAGAGCAACAGGTTAATTGTCCTCGCGCGTGATTCAGGACTGGTGAAAACCAATTCTGCGTTTGCTGCCTGCAATGCACCGTGTTCAGTAAACGCATATGGGCGGTATGCCGCACCTTGGTGTTTGCCCGAACTCATCGCAAATTGCGATGAGTTATGTGGCTTTGACATCGCAATTTGAGATCTCAAAGAGTCGAACTCCTCGCGTGTGAGCTGAAACATGAAGTCCGCCGAAAACCGGTGGCGATTGCGCTTAATCGCTTCATTGAACCGGAATGTGGGAACACCGTAGATTTTTGCCAAGTCGCGATCGAGCATTACTCGCGCCCCACGGATCGTGTGAATCAGTTCATCAATCGGTCCAATCGCAACGGGTGATTTAGATTTCTTCGCCATGGGCGACAAAGATTATTCAGAAATTCCTCCGGAGAGAAGCCGCCTTTGCAATCTCGAACGAGGTAAGGACTCAGTTTTGAAGTTGCAAGGGTAGCGCTACCGTAAGTCTCGTTTCGACAGGATTTATCCATGGAGGTTCATCAATTGCGTTATTTCGTGGCTGTGGCGGACGAGGGAAGCTTTTCTCGCGCGGCCGCCAAGGTGCGCGTTGCCCAGCCTTCGCTCAGCCAGCAGATTCGAAAGCTGGAAGCGGAGGTCGGGCAGCCCTTATTCGATCGTCTGCCGCGTTCAGTTATGCTGACTGAGGCGGGCCGTTGTCTGATCGATTACGCGCGTCAAATTTTGGCGTCGATCGGCGATGCCCGCCGTTGCGTCGACGAACTGAAGGATGTAGTGGCCGGTAAGCTGGCGGTAGGGGCAATTCCCACGATTGCGCCGTATGTATTGCCTGAATTGGTCGTGAAATTTCAAGACCACTACCCCCAAGTCACGCTCGAGGTCGTGGAAGACGTGACCGATAGCATTACTCGGCGAATTGAAGCTGGGCAACTCGACGTCGCGATTGCGTCTACTTGCCAGCCAAGTGCTTCTCTACGACGCGAATCTCTGGGTACTGAACCTTTGCTTGCGCTGGTGCCGAAAGGACATCCCCTGGCAAAAAAGGACCTCGTTGAATTCGACGATCTCAAATCGCAGAGATTTTTACTTCTTCACGAGATGCATTGCCTGTCGCAACAGGTGAATCATCTGCTCGAGTCCCGTCGTCTTCGACCGCAGATCGCATTGGCCGGAAGCCAGCTCAGTACAATCGCAAATATGGTCGCGGCCTCGATCGGTATTTCAATTGTGCCGGAAATGATGGTGAAACACCACCCCACGCACGGATGCGTCAGCCTGCCATTTGCTCCGCCGGTCCCGGAGCGGGAGCTGAATTTTCTGTCCAATCCGCTCCGATTTCAGAGCAAGGCGGCCGCAGCGTTCCGTCGGGAAGCTGCAGCGGCCTTGTCAGAAAAGGATTTGTCAATCACTCCTGTGGCGAAGGAGTGACGACGGTCTTACCTCATTCTTTCCAGTGCCATTGCTGCCAGCGATAGCATCGGCCAAACGGCGAGAATCAGAATTGCTCCAAAGCCTGCAAGCTCGGGCAAATAATGAGGGTGCGCTCTGTGGACGTATCGGTCCTCGAGGAACCGCGAAATCCGCTGTCCAATCGGCATTCTAGTTTCCATGTGATTTTATTCTCCTCTATTCGTTGTTTTGTTGGTTGATGAAATTCACAGCCTCAGGTTCGGGAACGGCCTCTATTCAGTGAGACCGAAAACGTGTGAAGTTCTTAACGGCGCGTTGTTTATGGCCCAGAACGTGGCCGAGCGAGTCAGCCGATTGCGCTCCCGGACCGATCGCTTCCCTTGGTCCTTCTCATCCCTAAACCTGAGCCGTTCATACAATCAACTGGCCACAGCCTGGTCGGTGTTTGAAATACTTTATGCGTCTAGTGGCGATAGGATTTGCCTATACAGGCGAAAATGTAGCGCGTGGCGCGCGCGAGATAGAACACGTCGCGATCGAGGGAATGGAGCTTTTGGGGAGAGCGACATAGAAGGTAAAGTGACGAGGGTAGGAGCGAGTAAGCCGGGAGGGGAGCGAGTTTCAATTAAGAAGAAGTGTCGAGCATCGTGCCGCGGCACTTTGAGCTGCCGCAATGGCATGCGTATTTCTTTTTTGATTCTTCGGTGATCGCCTCATCGATCTCGAGCGCGTAGTCATAAAAGAGTTCTTCCCCGGCCAGGATATCGCGCAGCGCATCGATGAATATGCGGTCGTCTTCCTCGGCGGCTTCGCAGTTTGGATCGCAGGAATGGTTGATCCAGCGCGCGTCGTTGCCGCCGATCTCTGGATTGATTACCTGACCGTTATCCAGGCCAAAATTGAATGTATGTGGATCGTCCTCGTCGTTGGGAGCGGCTTCCCAGGAGGTGCGTTGGCCGGTGTATTCGATAATACGAGTGCCTTTGGGAATGAACTGCATGGCGTAAACACCGCGACCGTGCACACCGGACTTGCGAACTTCGATTTCCACAGTTCGGCTTTGAGCTTTGCGTTTCTTGGCCATTGCGGGAATTAAGCCGGAAGAAAAAACCAAGAATCAAGAACTAAGAATTGGGAAATGCAATTGATGGTGAATATTTGGGAATGACAACCGAAGAACGCACCCGCCTTGAATCGATCGAGATAGCATTGCGATCCGACACAGTGTGCGGACAAATTCGCCCGATTATCGAACGGGTCCGAGCGGAGCTGTCCCGAAAGAACGAGGCGTTAATGACTTGGGAACCGATTCCGCTGACCGTTTTCGGTCGCGCGTTGCCCCGGGAGATCCGCTCCGCATGGGTATTCGTCCTGCGCGCCGGCGCAGATACTGGCGCAGAACGCCATCCGAATAGTCATCAGCGGATGATGACATTCGAAGGGAGCGGCGATATGCGAACCGAGGACGGGGGACAGTGGCAATCGAATGTCTTGGTCAGCAATCCTGAGGCGCCGCTGGAGCAGCGCTGGATTTCAATTCCGCAGAATGTTTGGCATCATCCTGTGGTCGGCTCAGACGCTGATTGGACGGTGGTTTCGTTTCACACTGTGCCTGCCGAGGAACTGATTGAAGAAAAGCAGGATGAGAATAGCCAGGATGGAACAAAACAAATGAAGTATCTTGAGAAGTAAGAGGATCATGAACGGCATAAAATTCCTGGTCGTTGCGCTGACGATTCTCGCGGTCTCAAGCTCAGTTTCGGCAAACCTGGGCGATGGCTCCGACAGAATTGACGATTTATATGGCAACCTGGTCCAGCGACGGTTGCGCGATGACGGAACTGTGAGCGTCCTCTATCATAAGGACCAATATCTTTACCTTGTGATCTTCGCCAACGACCGAAGCATTTCGGAAAGCTATTCTCACACGAAGGGCACGGATCTGTCCGAAAAAGAGATCGCAAAATTTCTGAAACTAAATGCCGCGGGCGGAACATGGATTCCTGCCAACCCATCGAAGGAACGGCGCTTCATAAGAAGTGACAACAGAGCTGAGGCGACGTACGGGACCGCGAGCGGACGTCGGGCACTGACGGTGCGAGAACTTGGCAGTAAAGATCCGCAGGGCGATCTGTGATTTGCCTGCGCCAGGACGCGCTGCGAAAAAGATCGCTTCCCTTAGGATGCCGTCCGGAGCGAGGTCCTACGCAGCACCAATGCGGCAACAATGCCTACACAGAGAAAGCCGACAATCTGGATGAGCATGTAGCTGCAGATATAGACGGTGGGAAAGCCGTACCAATTCCAGTAGGAAACGTTGGTTGCAATCGCGGCCAGGATCCCCGCAGCTAAAACGAAGCCGACTCGGCCGGCGAAACTTTCGATGCGCGTCTGTGCAAGCAGAATCACGGCGAGAATCGCTTCGAGTAATTGAGTGGCGAATTCGATTCCGAGCGCTTTGCCAAATGTAAAGGGACGGCCCGGCGCATGATACATGAGAATACCAGAAGGATTCGCTGCGATCTTTTCATCCATGTGTTTCATCGCTTCACTCTTTTCCTGTCGGCTTGCGTTCTTGCCGACGCCCATTCCAGGAAAAATGTAGAGACCGGTCTGGTCGCCGATGTTGCTTTGCATCGTACTGAGGACAGCTGATTCGTTTGGAATTTCAGTGACGCCAGCCTCGCCCAGAGGCAACGCCATGTGCGCGATTGCTGTCCAGATGAACATGGCGATTGCGCCGAGAATACCCGCGAGAAGAATTTTCATGAGCGGAATAATGAAGGGGCGGGAAGAAATTTAGAAGAAAAAATTGGGCGCGTGCCAGGTGAGAGCATTCAAGAAACATTACAAAACTTTAATGTAAAAAGTCTTGATCTTTTTTTCGCGACCTGAGCAAGCTAAGTGTTCTTAACACGGGAAGTTACTCGAGCCTCCAACCCGAACTAACCCGCACTTCAGCCGTAAGAAAATATGAAAACTCCACGTTGGCTCATTGGTACTCGTTTTGTCTCGCATCTGCGCATGGCAGGTGCTGTAACCTTGATGTCCGCAGCGGCCGCTATGGCGTTCGTCGCGGTGAAACCGTCCGGCCCGTTGCTCGTGACAAATTCAAACAGTGACAATCAAGCGACCGCTAAGTTTAGGGAGGATCGCGAAGAGTTGTTTAGAAACAAGCGTGCGCTGCCTGGCCCTGAAAGGGACGGCGGGCCGCTCCTTGCAGCTGAATTAGAGTATGCCAATCGTGCTTACCCGGCAAAGGACATACCCTTTTCTGCAATCGCGAACGCGACGACGGCTTGGACCAATGTCAGGGCCAGGGGTGTGGGAAGAGGTCCGAACGCGCCGACAAGTGCCTGGACACTCGTGGGCCCCAGTCACGCGAATTTTCCTGATGTCCTGACTTTCAGCGGCGCGGCTTACACGACCTCCGGTCGCATTACCGCGCTCGCCGTCGATCCGAGTTGTAGCACGAGAAGGTGCCGAGTATGGGCAGGCGCGGCAGGCGGCGGAATCTGGCGCACAGACAATGCGCTTTCGGGGAACGGCGTCAACTGGACATTCGTGTCAGGCAGCTTTGGAACCAACGCCATCGGAACGCTTACCTATACTGGCGGCGTTCTCTACGCTGGGACCGGTGAGGCGAACGCTTCGGGTGACTCGGCGGCGGGCGTGGGCATCTACAAATCTGTCGACGGCGGGATTACATGGACAGCGCTCGCAGCCACAATCGGTCCGATAACGACGTTTTCACCCGGCACGGGAACCAACGGAACATACGGACCAGGTAATGCGTTCCTCGGTCGCTCGATCAGCTCGATCGTTGTTGACCCAACAAATGCGGCCCATCTCTACGTGTCGTCTTCGCGCGGGGTGCGGGGCGTCAGTTCCGTAACCGGCGGTGGAACTTCAAATCCGCCGACCCCGCGGCCGCCGTTTGGTCTATTCGAATCAACGGACGGCGGTGCGACGTTTAGCTTCATCTGGGATGGCGGCGACGGTTGCCCCGCAGTGTGTGATGGGACCAACCCCAAAGCAACCATTCGCGGCGCCAATGAGGTGAGACTCGACCCGGGCTGGAATGGAACGACCAACAAGATACTTTACGGCGGAGCGTTCGGTCCGACCGGCGTCGCCGGAAGTGGCGGCGTGTGGCGCTCGACTGATGGAGGCGTGACTTGGACACAGATCAAGCCCGCGCTCAATGTCGCTCGCACTGATGATCGTGCAGAGTTCGCCGTCACCACAGCGAGTGGGACGACCCGGATGTACGTCGGCGAGGGCACCGGGAGTGATGCTGGCGCAAACCGGGCGCGTTTCTATCGCACCGATGACGCTACGGCGGCGGTCCCCTTTTTCACCGATCTGACCACGACCCAGAACATCGGGTACTGCACAGCCCAGTGTTGGTATGACAACGTAGTTTACTCTCCGCCCGGCAAGCCCGACGTCGTGTACCTGGGTGGCTCCTACTCCTACGGCTCGTACGGTTTTACGACGAACGGCCGCGCGTTTATCCGTTCGGCCAATGCCGGTTCGTCGTTCACCGATATGACTTGGGACGCAACGACGAACCCGACTCCGCCCGATACGTGCTGCCAACCGAATCCGGTCGCGCCGAATGGCCAGCACCCGGACTCGCATGCGATAGTTGAGATCCCGGGGACGGACTCGGCAATCTTCGGCACGGATGGCGGACTCATGCGCTCGAGCGGAGCGTTTGCGGACATTTCATCCCAGTGCACCACGTACCGTGGGCTCAGCGGCGCGAACCTGGCGCTCTGCCAACAGTTGCTCTCTGCAGTTCCGACGTTCCTCTACGGCATCAATAAGGGGCTTTCGACGCTCCAGTTCCAAAGCCTGTCAGTTGCTGCTGATAATCCGAAGCATCTTCAGGGCGGCACGCAGGACAACGGAACTTTTGAGACATATGGCTCGGC
>Ga0184619_10000730_pt1 | contig 11413 bp, 10 predicted proteins | sample PLM0_60_b1_FD_133146 | JGI IMG/M metagenome (GOLD analysis project Ga0184619, IMG submission 133146) | Groundwater sediment microbial communities from an aquifer in East River, Colorado, USA - PLM0_60_b1 | ecosystem: Environmental > Terrestrial > Soil > Riparian zone | place: USA: East River...
CCCGGCACAGGCGATTGAAGTTAGTCTTCATTTGATTCTTCCCCCTTGTTTTCTTCCAAATCAGCAGCGGCGATCACGTCTTTCATTTGCGCGCGGTAATTTAGTAACCAGAAAATCAAGCCAAGTGCGGCGACCACAAACGCGGTGTTGAAATCTCGGCGCAGAATGTAAAAAGCAGCTATTGCTATGCAGATGCCGGCTACAATCATGCAAAACAATTTCATTTCTCACTCGGCTTTATTTCACCGTCACTGGAATTCGCAACTCAATCTGGCCTGGCGGATAACAAACCTGATCGTCGCAAGCCTGCACCCGCAATTGCGCGGCAACTAAATGTTTGCCCTTGCTGGCGGCGTTGTCCGCCTTGATGGCCGCCTTTATTTCAGTCTCGCCTTCATAAACCGCCAGCGGCTTGTCAGCGAATGCGAATTTCTTAGTGAGCGGCGAGGGATAGGAAACAGACGAGACAGAAATCCCGTCGCTCGCAGTAATGTCCAATTGGGTTGCTTTCAAATAAGAAAAAGTTGGCGGATTTGCGTTGATGTGATAGCCGCTCTGGATTTTCAGCGGCACATTAAGCTGCGCTGTTCCGCCCGCTTTTATTCCCACGGGCTGTGGCGACGCTTTCACGACCTCAACCGACGTGACCCTTTTTGTTTCGTTCGTTTCAACCGGCGAACTAACCGCCTGTGGTTGAGTATTAGGCGCTTGCGTGGCACATGCGGAGAGTGCGCACAAAACAGAAAGACCCAGGAAAGTTTTGAGGCGCATCATCCTGCCGCCTCTTTCTTTCCCTCGGGGCGCTTGATACCAAATTTTTCCAGACGATACTGCAAGGTGCGGAATGTTAAACCCAGTAGCTTCGCTGACTTGGTAATGTTGTAATCCGTCTGCTCCATTGCCTGCATGATTAGACCCCGTTCGACATCCTCAAAACTGATTCCCTCAGGTGGGAGCTTGAACGCGCCTTCGGAAACAGGCCGGGATTCTTGTCGCAGCTCGAGCGGGAGATCGTCGATTGTAATTTGATCGCCCTCGCAAAGGAGAATTGCACGTTCGATTGCCGATTCAAGCTGGCGCACGTTGCCCGGCCAACTGTAATCAATCATCAGCTTCTCTGTTTCCGTAGTCAGCCCCTTTACAAGGCGTGCCGTGTTGCGAGTGTGCTTTCTGACGAAGTGTCTGATCAACACTGGAATGTCGTCGCGGCGTTCGCGGAGTGGCGGGACGTCAACTGACAACACATTGATGCGGTAGTAAAGGTCGTCGCGGAACCTGCCGTCGGCGACCATCGCGCGCAAGTCGCGATTGGTAGCGGCAATTACGCGCACATCCACACTGATCTCATGTGTGCCGCCGACGCGTCTGATCTTTCGCTCCTGCAACGCGCGCAACAGTTTTGCTTGCATTGCTACGTCAAGCTCGGCAATCTCGTCCAGGAACAGCGTGCCCTTGTTGGCGACTTCGAACAAACCCTTTTTTTCCGCGTGTGCGCCTGTGAATGAACCTTTTTCGTGACCGAAGAGCTCAGACTCGAGCAAGTTCTCGTTAATCGCCGCGCAATTAACTGCTTGAAATATTTCGGTGAGTCGGGGTGGAGATTGGTTGTGAATCGCGCGAGCAATCAACTCTTTGCCGGTACCGGATTCGCCCCGAATCAATACTGTTGAGTTTGAGCGAGCGACTTTCAGAATCATCCTTTTTACTAAATCCATCTTAGGTGATGCAGAAACAATATCGCTGTCTAGGGAGTCACGAGTTGCGAGCGCTCTAGCGATAGCTTGGAGCAACGGCTCTCGATCGTCAGAGACCTTCTCTAGATAATCGAAGGCACCCTTCCGAAGGGCTTCTTTGGCGGACTCTATTGTGCCGTGACCTGTCCATAGAATGACGACTGTGGATGAATCAAGTGCTATGACGTTTTGCAGAAGCTCGATGCCACTCATTCCGGTCATCTTCAAATCAGTTAGAACTAAGTCGAAGCTGCGTTCCTTCACAAACTTGATTGCCGCCTCTCCTGAAGAAGCGGTGGTTACATCGTAGCCCTCGCCCGACAGAATCATTTCGAGAATTTCCCGTTGCGATTTTTCGTCATCGACTACCAGTATGCTTTTTCGCGCCATGGTATTCCGGAATGAAGAATTCAGTCAGAACCACCTGCGTAAGGAGGTGGCGAGTTCGCTTATCCGCCCGCTGGCGCGGACGGTTCTGCCCTTATCCTTCGACTTTTTCCCCTCCTCCGTCGCCTGCCCTTGCCGGCAGAATAATTGTAAACATCGTGCCCCTCCCCAGTTTCGAGTTAACGCTTATTGAACCGCCATGATCATCGATTGCTTTTTTAACAATAGCAAGACCAAGTCCCGTACCCGTATCCTTCGTCGAATAATAAGGCTCAAATATTTTCGCAATATCTTCAGGAGGGATACCTTTGCCGCTGTCGCTGATGACGATGCGCGCGCGGTTTTCCGGTTCAGCCGATAGTTCAATCTCAACTCGCCCGCCCGCGCCATCAATCGCTTCCACGCTATTAATTAACAGATTGGTAAAAACCGAGCGTAAAGAATCTTTGTCGGCTACGACTGGAGGGACATCGCCATGGACCACTACCGCTGTCTCAATGCCGCTTTCCGCCGCCTGGCCTGATATCACTAACAGCGCATCTTCCGCTTCAGCGCGCAGATCAAGCGATTGTAGTTCCAAGGTTGACGGCCGCGAATACTTAAGAAAATCCGTAATGTGGCGATTGATGCGACCGACCTCCGACTTTAGTTGCAGGGCCAGTCGTTCGAAGGTCTCTCGTTTACCCTCGTCCTGAGGCGCGAATGATGAACGCAGGTGGTCCAACGTGAGGTTTATGTAATTAAGCGGGTTGCGAATCTCGTGGGCGATTGCTGCCGCAAGCCGGCCAACCACGGCTGCCTTTTCAACCTGGTGAAGTTGCAACTCGATCTCGCGAGCGCGGCCCAGCCTGGCGGTCATATCATTGAAGGCGGAAGCTAGCGCTCCCATTTCATCGTTGCGCGCAGCCGGCACCCGCACGTCAAAGTCGCCGCTGGCAACCCTTCGCGCCGCCAGCGACAGATGCTTAATCGGTCGCGTGAAGCGCCATACAAACAAGCCTGTGACCAGGGTGGTCGCAAGTAACAGCATCAATGTATAGGAAGCAGAGCGCGAGGCCTGGCGCTCGAGAATGTTTGTGAGCGTGTTTGCTGAACCAAGCACCACGATGATATACCACCGGCCCTTGGTAGTTTCTACAGGAAAATAAAATGCCCCGGGATCTCCGGCTATCAATTGCGTGGCAACGCTCATCCCTTCCGGTAAAGGTGGGCTCTCGGCAAGTTCAACGGCACTGTTTAGCGGCGGCAAGTTAACGTCTTTAACTCGCACGTAATGCGTTGAGCCGTCGGCGTTCGTGGTGGGCGCATAGTCGCCGTTCAGACTATCCTGGACATTTCCGTCACTATCAACAACAAGAACGTTTTTTACGCGTCCGGCCTGCTGGTCGAGAAGGGGCTGCTTGGCCTCTTTCTGCATCTTATCAAGGTACTCGCCACTTGAAATACTGTTAACTCCCAGTGCGACGCCTGCCATAATTGCCTGTTCCTGTTCGACCAGCATGTGGGCGTTACGCCGTACCGAACGGACGTTGACGTAGTACTGCACACCGAGCGTCAGCCCAAGTAGCACGACCAGCAAGAGAATAAGGCGCGCGCGGAAACTGTTCAGAATCTGGGGTGTCCTCATAGAGTTTTGACGGAGTTAGTAGTTTATACGTTGTAAGGACTGTCGCGAACAGCTACACGGGCCCAAACTTGCAATTCAATATGACGAGTTGTGTACAAAAGGTTACTTTTTTATTGCCGCTCATGGATCGCGATGGTATATTTGGCCCGGTCTCGAATCAGTGTCCCCAGGGGGCCGCCAATTCAGGGAATTCTCCCACCTCAACGTAAAAGGGCCGAAGGTCCATTTGGAAACGGATGTTTAGGAGAGCGTTTTGGAAACTCTTAAGACTCGGCAGACGCGTTTCGTATCCAGGTTCAAGGTTTCTGCCCTGGCCTAGTTATTAGAGCAGGCGGCGCGAGTTTCGGCGAGGCTCACCAAGGTGAGCAAGCAACAATATCTCAGGAAGGTGAACTACCCTCGATGACTTTGATTAACAGACACCCCCGCATCTTTAATATCGTACTTATACTTTTTGTTCTCCTCGTTCTCCCCTTCCAATGCTCGGTTCTTGCCAAGAAACGTCATGCCGCTGCCCCTCGTCGCAAGGTAGCGCGGGTCGAAAGAGGCAGAAGCGAAAGAGGCCGGAAGCTGTCGGCTAAAGAACGCCGTGCGGCCAGGCGCGAGGAACGGCTGTCTGCCCGAGATTCAAGACGCGGCGGACGTGCTGCGAAATCAAAACTTTCTAAGCGCGAACTACGTCGCGAGGCGGCCCGCGAACAAGCGGCGTCACTTAAATCGCTGGAGCGCAAACTACGCCGGCCATTGAGCAGACGGGAACGAGTTGCCGAGCTGCGTCGCATAGAAGCTCAACGCCGACGCGAAATCCTGGAAGCACGACGTCGCGCGGAAGCAGCACGCTTGGCGGCAATCGCGCGGCAGCGTGCGATCGATGATGCTCTCCGTAACGAAGTGCAGACTATGATCGCCCGTGACAACACAATCGGAGAAGATCCGGAAGTGCGTCGCGTTGCGGTCAACGCTTTGGGAAACCACGCGGGTACAGTTGTGGTGATGGACCCGATGAATGGCAAGGTTTATTCGATAGTTAATCAGGAATGGGCCCTGCGTCGCGGTTTCAAGCCGTGCTCGACGATAAAGTTGGTGACAGGCGTGGCCGGTCTCTCAGAAAACATCATTCCGCCGTCAGAGCTGGCGCTGGCTTACGATCGACCACGCATGGATCTCACCTCGGCACTTGCCCACTCCGACAACTCTTATTTTGAACATGTTGGCAGCAGTCTTGGTTTTGACAAGATGGTCCATTACGCGCGCGAGTTGGGCCTTGGTGAAAAAACTGGCCTGAGTGTTCCTTTCGAGTATCCCGGCCGGCTGCCCGAAATGAAACCTGGCTTCAATGTCCGACGCATGTTTTCCTATGCAGATGGATTTGAGGTTACGCCGCTGCAACTGGGTAGTCTGGTTTCTGCCATGGCAAATGGAGGGAAACTCTATGAACCTCAAATTCCCCGTAACGCACAAGAAGCGGGGCGCTTCAAAGCAAAGGTTCGACGCAAACTGGACATCGACAGCGCCGTTTGGCAACGCATGATCCCTGGCATGGTGGGCGCAGTGAATTACGGCTCGGGACGTCGTGCATACAACCCAACGCAAACCGTCGCCGGAAAGACTGGCACCTGTAATGGTGGAGAAGGAAGTTGGGTAGGCTTGTTTACTTCCTATGCTCCGCTGGCCAATCCAAAACTGGCGGTCGTCGTCATTACGCGCGGAACCGATGCTCACCGGCACGTACCTGCGGCGGTCGCCGGGCAAATCTATCGTGATCTGAGCCGCCGCTTTGGCACGCCCATACATTTACAGATCGCTTCGACGCCGGATGATGAAGAGAACGAGGATGACGTGGCTAGCGCAGAGCCAGAGACTGGGGACAACGCGCAGACCTCGACCAATGCCAAAGCCGCGGGAGTGCCTGCCATGACGCAGGCGCCGCTGGTTAGTCCGGCACTGCGCAATAACGTGAAAACCGTGCTGATGCCAATACCATCTCGTAACGTTCAAACCTCAAATGCGACAGGTTCCAAATCTCCAACCACTGGGAGGGACGCTGTCAAGACTGCGAAACAACCTGATGATCGGCTGCGAAGGGCTCAATCGCCGCGACCGTAATCACTAGCCACTTGCCTGGAAAAACAACTGCGCCGGTAGGTCCTATGACGACTGCCGGCGTAGTGGTCTTTTACGAGACATTACTGAATGTTTTCGGACGCCCCTGCCGCCTTGACAGGTCTGCGAGAGTTGCAGGAATATTGCGCACGTTGTTTTTTAAGACTCTATCGATTCGACGTCATTGTGGTTCCCTCTTGACAAGCGGATCGGCAACTGGTTTTCGGAAGCACGCATCTTAGTGTGGCCAAATGCGGCATGCTAATTGTATCTGTCAGGGGCAACCGTATAAAAGAGCTTGGAGGTTCTGAGGACTGATGAAAAAGATTATTAGGTTACTAGCCATTTACTCGGGCCTGGCCGTGATGGCTGCAACGGTATTAACAACCAATACTGAAACGAAAGCCCAGACGCCCGCGCCCGCGGCGGCACAAGGCCAATGCACGGATGAAAACAAAGCCGCTTGGTATGCTGACTTCACAAAGTTTCGGACTACTGACCCGACCAAGGCGGCCGAAGCTGGCAAGAAGTATTTAGCCGCCTGTCCTAAGGAGGAGGGACCAATTCCCACCTACTTGAAGAAGTGGATGGCAGCCTACGACAAAGAAGCTCGTCGCGGAAGATTCCAGCCATTGCTTTATAACGATAAGAAGTACACGGAAGCGCTCGGACTGGGTAAAGAAATTCTGGCCGAGGACCCGGAGAACGTAAGAGTCATAATCGATATGGGTTGGGGCAGTTATCTGGCTGCCATAGCATTGAAGAATGAAAGTCTGAATTCCGACGCTGTGACATATTCAAAGAAAGCCATTCAGCTTATCGAGGGAGGCAAAGCACCGGAAAGCTGGGCGCCATTCAAGTCTAAAGAAGAAACGCTGGCGTATCTTTACAATGTTGTCGGACGCCAGGCGGTTAAAAGCAATCCTACGGAATCTCTTAACGCCTTGATCAAATCAGTTCAAATGGAAACCGATCTCAAAAAAGATCCGTGGAACTACTATTTCATCGGTGCTTCTTATGAGAGTGGTTCCTACGCCACCCTGTCGGCGGATTACAAAACCAAGTTTGCCGGAAAAGACGAAACTACAGAGAGCAAGTTGGCGCTCGAGAACATTAATCAGGTTATCGATCGTATGATTGATGCCTACGCACGCGCCGTCGCACTCGCCGGCAACGATGCGAAGTATCAGGCTAACAAGAAAGATTGGCTGGAAGCGTTGAGCACCTGGTACAAGTATCGCCACAATCAATCTGACGCCGGACTAAACGAAATGATTGCCAGCGTACTCTCCAAGCCACTGCCACCGCTGCCAACGCCTATCACGACGTTGCCGGCATCGACGCCCGCAGCGACAACTCCAACTTCGGGAAACCCAGGCGCGGCGTCGGCTAATTCTTCGAGTGGCGCATCGGCGTTGTCTGCGGGAACAAAAACGGCGGCGACATCCGTGAGCCGTGCCGCTACGACCACGACGTCTAACAAGACAGCGTCTGCTGCTAAACCTAAGACGCGTAACAATCACGGACGTCACTGAAATCCTTCAGGAGATTCCATCCGAAAACGCCGGAAGCTTGTCTAACGTCGACGAGGCTTCCGGCTTTGTTTATGGCCCGAGTTACTGAAAAGAAACCGCAAATACCTCCTGATCTGGATTTGTTGGAGACCATCCTGTCTTACACGTTTCAGAATCGCGCCCTACTCGAGCGGGCCGTCACTCATCGATCGTGGGCGCACGAACAGGTAGCTCCTGGCGCTGAAGACGAAGCCCGACGCCTCCATAATGAATCGCTGGAGTTCCTGGGGGATTCGGTGCTGGGACTAATCGTGGCTGATTATTTGTGCGAGGCTTATCCAGAAGTGACAGAAGGCGAGTTGTCCCGAATGAAGCACAGCCTGGTAAGCGCGCCGACACTGGCCACGGCTTCTTCACGCTTGCAGCTCGGCGATTTTCTAAAGTTTGGTCGTGGTGAAGAAAAAAGTGGCGGGCGCCGCAAAGATGCGCTGCTCGCAGATGTATTGGAAGCGCTGGCTGGCGCAATCTTTCTCGATGGCGGATTGACTGCCGCGACTCATTTTGTGCAGCGGGCAATCGGTGAAGAGCTGCGAGTAGTAACGCCGAAAACTGCTGCCCTGGCTGATTACAAGACGATGTTGCAGGAGAAACTTCAAGCCGAGCGACGCGCCGCACCGCGATACTCGGTCGTGGAAGCGCTGGGACCACCACATAAACGCACATTTCATGTCGAAGTAAGTTGGGATGGTGGCAACGTTCGAGCCGAAGGCCGCTCCATAAAGGCAGCAGAAACCGCTGCGGCGAAGCAAGCACTGGCAGCCATGCAAAGCGACTTGAGCAAAGCTTAACTCGATGCAGAAGAGCCAGCGCCAGCGAGCGGCGGTTAAGCTCGTCTTCATGATGCGGCTATTCGCCTTTAGGGATCGCAAACCGCTTCAGCGGCGAAAGAACATTAGCAAGGCACACTTGACCACGGCACACAACGTATCTAGGATGATCTTGTAGATGAGTAGTAACCCTTCCAGCGGTCGCATCAAAGACAGCGGCGTCGTAACGAAAACGGCAGCAACACCGTTTTCATTCTCAAAGATCTTCCATCGCAACGGTCACGGGGAACAGCCGGCAGAAATCAAACCCAAGGGTCCGCCGAAATCCGTTTGGCGCGAATATTTTGAGTCGGCGGTTGTTACGGTGATCATGGCGTTGTTCGGCATGACTTTCATTGTCCAGGCAGTGAAAGTGCCAACCGGGTCCATGCAAAACACCATAACTATCGGCGATCATCTGCTGGTTAACAAATTCATCTTTGCGCCCGGCATGTCGCTGCCGTTCCTGCCGCAACGCGAGATACGGCGTGGCGACATTATCGTATTTAAGTATCCCGGCAATCGTTACGATCCTCGGCGTGATGACCGACCAGACAATAGACCAATCACGACGAACTACGTAAAAAGAGTCATCGGCCTTCCCGGAGATCATATCCGCATGGAAGGCAGAAATCTGATTATCAATGGCAAGCCCTTGCCGGAACATCAAATCGAAGCAGTTGATAACAACGACAAAGCGCCGCTCAACCTCAAGAGCGCATCCCCGCGCAAGCCTGGCGAAGCTTATGATGTTTACTACAATCCTGATTTCGTTGAAGAAGACTACCCTATCTTCAAACTCGAAGGTAACGGAAAGGAAATCGTAATACCGGCCGGTAAGTATTTCGTCATGGGCGACAACCGCAACAACAGCGAAGACAGCCGCTACTGGGGTTTTGTACCGCGGGAACTGGTTATCGGCCGAGCGATGTTTGTCTATTGGTCTTATGACGAGAGCGCGCCATCTAGCGGCAATTTCATTCTGGACTTTGTCAACAACACGCGCTGGAGCCGCACCGGTACCATGGTTAAATAATTGGCCGGCCTCGCGTCCAGTATTCGAGAGTTTACAAACCCCCCTCCAACCTACATCCCCCTGTTTCGGTTCGATTGTGAGCAAGGTCAGCGTGCTAGAATCGGTGCCTCCACATGAAGTGATAAACATCATCCGAGGGATGGTTCGTTGTGCGTTTGAAAAACTTCAGTGCCCGCTTATGGACGCGCATATCTGATCACGACATATTCGGCCGCGCTGCACAGCTCTCCTACTATTTCCTGCTGGCGCTTTTTCCGCTTTTGCTTTTTCTCGTAACGTTGCTTGGTTATTTCGCGCAGACAGGTTCCGACCTGCGCAACAAGTTGCTCACCTATCTGGCGACGGTGATGCCATATTCGGCCGTTACGCTGGTCCATACGACGCTGGACGAGATCAGTCAGTCGGCCGGCGGCGGCAAGCTGTCGTTGGGTTTACTTGCAGCACTGTGGGCGGCGTCAAACGGAATGGGCGCAATCAGCGACACGCTCAACGTAGCATATGGCGTAAAGGAAGGCCGGCCGTGGTGGAAAGTGAGACTGGTCTCGGTCGGTCTTACTATCATGTTGTCGATTCTGATTGTGGTTGCGTTGGCAATGGTGCTCTACGGCGGGCGGATCGGTGAGGCAGTCGCAGCGCACTTTGGATTCAGCAACATTTTTACGATTGCCTGGAAAATCCTGCAGTTTCCTATTGCGCTGATATTTATTTTGTTGGCGTTCGATCTCATTTACTATCTTGCACCTGACCATCGGCGTCGCGGGCGAAAATGGTGGAACATAGGCGCAATAACCGCGGTCGTATTGTGGTTGCTGGTTTCGTTTTGTTTTCGCCTGTACCTGCACTTTTTCAACTCGTACAGCGTCACCTATGGCTCACTCGGTGCATTGATCGTCTTGATGTTGTGGTTCTACTTCACCGGGCTGGCAATTTTGATCGGTGGAGAAATTAATTCCGAGCTGGAGCAAAACTCATAACCACCATGAACGCTTCGATTGTCGGCAGTTTGCGGTCGAGGTTGGTAATACCGACAGCACCGAGTGCGCTGATTATTGGTGCTTTACTAATGCTCAACTGCCTGCCTGCCGCCGCCCAAAAGAGAATGTCAACAACAAAAGCGAAGCCGGCTCAGGTCAAGCCGGTCAATGAGTTGGCAAGGTTACGAGATGAATTTATTAAGGCAACAGAAGACTACAAAGCCAGTTTGGAAAAGCTTTTGGCCAGCTACGAAAAGGATGTGGCCAAAGCGGAAACCCGTTTAAGTCAGACAAGGGAATTATTCGCGCAAGGATTGGTTTCCAAAAATGATGTTGCGGCCAACGAGCGATTGCTGGCCGAAGCTAACGACAGAGTGACTGAGACTAAACAACGAATGAACAGCGCCGACGCGCAGATTGCGGACACATTGGTTGAGGCTGAGGCGGCAAAGTCGATCGCCAAAAGCAAGCCAATGGCAAAGGGCTCACTCCTGAGAACTGCGGCCTATATTCGTTACAATGGCGGCGCGCCGTGGGCCTTAACGGACGCGTGGAAAGTGCAGCGGTTTTTCCTGGATGCTTTTAAGAAACCGCTGCCTATCGCAGTTTTCGGGCAGGGTTCGATCCACGATCGTTGGCGTCTGGATCATCACAATTCGATGGATGTCTCGCTGCATCCGGACGGAGCTGAAGGAGAGGCGTTACTGACCTTCCTGCGCAGCAATGGCATCCCGTTTCTGGCCTTTCGCGCAGCGATACCCGGCACAGCCACCGGCCCGCATATTCACATTGGCCGGCCATCGCATCGGTATTGAAGAATAACAGTCATTGGGAGGAACCGTGTTCAAGCGAATAAGCGCACCCATTTTCGTTATTGCCGTCATTGCTTTTGGTGCTGCCTCGACAACCGCGCAAATGAATCAGAAGTTACCAACGGTCTCGCTAGATCAATCTCAGGCATCGCACTTCGCGAGCCTCGCTTTGAAGTGCATCTCCAGGGAATATCCAAACAAACCAGAACACGTGATGAATGACGGCCGCGACATCGAGAATCCAAAGAAGCTCCATCCCGCTTTTTACGGTTGTTTCGACTGGCACTCTTCAGTTCATGGCCATTGGATGCTGGTGCGACTGCTGCGAATTTTTCCGAACCTTCCCGAAGCTGCGCAAATA
>Ga0184619_10000731_pt1 | contig 11409 bp, 10 predicted proteins | sample PLM0_60_b1_FD_133146 | JGI IMG/M metagenome (GOLD analysis project Ga0184619, IMG submission 133146) | Groundwater sediment microbial communities from an aquifer in East River, Colorado, USA - PLM0_60_b1 | ecosystem: Environmental > Terrestrial > Soil > Riparian zone | place: USA: East River...
GGCCCAGACCACGCGCTATCTGGACACGGCGGGAACGGGGACATGGACTTCTGTAGCCAACCATGCTTCCGCGTTGAATCGAAGCTACGGCTCTTCGGTGATGTACGACGCTGGCAAGGTGCTCGTTGTGGGCGGTGGCCTTACCCCGACCAACACCGCCGAGGTGATCGATCTGAACGCCGCAACTCCGTCCTGGACACCGACGGGGTCCATGGCGTTTCCCCGGCGCCAGCTCAATGCCACGCTCTTGCCGGACGGCAAGGTGCTCGTGACCGGCGGAACCAGCGCGTCCGGGTTCAACAACTACGCAGGGACGGTGTACGCGGCGGAGATCTGGGATCCCGCGACCGGGCAATGGACGACGCTGGCGAGCGCGCAAGTACCGCGGCAATACCATTCGGAGGCGCTCCTCTTCCCTGACGGCCGCGTGCTCTCTACCGGCGACGACAACACGACGCAGGTGGAGGTCTTCTCTCCGCCATATCTGTTCGCGGGCGCGCGCCCGACGATCAACGCGGCACCTGCCGCCGTGGGCTACGGTCAGAGCTTCTTCGTGGAGACAGCTGACGCGGCGAGCATCACCAAGGTCAACTGGATCCGGCTGCCCTCGGTGACCCATGCATTCAACCAGAACCAGGTGATCAACCGGTTGAGCTACTCCCAGGCGCCTGGGGGCCTCAATGTTGTCGCGCCTTCGGACGCGAACCTGGCACCGCCGGGCCATTACATGCTCTTCCTCCTCGACGGAAACGGCGTGCCGTCGGTCGCAAAGATCGTCAGGATCGGCCCGGATATTGGCCCTCCGCCACCGCCGACGCCGCTGCAGATCACGCAGGTCGCCGCCGGAAGCATCAGCTCGACCTCGGCGGTGATCAGTTGGCGGACGAACAACGCGGCAGATAGTCGCGTGGACTACGGGTCGTCCACCCCGCCGCCATACGCCAGCGGTCTAAGCAACCCGGCGCTGGTGACCAGCCACTCGTTGACGCTCTCGGGCCTTGCGCCAAACACCGCGTACCACTACCAGGTGAGCAGCGTCGATCAAGCCACGCAGAGCGCTTCGAGCGCGGACGCCACCTTCACCACGCGCGCGGCCTCGACCAACCTGCGCACGAACCCTGGCTTCGAAAGCGGCGGCACCGGCTGGAACGTCAACGCGCGCGCGACCATCGACACCGCCGCAGCCAATGCCCACAGCGGCAGCAACTCGCTGAAGCTCGTGGCCACTGCGGCCTGGCAGGGCACGTGGCGGTCCGTCACGGTCAGCCCCGGACAGACCTACACCATCTCGGGCTGGGCGCGCTCGACCAACACGGGGACCTTCGTCACCCTAGTCGGCAAGACCGCCAGCGGCGCGGACAGCGGTCCGCACCTCGACCTCCGCTACCCGGCCTCGGGCACCTGGACCGAGCAGAGCAGTAGCTACACCCCGCCCGCGGGGACGGTCAGCATGCGGATCAACCTGTTCAGCGGGAATGCCGGGACGTTCTGGTTCGACGACATCAAACTGACAAGCCCGTAGTCAGCGCAGCGCTGCCAGATGGTCTCGGTAGATCTGGCCGTACTGCGAGGGGGTGCCGCCCCAGTCCGCGATCAGCTGTACGTCCGTGCAGGCCCCGGGCGCATTCCAGACCGAGGCGAGGTAGCCGACCTGGTGACTGTCGAACCAGTTCGTCAGCTCGTTCAGCCACTGCGCCGCCGCGGCGTCGCAGCCGCCGATCCCGAACCCACCGGCGACGACGGGCACCTGTGCGGCGACCGGGGCGATGTTGGTTTCGTAGCAGGCGACGGTCGTGCACCACATCCCGGGGTAGATGTGTACCGAGGCCGCAAGATTGCCCAACGGGTCCGTCGGCTTGTAGGTCAGCCAGTTGTGCGCGGCACTGCTCCAGAGCGTGTTTGCCCACTGGATGCCGCCGACCAGGATCACGTTCGTCGCGCCGGTGGCGCGCACCGCGTCGACGAGGGCCTGCATCCCAACCGCCTGGCTCGCGGCCATCTCCGTCTCGGGTTGTCCGAGGCTCAGCGTCGCATCGCAGCTCGCCGTCCCGCCGTCACGCCAGCACTCCCACGACCGGCGCGCCGCCTCCTCGGTGTCGTCGTTGACGTTGTTGTTCGGGACCGGCTCGTTGAACAGATCGAAGATGACGGCGTCGTTCCCCTTGAACGCTGACGCCACCTCCGACCAGAAGGCCGGTGAGTGGTCCACATCGGGCATCGGACGCGCGCCGCTCGCGAGCGTCGTGCCGGGCGCGGTCCAGTGCAGATCGAGGATTGCATGGAGACCGCTCGAGGTGAGCAGACCCACGTAGTCTCTTATGGCCTGCTGGTATGCGGCGCCACCGTATGCCGCGGGCACGCCGTTTATCCCGAGCCAGCAATCCTCGTTCAGCAGGACCCGGACCGAATTCACGCCCCAGCTCTTCATGGCGGAGACCGATGCGGCGTCAACCGGCCCGTCGAAAATGCCGGCGTTATGGACGCACGAGTACTCGGTGCCCATGCGGTTCACGCCTCGGAGTTGCGTCGGCCGACCCGCGGAGTCGATCAGTCTGTTCCCTGAGACGTGAAGATCCGGCGCAGCCGCTGCGCCCGGGGCGCTGGGCGGGCTGGGCGCCATCTCCACCGCGATCGCACTGGAGGGAAGAGCCAAGGCTGCGACGAGGCAAGCGAGTGCGAGACGACGCAACACGACAGACGGATCGTGGCGCCGCGATTGAGGAAGGGCGCTTACGAGTGATTGAGGCGGATTTGGGGCCTGGTCGCCTGGGCCACGGGGCCCTATTCGGCGTCATTCACGACCGCACATCTTCTCAATCCCGGCCCAGTGGGATGGTCGCCGTGACTGCGGATCGCGTTGCAGATGACCAAGGGCCGGCGAGCGAACGAGACGTCGCTCCGTTCGACCGCTGGTCAGGAAGGTACGAGCGGTCGAAGCAGCAATGGCTGGTGTTCGACCGGGTCCACCGAAAGGTCCTGGATCTGGCGGCCCGCTATAGCGATCCAACCGCGATCCTGGATGTCGGCTGCGGCTCTGGTCGCCTGCTCCGAGCGGCCCACGCGCGATGGCCATCGGCACGGCTGGTTGGCGTGGATCCGTCGTCGGGGATGATCGAAGTCGGAAGAGAACTCACGGCGGCCGAGCTCCACGTCACTGGCGCGGAGTCGCTTCCGCTGGCTGACTCGTCGATCGATCTCGCCTTTAGCACGATCGCGTTCCACCATTGGCTCGACCCAGCGGCCGGCCTTAGGGAAGTCGTCCGTGTTCTCCGTCCGTCAGGTCACTTCGTGCTTGCCGACAACGTTGGCCCAGCCTGGCTCGCTCGGTTCATCGGGGACCCCCGGCCGTGGCTGACGGCGCGCGAGAGGGAGACCCTCTGGTCACAGAACGGCCTGCGCGTCATCGACCAGCGGCGGCTCATCTTCCTGCCCCCGCCCGTTGTCCTCGGAACGGTCGCCGTGAAGGGTCGCGACTAGCACGTCTCCCCAAGGCCGAGCACGCGCCAATCAGGAATCTCAGCCTCATGGTGACACTGCACGCGCCCTCAACGCTTTTGGTTGTTTATGTCAGTCGTGAAGAGTTCAGTTCCACGAGGCGATGGCGTCGCCGGCAGATTCGGGCCGCTCGGCAGACCGGTCGACTCGCCGCGGGCCGGTCAATGGCCAACCGATGTGCGGATCGGTCAGGGCGCGCTTATCGATGAGGACGTCCATCTCGGACGTGAGATTGGATCGGCGGCGTCGGATGCGGCAATCGAGATCGGCAAGGGAGCGCGCATTCGTAGTGGCTCGGCGCTCCAACCCGGAGTCCGCGTTGGCGATCGGTTCGACGCCGGTCGCAACGTGGTTGTCGGTGAAGGGACCGTTATTGGCAAGGACTGCCGTATCTCGAACAACACGATCGTCGAGTCCGACTGTCAGCTCGGCGATCGAGTGCGGGTCGATGCGAATTGCTTCATAGGCCGTTTCACGACGATCGCTGATGACGTAGCGATCGGCGCAGGCGTCTGCCTGGCCAACGACCCCCACCCGGGCAGCGACACGCATGCCTGTATGCGCGGACCAACGATCGAGAGCGGTGCACAAATCGGGATGAACGCGACGATCCTTCCGTTCGTGACGATCGGGCAGCGCTCCGTCGTGGGGGCAGGAAGTGTCGTCACGGACACCGTAGCCCCCGGGTTGGTTGTCGCGGGCAATCCCGCGCGCGTAATCATGTCGGTTGCGCAGATCAGCTGCCCGCTCGACCTCAAGGAGGGCGAGTACCAGCGCCCGGCCCAGATAACCCGCGAGTGACCGCGTTCTGACTCAGAACTGGAAGTAGAAAAAAGCCTCGCTTGCGGCGGGCGCCGCCACTGACGCGATCACCACCCCCACCGATGCGGCCGCCCCGAGCAGAGCCGGCCGTAGGAGGCCGGTAGGCATTCGGACGTGCGGCCACCACCCCAGTCGACTCACCTGCCAGGAGGCGAGGAGCGCGACGGCTATGCCGATGACGAACACGGTGCCCCTCGCGGTCTGCGTACCGGACCCGACGCCGTTTCCCGCCATCGCCTGGAACATCACTCCCGCCGCGTGGAAATCCGGCGTCCGGAAGAAGACCAGGCTCAACAGGTAAAAAAGCATCGTGAAAAGCCAGCCGGCGACGGCGACGGGCCAGGTCTGCGGCGGCGAGATTCGTTTGCGGAAAAAGTACTGAAGAGCGAGTCCGACACCCCACATGGCGCCGAACGCCGCGAAATGCCAGGCCGCCCCGTGCCACAGTCCCGCGATGACCATCGTGAATAGCAGATTGAGCATCACGATGCCGGTAGGACGTCGCGAGCCGCCAAGCGGTATGTAGACGTAGTCCCGGAGCCAGCTCGAGAGCGAGATGTGCCACCGGCGCCAGAAATCGGTTAGCGACGTCGCGAGATAGGGCATATCGAAGTTGATCGGTATCCGGAAACCGAAGAGCGCCGCGGAGCCACGCGCAATATCGGTGTAGCCCGAGAAGTCGAAGTACACCTGGAGCGCGAAGGCAAGGATCGTGACCCACGCGTCGGTGGTGCCGATGGCGCCGTCGGCCGCGGCGGAAATCCCGTCCCCCACCCAAGGAGCGAGACGGTCGCCGAGCAGCACCTTCTTGACTAGTCCGCGGCCGATGAGCCAGAGGCCGTCCCTGGCGAGCTGCGTATCGAAGCGATCGAGCGAATTGAGCGACGGAACGAATTGCTGGAACCGCTTGATCGGCCCGGCGATCTGGGTCGGAAAGAAGGCGGAGAACACGTGGAACTTGGAGAAACTGTGTACGGCGACGTCGCCCCGGTAAATGTCTACGAGGTAGTGGATGAACTCGAACGTGAAGAAGGAGATTCCCAGCGGAAGTACCAACTGCAGGAGGGGCGGGTCCAGCAGCGTCCCAAATAGCGTGTTCGAAGCGGCGGCAAACGACCGCACGCCGAAGTCCAGGTACTTGAAGACGCAGAGGACCGCGACGTCGACCACGATGAACGAGGCGAGCAGCATCCTCCGCTTCTCTCGCGCGCCGCTCAGCACGAGACCGAACACGTAGTTCATCACGACAAGGCCGAAGATCATGGCCGCGTAAGGGATGCTCCAAGTCGCGTAGAAGACGTAACTCGCGACCAGCATTAAGTCGACTCGACGGCTTGCTGGAACGGTCCAGAAGAGGGCCCAGGTTACCGGGAGAAAGACCAGGTACTGCAGGCTGTTGAAGAGCATTTGCTACTCGCCGACGAGAACCCGGAGCTGCTGGCCTACGCACGCCGAGTGCTTCTCCGCGCCTCGCTCCAGCAGGTGGGTGACGTCACGGAAGTCTTCCGGCGTTACGGCGGACCGACAATCGACTATGGGCACACGGTACTGACTCGCCAGCTTGTGGATCGCGACCTCGGCTTGCTCGAGATAGGCCGCGGCCTCCTCGTACGCGGTCGGATGTAGAGGCGGCACCAGGAAGACCACGGCGATGTCCCGCGCGCGGAGCTCCTCGATGAGCGAGCCGATGACGAGCGCGCTTGGTGCCGTCGACGTGGGTGGTCCGACGTCCTTGAACAGACGGTCGGCCGTCGCGATCAGCCGCGCATGATTGTCGATACCCCCGGCGGCGACCCAGTACCCCAGTCGGGTCTCGTCGTAGCGCTGACCCGGGGCGAGTGATCCCACCCACTCCTTCAGCAGTTCCCTCTGGCCATACGCGGACCACACCTCGCCGATGCCCGCGTCGATGCGCTGACCGAGATCGAGCTGCGCGCCAAGCCTGGCGAGATCGGCGGCAGACATGAGTTGCCGCGCGAGATCGCTGTCGTCAAATCGCGCGTTACTGTCGACGGTCCACGGTGACGCGCTGATCACGACGGTGTCGGGGTGCATCAAGCCGAGCAGGCGCCGGGTCATCGCGTCGGTGAGCCATGGCGTCGCAGCGGAAAACCCGCCGTTGAAGCCCGGCCCACACTCGCAAGCCTGCGAGACGATCGAGGGGAGGACGCTCGTCATGATGGTCGAGTCGCCCACGTAGAGCACCCGCGCGTTCGGCTGGCGGGCGGCGAGCGCAAGCTTCGCTGCGGGAGTCTGTGGATTCGAAACCGTCACGTGGGAGACGAAGAAGCTGGAGCGAAACACGGCGAGCTCGATGGTCACGAGTACGAGGAAAAAGACCGCAAAAGCCACGGCGATCGAACGCGAATTGGCGCGAAAGATCGTCCATGGTGTGAGACCAAGCGCCTCCGCGGATGCTGCTTCCAGCTTTGACGTGTGGGTCCGGAGGTCGGTGCCTTCAAGCGTTCTCGCAGTGTTCACGGGTAGCCGGCCAGCAGCTCCTTTCCGCCAGGGACTGGGGTGCACGCGCGGGACGTGGGGTCCATTGATGAAGCCGTGCTCGGATTAAGACGTCATTGATGCCCGATTAAAGGGATGGCCTCGGAGCGACCGTCGAGGGCGACCGGGTCGCGGCACGACGTTTTTCGGAGTCGCTTGAGCGCGAGTTGATGTGCCGTGAAGAATTCCTGCCTTTCCGTGCTGCGGATGGCCATCAGCGCCCGGAAGGTCATGCTGGGTCAGCACCGCCCCTCAATCCAACGGCGCTTTTATCCTCGCCATGGCTGCAGAAACCGTCTCGTTTCCAGGGCAAACCGGTGCGGACGTGGCGGTCTCGCAGCTCTCCAACTGGTCATTGGTGGGAGCGCAGGCGGCGGCCGACCCGCTTTCCTCGGCTGCCGACTGGAGGATCAAGTTTGCCCGCACCCAGGCCGTGTACGCCTGGACAAAGCGGGCTCTCGACATCGGCGCTGCGGTGACGTTGCTGCTTGTGCTCCTGCCTTTGTTTGCGGTGATTGGGCTGGCGATTGTGATCGAGAGTCGGGGTCCGGTCTTCTACCGCGGAGACCGTGTCGGCCGATTCGCGAAGCCATTCTCTGTGGTGAAATTCCGCTCGATGGTCGCAGGCTGCGACCCGGCTCGTCATCAGGAATTCGTACGCAGCCTGATTCGCGGCGAAACCCGGTGCGCCCTCTACAAAGTTCCAGATGATCCAAGAATCACGAAGGTCGGCGCTTTCCTTCGCCGTACCAGTCTCGACGAGCTTCCGCAGCTGTGGAATGTGCTACGCGGCGAGATGAGCTTGGTCGGTCCCCGCCCGGACGTTTCCTACGCTGTCGAGGCATACCCCGACTGGATCGGTCCTCGTCTCACCGTGAAGCCGGGACTGACCGGACTTTGGCAGGTCAGTGGTCGCAGCCGACTCAGCATGCTTGACATGTACAAACTCGACGTCGTCTACGCCAAGCGAGCTTCGCTGCGCACGGACCTCGACATCCTGCGGCGCACGATACCGGTGGTGCTCGGCTGCGACGGAGCCGCATAACCGTCGGGGGCACGGGACTCCGGATGAAGCCCGCACGGCGGAACAGCATCCTCGTTGTCGACGACGACCGCTACGTCGCGGATGTGCTCGCTTTCGTCGTGTCGCGCGCCGGGTTCGTACCGCTCATCGCGTATGACCCATCGACGGCGGTCGACCTTTTTCGAAAGCACGCACCGAAAGTCTCGGTCGTCGATCTGAACGGCCCCGGCGATCGCTTCGCGCTCGTAGCGGAGCTCCGCAGCCGCAGCCGAAAGATCTTCATCCTGGCGCTCACGGCCGAATGCAGCGAGGACGACAAGGTTCGGGCGCTCGACATGGGAGCGGACGACTACGTGTTGAAGCCGTTCGGCCATCGGGAGCTGATCGCTCGGATCAGGGCGCATCTCCGCCACGGCGCCGGCCAAATCGGCGCAGCGCGAACACCATCTCGCGAGCCTCCGATGCCGCTACCTATCGACAAGGTCGTGTATTTGGATTCCTCGCTTGAGAGACCGCCTGACCTGACGGCCTGCCTGAAGGCCTAGCGCCGGGTCCTCGTTTGGGGCGCGCCGGCGGCTCAGGGACCGGATGTTTACTCGGTTGGGCCCGTTCTTGCTTGTATGCTCACCCACAATTCCGAGGCGGTGGGTGGTCCCCACCGCGCGGAGCAGCGGCGGCGGGTGGGAATTGGGCACGTTCGAAAATGGTGGCGAACAGCGCGCCAAGATCTTGATCGTCGATGACGATCGGGATCTTCTCAGCTTGCTCGAATTCCTCGTTAAGCAAGCCGGCTTCGTCCCGGTGACCGCTGCCCAACCCGTGGACGCCATCGAGGTTTTTGGTCGCGAAGATCCCTCGGTCGCGGTGATCGATCTCAACCTCAGCCCCGGGGACGGCTTCGAGCTGGTGACGGAGCTCCGACGTCGCAGCCCGGCCCTGCCGATTCTCGTCCTCACCGGCCGAGCGAACGAGGATGACAAGGTGCGTGCCCTTGACAGCGGCGCAGACGACTACGTGGTCAAGCCCTTCGGTCATCGTGAGCTGGTCGCGCGGATCAAGGCGCACGCACGACGGGCCGAACGTGATCGTGGGCCGGGGAAGAAAGAGAAGAGTCTCGAGGTCGGCACCCTCCGACTCGATCTCGAAAGCCGCGCCGTCGAGATCGATGGCGAGGAGGAACTGCGTCTGACGGGAACTGAGTTTCGCCTGCTCGAGTACCTGATGCGCAACGGCGGCTCGATCGTGCCCACACAGGCTCTCGCTCGACAGGTGTGGGGGTATGACGACGCTCCCGCACGAGAGGTGATCCGGGTCACCGTTCACCGTCTCCGCCGAAAACTGGGCGACGATGGGGACCGTCGGAAGATCATCGAAACCGTTCCGGGTGTAGGCCTCAGGCTTCGTTCAGTGCCCGCCCGACGGACCACCGAGCGTTCCGTGTAACGCTCATGTCACGCGAGTCGGCACGCTGTAATGGCATTGTCGCGGAACGTTTAACGGACTGAGGCGTCGATTTTGCGATATTCATTGCGAGTGGGCGACAACGGCGGGACGGGGGCTCCCAGCATCTTTACAGGAGAACCGAAGTGATCAAGATCCTCCTCGTCGAGGATGAACCGGACATCCTCGATCTCACCGCGTACGTGCTGCGCCGGGAACGCTTTGTGGTCATCGAAGCATCCGACGGAGAGCAGGCGCTCCGGCGATGGAAGACGGATCGACCTGATCTCATCGTGCTGGACCTTGGTCTGCCGCGACTCGACGGATTCGAGGTGCTCCGCCGGATCAGGGACGACGGCGAAACTCCAGTACTTGTTCTTACGGCTCGGCGCGAAAACCCGACCATCCTCCGTACGTTCAACCTGGGCAGCGACGATTTCATGGCGAAGCCCTTCGAATATCGCGAGCTCACAGCGCGAATTCGCGCGATCCTTCGGCGCTCCAAGACCGCGGTTGGTCGGGATGGCGCGGAGCCGCGCGTCGAAGTCGACGGCCTTACGCTCGATCCGGAAGCCTACGAGGTCGGATGGCGGGATTCCTACGTTCGACTCACCCCGACCGAGTTCCGCATCCTGTATCTGCTCGTCACGAACGCCGGGCACGTGGTCTCCGCGAACAGGCTCTACACGTACGTCTGGGGCAGCGACGGTGGCGACGCAAACGCCCTGCGTTCGCACATGAGCCACCTCCGAGGCAAGCTGACCGTGAATGGCGAAGCCCCCGGAACCATCGCTTCGGTCCCCGGAGTCGGTTATGTCTTCCGAGCCCAGTCAGCTCGCCCGGCCGCGACCCCGGTCCTGACCGTGGCTCCGGTGAACACAGCGCCGGAAAACGGCGCTTCAGTTCCGTCGAACTCTGGCAAGTCGAGCCCCTCGCTGATCGTCGTCCCGGTTCCCCCCGCGTAACGAGCGCGTTACGCGCCGGGGCGCCGGGCTGATCGACGCGAGCTCGAACCCAGCGACCACCCGCAGAGCGTCTCAATGGCCAGGGAGTCTTATCGGTCGGATGATCGCCCAGACTCCGCCAGCTTCGAGTGACGCCGCCGCCAACGCCGCGCGGAGCATCGGTTCCAAGTTCCAGCGCGCGCTTGACGGCGGCGGAGTCGTCATCACCGCTGAACTCGCCGTGCCAGCCACGGTTGCCCACGAGGTCGTGGTGGAGCGGGCGCTCGAGCTTCGGCGCCCGAACGTGGTCGCGATCAACGTCACCGATGGCCTTCGCGGCCGTCCGGCCCTTTCCCCGATCGCGGCGGCGGCGATCCTCACGCACGCTGATCTTGGCATCGAGCCGATCGTGCAGCTCACCGCGCGATCTCGTTCGCGGAACATGCTCATCGCCGACCTCCTCGGCGCGTGTGCGCTGGGCGTGCGCAATCTTCTCTGCATGACCGGCGATGTCCCGGACGGTTCGGCCGACATCCATGACATCGATGTCTTCGGCCTGATCGAGCTCGCGCGCGCGTTTCCGGCGGGCGTGGGGATCGAGCTGATCGGTCAGGCCGCGCCGTTCGCCGTGGGAGCGGCATGGTCGCCCTTCGCGCCCGACCCGGGATACGAGCTCGCCCGCCTCGAGCAAAAGGTGGCGGCCGGTGCGCAGTTCGTTCAAACGCAGCCGGTTTTCGATGGCCGTGGCTTCGTGGAGGTCCTCGAGCGCGTTCCCGCTTCTCTGAAGGACCTCCCGATCATCATGGGTCTCGCGACCGTGCGATCCGCCGATCACGCCCGCCGCCTGACAGGGATCCCGGGCATCGTGATCCCAGAACGTTTGCTCGAGCTACTCGATGCGGCGGCCGGAGCGGCCGACGCGGTCGAGCGTTACTGGGAGTATCTCGATGCGGAGCTCGAGTGGGTCTGGCAGAACGCCCCGGTGCGCGGATGCCATCTCATGCCGTTCGGCCATTCGAAGCGGGGCATCAAGCAGCCGTCGTCGTTCGACCGGTTGTACGACTGCGCGGTGCGCATCAGCAGCGCGCATCCGCCAAGTGCGGAGCCTGTGCGCTCTGGGTGGCTCGAACACCCGACCTCAGCGATGTCAACGCTGCGCTCTAACCAGCTGAGCTAAGAGCCCCC
>Ga0184619_10000732_pt1 | contig 11387 bp, 5 predicted proteins | sample PLM0_60_b1_FD_133146 | JGI IMG/M metagenome (GOLD analysis project Ga0184619, IMG submission 133146) | Groundwater sediment microbial communities from an aquifer in East River, Colorado, USA - PLM0_60_b1 | ecosystem: Environmental > Terrestrial > Soil > Riparian zone | place: USA: East River...
TCTCGACGCCGATGCGGAGCGAATGGCTGCCAATGAAACTGAAAACCTTGCCGAGGCTGCTCAGACTGCTAACGCTGCGTACGTAATTTACACATCTGGCTCGACTGGAAAACCGAAAGGAACGCTGATCGAACATCGCTCGTTGTTGAACTTCACGCAAGCGGCAAGCGCTGCCTATCAGATTACCGGGAGCGATCGCGTGCTTCAGTTTGCCTCGCTCAGCTTCGATACCAGTGCTGAAGAAATATTTCCGGCGCTGACAAAAGGCGCGACCCTCGTGTTGCGGACGGATTCAATGCTCAGTTCTGCTGAACACTTTCTGCAAGCGTGCGACCAGCTTGGAATTACAGTTCTCGACTTGCCAACGGCGTACTGGCACGAATTGATTGACGAGCTTGCGGCGAACAACTTATCGCTTCCAGACTGCATTCGTTTGGTAATCGTGGGCGGGGAAAAGGCGTTACCGGAGCGCCTCGCTCTGTGGCATGAACACGTTGCCGACAGGGTACGCCTGCTCAATACTTATGGTCCCACTGAAACGACAATTGTCGCGACCATGTGTGATCTATCGGCGGCAAATGCGGAACCAATCTTACAAGCACCTATTGGCCAGCCAATCGCGAATGCAGTTGTTTATGTTTTGGATCCCGAGCGGCGGCCTGTGCCGATTGGCTTGCCCGGTGAACTTTACGTTGGTGGCGCAGGTGTGGCTCGTGGCTATCTCAACCGGCCTGAGCTCACCAGGGAAAAATTCATTGCCAATCCCTTTGCTAATGAACGCGCGCCTCTGCTTTACCGGACGGGCGACGTGGTTTGCTACCGGCCGGATGGGCAACTCAATTTCCTCGGCCGCATGGACAATCAGGTGAAGATCAGAGGTTTCCGAATTGAGTTGGAAGAGATCGAGCAAGCAATTAGAGCTAATGATGAAGTATTGGAAGCGGTTGTGCTTGCGCCTGAGAACGGGGGCGACAAAAAGCTGATCGCCTACGTCGTCATGGCGCGAAATACTCAACTTTCGCCTGGTGACCTGCGACAGTTTCTCAGTGGCAAGCTACCAGCACACATGATTCCTGCAGCGTTTACGTTTATCGATTCAATCCCCTTGATGCCAGGTGGAAAAACTGACCGGCACGCGCTTCTCAGTTTGAGACAATTTCCAAATACCTCGTCAGTTGAAAACTTCGAAGGACCGCGCAGCCCGCTGGAAGAGTCGATCGCCGCGGTTTGGGCCAATGTGCTTAAGGTGGAACAGCCAGGCATCCACGACAACTTTTTTGAATTGGGCGGGCATTCATTGATGGCGGCAAAACTTATTTCCAGTCTGCGACGGCAGTTGCAGGTTGAGTTGAACCTAATCGACGTGTTCCAGTCGCCAACGATTGCCAGACTGGCCGCGCTGATTTACGAACGACAAACGGAAAGTGAAGCCGATGAAGAATTGGCTTTGTTGCTGGCCGAGATCCAGAACCTGTCAGACGAAGAAGCCCAACAACGTCTGACATTGGAGATACAAAAAGGCGGCCTGCGCGCGCAAGCCCTGAAGATGGCGCTGGTAGCAACCGGCGCAGTGCAGATATTGTCCGAGGCACTTTAGAGATCAAGCGAGGATGAGCGAACGTGTCAACGAGTGCATTGAACATTAGAGAACAACTGGCCGGTTTGTCGCCTGCCAAGCGAGCCTTGATCGAGCTAAAGCTGTTGAAGAAACAGGCAGCATCAGGCGAACCCAAGCCGCTTATTTCAAAGCGGCCTGAAGGCGTGCCAGTACCGCTCTCTTTTTATCAGCAGGGCCTTTGGGTGCTGAGCCAATTGATGCCTGGTACGTCGCTGTACCACGTGCCGAAAGCCGTGCGGCTCTCGGGCAAGCTTGAGATTGCGGCTTTGGAGAGAACTCTGGCCCACCTGGTCGAGCGTCATGAATCACTGCGGACTAGTTTTGCGTCGACCGACGGCGTGCCGATGCAGGTTATCAGCAAGCGCCTCGAGGTCGCGCTGCCGTTGGTTGATCTCAGTGAGCTGGCCCAATCGGAAAGGGAATCGGAGGCGCGACGTCTGTTAAGAGAAGAAACGCGACGCCCCTTTGACCTCGCGCATGGCCCATTGATCAGGGCGCTGCTGCTGCGCCTCGCTGAGCAGGAGCACATACTCCTGATAGCGATGCATCACATCATTACGGACGGTTGGTCGGTGGGCGTCATGCATCGCGAGTTCATGGATCTATATGAAGCCTTCGCGAGCGGAAAACCTTCACCCCTGCCCGAACTGAAGATTCAATATGGAGATTACGCTGTTTGGCACCGGCAATGGTTTCAGGGCGACGTCTATCAGTCGCAACTTGCGTACTGGAAGGACCAATTCAAAACGCTGCCTCCTCCCCTTGAGCTGCCGACCGACCACCCGCGGCCATTGAGTCAAGCGCACAAAGCGTTTCGCGGTTCGAAGCGGAAGCTTGCAGTATCTAAAGAATTAACGCAGCAGCTCAAGGACTTGTGCCAGAAAGAAGAAGCAACTCTCTTTATGGTTTTGCTGGCGGCTTATCAAGTTCTGTTACATCGCTACACGGGCGAGGAAGACATTGTTGTCGGTTCCCCGATTGCGGGCCGTTGTCTCGCCGAAACCGAAAGCCTGGTTGGTCTGTTTGTAAATGCTCTCGCGTTGCGCGTCGACTTGTCAGGTAACCCCAGTTTTCGCGAGTTGTTGGCGCGCGTTAAGGAAGTCGCGCTTGGTGCCTATGCGCATCAGGATCTGCCTTTTGAGACGCTGGTTAAGGAATTACATCCGGACCGCACGCTGGCACGCAATCCGCTTTTCCAGGTGATGTTTGTACTGCAAAGCGAATCGATCCCCTCACTCGAGCTGCCGGGCCTGACGGTCAGTCACGTGCAGGTCGAGAACGTCGTGGCCAACTTTGATTTGACGCTGGACGCAGTGGAAAGAAATGGACAACTTGAATGTTTGCTTGAAAGCAACGCCGATCTTTTCGATGAGGACAGAATTACGCGGCTGCTTAGCCACTTCCAAAATCTACTGGAAGGCATCGTTGCCAAACCGCAAACGCGCCTTTCGGATCTGCCGCTGTTGAGCGAGTCGGAACGGTATCAGTTGCTGGTCGAATGGAACGATACGCGCAGCGATTATCCCTCACAGAGCAGTGTGCAGGCATTATTTGAAGAACAAGCAAGAACGACACCCGACGCAATTGCGCTGATGTTCGGCGCTGAAACAATTTCCTATAGCGAACTCAATCGTCGCGCGAATCAGCTGGCCCACTACCTGATGGACCATGGAGTGGGAGCCGAAAGTCGAGTCGGCATCTGTCTCGATCGATCGCCCGCGTTGATTATTGGCATGTTGGGTATTCTGAAGGCCGGCGGCGCCTACGTGCCGCTTGATCCTGGTTATCCTTCTGCGCGGCTCAGTTTCATGCTGGAAGACGCCGCCGTCACTTTTCTATTAACTGAGACACACCTGCGCTCTTCGTTTCAGGATCAAAACACCAGAACAATTTGTGTGGATGAGCTGGCAGAACGAATTGCAGCTTGCGACGAAAGGGATGCGCGCAGCGATGTGGGCGCCGACAACCTGGCCTATGTCATGTATACCTCGGGATCAACAGGGAAGCCCAAGGGTGTGGCCGTGACCCACAAGAACATCGTGCGGCTGGTGAAGAACACCAATTACGCCAACTTCACGCGCGATGAAGTATTCCTGCAATTCGCGCCAATCTCTTTCGATGCTTCCACGTTCGAAATCTGGGGCAGCTTGTTGAACGGGGCGCGTTTAGCGCTGATGACGCCAGGCCCCGCATCGCTCGATGAATTGGGCAACGCGCTGAAGCGGTATCAAGTGACCACCCTTTGGCTGACCACGGGTTTGTTCCATTTGATGGTCGATACGCACCTAGATGCACTGCGCGGGTTACAGGAGTTGCTTACCGGCGGTGATGTCCTGTCTGTGCCGCACGCAAAGAGAGTTGTTGCAGAGCTTAAGAGTTGCCGGCTGATCAATTGCTATGGACCAACAGAAAACACAACGTTTACCAGTTGGTATGCGATTGATAATCCAGCGGCAATCAATGGTTCGGTGCCGATTGGGCGGGCAATCTCAAACAGTTATGTTTACGTGCTCGATCCCCATTTGAATCCGACGCCAGTTGGAATACCCGGCGAGCTTTACATTGGCGGCGACGGTCTGGCGCGCGGTTACCTGAATCAGCCGGAGTTGACGGCGGCAAAGTTTATTAACGATCCATTCCGCAACGGATCCGGAAAACAACTTTACAAGACTGGCGATCTGGTAAGGCGCCGGTCGAGCGGCGAATTGGAGTTTCTCGGCCGCATCGATAACCAGGTAAAGGTGCGCGGCTATCGCATCGAGCTTGGCGAAGTTGAGACCGTATTGGGGCAACATGAAAGCGTGCGCGATGTGGTGGTGATTGTGTGCAAGGACCAGGGCGACAAACATCTGGCGGCATATGTCGTGCCGCGAGAAGGGAAGACGCTCACCGCGAATGAGTTGCGCAAGTTTTTAAGCGACAGACTTCCCAGTCAGATGGTGCCTTCACTTTTTGTGGTGCTTGAAAAGTTGCCGCTATCGGCCAATGGCAAGATCGATAAAGCAGCGCTTCCGGCAATCAACGGAAACGCAGGGAGCCACAGCGCAGCCAGGGAACGTTGCGTCTTGCCGCAGGACAAGTTGGAGCTGAAGCTGCAAAGGATTTGGAAAAGAGTGTTGGCAGTTAGCCCCATCGGTATGGACGACAACTTTTTTGAGCTGGGCGGTCATTCGCTGCTGGCAGTTCGCCTGTTTGCGCAGATCGAAAAATCGCTCGGACGCAACCTGCCGCTCGCCACTTTATTCCAGGCGCCGACGATCCACTCACTCGCCGAAGTGTTACGCAAAGAGGGTTGGACCGCGCCCTGGTCGTCGCTGGTGTTGCTGCAAAGCGGAGGCGATCGCCGGCCGTTCTTTTGTGTGCACGCCGCCGGCGGCAACGTTCTCGAGTATCACGCGCTCGCGCAATTGTTGGGAGCGGATCAACCTTTCTATGGATTTCAAGCGCTGGGCCTTGATGGTAGTCAACCTCCGCACACTACGATCAAAGAAATGGCGGCCCACTACATCCGGGAAATGCGCGAAGTACAGCCTGATGGCCCATATCTAATTGGCGGACGATCCTCTGGCGGCACATTGGCGTTTGAGATGGCTTGCCAATTATTGGCGCAGGGCGAACAGGTTGACTTACTGGCTTTGCTTGATGCTTATCCGACGGGCTACTTCAAGCTGTTGCCGGGTTCAGGATCATTTCGACAGCGTGCAATGCGCTTTGCAAAGAAGATTCAAACCCACCATCAGAACATGCGGCAACTGCGCGGGCAAGAGAAACTGGTGTACCTTAGCGACAAACTAAGATTCGCTCCGGCCAAGACGAAACATAAAATCTTTAGACGCGCCTTCAAGTTGTATCGACGAATAGGCCGCCGGCTGCCTCCTGTTTTGAGAAATATTGAAGAGCTCAACTTCGCCGCTGTGAAAGACTATGTGCCGCAGGTTTATCCCGGGCGCGCGACGTTATTCCTGGCGAGCGACGATCTCACTGCAGCTTTTGATGTTGAAGAGGGCTGGCAGGGTCTGGTCGCTGGTGGACTCGAGAAAATTCGCGTCTCCGGCAATCATCTCGACCTGGTGAAAGAACCGCACGTGCGCACGCTCGCGGAAAAACTACGTAATTGTCTTGATCAGGCACATCGTCAAATTGACGTGGGGTGAAATGGATGTGCATGAATTCTGGCAAGTGCATGCTTTTGAGACTTTTTATCTACTACCAACTAATTGAGATGGGCGTGAGTGTGGAAAGAGCTTGAGGCTCGTTCCCGAAGCGAGTTTAGACAACGTATGAGCACGAGTTCCGCCGTATATCCGCTTAAGTTCACGGCGCCGCAGGAAATCAACCTTGGTTATCTGCGGCCGAATAGTCCGTTGCCGTTGGTATTGCGCCCAGCCACTAGAGGCTTGGACCTGATCGAGTGGGCAAAGAGCAATGCGGGCTTTATCGATCGCAGTCTGCTGCAACATGGCGCCATTCTTTTTCGCGGCTTTGATCTTGCGGAGGTGGCGGAATTCGAAGGGCTGATTGAGGCAATCTCGGGTCCGTTAATCAACTACACATACCGCTCGACGCCACGCAGCCTGGTTTCCGGAAAAATTTATTCTTCGACAGAATACCCGGCGCACCAATCGATTCCCTTGCACAACGAGAATTCCTATTCGCGCAGCTGGCCCATGAAATTGTGGTTTTTTTCGATGCAGGTAGCGAACCAGGGGGGTGCAACACCAATAGCCGATAGCCGGAAAATCTTCAAAGCAATTCCGCAGGAGATCTGCGATTGCTTTGTGCGCAAAGGCTTGATGTATGTGCGCAACTACGGCATTGGACTCGATCTTCCCTGGCAGGAAGTCTTTCAGACGTCGAGCAAGCCTGTGGTCGAAGATTTCTGTCGCAAGTCAGACATGAAATTTGAATGGCTTGCCGACGATCAATTGCGCACACGCCAGGTCTGCCAGGTAGTGGAAAGACATCCGCGCACTGGCGAAATGATTTGGTTTAACCAGGCTCATTTGTTTCACGTTTCCCAGCTGCCACTGGAAGTTCGGGAATGGTTGCTGCTGGCATTGGGCGAGCAGAATTTGCCGCGCAATGTTTATTTCGCAGACGGGTCAGGCATTGATTCAGCAATGATAGACGAGATAGCTCGCGTTTGTAACGAGCACTCGATCATTTTTTCGTGGCACGAAGGTGATGTGCTGCTGCTTGACAACATGCTTACAGCGCATGGTCGCAAACCATTTGTCGGCAAACGTAAGGTGGTGGTCGGCATGGCAGAGCCGAACCAGCCAGTATTCGCGCGCGCGGCGCGACACGAGATTCTGAGCAATATTTGAGCGCAGCTTATGCGGACGTTGAAGGCAAGTAACTATGGCAACTCTTGTTCAAGAGATTCTTAACATCAGGGAAAAAATAGCCGGCAGTCTGCTGCCGCGCCAGCAATTTTTGGCGGAGTTTAATAACACCGCCCGCGCCTATCCCTACGACAAGTGCTTTCACGAACTTTTTGAAGCGCAAGTCGAACGCACGCCCTCGGCAGTTGCGGTCGTTGCCGGCGAGAGGCAACTTACTTATGCCGAGCTGAACGAACGTGCCAATCAACTCGCGCGTTTTCTCAGGCGCTTTGGCATTGGGCCTGATTCGCTGGTGGGTTTGTGTGTCGATCGTTCGCTGGAAATGGTCGTTGGTATTCTCGGCGTGTTAAAGGCAGGCGCCGGTTATGTGCCAATGGATCCAACCTACCCGGCGGATCGGCTGGCGTTCATGCTCCAGGACGCTAACGTGTTCGTCCTGCTTACGCAGTCGGATCTGCTTGATCAACTTCCGTCGCACAACGGGCCGCGGCTTTCACTCGATACCGACTGGGACGTAATCGCAAAGGAACGAAGAGACAATCTTGCCGCGTGGGCCAACCCTGCGAACCTGGCGTACGTTATCTACACTTCGGGCTCAACCGGCAAACCCAAGGGCGTGATGATTCATCATCGCGGACTGGTTAACTACTTGACCTGGGCCACTGAAACCTACGAAGTGGCCGCAGGATGCGGCGCCCCGGTGCACTCATCATTCTCTTTTGACCTGACCATCACCAGCCTCTTTGCGCCCTTGCTGGTCGGTCGTAGCATTTTCCTCGTCGCTGACGGCATCGAGAATCTGGTCGAGGCTTTGTTGGCGCGTGAAAATTATAGTCTCGTAAAAATTACGCCGGCGCACCTCAGGGCTCTCGCAGAGTTGATGCCTGCGAACGAGGTGCGTGGCCGCGTGCGCACACTGGTGATCGGCGGCGAAGCCTTGCACATGGAGAGTCTTGCCTTCTGGCGAACCCATGCGCCAATGACCCGCCTGATAAACGAATATGGACCAACCGAGACGGTAGTTGGCTGCTGCGTCTATGAAGTTACGGAAGAAGATCCCGCTGCGGGTCCGGTACCGATCGGCACGCCCGTAGCGAATTCGCAACTCTACGTGCTCGATGATTCGCTGCAGCCGATCGAGAAGGGAACGACTGGCGAACTCTACATTGGTGGCGATGGCGTCGGCATGGGCTATCTCAATCGCAAGCAGCTTACGGATGAGCGGTTCATTCTCGATCCTTTCAGCAGAAACCGGCGTGGACGTCTTTACCGCACGGGGGACCTCGCTCGTTTCAATGAGGAAGGCAATCTGGTCTACGTGGGCCGGATCGACAATCAGGTCAAGATTAAGGGCTTTCGCATCGAGCTTGATGAGGTTGAGACGATCCTGAACCAATGCGGGGGCGTGAGGGACTGTGCCGTTGTTGCGCGGGACGAGGCAACCGGCGAGAAGCGCCTGATTGCTTACGTCGCCGTGGACGAGACGCAACAAGAAATGAATGAACTGCGAAAAACGATGAAAGCCAGGGTGCCAGAATATATGGTTCCCACGACTTTCGTGAAAATGGAATCGCTGCCGCTGACGACAAATGGAAAAGTCGATCGACAGGCTTTGCCCGCTCCTGACCGCAAGCAGAACGACTGCACGCAAGATTGTGCGACGAAGCACACACCGGTCGAATCAACGCTAATGAAAATCTGGGCTGAGGTTCTACGAGTCGAACATGTTGGCGTAAACGATAACTTTTTCGATCTTGGTGGTGATTCGATACTCGGTACATTAATTCTCGCCAGGGCCGCGCAGGCAGGCGTCAAAATCTCACCGCGTGAGCTGTTTGCGCATCAAACGATCGCTGCATTGGCAAATGTTGCGCGCTAAAGCAATCAGTTATGGGTCAGTTGCACTGAAGCCTTCGCGGTTTCCCGGGTTAGCCCTGGACGCCGCCGAGGTGCACCTTTGGCAGGCTTCATTGGATGGAAGGTCTGCTGACCTCTTCGAATCGTTTTTATCCCCAGACGAACTAAGCCGTGCCAATCGCTTCCATTTTATTAAGGACCGCAACGACTTTGTCGTGGCTCGCGGACTACTGCGAAATCTCCTTGCTGCGTACCTTGGTGTCAATTGCTCCCAGCTTTGCTTCTCTTATGGCGCGCAGGGAAAGCCATTCCTCCTTCTGGATAGCCAGGGGCAAATCAACTTTAATGTTTCACACTCGCATGGGCGCGCCGCATTTGCCTTTTCGCGCGGACGCGAGCTTGGCGTCGATCTCGAATATGTGAAAGACGATTTCGATGAGGAGCTGATTGCGAATCGCTTCTTCTCGCGGACCGAGGTGATGGCGCTGAGGGCGGTACGCGCGGAATTTCGCAAGCAGGCATTCTTCAATTGCTGGACGCGCAAAGAAGCCTACATAAAGGCGCGCGGCGAAGGGTTGACAATGCCGCTTGATCAATTTGATGTGACGCTCAGGCCTGATGAGCCGGCAGCCTTGCTGAATAATTATCGCGAAGAGCGAGAAGTTTCGCGCTGGGCCATGCAAGCATTTCCGGTTCCGGAAGGTTACGTCGGCGCGTTGGTGGTTGAAGGACACGACTGGCAGTTGAAGAGTTTTAGTCTGGAAAAATCTGCACCGAAGCAATCTTCGAACACACTACAGCCGTAATTCCACCGCAAGTCGAGTTTTCATTCCCCTGAGCCAGCAGCTTCCGCTTCTTCTTTTTTCTTTCTCCACATGCCGGCGATCTGGTTTGCCTCGGCAAGCGTCATGTTGTCGTAGATGTCTGCGGTATTTTTGACTACGCCATCCTCGAGTTCCATCACTTCCCAATCCGAAGCTTCTGGATCAGTGCCTTCACGGCCAGGCTTCACGCGAATCTCATAAGAAATTTCCGGCGAGTTGTTTTCGGTTTCCATCAAATTCGTTCCTTTATTCTCCAGCAGTTGTTCCGGGAAAATCTATCATAGTTTGTTGCTTGAACGTCAGCGTGCCATTGTCTCAGGGCTTTTGAGATCCTACTGAATTCTCTGTGCGTCCTCTGTGTTCTCTGTGTCTCGGTGGTTAATATCTCTCCAGCAAACGGTCACCACGGAGGCACAGAGGACACTGAGGTCGCACAGAGAACAGCGCGGAAAGTTTTGCCTCGCGCGCATGTGTCAGGTAGCATGGCGAGTTCGTAGCACAGACTTCAGTCTGTGAAACTTTTGATCAGAAAAGGGCACCGACTAAAGTCTGTGCTACCCAAACAATCTATGTGCACCGATAGACGAGACTTTTTGCGACGGTCCGCTTTGCTCGCGGGCACAAGCTTGCTCGGCAGAGTTGCTTTTGCTGAGACTGCTGCGGCGGAAACTCTTCAACAACGCGAAGTGCCGGAAGCAATTCGCAAACTCAAAAACATGACTGGCGATGTGGCGCCGATCTCGCTGAGCGAACGGGGCGCGCGCATTGAAAAAGCGCGGCGATTGATGCGTGAGAAGCGCATCGAAGCAGTTTATATCGAGCCGGGCGCCAGCATGTTCTACTTCACCGGTATGCAGTGGGGCACGAGCGAGCGCATGTTTGCGCTGGTTATTCCGGCTCGCGGTGACATCGCCTGGATCTGTCCAAAATTCGAAGAAGAACGCGCCCGCGAGTTAATAAAACTTGGCACCGACATCCGCACCTGGGAAGAGGATGAAAGCCCCTACCAGCGCATTGCCGAGATTTTTCGCGACCGCGGCTTGCGCACCGGTCGCGTCGCCATGGAAGAGCGCGTGCGCTTTTTTCTGTTTGATGGTATTCGCAAAGCTGCGCCGGCGCTGCAATACGTAAGCGCTACGCCGATTACTGCCGGCTGTCGCATGTACAAATCGCCGGCGGAAATCGCACTGCTGCAAGAGGCAAATGACATCCTGCTGGTGGCTTACAAGGCAACGCACGACTCGATGCGCGAAGGAATGCCGCAGGACGAGTTTGCCCGCAACTGCGCGGCGGCGCTCCAGGCGCTGGGCGCGCCGGGCGGAATTTTTGTCAGCTTTGGCAAATACACTGCGTTTCCGCACGGCAGTATCACGCCGCAGAAATTAAGAGAAGGCGATGTGGTATTGATGGATGGCGGTTGTAGCGTTGACGGTTATCAGTCAGACATCACCCGGACGTTTGTGTTTGGCAAACCAACTGAGCGGCAACGCGAAATCTGGAACCTCGAGCGTCGCTCGCAGGATGCAGGATTTGCCGCCGCGAAAGTTGGCGCGCCGTGTGAAGCGGTTGATGCGGCGGCGCGAAAGGTGATTACTGATGCTGGCTTTGGCCCTGATTACAAAGTTCCTGGACTACCGCATCGGACCGGTCATGGAATCGGCCTCGATGGCCACGAATGGACCAACTTCGTGCGCGGCAACAAGACGCCCATCCAACCGGGCATGTGCTTCAGTGACGAGCCAA
>Ga0184619_10000735_pt1 | contig 11347 bp, 9 predicted proteins | sample PLM0_60_b1_FD_133146 | JGI IMG/M metagenome (GOLD analysis project Ga0184619, IMG submission 133146) | Groundwater sediment microbial communities from an aquifer in East River, Colorado, USA - PLM0_60_b1 | ecosystem: Environmental > Terrestrial > Soil > Riparian zone | place: USA: East River...
CCTAACTCCTTTTGCGACGATGCCGGTCGAGATCCCGAAAGAGCACGTAGTCTATACGCCGCGGATCAGTTGGTTTTTCAGGACAGACCTCGCGCTCAACCGGCTTGCGCAAAGGTTGCGGGGATCGACCCATTTCAACGGCACCAAGGCAGTGCGCTCTCACCTTGAGGGCTCCAAAAATGAGACACGCCGCCGTCATTCGCGGCTGACGGTTGGCGGAAAGCGGATACGCGACGGATTGCGCACGATTTTCTATTTCCCGGACGCCCAGATTGGCTGGTTTCCGTTTGGGGTTCGCGCAGGGCGTCAGCTACTTGAGACGTGGCGTCCCGACGTGATCTTCGCGAGCGCCGGCCCCTATACCGCGCTCCTCATCGCGAACCGGCTTGCGCGCACATTTGGAATTCCGTGGGTCGCCGAGTTCCGGGATCTCTGGGTAGAAAATCACCAGTACCAGCATCCTGCCTGGCGACGTAGAATCGAGGCGCGCCTGGAGCGAAGCGTCGTCTCCTCAGCGAGCGGTCTGGTGACCGTCTCCGAACCGCTGGCCGATCGCCTCCGCGCGGCGTACCGGGTCGACGTTGAGGTTGTTTACAATGGATTTGATCCTGGCGATCACGGTTTTGGCGCGAGTGGCAGCTCTATGCCCTATCTCACGATCGTCTATACCGGTTGGGTTTACCCTCAGCACGATCTTGCTCCGCTCTTCGATGCGGTGCGACGGTTGGGGCTGGCGGCAAATGACATCCGGATAATTTTCTACCGGTCCGATGGCGCGCTCGTCCGGGCGCTGGCCGCAACGTTCGGGATTGATGAGGTCGTCGAGACGCGGGAAGGAGTCTCCTTTATGGAATCTCTGCGGATCCAGCGGGAGGCTGACGTGCTCCTATACCTTTCCTGGAACGATCTCAGGGAGACTGGGATCTTCTCGGGAAAGCTGCTGCAATACCTCGGTGCCCGGCGACCGATCCTGGCGGTGGGAAACAGTGCGAACGCGCCTGCACGCATGATCATCGAGCGCCGGTTGGGCTTCGCGTCGCCAGATAGCGGTGAGATCGCCGCCCGGATTTCCGACTGGATGAGTGAAAAACGGACTACCGGGAAAATCGGAGAGGTACCGGCCAAGGCCGCGGCGGAGTTCTCACGAGAGAATCAGACGCGCCGACTCGAGCGCTTTCTCGCCGGCGTGGTCGGCAGGGGGACCATGGCGCCAGGGCCGTCGCGACGGTGATCACCGTCATCTATTCGTTCAACAAGGTGGGCTACGAGGCGGAGTTCTGGGCGCGCGAAATCCGGGCCGCGTCCAATGATGAAGTCCGCTTCGTTCCTTTCAATCACGAGCCTTACCTGTCCGTTCAGTCCTACATTCGGGGACAACTGCTAGACAACATCTATTACGAAGGAAACCCCGGACTCGAGCGGCTCTACCGCGATATCACTTCGCTGATCGCCCGAGAGAAAGCGGACGCGCTTCTCGTGGACAACTGTCCGCCTTATCATCCGGAGTTCCTTCGCAGCCTGGACATACATAAGGTCCTTCGTACGTCGGACGGACCGTTGTCCGCATATGATCGAGACTTCGTTTACCTGCACGCATACGATCAGGTTCTCTATCATTCGCCGGCCTACAGTCGCGATCTCGATATGAGGGAGAAGCTGGGATATTGCGGCGCACGCAGTTGCGATCTCTGGCCGCTTGGACTGTTCGATGCGGCCTACGACCCTAGTGTGGATGAGGAAGCGCTCTTCAGTCGCCACCGTGATATCGATGTCATTTTCGTCGGCGCGATCCACGCGGGCAAGATGCCGTTGCTGGCGAGCGTGAAGAAAGCTCTTGGGAAGCGATTCGTCATTCGCGGGCTCGCATCAGTGAAGAAGAATCTCTACTTCAATGTCAGGTACGGGTTCCCGGGCTGGATCACCCCGCTCCCGTTCAACCGCTACGTGCCGTTCTATCAAAGGGCCAGGATCGGAATCAACGTGCACAATCGCGGTAAGTTCACGATCGGCGGCTACAGGCTATTCGAGCTGCCGGCGAACGGTGTGATGCAGATCTCGGATGGAGGGGAGTATCTCAGCACGTTCTTCGAGCCTGGGCGCGAGATAGTCGGATACGATACGATCGACGAGCTGATTGGGAAGATCGAATATTACCTTAAGCATGATGACGAGCGAGAGGCGATTGCACGCGGGGGATATCGGCGGGTGCTGCGTGATCATCGGATGGCCGGACGATTGCGCGAAGCAGGGAGACTCATAGAGCGGGGAATCACTGTGGCGAATGAAACCCGCTCAGTTTAGGGTCTGGGGCGAGTATCCCCAAAATCTCACATACTCTCAGGTATCTGTTGAGCCAGCGATGTTCTTCGAGGCACCTTATGCGCGCACGCAACGCAATTGATCGTGCCTCGTCGGAATGTTTGATGAACCAGCGGCTCAATTCTACGAGGTCATCGGTGTTTCGATAACACAGTATTTCCTTTCCTATGACGAAATGCTCTGCCAAGTCAGGATTAAACGACGTCAAATAGACTCCGCCGCCACACCCGGGAATCTCAAAGTCTCGGCCTTTCAGATTTGTCAGGTCCTGAGAGTACCCGATGCCTCCCATCCCGAGATTGATCTCGCTGCGATTGAACACCGAAACTACTTCCTCGATTGTGAGTCTACCGCCTCCCCAACCTTCTCCGAATGAGCGGACGGGAACGCGTGCCCGGCGCAAAGTTTCGATAACGGACGGGCGGAACCCATAGGCGCCGCCGACAAAACTCACGGCTATGTCACGAGGCACATCCTGGGGATGGAAGGTCGTGGCGTCGAAGCCTTCGGGGAGGTAGAGCGGGTTCCCGCCCTCCACGAGGTACCATTCACATGCCACCCTCGCTGAAGTCCACGAGAGATCAAATGCCGAGGCGATATCGATTTGCCCACCTCGCTGTTCTCCTACTCGCTCGGTTTCCCAGGAGTGCTTATCGTCCAGGCACATATTGACCACGGGCACGCCGATTTCCTGGGCAATTGCGTGAACCGTGGATGCGAGTATCTCGCCTCCGGTGCTGTACATAAACACCCAATCGATGGGTCGGCGCCGGTGAGCTTCAATGACTGCCTTAAGAAGAAGAGAATTCATATCTCGCCGTCTAGCAGCTGCGCCGGTTACGAACTCGTCAATCGTGTATCCGAGCGAGACGTAGTTGAATTCGGTCACCGGTCCGAGCTCGCACAGATCGGGGAGCAGCGATTCATGCCACCCCACTCGCGGGATGAAGGCAAAGCTGTGGATCTGTCCTCGCGCCCTGGGTTGGGTGGCGAAACCCCGGAGCGCTAGCCGTTCTGCAACCTTGGCCGCAATGTGTGATTCGTCGTAACGGAAATTGGCGTCGCTAGCGGCCCGCGCATACCACTCGCGCCGAGCGCGGTATGATCGGTGCAACTGAGCTCTACGAATGGTCGTCCAGGCTCTCCGTATCAGCGCCTGGTCAAGGATTCGATTCTTTATCGGTGGCGAAACCTTCAACAAATTGGCAAACCTCCTTCACCTTGCGTTGGAAATTCGGGCAAATCCTGGCGCTCTTTCAATCTGCCGTTCTGATTCCGATTCAGATCCGTCGCAACCCTCGCACTCGCGCGCTCTGATGACCAGATTATCGGTTCAATCGCGGGCCCGTACGAAAAAATCTCAGTCAATTCGCGCATACGACGTCCCCATTATTGTTGTCATGGGACCCAGCGGCCTTCAGACCGCGTGCTTGGGGCCCGCACTGCCAGAGATTATTGTACTCCGAGAATCTGGCCTTGAACATTATTGCCTGCGGGGCGGCGTTGCTTGAGAGGTGGTCCCTACCCTCGGTTGATTCGTGAGGGAGCTCGTCATTGTTGATGACGGCGCCGCGCCAGCGGTGTCAATCATAATGGCCGCGTTTAACGCCGAGAAAACGCTTGACCGGGCCATCGAAAGCATACACGCCCAGACATTTGCTGACTGGGAGCTGATCGTAGTTGATGATGCGTCGACTGACGCCACCGCGTCGATCCTGGCCGATTGGAAGCGTAGGGACGACCGGATGATCGTTGTCCGGAATGAAGTCAACAAGAAACAGGGAGGTGCGGCAAATCGGGGGTTCGCCCTGTCGCGAGGCAACCTAATCGCGAGAATGGACTCTGATGATTGGAGCGCACCGACCCGCCTTGAGCAACAAGTCAAGTTTCTCGAAGCGCATCCAGAAATTGACATACTGGGAACAGCCGCAACCTTGGTGACTCCTTCCGGCCATGACTGCGGTCTCAGAATCCTTGCGGAAGATCACCGTGACCTCTATCGCGCGCGCTTTCGAGGAGGGTCAATACTCAACCCTACGGTTATCATGAGGAGGCAGGTTATCGACACCCTCGGAGGGTACGATGAGGAACTCCCGCGCGGGGAGGATGCCGAATATTGGCTTCGAGCCTTTCGCGCCGGGTTCACGTTCCACAATCTGTGCGATCCGCTCTTGCAATACACACTGCGGCCGCCAACAGTGCGCGATCTGTGGTTCGGCGGTTTTGTGCTGCTTAGGGCCTGTCGTCGCGAGCGATTGTTGCTCTCACAGAGTCTGAATGCCCTGCGATTCGTCGGAGGAGGAGTCCTTACGCGATTGAAGCAGTTTCGGGAGTCGTGAAGGCTTTGTTTCGCTATGGTTCGAACGGCCTACCGTCGATCCGGCGATCAATGGGCACGGCTACCCAATTTGAATACCGGAACGACTCCAGGCGCTCGTCATAAGCTCCCACGCGCCGCAATTCCTTTGGAAACACCTTGTACAAAAGGTACTTGTACTCCGCGAAGAATTCGAAGCAGTCACGCAACAAGACTCGCGGCTGTACGAAGGTCCCTCCATACTCGAACTGTACTGCGCCGATCGCGCGCTTTTCGAATAGGGCCTTTCCCCCCCGAAGCACTTCGATCTCGTGTCCTTCGACATCGATCTTCAGGAGGTCAATTGTTTGAATGGCATTTGTCTGGCAGTAATCGGTAAGTGTCCAGACGCTGACGCGCTCCTCGCTGATCTGTGTTCGAGTGTCTCCGGAGAGAATGTCCCGTCGATAGAAGGAATTTCCTCCGTCTGCATCCCCAAAAAGAAACGCATTGCGGGAGCCAGACACGGAGCCAAGCCCAAACTGATTCAGGTGTACGTTGCTTCTGCCCGGCTCTGAGAGCCGCTCGGATAGCAGTCGAAACGCCGCCTGCGTTGGCTCGAAGCAGTGCAAGTCAACCGCCGCATTTAGTGCTAGCACCTCGCTTGCCCAATCACCTCTGTTTGCCCCAACATCGAAGACGATTTGGCTTGTCGGAGTAAAACGACGGATCACCTCGCACTCGCCGTTCGTCCGCATATCGCCATTCTGGTCGCCATTGCACAGATCAACGTATCGCTGAGCGACCCGTCGGAGCAGTGGGACGCGTGGGAGATCGCGCAAAGCTCGATTCATCAAAGGCCTGAGTATTGTCAATTGGATTCGCTATTTAGCTCTCAGGGGTGACAAGACGATCAGGTTAGGCGCTTTCGGCCGATTTGGAGAATTTTCCCATATAGAACACCCCCAGTTGCCGAATCATTTGCCGCCCGTTAGGTGTCGTTACGGCAGTGCCAAATAGCGTCACGATTGTGTACGCTACGAGGTGGATTAAGATCGCGCGCCGCGATGGTTCCAATGTAATCAGTCGAAGTACCCCTCCAATCGCTGTCGCGGCGACAATGGGCACGATGGTATCGTGCCACAACCAACGTTTTTTCTCTTTGGGGATCAATCGCCTGAAGACAAACCATGGTGTGATGAGCAGATAAGCCACATTGACGCAAATCCAGGCGTAAGCCCCTCCAAGGATGCCGCAGCGCGGCACAAACAAATAGAGCGAACCGAGCAGAATCACGGCGCCCAGTATTCGAACCCGGATTGCGGGTACGAGCCAGCCGTATGCCATCTGCAGGTGGTCAAGCGTGGTCATAGGCACGCTCAACGCGGTGCCAAGGACCAACATGGATGTAACGCGAGAGGCTGCGGCGGCAGTCGATTGTGAGCCCGTCCAGGCAAAAAGCAACGGCTCGGAAAACCACGCCAGAACCGAAGCGACAGGGAACACGACCGAGGCGATCATCTGACATCCACGGTGGTACTGTCTCACCAATTCCGCGAGGTTGTTCTGACGTGCGAGGCGAGCATAAATCGGAAACAGTGTGTCGCCAATCGGCGCGGCAGGTATCGATATCGCGCCGGCAAGCGTACTTGCAAGAACGTAATATCCAAAAATTCCCAGGGGGACTATTGCGCTCACTACGATCTTGTCCATTTGTTGAAGGAGAAGGGCAATCGCCGCCATAATCGCGAGAGCGGACGCGAACGCCCAAATCTCGCTGATGGACGACAATCTGAACTGCGCACGGTGACCCTCCACCGGCAGCTTTTTCCACAACGCTATCCCCACGCATAGCGTCTGGCCGAGGCTCACAAACGCCTGCCACAGCAGGAATGCTTCGACCGTTGGAGAAATGAATTTTAAGACGAGGATGGCGCCGAACCCTTTCAAAGTAGCGCTCACCACGTTTATGGAATTGAGGAGCACCTGGTGTTGCAAGCCAAGGAGGCCCCCGCCATAAAAGCTGATCGGCCATTGGCAGGCGAACACCAAGCCCATAAGGCGGACTGAACGGGTCACGCTTGTGGAGGAAAGTGTTACGGCCTTGTTGATCCAGTGCGTGGCCACAAACGGAGCAGCCCACGCGATTACGAGCCCGCTCAAAATGCCAATGGCGCAATAGCCTATTTCCAGGGTACGGACGAGATCGCGCGTTCCAGCGGTGCTCTCTGGCTCGATACTTCTTCGAGCCAACTCTCGGTTGAGCGATGTTGTGAGCCCAAAATCCACCACGCCGACGGTCGCTTGCAGCGTGATAAAAAATCCGACTAGGCCATACCCTTCGAGTCCAAGGTAGTGGAGGTAGAGCGGCACGAGCGCGATCGATAGCAGCGCTGTCCAACCCCGGCCCACAAAATTGGCAGCGAGGTTGGCTTTGTTATTTCCCACTAGAGAGCCAACTCGGGAACACACGAAAGAACCAAGTCAGCTTCCACGAGTCAGGCGTTGATTAACAGGGTTCCCAAAATACACGTAGCTGATTAATAGCGTTCCCGAAATACACGTATTAGTATTGCGCGTTGAGGAATAGCATAACCGCATTAGTCCGGAACTGCCGAAAGGCGACGGGAAGGTTCTCATTACCTTTTAGACAAGTTCAAGCTCAAGTTATGACAAGCAAAGCCGTTGCCGATAGACTGGACGAGGTTCGAAGTTTCGACGAAGGGTTCGTCGATCCAGCGCCTCTCTCGGGAGTCACTCTCATCGCCGTTCTCGCGAAGAATTGGCGGCTGATTGCGGTAATGACCTTGGTTGTAGCGTCAGTATTTGCCGCTCGTATTTTGATGACTTCCCGAAGTTTCACGGTGCCCATTTCCTTTATGCCGGACACTCGGGGGCCCAACCTCAGTGTCACAGGCCTCGCCGCCCAATTCGGAATTCCGGTCAGTTCGGGCGACCCAACCCAGTCCCCCCAGTTCTATTTCGACTTGATGACTTCCGATGAGATCCTGCGATCCGTCGTGCTCGACAGCTACGAACTTCCGAACGGGAGAGGAGCTGGTGGACGAACGCTTCTGCGGTGGTACGAATTGGATGCTTCCCCAAAAAATATCAACAAAGTCATCGGAAAGCTTCGTGGCCATGTGGCCACCTCGCTGTCACTACGCACGGGCGTGATCAACGCGAAGATCTCGGCGGACCATCCTGCGGTGGCGGTTCAAATTGCGAACCATTTGATGGACGAGCTGAACAGATTCAACCGTGAGAGGAGACTGTCGCGCGCTGGGGTTGAACGCGGATTCGCAGAGATTCAGCTGCGAGATGCGGATGCGGCTTTACGCGGGGCAGAAGACAGGCTGCAGTCATTTCGCCAGAACAATCGCGAGTTCAGGACTTCAGCCGGACTTTCACTCCAGGAGGATCGGCTATCGAGAGATGTAGCTATGCGCCAGCAACTCTACACGGCCGCGGCCCAGGCCTTTGAGCAATCGAAGTTGGATCAGATTCGTGACACGCCGGTGCTTACCGTTTTGGAACCCGCTCGGTTGCCAACTGATCCTGACCCGCGAGGCCTTCTGAAAAGCACGATCCTTGGTATGATTTTCGGCTCGGTGATGGGAGTCCTGGTCGTTCTGATTCGCGAGGAGGCGCGGAAACTTCGCGTTCGCTATCCGAACGGCATCAGGGCCTTGTCCTAACGGAAATCGCTAACCGGCGTCAGTTCGTGCAAGGGTGTACTGTCCGGCAGGCTTATGTCGTGATCGGCCTTTTGGCCCGCGGTCCAACAAACCGGACCGGAACGGCAGATGCACCGCGGATCGTGCGAGATTGAGTCCTTCCTATCACCGAGACCCCTTCATTGGAATCCACCCGATCGATTGAGCTCGTACTTGCGGGCGGTCTGGGATTGCTAGTCGCGTGTTGCTTTCATGCGGGGATCATGTTTGACATCCGTCCCGGCGTGGCTGCACTCATTCTTGCTGTCTTCTGGGCAATGACTCGCATGAGATTGACCCGCCTGACGCTCCTGCCGCGGTTCCTCTTGCTAGTCTACATACTGCCGTTTACCGCGTTAGTCGGCTACTTCGTTGACATGACCTACGTGTGGACCAGCACACCCAGACAAATGGAAGTCGCCAGTGACCCGAATCTGGTCCGCGAAATCATTACCGTTGGGCTCGTTGGGGTTTTGGGTTTCTTTTCGGGAGTGCTCGCATCGGGAAAAGAAGGGGAGGCGGCCCTCAAAAGTGCGCAATCACTCGACGAGGCTCGGATGTCGATCGGACCGTACTTGATTGCCCTTGCGGTTGCCCTCTGCTTTTCCTGGCTAAGCGCTCCGCCGGAAACGATTCTCACTGCTGCATACGCTTTCGGCCAATCGGCTGCGCCGGCCGAGGGTCTGAATTTCCCGGCCGCCTATCTCGTTTCCTATGTCGTCGTAGTGGCGCTCTTTATAGATGCCGAGCGCGATCGGAGCCCAAAGCTTGGGCGCATGAAACGCGTGCTTCTGGCTTGCGTAGTGGCCTATATCGTAATCGTGCTGCAATTACTGCGAGGCGATCGAGAGTCAAGCGGGCTCGTCGCCGCCCTCGTCTGTCTCTATCTCACCTCGCCGGCTCGAACAAAAGTCGCCAAGCAATTCGCAGTCGGGCGGCGCGTTCGCCGGATGATCCTTCCTCTCTCCATAGCGGTGGCGATTTTCATAGCTCTCGGTCAGGCGCGGTCGACCCTGAGCGAAGTTTCAAAAGTCATTCCCGCGAAACATCTATTCCTCCTGGGTTTATCGCAAAACACGTGGACTGCCGTGCTGTGGCGCAATTTAGGTGTGGCCTGGGAGCACCGTACCGGCGTTCTGCATTATAAGCTTGGCCAGACTTACGTCGATTACTTCCTTTCTCTTCCTCCTGGATTTGTCACGAAAGTAATAGGATACGAGCGTCCGGAGGAATCGTGGCGGGGGATCTCTTGGGAAGATCCCGCTGGTGTATCTGGCGGAGGGTTGCACGTCGTTATCGCGCCCTTCAAGAATTTCGGCGCTTATGGAGTCCTTGCGGTCCTCTTCATCTACGGATTCCTGATAGGCAAGCTCGAGTTTGCCCACGCGCGAGGATCGTTCTTCGCTCGGCTTATGTGGGCATCGGTATTCTGCTCTGGGCTGATTTGGTTCTGGTACGGCGACATGGCTTTTATCCGCGCAATAATGGCGGCACTGCTCGTTTACGTAGCATACCGACTCAGCATCTTCAACCGGCCCAACACCGTTCTCGAACAATCGCCTGTTCACGCCACGCCGCTGGCCGGACCAATTTGAGGCAAAGATCAAATCTTGGCCGATTCGGACCCTTGATCAGCCAACGCGCTCTGCGCGTGCCACATTCGATTGACTCAATCCGACCTTAGCGTTGCTTAAGACTTTGTTGTACGGCGTCAGGGGGCGGTCCGACCGCTCGTTGCGGGTGGCGTATAGGTGGCTGCAGGCATTTGGGTTCGACCCAAGGGTCTTCTTTCGGGCGATGCGCGGCGTTCCGCAGGCCGTAGTTGAATACTTCAGTCTTCGCCGCCAGAACCGCCAACTAGAAAGCCCTTGGGCAATGTCTTTTTCTAGCCCGAACTTTAACGATCGACTTGCAGAAAGCGGAGCTACTCGGGGTCATTACTTCCTGCAGGACCTTGTGGTGGCCCAACAGATCTGGGCGGCGCAGCCTCAGCGGCACGTGGATGTCGGTTCCCGAATTGACGGATTCGTCGCGCACGTGGCGTCGTTTCGTCCAATCGAGGTCTTGGACATTCGCCCGCTCGACTTGCAAATCGACAACATCAGCTTCCGGCAGTGCGACATAACTCTGGGATCGAATGGACTCGACGAATACGCCGATTCGGTCTCATGTCTCCACGCTCTGGAGCATATCGGTCTCGGGCGCTATGGAGACAGTCCTGACATTGACGGTCATGCCAGAGCGCTCGAGAGTTTAACTCGAATCTTGAAGAGGCAGGGTACGCTTTACCTGTCGGTACCGATTGGACAAGAGCGCATAGAGTTCAACGGACACAGAGTGTTCGCGATTGCCACCGTTCTCGCCATGACGCGAGATGCCTTCGATCTTGTCGACTTTTCGTATATTGATGATTCGGGACTTCTTCACAAGCGAGTCGATGCCCATTTCGGAGAAGCACGGCGCAACTTTGACCTCAGGTATGGTTGTGGAATATTCCAATTTCGGAGACGATAGTGCGGGTCACAGTTCTCCTTTCAGTCCCGTCGCTGGGTCGATGTCGTCAGTTCGCGGGCGAATCGCAATTGCCACTAAATAATTGAGAGGAGATGCATCACGTCACGCCCTAGTAACGAAAGGCCGAGCAGACCGCTCAAATCATTCATTGAGCGCGGTTTCCCGGGTGTTGTATCGGTGCTGCGCGAGGCCCGCGAATCGCGCAAGAGAAGTAAGGCACGTTTGGTCTTAACGAAGCAGGGCTACTGGTTTACCGGTAGCAGTGCAATGGCCACAGGCGCGTTCGAGCATGCCGAAACGCAGTTCGTCACGAACTACCTTCCCAAATGCGATCTTTTTGTCGATGTCGGTGCGAATGTCGGGTACTATAGCTGTTTGGCGTGTTCGCTTGGCAAGAGAGTTGTCGCGATCGAGCCCCTCATTCATAATCTGGAGTACCTGTATCAAAATCTCGTCGTCAATGGGTGGACGAACGCGGAGGTTATACCGGTGGCTCTGTCGA
>Ga0184619_10000736_pt1 | contig 11336 bp, 12 predicted proteins | sample PLM0_60_b1_FD_133146 | JGI IMG/M metagenome (GOLD analysis project Ga0184619, IMG submission 133146) | Groundwater sediment microbial communities from an aquifer in East River, Colorado, USA - PLM0_60_b1 | ecosystem: Environmental > Terrestrial > Soil > Riparian zone | place: USA: East River...
ACCTTTCGCTCCACCTCGAGCGATCGCTTTCGCCGTCCCGCCAGTAAGCGTCGCATCTTTCGCAACAGTTGAATCCTTTGCGACTGTCGAGAGCGCAACGTCGAGATTGTCTGTCTTCGCCTTGATGAGCGCGAGCGTCGCCTGTGTCGCGAAGTCCTTCGCCGCGATCGTCGCGAGGTTCCCCGCCTCGAGTGCGAGTGCCGATGTATTCAAGTTCGTGCCGGCGTTCGCCGTGACCGCGCCCGAGACGACGCCTACCGCACGACCCGCGCGATCGGTGACGTCGACACCCGCTGCGATCGAAACCGGTTGCGTCGCCTGGTAAAACGTGCCGGTCACGGCGAGCGGGTTGGACAACAGCGTCCGGAGCCGTTTGAGGATCCCGATTACCGTCCCGTTGCCTGACGCCTCGGCATCGGTTGTCGAGCCCTCCGATACGTCCGCGCCCTCGGCGATCGTGACTGGGCCGGAGCCTCCGGAGCCCGCACCCGGCTGCGTCATGACGACAAAGGCGAGTGAGCCAGTGTCCCATACGTAGTTTGCGGAGCGGTCGGCTACCTCGCCGGCGGGAAGGCTGACGCCTGACATCTATTTACGTCGCGAGGTCGACGGTGTCCCAATCCAGCGAGCCGGCCGAGGATGCCGACACGACGAGCCGGATCTCCATACCCGCTGCGGGCACTTCGATCAGGCTCTCGCCGGTGATCGGGGTCGAGACGTAGGTCTCGTCGCCGACAGCCGCGTTCAAGTGGTGCTTCTTGTACGGAATCGCGACGAACGCCTCGCCTTTGGAGGGATTCCGCTTGCGCGCCGCGATAGTGAGCGAGCCCGTCCAGGCGTTGTTTTTGAGATGGATCACCTTGACGGCTTTTGCGCCGTCGCCGGCGTCGCCGAGGTCGACGTTCTGCGCGCCGGTCGCTAGAATAGTTCCTGATGCCATAGTTACGCTCTGGCTTTCGCCTTCTTCGGGATGGGCTTGTCGTTCGGGACGTGACGCGCTTCGGCACGCGGATCGACGCTGGTGCCGCCGGTCGCCTGCGGGTCGTGCTGCTCCTCGATGTCGATCGCCGACTCGAGCTCCGAGTCCAGGATCATGTTGAAGCGATCCGCGGGCTCTTCCACGTCGGGGAACTCGCTCGCTTCGTCGATCGCGAGCGCGGCCGTGAGAGCTTCCTCGTCCGGATAGTCGTCCTCGGCGTCCGGGAACTCTTCCTCGGCCTTGACCGGCGCGGTGAAGAACGGGACGGCCCAGGCGGGCATGTTGCTCGAGAGTCCCAGGGCGAACAGGTTGCCCTTCCGCGCGGCCTTGATCGGCTCGACTGCGATCGGCGGCTTCCCGACGTAGTGCATGAGCTCAGGGCTCTGGCGCTTGATCGCGTCCGACGCGCCGGAGCCGAACTGCATGATCGCGGCGGCGGACATGCGCTGTGCGTACGCCTCGTGCTCGCGCTCGACGTCCGCGATCCACACGTCATAGTTGATCGTCATCTCGAACGGATCGTCGGGGGCGTAGGTGATGTAGCACTCCGGTGGCACGAACGGCGTCTTTCCGTTGAGCAGCGGCGGCGTCCATCCTTTCGGGATCAAGGCGGAACACGATCGCATCGTGTCCTTCTCGATCACCGTCCAGAACTTCCGTCGGTGTTGATCGGTGACTACTGCGTGCTGACGTCTGTCGGGTTGCGTTCTCACCTTCGGCATCTGATTCCTCTCTGAGTGTGTGGAGTGCTACGCGGGGTTTTCGATGAATTCGCGGTGCTCTGCTTCGTAGTCGGTCGTGTCTTTGAAGTCGGCGGGCTTGGGCTGGCCGGCGACCATGCCGCGCCACTGGTTCATGTCGGCGACGCCGGAGCAGGCTTCGTACGCCTTCTCGTCCATCCAGTCCCACAGGAGCGCGCGATAGTCCTTCATCGCCTCCTGCTCGAGCTGGTCGAACAATTCCGGCTTTCGGTCGTAGAGCGCGAGCGAATGCGTCCACATGCGCGCCAGGTCGAGCGTCGCCAGTTTCTCCCATGTGCGGGTGTCGGGCTCGGCGTAGCACAACTCGCCCATCGCCGGCGGATCGCCTGGGCCTTTGTGGAAGAGCGAGATCCGGGACTCGACCTGCGTGTAGTTCCGCTTGTGTCCGCCGCGCTCGCCCTGGACGACCCAATAGGGCTGCGCATAGCGGCCAGTCTCCTGGTAGATCGCCCACTGGTTAGCATCCATCGCCTTCCGATCGAGATCCAGGACGGGCCGACAGAAGCCTTCGCTGTTCAATTCCGAGAGCCGGAACGGAGCGAAGAGCATCGGCGGATACTTCCTGGGATCCGGGACGACGTTGTAGATGATCCAACGCTCGACAGGGATCCATTCGGCGCGTCGCTTGGTGACGCCCTGGAATTGGCGCGCGGCTCGCATGGAGCCGGGGTGCCAGCGGATCGTGAGATAGCTGAGACGATCCGACCGGGGAGTCAGCTCCTCGAGCTTTTCCTCCCAGGCCGGATCGATGTCTCGTTGTAACGCGAGAGGTTCCAACTAGAGAACCGTGAGTGTTACTGGCGCGGTTGCGACGCCCAGGTCAGTCCAGAGCGACCGATACGTGGTGTCCGTGACGCCAGCGTCGGCATCGAGCTTGGCGGCGATGCCCCGGATGGTAGCTGTCAGGTTGTTGACCTGAGCGCGCAGCTTCTCGATCTCGTTCTCCGGAAGGCCGGAGATCTTGATGGGCGTGTCGACTGGATTTGCCATTGGAGTCCTTAGAAAGAGCCGGTGCGAACACCGGTCAGGAGGTTGTCTTTAAACACCCGTCAGGACGACCGGTGCAGTAGCTATCGCGGCATCCGTAATGAGAGAGCCGTAGGTCGTGTCTGTGACGCCAGCATCGGCGTCGAGCTTCGCCGTCAGGAGACGGAGTGAAGCGCTCAGGTTGTTGACCTGAGTGCGCAGCTGCGCGAGTTGCCCTTCGGGAAGCGTAGCGAGCGTGAAATTTCTGTCGGCTGGATTCGCCATATCGGTATCAGCTTGAGGTAGAGAGGGTGAGCTCCGAGCGGGCCATTGCAGCACCCGCTCGAAACCCAGGGGGGATTACTGCTCGGTCAACCCGGTGAACACCGCGAACTTCCTGCGGTTCTTCCAGATCAACTGCAGCGGCACGTCGATACGGAACACGATCGCGCTCCGATCCTCGCGCTCCTTGCCGTCGCCCCAACGCATCGAGCCGTCCTTGTTCGGGAGCAGCTGCCAGCGGGTGAGCCCGCTCATGTCGCCGACGATCGTGTAGCCAGGCGGGACTCTCCGACTCTTGAAGAACTTCCGCCCCTTCGACTTGACGTCGCCGTCCATTTCCATCGCGAACGGATCGTCGTACCGAACCGCCGCCTGATACAGCGAGAGCTGGTCGCGGTAGACGCCCTGCGCCATGAAGATCTTGTTGATCTTCCCGCCACCCTGGTTGTTCACTTCGTCGGCGGCTCCGTGGAGCCTTACGCCGGAGAAGCGTCCGCCAGTGGTGTCGGTCTTGGCCGGTAGCCAGGCCGCGTGCGACAGGCCGTGCACGGACGCCGTAAACATCCCGTCGATCATGCCCACGAGTCCGCGGTTGTAGTCGGACTTCGCGTTGTCCAACGTGTTCGCCTTGACGATCTGTAGACCGTTGGTCGCGTCAGCCGACGGCGCGACGTCGAACGCGATCGTGAGCGAAGGCGTCGCCGGCGTGATCGCTGTGATCTTGCCAACTGCGCCAGGCACCAGCGTGCCGGCGTTCAGCACTGCGACGCGCTCGTTGACGCGGAACTTGTCGCAGATGAAGGCGAAGTTCGTGATGTCGGAGCGGCCGTAGCCGTTCTTCAACGTCAACGTCTGCGACGTGCCGGTCGTGACGTCAGTGTCGGTCAGGGCCAGGATCGCGGTCGAGGAGCCCCAGAAGTAGTCGGACTTCTGGCGTGCCAGTGCGCGAATGCCGTGCAGCGAGTTGTGCTTCAGAACCTTACGGATCTGAGTGTCGCCGCCATGCTCGTCGATGTACATCTGGAACCGCGAGCACTCGAACCGCTTGTTGAGGAAGATTGGAGCGACCGAGATTTCCTCGGCGTTGGGCGAGCTGGCGACCGACTCGTACGCACCCTCGTCGATCGAGGAGACTCCGCCGTCTTCGTTGAGGTCGACGGGAGCCGTGACTTCGCGGAGCGACCAATCGTAATTGGCGTCCTTGATGTCGGAGATCAGCTCGTCCTCTTCGCACTCGAACTGGATACCGTCGCCGATATCGCCCTGCACCTTGCGCCAGATCTTGTTGGACTGGGCAACGGTCGCCGGCGTCTGCGTGATGATCGTCATCTCCGCGCCCAACGAGCAGGCGAGAGCCGCGACCATCACGAGAGCTGGATTGTGGAACCTGTGATTGAGCTTCATAGGAAGCCCTCCTGAAAAGACAAAACCCGCGTCAGCCATTCGTGGCCGGCGCGGGAGTGTCCCGAGTTGGTTGGTTGGGGTGCTGCCTTTTAGATCATTCCTTCTCCGATCGCATCCACTCGTTGTATTCGTCGCGAGTCTTGAAGCGACCGGTTGTCTTCTCGCGCGGCTGCGCCGCTTCGTCCGTGCCCGAGTCCGCGGCTGCTGCCGCGGTACGAGCGCCGATCGGCGGGTTGCCGAGCTTCCGTCGGTTCGCGGCTGCGGCGTCTGCGGCGGCTTTCGCCCCCTTCACCGTCCGCGCCTTGATTGCCGCTGCGACTCGGATCTGCTCGAGCAGTGCTGCGCCGTCGAAGATCAGATCGCCCTTCTTTAGTCCGCTCTCGGCTTCGTCCCGCTGAGCGACCGACAACAGTCGTCGGGCTCCGGGCAGGAACCGATCGCGGAGCTCCTTCCTGTCCTCCGCGTCGAGGACTTTCATTTCCGGCATCTTCCAGATCTCGTCCAGCGTCACATCGAGCTCGCTCGACGCGGTCGTGGAGTAGCGTTCCTCTGTCTCTTCCGGGGAGGGCAACGATCGCTGCTCGAGCTGCTGCTCGCGTTGCGTGAGCTGCTTCTCTTTGATCGCGTGCCGGTAGCCGGGAAGGTTCTGCCGGAAATTCACCGCCCACTCGTAGACGTCGTCGTCGGTTGCGAGCGAGCCCAAGTCCTTGAACACGAGATCCATCAAAGCATCGGCCGCCACGTCCTTCTCGGTGCGTCCCGTCCGCGCCTGCTCGAGTTGCCGAGCCGTCTCACGTTTCTCGCGCTGCCACGAACCGTTGTGCACGGCCGCGGTTGCGAGCGCCTGTTTCAAGGCGGGGATCGCTGACTCGGCGATATACAGTCCGTCGCCGGCGTAGTACTGCGCGCCGTCGAGGGTGTGCTCGCCCTTGTCGCCCTTGTAGGTGAATGGTGCCGGCTTTGCCGGTTCTTTCTTCGCGGGTTCTGCGGCGGCTGCAGCTGCGGCAGCGGTGGCAGTATCGGCCGGAAGGTCTTCGACGTCAGGTTCGCCGGAAGTGTCCAGGAGTGGATCGAGATCGTCGGCGTCTGCCGCGGAGGGCTCTTCGCCCGTCGGCTCTGCCGGATCGTCAGAATCTCCGGATGCAATCAGTCCAGGCTCGTCCTTGACTTCCTCATCGACGATTAGACCTGGCTCGGCGTTACTTCCTGGCATGTGGCTGTCCTTTAAATGAGTGGGTTATGCCGCGTTCGCAGAGGGTGGTGCGTTCTGTTCGGTGCCTACTCCCGGCGGCGCGCCGGACTTGGGAGGAGCGGGACTTTTGCCCGAGCCCTTCGCCATGAGCTCCTGATCGGCCGCAACCGCGGCGGCCTGGGCTTGCTCGGCGACGGTCGCGACGCCGGCGGCTTGCCGCATCTGCTCGTATTCCATGACCAGGGTCTCCTGCCACGCCAGCGGGAACCGCGCGAACTTCTTCGACTGCTGTGCACGTGCAAGTTCGTAGTGCCTAACTGTGGCGACCGTCTGTTCCATGTCAGACGGCACGCGCTGGAAGGGGGAGGGTAACGGCGGCGGGGGCTGCATCGCGGCCGACTGGGGATCCGCGCCGAGCGCGCCGGCGACCTGGACGGCCTGCGTCTGGATCGCGTTGAACTGCTGGTGCTCGGCCGCGAGCGCGAGCCAGTCCTCTTGCGGCCCTTTGTTCCAGACCGTGAGCTCGCGGCGGATCTTCATTAGATAGGGATTGTCCTGCAGTCCCAGCACCGGCGCGAGTGAGCTCGACATGAGCTGCTGGTACTCGATCGGGGTGATGACGCCGGTCGAGATCTCGTCGAGCGCCATCTGTCGCTTCGCCGACGTGCCAAGCATGGTAAAGGATCCGCGTGCTATCTTTACGTCACGCGTCGACCGGAGATCTGCACCTGTCCATGCCTCTTCCTTGTAAGAGCCGTCCTCCGCCTCATACTTCGCCCGCCGCTCGGCGGTGTAGAAGATCCGCATTAGTTGCAACACGATCCTATTCGACCGGGTGTAGAAGTCCGCCAGGTTGGTGCGGATCTGCGCGAGCCCCTTCTGCGCTTCCTCAATGATCGTCCGCGCATGGATCCCGGAGTCGACCGACGGATCCTCGACGCCCTGTGCGGCCTGTTGCAGGTTCGACTCGTCGTTCTCCTCGGCCGTCATCTCTTCGCGGAGCGAGTCGCCCACGCCGGGGAATTCCGGCACCTTCTCCATAACCGGGGTGCCCAGTGGATTGACGTAGATCGGCTCGCCGTTCCGGCGGCGCAGCTGCTTCGGCTGCACGATGGATCCGTCGGGCAGGAACGTGTGGGGATTGCCGAACCGGTGCAGGTGCTCGATCGCGTACAGGTAGACCTGGGCGCGGATCTCGTCCATCGGGCCGATCTTCTCGCCGAGTGCGATCCCGTACGGATCATCGGTGTCGTTGTCATTGAGCTGCCGGCAGTGCGAGACCGGCAGCATCATGAATTCCTTCCGCTTCTTGCCGTCCGGGAGCTCGAAGTCGAACGTCCAGACGTCTTGCTCGAGGAGGACGTCGTCCGCGATGCAGACGTAGGCTCCCTCGGGGTAAGCGCCGGCCGACTTCATGTAGACGCACATGAGGAACACGATCGAGTCGTCGGACGGCTTGCCCGATTCGTCGATGATCTCCTGCAGATCCATGTACTCGGGGATCGCGTCCTTGTGACCCTCGGGCCGCCAGTTGACCATCTTCAGGACATCGGCATCGGAGAGCTTCGCGAGCCGCTCGGGGAAGGTGGTCTTGAGCTCGCCGAGTGTGGTCGCGCGCAGGAGGTGGACGCCCTTCGCGTCGGCGATCGAGCCAACCTTCTCGGGAATGAAGAGAACATTGTTCCCGTTCATCAGCTCCGGCGTGATCGAGGGAAGCCACGTGTAGTCGGCCTGCAGCTCGTCGTCAGTGAGCGTGCCGTCCGCGGTCACGAACTTCTCGACGTATTCCTCCTTCTTGGCACCCGCGCCGGTCTCGGGATCCAGGACGACCTGCTCCGGGCTCTCGTACCTGACGGCCTTCGGGTGTGCATTGACGGATTTTGGCACGCGGCCGCCGCCAGTGGGATCGATCAGCCAGTAGACAAACGAGCTGGCATAGGTCGACGCCTTGTCGGAAGCGCGGTGCATGATGCTCACCATGTTGAAGCCGGCCTCGCCGCCTTCGACCTTGAGCATCCGAGTCGACTGCTCCGCGGCGTCCCGGTCTTCGGGCGAGTCCGAGGAGGGCTCCGCCTCCGCCACCGGATCGTCGGAGAGCATGGTGTTCGACACGCGGCGCAGCACGCGATCGCATTTGTTCGGGAGCGGCGGCGCGTTCGCCATGCCGAGCGGGACGACTGCCTCCCACTTGTCCTCGGAGCGATCGAGCTTGACGTGCCGGTGCCCGCGACGCCAGAGCGCGGTGCGCTTCCAGACGGCCGCGCGTTTCGACATCGCCTTCTTTCTGCGCTCACGGATCCGCTTCACGGCTTTGCAGACCTTGAGCGGATCTTCCTCGTCCAGCAGCTTGCCGCGCTTGGGAGCGTTGGGGTCTTTGGTATCTTCTCCGAGCGTCTCTTCGACTTCGACTCCCGCTTCGTCTTGGGCGGGGTCGCTTTTCATGTTGGCGGCCATAGGCGGCCTCCTGCGTTACAGCTCGGGGCTTTCCCCTTCGCGAATGAGTTTCGCGACGACTTCGGGCTTGACGTCTTTTTTGAGACGTGTCCAAGCCTCGTTTTCGAGGTGACGAGCTAGGATCTCGTCGGAGTGGGCTACTTCATCGATCGCCTCTTGGACATCGGACGGGAGTTGCTGTCCGTGTGAAGACGATCGGGGTGCCAGCGGCGTTGCATGAGCGGGTGCGACGACCTTCTCCATGACGTCCCGGACGAACTCGTCGTAGCGCGTGCGTTCGAGCTGGAGATCGCCGGTGTGTGTCTGCCGAAGATTGAACAGCTCGATGCGCAGGGCTCCGGCGTCAGCGATCAATCGCTGATTCTGCGCGCGGCCGTCGGTGATCGTGGCCTCGAGAGTCGCCAGGTGACGGCGTTGCGCCTCCTCGTTCTCGACGTGCAGGCGGATGATGCGGTCTTTGAGGGCGATGGTCGTCTCGAGCCCAGTTATGCGGCCGGCGTTGCACGGCTCTCGCCAGTTCTCGTTGACTCTCGAGACGATGCGGAAGGGGAGCCTCATAATTGAGGATCCTCAACGACGACCGAGAAGATCTCCGACTCTTTCAGAATCAACAGCTGCTCGCCGTTCAACGTGACTTCATTCCCCGAGTACTTGCCGTAGAGCACGCGATCGCGCGGGGCGATCTGCGCGACTTTGGGGCCGATCGCGACGACGTCGCCGACCATAGGCTTCTCCTTCGCGGTCTCGGGCTTGAAGATCAAGGACGTCACGTCGTCCGCCTTCTCGAGCAGCTCCATGACTTCGGCGGAGACGGGACGGATGACCAGGCGGTCAGCACAGGGTCGTAGGATGCGTTTCATTCTTCGGGATCTCCAAGTGGTTGAGCGCAGACGTGAGTGCTGATTGCGCCGTCGTCGACGTCGTAGCGGATGTTCGAGTAGGGGGAACGCACGACCGGGGCGAAGCAGTCGGGGCAAAGGTCGACCTTCTCTCCGACACGGAACTTCGACGGGTCGTAGAAGTGCGCTGGCGGGTACTCGTCTTCGATTCCAACCTCGTCAGCTTCAGCGCGTGCGATCTCGACGCGGCGGAGATCGTCCATGTCGCGGAACGCCTGCGCGTCGGTTTTCATGGTGCCGGCCATAGGCGGTTGGATTGCGCGGATCGCTTCGGCGATCTCGATCGACTGCTGCTCGAGATCCAGAACGGCCTCGTACGCGAGCGCCGCGTCCTCGTTCGCGCTCAGTGCCGCCTCGTCGCCCCACGGCAGTACGATGACGGGCGTCGGCGGGCGCAGTCCTTCGATAAATCCGTCGCGGAAGTCCCCGATCGCGCGCTTCGTACGCTGCCACCACGTGAGCTCGAGCTCCGCGATCTGTGCGCGCAGGTCGATGATCGCGTCGGCGTTCTCCTGCGTCCGGATCTCGTAGCTTCGGATCTCCGCGCGGACGTCGTTCAACTCCTCCTCGATTGCGTCCGAGAGCTGGCGACATCTTCGGTCGACGAACGCTTTTACTTCCGGCTTGTACGCGAGCTCGTAGCGCGCCACCCGCTTCCCGGTGAGCGCGTCCTTCTCGCCGTCGATCTTGTCGGCCAACTGCTCGTGCGTGAGCTTCGTGGTTCCCATCGCTACTCCTCTGTCCCGAACCGTGGCACGTGCCAGGTCGAGCCCCCTGCTGTTTCCTCCTCGCTATGGCCCATCGGCACATAGCGATCGCTTTCCTTCTCGCGCTCCTGCGCGCTGCGGAAGGGCGCGACCTTCGCGTCCTCCGCGTGTTCTTTCGCATGCACTTCCGCCGGCGCGGACTTCCACCAGGTCATCACCATGTAGCGCAGCGTCGCCATCATGTCGGCACCGTCCGCGGTGGCGTCGTCGGGAACGTCCTTCTGCACCTTCGCGTCGTCGGTCTTCGGATACTGCCAGTTGTCGATCTCCCACAGGAGCCGGGATCCCTCGATGGGCACGCCGGCGCGGGCGGAGTTCGCCCCGAGCATCCACACCTGGTACGCGCCGATCGCGCGCCTCACCACGAGCGCGCCGCGGCTGATCAAGTTCTCGAGCCGCGTGACGCCGACCTTGATGATCTTGTTCTCCGCCATGACCGCGGTCACGCGATACTGACTCTGACCGACGATCTTGCCGGCGGGATCCTTTATCTGGATCCGCGCGAACGCGGCGTTGATCTCCATGATGTCTTGCGGGTTCGCGCAGTCGCCCCAAATCCAGAAGTTCTCGGGCTTCACCTTCCGGAGCGTCAGCAGGTCGTGGATCCTCTGCGCACGGACGTCGAGCGTCTCCCGCTGACTGTAGATCTCGTCGGTCAAGACCATGCGGCCGTGCTCGTCGGGCACGCCCAGGATGAACGCAAAGCGCCACGCGCCGAAGTCGATGCCGGCGATCGGCTGGCCTCGCGCGAAGAGTCGCTCGAGCTCCTTGTCGGAGATCTCGATCCGCTGCGTGTCGGGGAGATTCAGGCACAGTCCGGTCGGCTTCGTGAAATGGCCGTACAGTCGGGCCTCGAGCTGCGAGGGGTTGTGCTTCAGTTCCTCGGCGAGGAGCGCGATCTCCTCGGGCTTGATCGACGGGTTGTCCGTGAGGCCCGCGTGCGAGCAGAACGTGGTGCCGGCGGCGGTCTTCCCGAGCTTCCACGGCTCGTACACGCGCCGGAACAGCCAGGTCAATCCTTTGAGTGGAGTGATCGTTGCGATCGTGCGGCCGCCATGACGCAGGAGTCGCGGCTGCATTTCGTCCCACACCGCTTCGGGATGCTCTTCATCAAGCCAGACCAGGTGAACGCGTGCCGACTGGTACTTGTCGGCCCCCTGCTCGGCCGCCTTCCCGGTTATTCGCGAGATGCGACCATTGTCCGCACGTATGAGGATCTCGCGGTTGCTCGAGTGCTGGTGCGGCGTTGGTGCTTTGATCAGACGATCGCGGGGGATCCAGGTGAGGAGCTCGGGCAGGAGGATCTTCTCCCACAACTCCCACGATAGAGCTGACGCCCAACACGTGAGCGCCGGCTGCCAGATCTTGTTGTAGATCGGGTGACGGCCCAGTGAGGCGGCAACGATTTCGACCGCGCCGCCGGTTGTCTTCCCCGTCTGATTGCCCCAGAAATACCATTTGTGCTTGGCGTCCACGTGCAGCGCCTGCAGCTGCTTGGGGTGCAACGAGCCTGGGATCTCGGGATCCGTGTGCGAGTACTCGTAGGGCCAGGTGGTGGCCGTGAAGTCGGGATCGAAGAGGCGTGCGATCGGATCGACGATGCGGGAGTCGGCATCGGCGAGCTACTCGAGC
>Ga0184619_10000737_pt1 | contig 11301 bp, 9 predicted proteins | sample PLM0_60_b1_FD_133146 | JGI IMG/M metagenome (GOLD analysis project Ga0184619, IMG submission 133146) | Groundwater sediment microbial communities from an aquifer in East River, Colorado, USA - PLM0_60_b1 | ecosystem: Environmental > Terrestrial > Soil > Riparian zone | place: USA: East River...
TCTCCGACGGCAGGATTATCCAAAATATCAATACTTAAGAGAAATATCCCTGCTTTAGTGAAAATATAATTATACGCGTAGTGTCCACTTGGCAATAGTATGGGTTGTGTCCTAATTAATTCATTTTTTTCATCGGATATTCTTATCGTAATAGGTGTATCTATTATTGGATTGTTACTAACTGTAGCTATTCTTATGTTGATTTTGGTTTCCTGTCCTGAAATTGGAACTTTGGGTACGGTATTGATTTGAATATCATAATCTCCAATTCGCTGTTCTAACGAGTTACTTAGTATATCAGCTAAAGCCAATTGGATAGAAGATATCGAACCGATGATAAGTATGACAAATGAAAAAGGTATTATGCGTTCCAAATTTTATTTCAGCGTGGTTCCTATTGGGTGCTTATTTCAGCCTCCCAGTACAATCCGGCATCCATTGTTAAGATTTGATGTATTTTATCGAAGGGAATATAACAAACACACATACTAACTATTGATTTTCAAATGACTGGCACGTTTTTTTTGCTAAAAAATGAACATTTCCACTATCGGAGACGAAAATATTTCCAGAAGAGTCAATCGCTATATCATGTGGAATCAAGAATTGATCATCTCGACATCCAAGTGATCCCCACTTTGTAACAAAATCGCCTGCACTGTTAAATTTCTGGATACGTACATTTCTTGTGTCTACAACATATACATTCCCTTGCTTATCGGTGACTATCCCATGATCTTCTACAAAGTGACCATTGCCATATCCGTAGCCGCCCCATTTTGTGATAAAGTTACCTTGATTATCAAATTTTGCCACCTGAGAATTGTTTCTGCCATCAGTAACATAAACTGAGTCATTTGAGTCTATTGTAATATCATGTAAATGGACAAATAACATGCCAGGAGAATAAGAATTCCATTTGGTCAAAAACTTCCCATCATTGGTAAATTTTTGAACCTCAGGATTGTCTTGATCACTTGTATATACATTATCTTTTGAATCAACTGCAACTCCCCAGGGTTTAATGAATTGACTATCGGCTTTTCCTTTGCTGCCCCACATCGTAATGAACTTTCCATTACTGTCAAATTTCTGAATACGTTGGTCAGCGTAATCAGCGACAAATACATTGTCTTTTGAATCTACAGCTATGCTCTCAGGTTGCAGGAATTGTCCTGGACCTGTTCCTCGTGTACCCCACATCGTAATGAACTTTCCATTACTGTCAAATTTCTGGACATTACATTTTTCTGCATCACTTACGTAAACGTTTCCTTTGGAATCAATTGCAATTCCATGGGCATGTAAAAATTGTCCTGGACCAGTTCCTTTAGTACCCCAAGCAGTAACCAGTGTACCATTACTATCAAATTTCTTAACATAATGAAACCCCGGAAGATCGTTTGTAACAGGCCCTAATCCATTTGATTTGTTTTGCAACTGGACATTACTAACATATTGAGATTGATCCGTGTTATCTTTACAATTAAGACTTTTGGCATCTTCCGAACCTTGAGAATAAACTGAATGAAAATTCAAAATAGTTAAGCTTGATAATATCAGAGTTAGCGATAGGAAAACGCCGAAGAGCTTTAAATTAATGTTCAAGGCTTTTAATTTTGGAATCTTCATAAGACACTTATCACCAGTCTGCCTTCCAATAATTGACATCGGTAAGAGGTCCTTTATCACCAAATATAAATTTAAAACTAAACAAAACGGGAAGTTAAGCCGCGTAAAATCATTATCACCAAGTTTTATCCATTGAATCAGTCATGGTTTTCTTTTTGTGTTGAATTAATAGATTCACTTTGCGTACGGTCTTTTCTTACATTAACTTTATCCAACTTTATACCCAAAAATGCATCTTAATAAAAAAGAGATGTGTCATAACAAGATATTCTATTAATTGATCAGCCCGTGCTGTTTCCCATTGACATATTTCCCATAGGTCCTGCTTCTTCAGCCAACTTTAGCTTGAAGGTACCATTTAGCAAAGGTGTAATTTTATCATCAACTGTTTTGTCAGCTTGATCAAAGGCACTCTTATTATCAATCGTGTCTTTTAGTGAATTCAATGAGTTTCCCAATTCAGTTGAATTTGTATTTCCACTTGGTTTGATTTCGTTGTACATACCTATTGCACGCGATATAGCCGCTTGTGCACTCTGATAATCAGCATCATTCACTATCTTTGCAGTTTCATTACTTCCGTTTTCAGTTGCATTTGATGCAGACGTCTTATTTTCTTCTATAGCAAGGGCACTACTATAGTGTTCCAAACCTTCGCCAACCAGATCATTTACGACTAGAGCTTTTACAGTTACATTATCGAGCTGCTCTTTATCTATTCTAGCGCTTACAACCTCAGACAATACATCACCAAGATTACTAACCTTGTCTTTAACTGCTGATTCTGATGGTGATTGAGACTCAAATGTCTTGACAAAATCTGATAATGTGTTATTAAGCTCGATTGCAAGTCGAGGGTTTCTTTCGTTAATTTCTTTAGTATCATTTGCCGTTAGATGTTCAGTCATGTGTTCAGCATGTTCCTTTGCATTAGTAGCATTTGATGCAAGATCTTTTTGTGCCAATTGCGATTCTATTTTCATCATTTCAACTATGGTCAAAAATGAGGCACTTTCATCGCCAGAAAAAGTGTGGCCAAATATAAAGTTGTTTGTGTTTGAATTAAAGGCAAGTAACAATACAAGCCCAGGAAGTATAAGATAGTGGTATTTATTCATAAGATCGTTTTATACTTCAAGATAATAATAGTATTATGGTACATCAATCGAATTAAGTAGTTTAGATTGAAAAGTCTAATGTAGTCATCAAGCTAAACATAGTTTTCCTTATTCAATAATGTATTTTAAAATATAATTTGTCCAAGATGTAATAATTAAAGTTTGTATATCCATGAACTTCTATACTAGGGCTTCACTTATCAAATTGAATGAATGCGTATTCTTTATAAATTAGCTTATACTATTAGAATAAGAACGTGTAAAGATAGTACTAGTGTATATCAATAAAAGAAATACTAATTTTTGATTATCCTTCTGTTGAATATTATGATTTCTCATCGAAATTAAATCTTGTTTTTGTATCTCAAATACAGTACAATGGCGGCTATTACAGCTAAGCCGGGTACTAAATAGTAAATTATGAGCTCATCAGTAGGTATTGCCTGATTTGGATTTGTAGCTGATATGTCAAAATCAGCCGATATTGGAGTTTGAGAATAAGTGGGATCGCCATTTATCTTGACCAGTAAAGAAAGCTGGTAGTCTCCAATTTCTTTGAAAGTGTACGGAAAAGTAATATCACTTAATTCATAAAATTTAAACGGAAAATTTTGAATGATGGAACCATTAAGTTTGTTTTTTACAATAAGAGATGCAGAGATGTTATCTATGTTCTTATTATCCTTGTCAAGGATACTAAAATTTAGTAAAGTTGAATTATCACCCGCAAAAGGAAGAGCAGGATATGGCGCAAAAACTATTTGGTAGCCTCCAATATTCTTGGTTGTTCCAAAAAAATGACCCAATATAAACTGTGAATGGGTAAATTCATTCAAAAATACAAAAAGGAACAGAATCAAAAGAAAAACATATCTACGATACAATATTTTTTGTATAGACATCAAGATAGTGTATCAAATTAATTGCATTACCCTATTTTTAATTCATTACTTTTAATGCTTCCCGAAACTTATTTAACTGGTTATGGGACATACAATAATCTTGATTAAAGATATTTTTTGCGTCATTCACAATTATCCCTAAATGTTGTCCAAGGTGTGTCAGATTTGATAACACTTTTGATACGTCTCGTTACGGTCTGGTAGGTGATATTATTGTGCTAGGAACGTTCAAGCATTCCCTTCTTTAAGCGTAGTATGTTATATAAATACGCCGCCATTACAATGCCGGCAATAGCGATCCCGAGAACAGTTATCGAAATCAAATACGAACTATTCAAATTATTTTGCAAACCATTAATGGATTTTTGAATATTGGTCATTTCTATCTGTGATGTATTCAAATCATCTCTACTGTTTTGAACGTCATTTGATAACTTACTAATAGCGTTCTGAACTTGTTCATTCATATTATTTGTATTAGCGGTATCGATCGAACTGTCCGGGAAAGAAAAGATTCCTTTAGATTCTACATCTTCAATCTTAAATTCACTGTCAACTTTTTGTCCCTTGATATCACCTTGCAGTACTATGCTATACGGTCCCACTCTAGTTGGAATAATCTTTGCCTCATATGCACCATCTGTTGTTGGCGATGGTTGAAAATCTAGTTGTTTTGTCATCGTTCCAAATTTGGCAGAGGATGATAGGTTCGAAAGCGCATTCAAAATGGGTGTTTGATTACCACTAACTCCTTTACTTGCCTGTAAAGTTATACTATTTAGATCAGAAACAAGTGGGGGTTCTGATAACCAACCGATTTCAACAGTGGTATTTCCAAACGTCTTACTGGTATGTGCAAAGGAAACATCAAGATGACTTGTAAAGACTATAAGTGAAAGTAAAAAAAAGCTAACAACAAGAATAATTTTAGTCTTTTCCATATATCTTTATTTAGTTCCTCATACATGTTATATCTTTTATCCTCTTTATTCGATTAGTGTACTAGAAAAAAAGCAATAATAAAATAATCAAATCAATATGATTTCCCTAGAGATAAATTGATTATTAATTTTGGTTTTGATTCTATTTATCCATTATCTAAGAAGAATTTGCACTTGTTCTTGATAGCATGTTTGGTGAGCCTCCTGGGTTTTGGTGCTATCCACACGTCTTTTGGACATGCATTTGTACTGAGTAGCAACCCCTCACAATCACAATCTCTACCCCAGTCTCCACAACAGGTAAATGTATTCTTTAGCGAACCTGTTGATTTACGTTTCAGTCACCTCAAGGTTCTGGATTCTAATGGGAAGCAATTAGACAAAGGTGATGTCCATCATTTGCAAAATGATGAATCTACATTAACAGTTTCTGTACCATCATTGAAAGATGGAACTTACACAGTATCTACCAACGTTTTATCACAAACTGATGGTCATGTAACAGATAATGCATTTGTATTTGGGATTGGGGAGGCGGTGGTGGTACCTACAAATGTATCAACCACCACTACATCATCAACGCTTTATCTACCAGAGGCAATGGCAAGATTTCCTGCACTTCTGGCACAGGTAATGATAGTAGGAGCAGCATTTGGAAGCCTTTGGATCTGGAAACCACTCTCGAAAATTAGTTCACTTGCTGAATCCATTTCTCAAATTAGAAAGAAAGTAAGCAAAAGTCTCGCTATTTACTATGTAGTAGCATCAATAATTCTGGTATCTTCAAATTTTGCTATACTGTTTTTTCAGGCAATTGCAATTAACGGAAGCATAATTGATGTGCTTGAAACCAGATTCGGGACTGTATTGACAGAACGATCAGTAATTTCATTTATTCTTCTTGGCCTATCATTATATGAGTTAAGACAGTTTAGGAAGAAAAAATCATATTCATTTTCTACAATGGAGACTGCAGGCTTTTTAATAATAGGAATAATTTTACTAGTCACAACTAGCTTGATTGGACATGGTGCATCAAATAAACAACTAGTGCCCATAATAATTGATTTCGTACATAATCTGGTTGCATCACTCTGGATAGGCGGCACTTTTTATCTTGCATTTGTACTAATTCCAAAATTACAAGAATCAACAATGCATTGGTATTACAAATTGGGAACTATTTCAGTATTGATTCCACGACATTCTGCATTAGTAGTAACATTATTGGGTATAATATTTATTACGGGTCCGTTCTTATTGTACATACTTGAAGATAATTTAAAATTAGTTATTGGTTCTTTATATGGTACCTTTTTAATTGCAAAGCTTACTATCGCTGGATTGATGGTTATTTTGGGAGGATATAGCAGTATATTTATTCAGAAGCAGGTCGTTAAATCATTGAAAGTAGGACAAGTTATCGGAAACAAGTCTAACAATTCCAAATTGTCAAATGATGAATCAGAAAATGAAAGAAATGCAGGGAAAATAGTTATTAAATTTAAAAAGGCTCTAGTTATTGAATCCATACTTGGAATTGCACTCCTTTTAAGCGTGGCTCTATTGGTAAATACTGGCGTTCCTAAAAGTGAAGTACAGAATCAGGTGCAAGCAACTAGTGTAGTAGCAACTCCAGGTGTACCATTTAAGACAACGAGATTTCTGGATAATGGTACCAAAGTTGACTTATCAATATCACCATTTGAGGTTGGCAATAACAATTTCAAAGTGTCATTTTTGGATATTAATGGGGAACCTATTGATTTACAATCCGCCCAAATAAAATACAGCCAAATTGAAGAATCGATTGGTCCAATTACCGCGGACCTAGAAAAACAATCAAGAGGAATATACTCTGTTAATGCTACATTTGGTATACCAGGCACGTGGGACTTGGAAGTACAAGGTATCCCTTCAAAGCAAAATATGTCAGGAATTGTCGCTTCATTTGATAACTTGATTGTAAAACCGAACTTTGAGAAGCTAAACTTTAATGTAACGGAATACCCTATATCCAATACTACTATACAACCCTTATATCCAATTTATGACAAGAGTAGAAATTACATATGGTTTGGCGACACGATTATTGGAAGTGGACGCATTTTTGCATTTGATATTAACAACCGGAACTATATTGAACACAAGATTAATGGCACAAATATCGTAACCTTGATGACTATAGATTCAAAGAATAATTTGTGGTATGTAGATCCCCTGACAAAAACTATAGGGAGTTATGATCCTGCTAACAATGCTAGTAAATTGTACCCCATTCCGAACTCTGTTATTCCATCAGGTATTGCAATAGATTCAAATGACACAATTTGGATAACGTCTCCTGTATCAGGGGAAGTTATGCGCTTTGATCCTGCTGTAAGTAACATTACTTTAAAATTAAATCTCAAGGACAAAAATGTACGTCCGTTTGCAATTGCTTCAGATCCTGCTAGCAATTTAATATGGTTAACTGATGAAGGTGGGAAATTGGCAAAAATCGATCCTAATACTAACTACTCTGTAACAGAGTATTCCCCCATGGGTAATAAATCATTATTAAGTCCTACTGCATTGTTAATTGATAAAAACAGTGGTGAAATTTATATTTCACAGCATGATGGTCACAGAATAACTGTTTTTGATCCATTGACTAAAATATTTACTGACTTACCGATAATTAATAAGGCAGGACTTCCGTTTGGAATGGCTTTTGATAAATATGGCAATTTATGGGTAGCTGAACATACAATAAATAAGAATGCAGTAATCGATACTCAAAAATCCAAGATCAGGGAAGTTCCCGTTAAAGCGCCTTCACCTTTCATACAATGGATTACTTCTGATTCAAATGGAAACATATGGTTTGCCGAACAGCGAGGTAACTCAATTGGAGTGATTGAACCTAGCGCAGGTTCAATGGTTCAGCAACAAGTTCAAGAACCAACTAAGAGTTCTAATTCAATCACGGCGTCGATTGTCAAATTAGATATTAATTACCAGAATTTTGTCGCCCCAGCTATTCTAGTAGGGATTATAATTAGTGCTTTTATGTATGCTAGAAGCATGGTGGACCTTAAAACAAATATTTCGATTGTAAAAGAACAATAGATGAGCTTGGAACCACCTTTCGTATACTAGTAACCAATACAAGTACATCCAAGGTTGTACCATAATGTTCAATAACGTTTGATTGTTAATTTACTTGTGCTTGTTGGCATGCTTGCAACAGGTACTACGATTCATTTAGTCAGATCCGAACATTAAACTGGCCAGAAATAGAGAAGGTGGAGCAACGGAAACAAGTCGTAGGTTATCTGGTAAATCTCTACCTGCACTTATAGAGAAGAAAACTGGAGAACCGCTGTTTCCTCCGAACGACTGACATTCTACTAAGTATAAATCTAGGAATTTTGCTGGCTTATCCTTTTCCCTCCATTCAATCTTTTCATCTGACATCAGTGCGACTCTGCCAAATCTTACAATAGGTTGGTTTTTCTTTTGGCCAGGATGGCTAGTGAATAAACCAGAAAAAAATACTTCGTCTCCTTCAGAAATCTTATACCTTTTTAGTATTTCACTTGTTGCGATGAGCGAATCAGGAATAAACATTAAGTCGTATATTTTTTGGTCAGGAAAATATGGAATTACGGCAATATCTATGTCGGTGTCCTGATGTGTGTATATTTCCGTCTTATTTGTTTGAATGCGGACAAATCCCGAAGTCTTGTCATGTTTGTTGAATCTCAGGTATACTGTTTCTCTGATAATTCCATTTTCATCTTGTAATACGTGCTTGGCGGTAACGATGTAGCCGTAGTACTCTTTTGTTTCTCCCTGTTGTTTTCCAACAAAAAACCCAGTCCCGATTGGATAAAAATTACCATTGTCGTCTTTTAAAAAAACAAATGTAACACATTTCTTAACCTGAGAGTACGGATTATCATGCAAAGTGAGTATCAATCACATTTTATTCCAATAATATTTTTATTTTTTCACAAACATAATCCAGTTAACCCCCAATACCAGGCTCAAGGATAGTTTCTTATAAGATAAAAACCCCAAGTGTACCTAATGGCTTTGAATCCCAAGTTCCGATTTCACTTCGTCTTTATAAAATAATAAACAAACTATAATTGCATTTATTGCACAATAATTTGTATTGCCAATTCTTATCGGTTGCTCGGGTTGGAGCTACAATGATTCTTTTGAAAAGGGAGGCTGGGTTAAGGTATTCTATCCAGACGCTCAAACTAGAAAGCTGCAGTACTATTCCCAATTTTTTGATACCGCCGAAATGGATGCTACATTCTATGAAAAATTCTACATGTACATGACCAAGGACACATTCACAGCAATGACCAGAGGGACTCCAGCCAATTTTCAATTCTCGATTAAGGTTCCTGAAACAGTAACGCATGATAAGCGACTTGACGTAAGTAAAGGTGCAATGGCACTTTTGGATGAGTTCCTTGAAAAGATATCACCTCTAAAATCTACTAATAAATTAGGAGCTGTACTTATCCAATTGCCACCAAGTTTTACAGTTAAAGAATTTAGGAATACGGAAGGATTTCTTGAGAGGCTCCCCACAGGGTATGATTATGCAGTTGAATTTAGAAATCCGTCTTGGAATACTGAAGGTCCATGGGAGATGTTGAAGCATTATAATATAGCAGCTGTCATGACGGATTCTCCTGAGCTAGATAGACTGCAATTCCTCTCTGAACCGATTATAACTGCAAATCACTCTTTTATCAGATGGCACGGAAGACAGGTAAAACCAAGGTACAATTATCTTTACTCGAAAGAAGAATTGAAACCGTGGATTGATAAAGTTAAACAAATATCAACTGAAACAGCTGTTGTAAGAGGCTATTTTAATAATCATTATGGAGCTAGAGCCGTTGTAAATGCATTGGAATTCAAACAATTGTTAGGTACCGTTTTAACTGAGAAAGAGAATACAGCACTTGAACATGCTCGAAATTTCTTCTCGCGACCTTCTAGGCAGTCGACATTAGATAGGAACCTGAAGTAGTTACTATGTGTGTGTCTATATCCGAGGTCATTTTTGGTAAACTTATTCATCAAATTTACAAGGTGGCAAACAGAGGCGTATTTAAGATGAAACTGTTACTTAGGCCAGATACATGGAAATAGTCATACAACCAGTTTTAACAGGTCTTGATGATAATACACTTAATGAATTAACAGAGGCTATACGGACTGAACTTGAACATATAAGATTAACAGTTACTAATGTGGTCCATAACCCTGCTATAATCCAGTTCAACAGGGATGTAGCCTTTGAATCTGCATTTGATATCGATAGAAACCAATGGAACTCTCCCCAGTTACTGGATTGGTTTTATAAAAGTTTCAAGCCTAAAAAGGATAGCATAATACTTCTCATATTAGATGTAGACGCATACTCAAGTGGCTTGAACTTTGTCTTGGGGCAAGCGTTTCCACATAGACGACTGGGAGCTGTATATTTACCCAGAATTAAAGAAGAGTTCTACGGTCTCAAGCCAAATAATGAGCTTTTCTACGAGAGGATGGTAAAAGAGTGCGTACATGAGTTAGGACATATTTTTGGTTTTAATCACTGTCCTGATATGCTATGTGTAATGCATTTTAGTAACTCATTGAGCGATACAGACTTCAAGAGGAAAAGTTTTTGCGCTACGTGTAGAATAAAGAAGCCAATATTTTAAGGGCAAACAGCAGCGTCTAAAGACTGTATTCAAGATGACTATCCATCTGTCTCGCTCCACTCGTATGCAACTGCAGAGAATTCGTCAGAGTGCACGGAGGCAGCTAACTCCACCACTATAATCAGAGTATTCATCCAAGATAAATTCTGGGAATTGGTAAATCCCGTTACCATATTGAGTCCCTTAATTTTACCGTCCTGAAGTACTTTGGCTTTTTCGTGCGACCACCACAGGAATAGCTCACCATTTTCGGTCGTCAAAGTGCCTTGCCACGTAGCATCGATTATTCCATGAGGATACCTAGTCATAGTACCTGAAGCAAGATTTTTACCACTTGGAAACCTATCTATGCCTCTAATCTCTGACCTGAAAGTAATTTCTGTTGTTACTCCTTCAATAGGATGAACCTTTGTCACTTTAAATGCTGTTATGTTGCCAGCCTCCTCAAAAAGCTTTACTTTCAATTCCATACACGATAGAATATAACAAGCTAATATTTGATAATTTTCAAAATACGTGACGGCGTCCTACTTAACCAGTCTGCTTGTAGCTTTTATGAACTTTATTGTGCAACGGTACAATAGAAAAATGACTACAAGCGGAGCAAGTATTGATAGAATATCCAAACTGCTGGATGTACTAGACAAGCACCTTAAGGAAGAAAATTGTAGACATACTCCAAAGGAGCTTTTCGAAGAATATGAAATTGACGACTCTTTAAAGAACAAGGTGTAAATTAAATTTCTAACACAATGGTCAATGACGCTTCCTCTAGTTTATTATGTATAGTCCTTCTACATAATTAGAGAAGACATAATTTGTTAGAAAAGACACTGAAAAGCATTGAGCCATTTACATCAAGTAAAGAAAAGAATTCAAGATTCTGTGTTGGATGCGGAGAACCTGCAACCAACTTGGTAAAGTACGATACTGAGGGAGCGGTAATAATTGAGAAATATTGTGATAAATGTGCTAAAGCAATTGAAGA
>Ga0184619_10000738_pt1 | contig 11286 bp, 12 predicted proteins | sample PLM0_60_b1_FD_133146 | JGI IMG/M metagenome (GOLD analysis project Ga0184619, IMG submission 133146) | Groundwater sediment microbial communities from an aquifer in East River, Colorado, USA - PLM0_60_b1 | ecosystem: Environmental > Terrestrial > Soil > Riparian zone | place: USA: East River...
AAGACAAGGCGGTGAAAGCGCTCAGCGCGAAGGGCTTCGAGGTCGTGATCGAGGAGACCTTCTCGAAGCGGGTCGGTCGCGGCGACGTCATCGGCACGGATCCTGCGGCCGCGACGGAGCTCCAGCCGGGCGAGACGATCGTGTTGACCGTGTCACTCGGGCCCGAGTACTTCGACTGCCCGGACTTCTTCGGGATGGGCGTGGATGAGGCGAGAGCCCTGGCGCAGCAACACGGTCTCGAGCTCACCGCGCTCCCGGTTCCCGGGAGCAGCGGCAACAACGTCGTGAGCCAGATCCCCGGAGGCGGCACCCGGATCCGCTACGGCTCCACGGTCACCGTCTATTACGCGTGATCCTCGGCGCCCATGTCCGGCGCCGGCAGACTGGCATCGCGGGGGCGATCGAAGAGGCGGTGGCCCGCGGCGCCGACTGCCTCCAGATCTTCATCTCGAACCCGAGGTCTTGGTCCGGCCCCCGATACGACGATGCGGAGGCCGAGCGGTTCCGCGAGGACCTGGCGGCGAGCGGGCTCCGACCTTGCGTGGCTCACCTCTCCTACGTCGGGAACGTCGCCTCGTGGGATCCGATCACGCTGGGGAGGACTCGTGAGCTGCTGAGACAGACGGTTCACGCCTGCGACACGCTCGGCGTGAACCTGTTGATCGTGCATGCGGGGGCGGCGGGGCCGCAGGACCGCGGAGCGGCCCTGAGGGCCGCCGCGGAGAGCTTCCGGCTGGCCGTCGATGAAGCCGAAGATGTCCGAGTGCTCGCGGAGCTGATGGCGGGGACGAGCGGCGCCGTAGCATCGCTTCCCCACGAGGCGGAGGAGTTGCTCGGGGAGGTCGGCCACGACCGGCTCGGGCTCTGCCTCGACACCGCGCACCTGTTCGCCGCGGGCGTCGCGCTCGATGATCCCGCCGGGGTCGCCGCGCTTTCCGACGAGCTCCGTGGACGAGCGCTCGCCCCCAGGCTCGCGCTCGTCCACGCCAACGACTCGGTGTTCGAGCGAGGTGCCCGCCGGGACCGCCACGCCGACATCGGCGACGGGCTGATCGGCCACGACGGCTGGCGGGCACTGGTCAACGATCCGCTGATCGGCTCGGTCCCCTGGATGCTCGAGACCCCCGGCGATGTCGACCGCCAGCGGGCCGACATCGCCTCCCTGCGAAGCCTGGGCGAACGCTAGGGCTCCAGCTCGGCCCTCGGGCCCTCCTGGTAGGAGTACCGCTCCTCGCCGAACGGCTCGGCGTGGGTGTGGTAGCCGCGGACCTCCCAGAATCCCCGCTTGTTCTTGTCGACGAACTCGAGGCCCGTGAGCCACTTCGCGCTCTTCCAGGCGTAGCGCTTCGGCACCACCAGCCGGAGCGGCCAACCGTGCTCCGGCTCCAGGTCCTGTCCCCCGTTCGCCCATGCGATCAGAACGTCGTCGTCGTCCATCGCTTCGAGCGAGAGGTTCGACGTGTAGCCGTACTCGCAATGGGTGATCACCCACTTCGCCTCCGGCGTCGGCTTCGCGAGATCCTTCAGCGTCCGGAACGACACGCCGTGCCATGAGTTGTCCAGCGTCGTCCAGCCGGTCACGCAGTGCATGTCGGCGGGCACATCCACGTTCGGCAGCGCTCGCAGCTCCTGGTAGGAGAGCGTCACGGGGTTCTCGACGAGCCCGCTGAGCTCGAGATCCCAGTTCTCGCCGTCGAACCTCGGGATCGGCCCGTAGTGCAGGACCGGCCAGGTCTTCACGAGCCGCTGCCCCGGCGGGATGCGCTGAGCGATCTCCGGCGGGTAGTTCTTCGAGAACAGCGCCATCAGGCGGTTTCTCCCTCCCTGTTCACCTCGGCAGCGAGTCCGCGCCACGCGTCCAGCGCCACCCCGATGCCCGCATCGTCGATATCGAGGTGGGTGACCATCCGGACCTTGCCGCCCGAGTGGGTCACCCCGACCCCCAGGGTCGCCAACCGGTCGATGGTCTCGAGCAGCGACATCCCCAGGGCTTCGGTGTCGACGAAGACCATGTTCGTTTCAACCTGCTCGAGGTCGACGGCTCCGGGAAGGATCTCAGCGACGCCTTCCGCCAAACGCCGCGCCCGCTCGTGGTCCTCGTGCAGGCGCTTCGGCCCTTCCTCCAGCGCGATCAGGCCTGCCGCCGCCACGATCCCGGCCTGGCGCCAAGCGCCGCCGTACAGGATCTTGAGCCGGCGGGCCTCGCTGGCCATCTCCGCTGGGCCGCACAGGACCGAACCGATCGGGGCGCCGAGTCCCTTCGACAGACAGAACATCAGGGTGTCCACTTCGGCGGCGATGTCGGCCGCGTCGATCCCCGCGGCGGCCGCCGCGTTGAAGATGCGGGCCCCGTCCAGGTGGATCGGCACACCCGCATCGTTCGCGACCTTCCGCACCGCGCGGAGCTCCTCGAGGGGCATCACTCGACCACCTGCCCCGCCGACGGTGTTCTCCACCGAGAGAAGGTCGATCACTTCGACGCCGTAGAACTCGTCCGGCTCGAGGAGCTGGCCGACCTGCTGGGCGTCGATCCAGCCCCGCGCTCCGGCATCGACGGTCCGATAGGCGATGCCGGCCAGCGCCGCGGCCGTCATCACCTCGACGCTCGTCACGTGCAGTCCGGCCGCCGCCGCCACCAGGTGGCCGGGTCCGGAGAAATGCAACCGCAGCCCAATCTGGTTCGCCATCGTCCCCGTGGGGAGGAACGCTCCTGCCTCCTTGCCGACCGCCTCCGCGCACCGCTCCTGCAGGAGGTTCACGGTCGGATCGTCGTCGTACCAGTCGTCACCGACGTCTGCCTCGGCCATCGCGCGGCGCATCGCCCCGGACGGCTTCGTGACCGTGTCGGAGCGCAGGTCGACGCGGAATGAGCTCACGAGGCGGGAGTCTATCCGGCCTCAGTACAGGAACATCGGCTTGCCGTCGACGTGGCGGATCTTCGGCCGGTACTCGTCGACGTCGTAGAGCGCGTCCACGTCGGCTCGTTTCACGCCCTGCCGGACGACCTCGAGCGGGACGTTCACGTAACTCCCGTTCCGCAGCGCGACGAGCCGCCCATGCGTGCCTTCAAGGAGGAGATCCGCCGCCATCACCGCGTAGTTGATCGCCACCATCAGATCGAGCGAGTCCGGTTGCCCCGAACGCATCAGGTAGCCGATCTGCTGGTAGATGATCCCCTCCCCGGTGATCTCCTTCAAGGCCTCACCGGTCTGCGCGCCGATCCCGCCGAGCTTCCGGTGCCCGTAGGCGTCCGCCGTCCCACCCATCACCATCTCGCCGCCGACGAAATGCGCACCCTCGGAGATCGTGGTCATCGCGTAGCGCGACGGGTTCTTCCGCTTGTCGTCCATCAGGAACGTGGCGAGCTTCTCGACGTCGAACGGGACCTCGCTGATGATCGCGCGATCCATCCCCGAGAGGTAGGCCGACACGAGCGACGTCTCACCGCTATACCGGCCGAAGACCTCGACGACCGCGAGTCGCTCGTGTGAGCCGGCGCTCGTGCGCAACTGGTGGATGAAGATCACCGTCCGGGTGACCGCGGTCGAGAACCCGATGCAATAGTCGGTGCCGTGAACGTCGTTGTCCATCGTCTTCGGGACCGCGACGACCGGGACACCTTCGTCGTGCAAACGAAGCGCGAAGGAGAGCGTGTCGTCGCCGCCGAGCGGGATCAGGGCGTCGATCCTGAGGTGCTCGAGCACCTTCAGCACATGCGGCGTGTGGTCCCGGGCCTCGTCGTCGACGCGGCCGGCCTTCAAGAAGTCGGGCTCGTCGGAGGCGCGAACTTTCGCCGGGTTCGTCCGCGACGTGTGCAGGATCGTGCCGCCGGTTCGATCGATCGTTCGCACCACGTCGGGGCTCAGCGAGAGGGTGTGGGTTGTGATTGTCTCGGGGTCGGCGGGATCGAGCTCGAGGAGTCCCGCCCAGCCGCGGCGGATCCCCACCATCTCGTGCCCGTCCCCGACGGCGCGGTTCGTCGCGGCTTTGATGCACGCGTTCAGCCCGGGAACGTCCCCGCCCCCCGTGAGGATCCCGATGCGCATGCGTCGACCCTACAACCCACTTGGTGAGCGGCCAGGAAGGGCAGGTGATTCCACCGAGGATCGCTTACCCGAAGAAGACTTCGGCTTCGTGATACAGCTCGGGTGGCAGCAGGTTGCGCCCCGCGAGGGCCTCCGCGAGCGGCACGTCTCGTACGTCCTGCGCCTTCCGAGCCACCATCCTCCCCCAACCGCCCGCCACCGCGAGATCCGCTGCCGCGATCCCGAATCGCGTCCCGAGGACCCGGTCGAACGCCACCGGGGACCCGCCCCGCTGGAGGTGGCCGAGGATCGTGACCCGTGTCTGGAACCCGGTGCGCTCCTCGATCTCGGGCGCGAGGTGGTTCGCGACACCGCCCAGCCGAGGGAACCCGTTCTCGTCCAACAGCGACTCCGGAAGCTCAAGCGTGCCCTCCTTCGGCACGGCCCCTTCCGCTACCACGACGATCGAGAAGGAGCTTCGGCTCGCGTGTCGGCGGCGGAGGTGGTGGCAGCACTCGTCCAGATCGAACGGCTGCTCCGGGATCAAGATCGCGTCTGCGCCCCCCGCCATGCCGGCGTAGACGGCGATCCAGCCCGCGTTCCTACCCATCACCTCCAACAGCATGACCCGGTCGTGACTCTCCGCCGTCGAGTGCAGGCGGTCGATCGCATCGGTCGCCACCTGCACGGCCGTGTGGAAGCCCACCGTCACGTCGGTGCCGCCGATATCGTTGTCGATCGTCTTCGGCACACCGACGATCTTCAGCCCATCTTCCGCGAGCCGCGCCGCCGCGCCGAGCGTGCCCTCACCTCCGATCACGACGAGCCCGTCCACCTCGTGGCGCTCGAGCGTCGCGGCGACCTTCTCCGGCCCGCCCTCGAACCGGTACGGGTTCGCGCCGGACGACCCGAGGATCGTGCCGCCTCGCGGAAGGATGCCGGTCGTCTCGGCGATGCCGAGCGGCTGGGTCATGTCGTCGAGGAGGCCGCGCCACCCGTCCTGGAACCCGACGAAGTCCATCCTGTGGGCGCGGACCCCACGGCGGACCACTCCCCGGATCACGGCGTTCAGTCCGGGACAGTCACCACCGCCGGTGAGGACACCGAGGCGCATCAGGCAACCCTACCGAACGGTCCTCCCGCACCCGCTCGGTAGGATGTTTCGGCGATGCTGGCGATCAGCGGGTTCCTCGAATGGTTCTTCCTCGGCTTGTTGATGCTGCTGGTGGTGATCGTCAGCGTGTTCGGTCTCTTCATGGCGATCCAGTTCTTCCGGAATCCCGGCCGAGCGCCGCGTCCTCGGCGCTAGCCGCCGAGTTGGAGGTCGGCGATCACCATCAGGTGATCGGACACCGTTGCGCCGGCGGTCCAGGCGCGAAGCGGCCGGACCGCCGGACTCGCGAAGAGGAAGTCGATCCGAGCGCTCGGTTCGTGGGAAGGGAAGGTCGATCCCTGGCCTTCGCCGGCGAGTGTCCACACGTCCGGATAGCCCTCAGCGATCATGGCCGGGACCGTGTCGTCGGGGTTCGCGTTCAGATCGCCCCCGATGACGACCGGCTCGTCGCCGCGGCCCAAGATCTCGAGGAGCTGCTCGACGTGGCGCCCTCGCTCCGGCCCCGCCATCCCGAGATGAACCGAGGCAGCCGTCAGGTCGTCGAGCCGAGCGATCAACGCTCCTCTCGGGTGGAGCAGGGGTCCGCCATCGAAGCGGGCGAGCCGATGCCAACGGACTTCTCGAGGTGACCTCAGCAACACGGCGTTCTGGATCCGACGGCGCGGGAACGCGGGAGGGTCGTCGCAGACGACCATCCCGAGGGCCGCGCCGAGCGCTCGCAGGCGTCGGCGCGGCCCGGACTCCTGCAACAGCAGGACGTCCACCGCTTCGACGCCAACGACCCTGGCCACGGCCTCCACGCCACCGCGGAGGCCGTGGACGTTCCACGCGGCGATTCGGATCACCGTGGCGCTCACGACGGGACGATCGTCGTCCCGGCATCCCCTCGAAGGATGGCCGGCGCCTCGTCGAGATCCCCGATCATCACGCGCTCCCCACCGGCCTCGAGGAAGTCGATCGCCGCCTGGATCTTCGGACCCATCGAGCCGGTGCCGAACTCCCCCGCCTTCAGCAGCCCGGCCGCCTCGTCGGCGGTCATCCGCTCGATCTCTTCGGGATAGAGGCTGCCGAACCCGCGCTGCACCTTCTTCACGTCGGTGAGGATCAGGAGCGTGGTGGCCTCGACCTCGGCGGCGAGGATCGCGGCGGCGAGGTCTTTGTCGACGACGCCCTCCTTGCCGATCAGGCGCGGTCCCTTCTCGATCACCGGCACGCCTCCCCCGCCGCCGGCGATCACGATCACACCGTCGGCGACCAGTCGCTTCACGACCGGCGTCTCCACGATCGAGTACGGCCGAGGAGAGGGCACGACGCGGCGCCACCCGCCGTGCGGATCCTCCTTCATCACCCAACCGCGCTGCTCCTCGAGCTTCTTCGACTGAGCGGCCGTGTAGAAGGGTCCGATGAACTTCGTCGGCTTGCGGAAGGCGGGGTCCTGCGGGAGCACTCGGGTCAGCGTGAGGACGGTGACCACCGGCCGCTCCATCCCGCGCTCGAAGAAGACGTCCCCGATCGTGACCTGGAGCAGATAGCCGATCAGTCCCTGGCTTTCCGCGCCGCACACATCGAGGGGCATCGGCGACACCGTCTTCGCTGCCGCCTCCTGTTGGATCAGGATCCGGCCGACCTGCGGGCCGTTGCCGTGGGTGAGCACGACCTCCCAGCCGTCCGCCGCGATGTCGGCGATCTGCTCCGCCGCGGCTCGGGCTGCGCGGTACATCTCCTCGAACGTGTCATCCGCGCCGCGGCGGAGCAGCGCGTTGCCGCCGAGCGCGACGACGACGCGTTCCATGTTCGGCGGCTCCCTTCACCGGTTCGTTCGGGTTAACGCCGCTTCGAGAGAACGGGCTTCAACACGTCGAGCAGCTGAGGGGAATCCGGAAGCACCTCGAGGTCGTACCGCACCCGGACCGCGGGCTTGCCGATGTCGATCACGTGGCGGAGATCGATGGGCGTCCCGATCACGACGAGGTCAGCGTCGGCCGCGTCGATGATCTTCGCCATCTCATCCAGCTGTCCCTGGCTGTACCCCATCGCGGGGAGGACGGCCCCGACGTCGTACTGCTCGAAGGTCTCGGCGATCGTTCCGATCGCCCACGGTCGCGGATCGACGATCTCGGCGGCTCCCGACCGTTGCGCGGCGACCACGCCGGCGCCGATCTTCATACCTCCGTGCGTGAGCGTCGGACCGTCCTCGATCACGAGCACCCGCTTGCCGGCGATCGCATCCGGGTCGTCCACGGTCACCTTCGAATCCGCCTTCACGACGATCGCCTTCGGGTTGGTGTCCGCGATCGTGGCCTCGAGCTCGGCGACCTGCTCCGGTGTCGAGGAATCCATCTTGTTGATCAAGACCACGTCGGCGCGACGAAGGTTGGCTTCTCCAGGGTGGTATCGCGTCTCGTGGCCGACCCGCAGCGGGTCGACGAGCGCGATGTGGACGTCCGGTCGATAGAAGGGGAGGTCGTTGTTGCCCCCGTCCCACAACAAGACGTCACCCTCGGCCTGGGCCTGTTCGAGGATCGCCGCGTAGTCGACCCCGGCGTAGATCACGGTCCCGGTCGTGATGTGGGGCTCGTATTCTTCTCGTTCCTCGATCGTGCAGTGGTACCGGTCGAGGTCTTCGAGCGCCGCGAATCGTTGCACCCGCTGGGCGATGAGGTCCCCGTACGGCATGGGGTGGCGGACCGCCACGACTTTCGTACCGGCCTCCTTCAGCGTCGCGGCGACCGCGCGGGTCGTCTGCGACTTCCCGACGCCGGTGCGGACCGCCGTGACCGCCACCGTCGGGATCGCGGGCTGGAGCATCGTGGCGTTCGGTCCCAGCAACTGGAAGTTCGCGCCGGCGGCGAGCACCTCGCTCGCCCGATGCATCACGTACTCGTGCGAGACGTCGGAATACGCGAAGACCACGTCGTCCACGTCGAAGTCCACGATCAGTCGAGAGAGCTCGTCCTCCTCGTGGATCGGGATGCCGTTCGGGTAGCGGGCTCCGGCGAGGACCGCGGGGTACGTTCGATCGTCGATGTACGGGATCTGCGTGGCGGTGAACGCGACGACCTCGGTCTGGGGATCGTCGCGGTAGACGACGTTGAAGTTGTGGAAGTCGCGACCTGCGGCTCCCATGATCAGGACACGACGCAGCATGGCGCGAGGTCCTTTCAGGAGAGAGTGGTGTGATGCGCGGGCAGGTGCTGAGCGAGCCCGCTCTTCAGGAACGACTGTAGCCGAAGCCGATGGGGAACGCCTCCCGAGGAGCTGAGCGTCTCGGACGACCGAGAGTCAGACCGATGTCCAGCCGTCGGCCTCCACGCGACCGAACGGCACCCCGAAGTGAGAGAACGCGACGAGCCAGCGCTCGCGCCGCACATACTCGACCCACCGGGCGCGCGCCTCGCATGCAGCGACCGGATCCTCATCGTGGTCGGAGGTCCATTCCGGGTGGACGATTTGCGGCGGCACGTGCAGGAGATCGCCTGCGAGAAGGAGGTGACCCTCCTCTCCGTCGATGAACACGACCCGGTGGCCCGGCGTGTGGCCGGGCGCGTGCGCCACGCGGACGCCCGGCGAGATGTCACCATCGCCCGGATCGAGGTCTAGCATCCCCTGTTCCTCGAGCGCCGCCATCGCGAAGCGCCCGGAGAAGCTCGGCGGGGTTCGCCGCTCTCCGAAGAATGCCCAGTCGTCCGGGTGCACGTGATGGCGTGCGTTGGGGAACCGGGGCGCGCCGTCGGGTCGACACGCGCCCCCGGAGTGGTCGGCGTGGAGATGGGTGTAGACGACGTGATCGACGTCGTCGGGCGTCACGCCGACGGCTCGCAGCTCTTCGTCGATCCGGCCCGTCACGTCGTAGCGCGGCGGACCCAGATGTCCGATCCCGGTGTCGATGAGGACAAGGCCGTCGGGAGAACGCAGCAGGAACGCGTGGACGTGCCACGCCCAACCGTCGGCGCCGTCTGGCGGGAATGCCCAGGGGTACCGTCGTCGCTCGGCATCCCAATCGACATCCTGACCCGGCACCTCCTCGGCGAGAGGCAGGGCGGTCCATCCATCGCAGAGGGGCAGGATCTCGGAGGACCCGAAGATCAGCGGTTCATGTGGCACCGATCGAGCCTATCCACGAGTCAGCCGGTCCATATCGGTCGGCGCGTCGACGTCCATCAGGGTTCGACGCTCCGGATCGAGCGCGGTCCAGGTCGGTTCATCCACGACGACGGTCGCGACCACGGCGAGGAGGTCCCGCAGGCTCCGCCGTCCGGCTTCGAGGAGAGCACGTGCCGCGTCGGTCGCCGGGATCGTACGCAGCACAGATGGGAGTGGCCTCTCCGTCCCTCCGTCGGAAAGCGTGACGGCGACGACCCCCGTCTCTGATCCCGCGCGAAGCATCTCCTGAAGCACGGCTGGTTGGAGATCCGGCATGTCCCCGCCTGCGAGGACGACCCATTCCGCCTTCGCGACCTCCAGCCCTGCGGACAGCCCCCGGAGCGGTCCCTCACCTTCGATCGCATCCCGTGCGAATGTCACCTCCGTGCCCGCAGGCATCGGGGGCTCCTCCGCGCCAGGCGCGAGCACGACGACGACCCGATCGCATACCTCGAGCAGACGAGAGACGGGATGCTGGAGGAGCGGGCGCCCCTCGTACGGCTCCGCGAGCTTGTCGCGCCCGAACCGGCTTGATCGCCCCCCTGCGAGCACGATGCCCGCCACCCCGCTACCGCCCCCGGCCGTCGCGTTTCCCTCGGCTCTGCACGTAGGCGAACCCGAACCGGCCCTTGATGCAGAGATGGCCGCTCGTGACGGAATGGTCCCCTGGCGACGTCACCTTGACGATCTCGTTGTCCTGGACGTGCACCTCGAGCTCACAACCGACCCCGCAGTAGGGACAGATCGTATCGGTGACGGTCTGGGCCTCCTCGTCCCATGTGCCCTCTGCCCGCATGTCGTGTTCCGACTTGAACATCAACGCGCCCGTCGGGCAGACGCCGATGCAGTTGCCGCAGTACACGCAGGCCGACTCGTCGAGCGGCACCGAGAACTCCGTCGAGATCCTCGCGTCGAAGCCTCTCCCCGCCACGGCGATCGCAAAGGTGTTCTGTGCGTCGACCCCGCAGGCCTCGACGCACTTGTAGCAGAGGACGCACCGCTCGTAGTCACGCACGTAGAGGTCGTTGTCGACCTTCACGGGCTGCGCCACGGTCTCCGCCACGGCCGGGTCCGGATCGTGATGATGACCGGCCCAACGCTCGTCGCGCTCCCCCGCCGCCATCGGCTCCATCTCCGCGCCGAACCGCGCAGGATCGGCCGCGTACTCCCCGACCCACCGGTGCCAATCGGGACTCGCGAGCGTCGTGTCGACGCTCGAAGCGAGGAACTCCATCACGAGCTTCCGGGAATGACGCACCCGCTCCGTGTCGGTCTTCACCTTCATCTCCGGCTCGACACGCCGGGAACACGCCGGCGCGAGGACGCGCGACCCCTCGACCTCGACGACGCACACCCGGCAGGCGTTGATCGGTGTGAGGTTGTCCGCGTAGCACATCGTGGGTGTGTCGACGCCCTGGGCGCGGCACGCGTCGAGGATCGTGGCGCCCTCGGGGACGCGAACGGTCGCTCCGTCGATCTCGACGTCGACCAGCCTCCGGGGAGCATCGAGAGGGACGGCCTGGCTCACGCGGCACCTCCGTCGAAGACGCTCAGCCTCGAGATGGCCGACTGCACGGCGTTGGCGGCCGTCTGCCCGAGTCCGCAGATCGACGCGTCCCGCATCACCAGGGCGACCTCGTCGATCAACGCGAGCTCATCCTCGCGGGAACCGATCGTCGCGCCGGAGACCAGCCGATGGAGCGCCTCTTCTTGTCGGACCGTGCCCACGCGGCATGGCACACACTGACCGCAGCTCTCGTCGCGGAAGAAGCGGGCGATCCGGAGGCACAGGTCGACGAGATCGGCGCTGTCATCGAAGACCATGATCACGCCGGAACCGAGCGTGTACCCGCCTTCCTTCGCGTCTTCGAACGTGAGCTTCACGTCGAGCATCTCCGGTCCGACGAAGCCGCCCGCGGCTCCGCCAAGCAGGACGGCCTTGACGGCGCTGCCTCCGCGGACCCCCCCGGCCAGCTGGATCAGATCCCGCAACGTCGCGCCGTG
>Ga0184619_10000739_pt1 | contig 11284 bp, 12 predicted proteins | sample PLM0_60_b1_FD_133146 | JGI IMG/M metagenome (GOLD analysis project Ga0184619, IMG submission 133146) | Groundwater sediment microbial communities from an aquifer in East River, Colorado, USA - PLM0_60_b1 | ecosystem: Environmental > Terrestrial > Soil > Riparian zone | place: USA: East River...
ATCGGCGCCGGTGCGAGCGCAAAGATCAAGAAGTACCGGCTCGCCGGGCCCGGCGAGCACGTCGACGGCTGGGAGCAGTGGTTCTACCCGCTGCAGCCCCCGAGCTGATGCCCCGCAAGCGAGACCGCAAAGAGCAGATGCTGGCGATGGCCCAGTATCCGCTCGATTGGCTGGAGGAGCGGTCCGGCCTCGTCGGCGGCATCAAGTACTTCCTCTTCCGCAAGGTCCCCGGCGACTCGGGCTGGTGGCACACGCTCGGCTCGGCGACGCTGACCGCCTTCCTCGTCCAGCTCGGCACCGGCGTGATCCTGGCGATGTACTACAAGCCGGACCCGAACTCGGCCTACGAGTCCGTTCAGCACATCACGGACGACGTCACGCTCGGCTGGCTCGTCCGCGGCATGCACCGCTGGGGCGCGAGCGTCTTCATCATCCTGATGTTCTTCCACATGGCGCGCGTCTTCCTGTTCGGCGCCTACAAATACCCGCGCGAGCTGAACTGGATCGTCGGCGTGCTGCTTTTGCCGACCGCCCTGCTGGAGGGCTTCTCCGGCTACCTGCTCCCGTATGACCAGACCGCGTATTGGGCGACCGTCGTCGGGATCAACATCAACGGCACCGCCCCGTTTCTCGGGCCTTTCTTGGCGAGCTTCCTGCGCGGCGGCTCCGAGATCGGCGCCGACACCCTGGCCCGTTTCTACTCGCTGCACATGCTGCTGCTGCCGGGCGCGATCCTCGGCCTGATCGGGCTTCACCTCTACCTCGTCGTCCGCCTTGGCGTCTCTTCGCCGCCGTGGTCGAGCGAGGCGGCCGGGCGCGAGCGCGAGGACGCGCCGCCGGTCGCCGGCAGCGGGCTCGTCAACCCCGCCCCGAGGGGCGTAACCAGGAGACCGGATTAAGTGGCTCCTCCGGCAACATTCAGAGCATCCCTCGCCCGCGATTTGCGGCGCGAGGCGGCGTCCTCAGTCGCGCCAATATCTACGGATATTGACGCTCCCTGCGTCCTACCCTCGCTTGCAACTCGCGACCGAGGAATGCGAGAAGGTCACCGGAGGAGCCACTAATGGCTTCCCGACGCGTGGAAGAACGCCGGATCGCGTTCCAACGCTACAAGGAGGACGTCAAGCGCGACGGGAAGCCCTTCTACCCGTACGCGATGTTCCACGACACGGTCATGAGCCTCGTCGTCGTGGGCGTGATCGTCGGTCTTGCGTTCGTCTGGCACTACACCGACCTGATCGGCCCGTCCTTGGCGGCCAAGGCCGACCCGGGCACGACGAGCTTCGTGCCGAGGCCCGACTGGTACTTCTACTTCCTCTTCTACCTGTTGCGGATCTTCAAGTGGCCGGACTCGGTCGTCCTCGGCACGGTCGGGATTCCGACGATCCTGCTGATCCTGGCGCTGGCGATCCCGTTCATCGACCTCCGGCGGGAGCGCCGGTTGCTGCGGCGCCCGATCGCTGTCGTCACCGCCGTCCTCGTCGCGCTCTCGATGGGCGTTCTCACCTACAAGGGGGCGACCGCGAAAGAGCCGCTCGGCGCTGAGCTGAAAGCTGCGGTGCCCGGGTGGGTGAAGCAGGAGAAGCTGCCGGCGAACGCTGTTCCCGGAGCCAACCTCTTCGCCACCTCCGGCTGCCTCAACTGCCACACGTATCTCGGTTCCGGCGGCTCCCAGCTCGGCGCGCCGGACCTGAGCGCAGAGGGCGCGAAGAACAAGGGCGTCACCTTCCAGATCGAGCATCTCACGTGCCCGAGCTGCGTCAACAAGGGCTCGCCGATGCCGTCCTTTGCAGACTTCGGCGAAGCGAACCTGCGCAAGCTCGCGATTTTCCTCGAGGCCTCCAAGGGCCCGAAGTAGGGTCATGGCGTGCGCATCTTTCTCGGCATAACCGGCGCCTCGGGCGCCCCGTACGCGGCTCGGCTCGTCCAAGCGCTCGCCGCAGCGGACTGCGAGCTGGGGCTCTGTATCTCGCGAGCGGGTTACGAGGTGCTCGCGACCGAGCTCTACCAGGACGTCTCGCTGCCGCAGGACGAGATCGCGCAGCGGCTGATCGGCGGCGCGGACGGTGTCACCGTCTACTCCGAGCGCGACTGGAAGTCGCCGTACGCGAGCGGCTCCGCCAAGGTCGACGCCTACGTGATCTGCCCGTGCTCGATGGGCACGCTCGGGACGATTGCCTCAGGCGCGATGTCGAACCTGATCCATCGCGCCGCGAGCGTCGCGTTGAAGGAGGAGCGCCGGCTGATCGTCTGCCCGCGCGAGACGCCGCTCTCGCACATCCATCTGCGGAACATGCTCGAGCTGAAGCAGGCCGGCGCGACGATCCTTTTCCTCGCGCCCGGCTTCTACCATGGGGCAGAGACGGTCGACCAGCTGGTCGACTTCATCGTCGGGCGCTGCCTCGACCAGCTCGGGATCGAGCACGAAGCCGTGCGCTGGGGAGACGACTGACGTGACGGTCGAGACCGGCAGGCTTGCGCCCGACGCGGTGCGGACGATGTTCGACCGGATCGCGCCGGTCTACGACGCCATGAACCGCGTGATGACAGCCGGGCTCGACCGGCGCTGGCGGGCGGAGACCGCACGCGCCATCGTCTCGCCCGGCGATCGCGTGCTCGACTCGTGCTGCGGCACCGGCGACCTGGCAATCGCGAGCCTGCGCGCCGGTGGGCGGGTGACCGGGCTGGACTTCTCCGAGCGGATGCTGGAGCGCGCGCGGGCGAAGTCCGACCAGGTCGAGTGGGTACAGGGCGATGCGCTCGCGCTGCCCTTCGATGACGGCTCGTTCGACGCCGCGACCATCGGCTTCGGGGCTCGCAACCTGGACGACCTGGAGGCCGGGCTCCGAGAGCTGCGTCGCGTGTTGCGGCCAGCCGGGCGCGTCGGCATCCTCGAGATCACCCAGCCGCGAGGCTGGCTGCGGCCGTTCTACAAGCTCTGGTTCGACGGACTCGTCCCGGTCGCCGGGAAACTGCTGCCGGGCGGGTCCGCGTACACCTATCTACCGGCGAGCGTCCGCCGGTTCCCGCGAGCGAAGGAGCTGGCCGAGCTGATGCAGGACACGGGCTTCGAGCAGGTGCGCTACCGGCTCTTCGCCGGCGGGATCGTCGCCCTTCATACGGGAACGGCCGCGTGAGTGCGCTGACGGCGATCCACGAGGCCGAGGGCCTCGACAGGTACCTCGAGGAGATCGAGGGGCGGTTGCTCGAGGCCGTCCGCCGTCACCCGGGCCTTGCGGCCACTGTCGGCGAGGAGGCGCTTGCGGCCGGCGGCAAACGGTTGCGCCCATTGCTCGTCTTTCTCGCTGCGCCGGCAGAGCGGGAGCCGCCATACGCGGCCGGCGTCTCGGTCGAGCTCGTGCACATGGCCACCCTCGTCCACGACGACCTGATCGACCGCGCGGGCTACCGGCGTGGGCACGCGTCGGCGTGGGCACGCTACGGCCCGGGCGCCGCGCGCGCTGCCGGCGACTACCTGTTCGCCCGGGCTTTCGCCGAGCTGGCCGCGACCGGAGACGAGCGCGCGGTCGGGATCCTGGCGTCCGCTTGCCTGTCCCTCGCGCGTGGCGAGGCGCTCCAGCGAGCGCAGACGCACGATCCTGAGACGTCAGTCGAGAGCTACCTCGAGCGCTGCGCGCTGAAGACGGGCAAGCTTTTCGAGGCTGCCTGCCTGCTCGGGGCCGGCGACGGGTCGACCCCCGAGCTGGCCGAGTTCGGGCTGGCGCTCGGAATCGCCTTCCAGATCGCCGACGACATCCTGGACTGCACCGGCGAGACGATCGACACGGGCAAGATCGCAGGCACGGATCTTCGCGAGGGGACGCCGACCCTGCCGCTCCTGCTCGCGGCACGCGAGGACGCCGTCGTCCACCAGGCGCTCGCCGGCGGTTCGCTCGACGGCGCGCTCGTCCGGGTCGCCGCTACAGGCGCGCTCGACCGTTCGCGATCCGTGGCGCTCGAGTATGCGGAGCGGGCGCGCCGCTGCCTGAACGGCGGCGCGCACAGCGACGAGCTCGAGGCGATGACCTACGCCGTCGTCGAGAGGCGCACGTGATCCGGCTAGGGCGCATCGGCTATGTGAACATGGCGCCGGTCTTCTACCGGCTGGACGCCGAGGTCGAGGAGCTCGTCGGCGTGCCGACCGACCTCAACCGCGCATTGCTCGAAGGTGAATGCGACCTGGCGCCGATCTCGTCGATCGAGTATGCGCGCAACGCCGATCGACTGCGGATCTTGCCACGCCTCTGTGTCGGCTCCGAGGGCGCGGTCGACTCGATCCAGCTCGTCTCCCGCACGCCGCTCGAGCACGTGCGTACGGTTGCGGTCACACCCGAGAGCGCCACGTCGGTCGTGCTGACGAAGGTGCTGCTGCCCGAGGCCGAGCACGTCCCGCTGGGGGTTGAGGCAGAAGCGACGCTGCTGATCGGCGACGCAGCTCTCAAGTCGGCGTTCGAGGACCCGACCCCGCACCACGATCTCGGCCGGCTCTGGCTCGAGCGCACAGGCTTGCCGATGGTCTTCGCCGTCTGGGCAGCGCCGGAGGACGCACCGCCCGGCCTGGCCGAGCTGGAGGAGGCCCTCGTCGCCTCGGTGCGGCTGGCCCGCGCCGAGCCCGAGCGGCTGGCGCACGAATCGAGCGAGCGCTACGGCTATCCGGCCGGCTTCCTGGCGCGCTACTTCGAGAAGCTCCGCTACAGCTTCGGCCCGCGCGAGCGCGCCGGGCTGCTGACGTTCCTGGAGCTGGCCCGCGACGTCGGCGAGCTCGACGACGTGCCGGAGCTGAGGTTCGTCGCGCGCGCGGAAGCTGCGGTCTGACGTGTAAGCGTTCGCGCATGGTCGAGATGATCGACGTCGCGCCGGGCCTCTGGATCTGGCGGGTCGAGCACCCGGGTTGGCGCGAGGACGCGGGGTGGGAGCCGCCGGTCACCTCGACCCTGGTCGAGTCTGGCGGAGAGACAGCCGTGTTGGACGCGATCGCACCTCCTGCCGACGCGCGCGAGATCTGGGACCGCCTCGACGCCAGGCCCCCGACGCTCGCCGTCGTGCTGAAGCCGGACCATGTCCGTGACGTCGACGTTTTCGTCCGGCGTTACGGAGCGCGTGCATACGGGCCGTGGCTGTTCTGGCGTCACGACATCCCCGACACGGAGCTCGTGCCGCTGCAGCCCGGGGACGAGCTTCCAGGAGGTCTCATTGGCCTCTACGATGGGCGCGGCCGCGGAGAGACGCCGCTCTGGCTGCCGGAGCAGCGTGCGCTGGTGTTCGCGGACGCTCTGACCGAGCGGGACGGCCAGCTGCGCGTCTGGGCAACCCCGTGGCATGAAGAACGCGTCTTGCCTGCGTTGCGCGCCCTCCTCGAGCTGCCTTTCGAGCACGTGATCGTCTCGCACGGGGAGCCACTCCACGATCGAGAGGCGTTCGAGCAGGCACTAAAGCTGCCGCCCTTCGACGACTAGCGGTCCGGGAACCTACTGCGGCGAGAGCGCGACCGGCCGCTCGGCGCGGCGGTACTCGACCGTGTAGCCGAGCGACCTCGGAATCGCCAGCAGGCTCTCGAGATCGAGGTCGATCCGCGCGCCGGCCTTCTGCGTCACCTCGTCCTCGATCGGCAGGTCGAAGTCGTCGGCGCCGTAGTCGAGGGCCCGGAATGCGTCTTCGTTCTGGGTCAGCACCGACGTGCGGATGTGCGCGATGTTGTCGAGGAAGATGCGCGAGAGTGCGATGTGCCGCCAGTACTCGCGCGGCGCGATCTCGCGGCCGCCGAACGCCGTCCCGTACGGCTTGTACGTCCAGCAGAGGAAGGAGAAGAGACCGCCCGTCTCGTCCTGGAAGTCTCGCGTCCGCTCCAGGTGCTCGAGCCGTTCGTCGAGCGTCTCGTCGAAGCCGATCACCATCGTCGCGGTCGTCTTCATGCCGCTCTCGACGATGGCGCGCTGCGCCTCGAAGTAGTCCGCGACCGTGTACTTCCACTTGGCATGCCGGGCGCGGAAGTCCTCGGTAAGGATCTCGCTGCCGCCGCCCGTCACCCAGTGGACCCCGGCATCGCGCAGCCGCGCCGCGGCCTCGGCGTAGCTCAGACCTGCGCGGTCGGCCAGGAAGACGAACTCGGCGATCGTGAGCGCGTAGAACTCGACCCGGTTCCCGTAGCGCTCACGAACCGAGCCGAACAGGTCGCAGTAGTAGTCGAGCGGCAGCCGCGGGTTGAAGCCGCCGTTGAAGGCGACGAGATCGCCGCCGAACTCGACCAACTCGTCGATCTTCGCGAACACCTCGTCGCGAGAGAGTACGTAGCCGCCGTTCTCGTTCGGGAGCACGTAGAAGGCGCAGTAGTCGCACTGGGCGACGCAGACGTTCGTGTAGTTGATGATCCGCATCACCATGTAGGTCGCTCGGTTCGGGTCGTGGAAGCGGCCACGCACCTCCTGAGCCAGCCGTTTGAGCTGATCGTCGGAGGCTTCCTCCCAGAGCGTCCTCGCCTCCTCGACCGTGACTCGGCTCATGCGGGAACCAGGTCGAGCGAGTCCATGAACGAGCTCACTGAGAAGACCGCGTTGCCCGGACCCGCAGGTCCGTAGCCGGGTGGGGGCTCGAGGCCGTGCCGGTCGATCGCGGCGCCATACGCCTCGAGCAGGCGGACGTGGTACTCGAGCGGCGCCCCGTCCGGGTTGTCGCGCCCCAGCGGCGTCGTCGGCTCCGGACACCAGGTCGTGAAGCGAGGTGTGATACCCCGGCTCATGAAGTAGTCGAGGCCCTCGGTGGTGCTGGCGATCGCTTCGTCGACGCTCTCGAACCCGAACGGCTTCGCCATCTCGACTCCCGCAACGAAGTTCGGGATCACATAGCGCGGGCCGAAGACCTCGGCCGCGGCGAAGATCCGCCGATGCCACTCCTCCCGCCCCACATAGCGCTCCTTGCCCGGAGAGATGAGCGAGAAGAGCCGCTTGTCCCAGACCTCGTAGTTCGGGTGGTAGATCGTGATCCCGTAGTCCTTGTAGCGCTGCACGTCCGCCCTCGGCAGAGCCTGGGCGACGACCTTGCCGATCCAGCGCTTCGGGAAGCGCTCTTCGATCGCCTGCGCGTAGCGGCCGTAGAAGTCCGCCTCGGCGAGCCCGTCGACCGCGCTCGTGACCGAACCGCCGGTCAGCGTGTACGCCTTGCTCGCCTGCGCCTCGTCGTAGCGGTCGATCAGCGCCAGGGCCTCGAGCACGTCCTCGACCGGCTTGACGCCTGTGTACGGCCGCCCCTCACGCTTGTGCTGGCGCCAGTTGTGGTTGATGTCGCAGAAGCCGCACTCCTCGTGCGCGCCGAAGTACTGGCAGAGGCGGAGAACGGTCAGGTAGATCAGGTACCCCCACTGGATCGTCGGCGCCGTCTCCATCACGGTCTTGCCGTTCGCGAGGGTGTGGCGGTAGTACTCGGGCATCGGCGGCAGCCCGACGTCCGCGAGCTTCCGGCCCTCGAGCGAGAGCCGCAGCCCGCCAGCCTCGCGCGCGACCCGGTACGGCGAGCCCGGGTTGACGCGGACGGAGACGATCGTCCGCCGCAGCTCGTACGGGCCGCCGGTCAGCGCCACCTCCTCGGGCGGGCGGCGCTTCGCCGCCTCGCCGAGCTCTGCCAGCGGCTTCTGGTCGAACGAGAAGATGAAGTACGACTTCGGCTTGACCTCGCCGTCGAGGTTGTCCGTCAGCGCCGACTCGTCGAAGGCGAACCCGGTGCGCAGCAGATCTTCCTTCAGCACCGCCTCGCGCGGGATGTGCGGGAACCGCCCCATCAGATCCTCGACGAGCCCGGTGCGCGTGGCGGCGACGGCTTTGCTCACCACACAAACCTAACCGTAGGCGCTGAGCTTCGCGGCCAGCCCGGAAACGCCGTCCGAGCCGTCGACGCGGATCCGCGGCAGCGTCAGCAGGCCGTCCTGCGGCGACGCAGGCCGGAAGCCCTCGATCGTCGCCCCGAAGAAGCCGGCCGAACGTACCGCCGCGACCACGCGCGCGTCGTAACGCCCCGATGGGTAGCAGAAGAAGTTGACCGGGACGTGGAAGCGCCGCCTGATCCAGGCGCGCGAGCCGGCGACCTCGTGTCGCAGGTCGGCGCGTCCCAGCGTCGTCAGGTCGCGGTGCGTGAGCGTGTGCGCGTCGATCTCCCAGCCATTGGCGATCATCGTTCGAATCTGCGGCACGGTCAGCTTGCGGTCGAGCAGATTCTGGACGGCGAGATTGAGCACGCCGGGCCAGTGGCGCCGGGCGAGCAGCGGACGCACGTTCGTGTAGTCCTCGCGGTAGCCGTCGTCGAAGCTGAGCACGACCGGCCGCTGCGGCAGGGCGTATCCGCGCTGCCAGTAGTCGTAGACACGGCGGAGCGAGACCGCGTGGTAGCCGTGAGCGCGGAGCCAGGTTAGCTGCACCGCGAAGTCGGAGCGCTGGACGTAGAGGCCGGTGAACGGCGCGTTCGCCGGCGGCATACCGACCACGTGGTACATGAGGATCGGCACCGGACGGTTGTGCGGGTGGACGATGCGGGGCTTTGCGGGCGCGTGTACGGGCGGCGGCTTGGGCCGCGGGGCTGGAGCGCTGCGCTTCGCCGTCGATCCGCACCCGGCGAGAGCCAGCGCTGCGAGCAGGACCGCGAATTTGGCCATGCCGGAATCTTGTCAGTCGCCGAATTCCGCTACCTTCCCGCGGGGTCAGTTTTGCTGCGCCGGGTCCTCATCGCCGTGCTGCTGGCGGGCGTCCTCGCCCCGCCGGCCGGGGCGTCCCCCCAGGTCCTGATTCCGGGGCTCACGTACACGCGCCAGGTTCTCTTCACGCCGCACGGGCCGGTCGTCGTCCACGTGCTGGTCGCGCCGCGCCCGGGAGGGCTATGGGGGCTGCATCCGGTCCTGTCCGACGGCGCGATCTCGGGTCGCCAGCGCCTGACCGGAATCGAGCGCCAGGCCTCCGCGGGGGCGACGGTCGCGGGCGTCAACGGCGACTTCTTCAACGCCGCCGACGGCCGCCCCGATGGGATCGTCATGCAGAACCGCGTGCTGCATTCGGTGCCGAACTCGGCTCGGTCGAGCATCGGGATCGAGCCGAACGGGACCCTCGACGTCCGCCACGCCGCCTGGAACGCGTTCTGGCAAGGACGGGGCCAGCGGCGGCCACTGACCGGCCTGAACGAGCCCGCGAACCCCGGCGGGATCACGCTTTACACGCCCGCCTGGGGCGCCGCGACGCCCACCGCCGCGGGCGCGACCGAGGCGGTCGTCTACCCGTTTGCGGCGGTGACGCCCGGGGCTGACCTGAGCGGCAACGTCGTCCAGTTCACCCAGGGCGGCACGACGCCGATCCCTGCCGGCGGCGCCGTTCTCTCGGCAACAGGGGGGTCGGCCCAGAAGCTCGCGGCCGAGGCGCCGCCCGGGGCGCGCGTGACGGTTCGCTACCTGCTCAGCTCCGGCTGGGCCGACGACGTCGACGCGATCGGTGGCGGGCCGCTGCTCGTCCGCAACGGGAAGGCGGTCTTCCGCGCATTCGAGGACTTCTCTTCTACTGTGATCGCGCCGCGGCTCGCGCGCACCGCGGTCGGCCAGCGCCGCAACGGCTCGATCGTGCTCGTGGCGGTCGACGGGGGCCAGGTCGGCTACAGCGTCGGTCTGACGAACTACGAACTGGCGCGGGAGCTGGTCCGGCTCGGCTGCATCACCGGCTCCGGTCTCGAGCCTGGGAACTCCACGACGATGGCCTTCGACGGCCAGCTGCTGAACCGGCCGTCGGATCCCGGCGGCGAGCGTGCGATCGCGGAGGGCCTGCTCGTCTCCTACAGCGGTGTCTATGCCCCCTCGCCGTCGGAGCCCGTGCTCTCGCCCAACGGTGACGGCGTCGGCGAGCGCGAGCAGCTCAGCTACAAGGTCGTCCGCCCGTCGACCGTGACCGCCAAGATCGTCGGCGCCGACGGCGTCGCCCGGTTCGCGCAGACCGCGCAGCAGGCGCCGGGCACGTACAAGTTCTCGTCGACGGGGACGAAGTCCGACGGGAAGGTCGACACCGAAGGGCGCTGGCACTGGCTCGTAACCGCGGTCGACGATCTCGGCCGGCAGTCCGCGGCCGACCAGCCGTTCTGGTTGAACAACACACTCGGCAACCTGCGCGCGCCGCAGACCGCGCTCGTGAGGGCCGGGCGAAAGCTGACGATCGCAACGTTCACCCTCACCCATGCCGCGAAGGTGACGACGAGGGTCGAGAGCACCAACGGCGTCGTCGTTCGGAAGCTCGGCACGGCGAGCGTCGGCGTAGGCAACGCGAGCGTCCGCTGGGACGGCCGCGACCGCCGTGGCAATCTCGTCTACGGCGGGCGCTATGTGCTTCGCGTCCGCGCCCAGAACCAGTACGGGCCGAGCGACCTGACGCAGACCTTTCTGGCGCACCGCTAGCCGCCCGAGGCGTCGCTTGCGATGCCGACCAAGAGGCCTTGGCGGCTTTGCCGCCGCGGCCGCTCAGCCCCGCTCGGCTGGATCCGGCACCGCAAACCGCCTGCGCCTACACTCGGATAGGTGCTGGTCGCCTCCCTGACGAGCTCGGTGACCTCGTTTATCGGCGATCACGGGCTCTACGCCGTCTTCCTGCTGATGGTCCTCGACGCGGTCTTCCCGGCCGCGAGCGAGCTGGTGATGCTCTACGCCGGGGCCCTCGCTGCAGCCGCATTCTCCGGCCAGCACGTCGTCCTCTTCGGCGACCGGATCCATTCGCACTTCTGGGCGTTCGTGGCGATGTCGCTCGCCGGCGTGATCGGAAACACGGTCGGATCGCTGGTCGGCTGGGGGATCGGCGCGTACGCGGGTCGGCCGCTGCTCGAGGAGCGCGGCCGCTGGTTTCACCTCGACAAGGCAAAGCTCGCGCGCGCAGACCGCTGGTTCGACCGCTTCGGCGACGCCGCCGTCTTCCTGGGTCGGGTCACGCCGGTCGTACGATCCTTCATCTCGATTCCGGCCGGTGTCGTGCGAATGCCGATCGTGCGCTTCACCGTGCTGACATTCCTCGGCTGCGTCCCGTGGTGCTTTGGAATCGCCGCGGCGGGCTGGGCGCTCGGGTCGAGCTATGAGCGCTTCCATCACGACTTCGCTTACGTCGAATATGCGGTGGTTGCTGCCGTCATCGTCGCGGTCGCCTGGCTGATCCTTCGCTGGCGCTCGTCCGTGGCGGAACGACGCTCCGAACCTTTGTGATCCTCCAGCCGGGTTGAGCGGCCGCGCCGCGCATGTCGGCGCGGCCTCTTAAGTCGGCATCGCAAGCGACGCCGACGTCCGTCG